>Ga0163144_10011472_pt1 | contig 18734 bp, 15 predicted proteins | sample OliLak19BULKMAT1_FD_123175 | JGI IMG/M metagenome (GOLD analysis project Ga0163144, IMG submission 123175) | Freshwater microbial mat bacterial communities from Lake Vanda, McMurdo Dry Valleys, Antarctica - Oligotrophic Lake LV.19.BULKMAT1 | ecosystem: Environmental > Aquatic > Freshwater >... | reverse complement strand
CGCAGACAGGCTGGACATCGGCGCGGTGGATGTGGACGAAGAGGCCGATCCGAACCGGTCGAGCGCGCTCGACGAGCTGCCATTCGACGAAGGTGGCGATGCGCCCCCTGTTTTCGCCGACGACGAAGGACACGTCGGCGACGAGACAGGCCCGCTCGACGGCCACGACAACTTCGGCGACAACATGTTGCCCGCGACCCAAGACGATGGCGGAGCAGAAGGGCTCTCCGACGGCTCGGAGTCGTTCCTCGACGAAGCCAACTTGCCGGCGATCGACGCGGACGCAGAGGGCGACTTCGAGCTGACCGACTTGCTCGCTGAAATGGGCTTTGGCAGCGACGAAGCGTGGGAGATCGTGCAGGGCTTCGCCAGCGACTTGAGCCTGACCGACGTGAGCGCGCATGGCGGTCTGGTCGTTGCCGCCGGCACCGCGGCGATCGTGCTCGGGCGTGGCGAACAAGCGTTGCGCGTGCGCCAACTGGATGAGGCCGCAACCGCCTGCGTCGCCAGTGAAGACCGCGTCTACCTCGGCACCCGCCGCGGCATCGAGCTCTTGTCGGTTGGCGAAGGGGGCTCGGTCTTGTGCGAACGAGCGAATATTTCAGAGCTTGTGGTGGCGGCGTTGCAGCTCTTTGCGCTGGCGGACGGTTCCCTGCTTCGAGTCGACCTCGCTTCTGGCGCAACTCACGTGCTCCGCACCGACGTGAACTCGATCGGCGCCGCGCAAGGTACCCTGTTCATCACCACCACCAGCGGCACGCTCGAGCGGCTGCGTGGCCACGATGGAGATTTTGAGCCGATCAAGCTGGACAGCGCGACGCGCTCTGCCGTCGAACAGGGAGCGACCATCGCGGCCTGCACATCCAAGGCGCTGCTCTTGATCGGCGAAGGCGGTGTGGTGCGCGTCAGCGAAGCCGGCCGCGCGCGCGTGCTCGACGTCGAGAGTGTCGTGGCCGCTGCTGCATGTGGCGCTGAAGAGTTCCTGTTGCTGTCCGCCGACTCGGCTACGTTTTCAGTCAGCACGGTCGCGAAGACGGGCGACGTCAACCACGTCGCGCGGGTCACCACTAGCCAAGCCGACGCCCCTACCGCCATCGCGTGGGACCAGACGCGCGAGCTCGCGTTTGTCGCCGGGCCTGGAGGGCTCTTCGCTCTGCGGCCGCGCCTCGAGCACTGAAAGCGGTCGAGGCGCGCTCAGCGCAGCACGGCCAGCCGCACGACGTCGGCGCGGTTGGCGGCGCCCAGCCGGCGCATCGCGTCGGCGAGCTGGTTTCTCACCGTGTTGGCGGAGCGGCCGAATGAGCTTCCGATCGCCGCATTGGTGTGGCCGAGGGCAATCAGCTCGACGATCTCGCGCTGCCGAGGCGTGAGTCGCTGGTCGTGGCAGCGCAGCACGCTCGGGACGGTGGCCCGTTCGGCTCGGTCGAGGCTTTGGTGAAGGGCGTCGCCGATGGCGATCGTCGGCGCGACGGCGCGTAGCCTGCGCACGTCTGCCTCGCTGAAGGGTAGACTCTGCCAGCGAACCAGAATCACCGCCGACACGATGCGCCCTCGCACGATCAGATGTACGAAGGTGGCGGCCCTTGCCCGCTGCTGGCTGCCGAAAGCGCGCTCGAAGATGCTGCGCGCGCGGCCGTGGGCAGGCAGCGCATCGCGATCTGTCGCGACGCCGCCGTTCTTGACTCCGAAGTCGCGAAAGCGGCCGAGCTCGACCGCCCATTGGTCCCAGTGTTTCATCGACGCCCCGATGACGGCAGCGTCGAGCCCCCGCACTGCCGCGGTCTGTAACGGCACGCGCGGGGACAGGGCGTGAAAAATGGCGGCATCGAACGCCACAACATGTGCCAGTTGGTCCAGCACCGCTTCGCGAAATAGTTTGCAGCTCTCCGCACTGGCTGCCAGCTGCGCGATCTCGGAGGCGAGCTGCATATTGGTACGAACCTACCATGTGCGGCAGGGCTCGCGATCGCCACCCTGAGAGCATGAACAACGCCCTCGCATTGCACGCCTCCGAAGCCATCGAGAGCACGCTGCCAGCGTGGCTCGATAGAGAGCTGTACCCGTTTTCACCGCGGAGCTTCGCAAGCGAAGCAGGCTTCATGCGCTACGTCGACGTCGGCAAAGGTCGGCCGGTCGTGATCGCACACGGCACGCCGTCGTGGTCATTCGAATGGCGTCGCGTGATTGCTGCGCTTCAGCGCACCCATCGCGTCATCGCGCCGGACCACCTCGGCTTTGGCCTGTCCGACAAACCTGCCGACCCGCGCGTGCTACACCCGGCCGACCATGCGCGCCGGCTGGCTGATCTGGTCGCGTCGCTCGATCTGACCGATGCCATCTTGGTTGGGCACGATTTTGGTGGCCCCATTGGGGTCGGCGCGCTCTTGAGAGAGCGTGAGCGCTTCACTGGCTTGGTGCTGAGCAACACCTGGCTGTGGTCGCTCGCCGAGAGGACGGACGTTCGGCGCCTGTCGCGCATCGTGGCTTCGGCTTTCGGCAAGCTGCTCTACATGGGCCTGAACGCGTCGCCGCGTTGGGTCGTGCCGTCGGCGTTCGGCGACCGCCGCTTGCTGAGCAACGCGGCGCACAACCATTACATGGCGCCTTTTCCCAATTGGGGGTCGCGCCTCGCACCTTGGAAGCTCGGCGTCGAGCTCGCCGGATCAGCTGCGTTCTACGACGGACTTTGGTCTCGGCGCATAGAGCTCGCTTCGCTGCGCGCCGAAATCGTTTGGGGCGACGCCGACCCCACCTTTCGCGAAGGCGAGCTCACACGTTTGCAGCAGGCGCTGCCGCACGCCGCGCTGCAACGCCTTCCCGGCGTTGGGCACTTCACGGCAGAAGAGGATCCGGATGCGCTGGTGCGGGCAATCTTGTCGCTGAGTCGAGGCCGCGCTACTGGGCCGGTGCTCTCAATGAACACTCACTGCTGAAACATGAATGACGCTCGACGGGCTCGAGCCAACCGCATCGCGTTCTTTCCGTGAGCTCGGCGTCGTCGCTGCGCTCTTCGGAGGGCCGCAAGGAGACGACGATGATGACTGAAAAAGATGCGCTCGAGAACGTGGATCGGATTGCCGCCGACGTGGTGGCGAAAAACGCAGACGAGGTCGACCGTCAGGCGAAGTTTCCGCGGCTAGCGGTCGACGCTCTGGCGCAAGCGGGTCTCTTGGGGCTCTTGTCATCGAAAGAAGTCGGCGGCCTGGGTTTGGGCATGCGCAGCGCTGCCCTGACAGTCGAGCGACTCGCACACGAATGTGCATCGACGGCCATGGTCGTCTGCATGCACTACGCCGGCACGGCCGTGCTCGAAAAGTTCGGCGCGATCGGTGTGCGCAAGGAGATCGCGGCGGGCAAACACCTCACCACCTTGGCGTTCTCGGAGGTCGGATCACGCAGTCAGTTCTGGGCGCCCGTTTCGAGCGCGGCGCTGGCGGGGGACAAGGTGACGCTGAACGCGCGCAAGAGCTGGGTGACGTCCGCGAACCAGGCCGACTCGTATGTGTGGTCGAGCAAGCCGCTCACGAAAGCGGAGGCCAGCACGCTCTGGTTCGTCCCGCGCGCGACCAAAGGGCTGCGGGTGGCAGCCGGCTTCGACGGGCTGGGTCTACGCGGCAACGATTCGGGGCCTGTGACTGCCGAGAGCGCGACGATCCCGGCGACCGACATGCTGGGAGCCGACGGTGAGGGCTTCAAGACGATGCTGGAGCTGGTGCTGCCATTCTTCAACGTGATGAACGCAGCCTGTTCGGTCGGCCTGATGGAGACGGCCATCCTGCGCACCGTCACGCACGCGACCGGGACGCAGTTCGAGCACGCGGGCAGCTCGATCGCCGATTTGCCGACTGTGCGCGCCTACATCGCGCGCATGCGCATCAAGACGGACATGGTCAAATCGTTGCTGCTCGACACGCTCACGGCCATCGAAGCAGGTCGGCCCGACGCTGTGCTGCGGGTGCTCGAGTGCAAGGCGGCCGCCGGCGACACGGCGAGCGAGGTCACTGATCTCGCGATGCGCGTATGCGGTGGTGCCGCGTTCCGCAAAGAGGTGGGTGTCGAACGCGCGTTCCGCGACTCGCGAGCCGCGCTGGTGATGGCGCCGACGACCGATGTGCTGTACGAGTTCATCGGCAAAGCCGTGTGCAACATGCCGCTCTTTTGAGAGAAACTCACCATGAACAGTGAACCGCTCGTTCTCGGCGCTGTCGCGTACGACCCCAAGGTCGTCACCATCTGGGACGGCTTTCGCGCGCACTTCAAACAGCACGGCCTCCCGTTCGATTTCGTCCTGTACGAAAACTACGAGCGGCAGGTTGCAGCACATTTGGCTGGCCACATCAATCTCGCGTGGAACTCGCCGCTCGCGTGGATTCAGGCGGACCGCGAAGCGAAGCGCCTGGGCCGCTCGGCGCGTGCAGTCGCCATGCGAGACAGTGACTGCGATCTCACCAGCGTGGTGCTGGTGCGCGCGGACACGGCCATCGCGGCGCCGGCCGATCTGAAGGGCAAGAAGGTCGCTGTCGGCGCGGCTGACTCTCCTCAAGCGACGCTGATTCCGCTGCTTCATCTCGCCGACGCAGGAGTCGAGCCGTATCGTGACTTCGAAGTCATTCGCCATGATGTATTGCTCGGGAAACATGGTGATCACGTCGGAGGCGAACGCGAAGCCGTGAAGGCGCTGGTGGCCGGTGCCGTCGACGCTGCCTGCATCATTGGCAGCAACCATCTCCTGTTCACGCAAGAGGGCACAGCTCCGCCGGGGTCGCTCCGCGTGCTGACCGAAACGGCGCTGTACGATCATTGCAACTTCACCGTCCTCGACGGAGCGCCGAGCAGCGTCGATCGCTTCTGCGAGCTTTTGTTCGCGATGAGCTACGACGACCCCACCGTGCGACGCCTGCTGGATTTGGAGGGCTTGAAGGTTTGGAAGCCGGGTCGTGTCGAGGGCTACGCGGCGCTCGAACGCGCCCTCGATCGCTTCGGGGCAGGTCGAGCATGACGCCGTCTGCGATCGATCTGGGCGAGCTCGAGGTCGGTCGCGGCGGCTATCTGTTGGTGAAGCGGGCGCTCGAGACCTTGGGCGTCGGCGAGCGGCTGGCCGTGGTGGGTCGCTCGCCGACACTCACGCTCGATTTGCGCGCCTGGTGTCGCGCGGAAGGACACCGCTTCGACGCGTCCACCCAGGCGGTTGTCCGCGAGCGCCCGGACCGCTTTGCGTCGTCCCCGCGCGCCGGTGACGCAGACCCGTCCCAGGCCGGCGCCATCAGCGAAGCGCCGCCTGCATCGTGGGGCCTGGCAGCGCGCGGGGCGCGGGTCGAAGCCGGCGGACCCGAGTTCTCATTTCCGCTGTCGAAGAAGAGCGCCGTGTGGGCAGACGAGGCTGCGCGGCTCTACGCCCAGGCTGCTGCCGCGCAATGGGACCCAGCCACAGCCATCGATTGGAGCGACAAGCCGAGCTTGCCCAGCGAGATCGAAGCCGCCGTGGTTCAAGTGATGACGTACTTGATCGAGAACGAGACTGCGGCGCTGGTCGTACCGGCGCGTTTTCTCGGGCAGATTCACCCGCACTTTCGGGAGGTGATGCAGCTACTCGCGATTCAAGCGGCCGACGAGGCGCGTCACATCGAGGTTTTCACGCGCCGTGCCCTCTTGGTGTCGGGCGAGCTCGGTGTCTCCAGTGTCGGCGGGCAGGCTTCTCTCAAGACGCTGCTCGACGAGCCCGACTTCGCGCTGTCGTCCTTCTTGCTGAGCGTGCTCGGCGAAGGCAGCTTCCTGTCGCTCTTGTGGTTCTTGCGCGACCACGCGCCCGATGTGGCGACAGCGACTGTGGCGCGCCTCTCCGCCCAAGACGAGGCCCGCCACGTCGCCTTCGGTCTCGCGCATTTGAAGCGTCACGTCGAGCTCGACCCCGCGCTGCGCTCTCGTCTCGCCAACGCCGTCGAGCGCCGTCACGGAGCGCTGGGCGCGTCTGGCGGGCTCAACCCCGAGGTGTTCGACGCGCTGGTGTTGCTGGCCGCCGGCTCGTGGGAGCCAGACTCCATCGCGCGCGGCTTCGCGGCTGTGCTGGAGCTCAAGCAAGCCATGGACGAAGGGCGTCAGCAGCGGCTGCGCCGGCTCGGGTTCTCGGCTGGGGAAGCGGAGGCGTTGTCCGCGCAGCACACGCTCAACTTCATGTAGCGCTCGGCGACGGGCCAGGGTGGCGCCGAGGTGTATGGGGTCAGCGGTTTTTGAAAATGTAAAATCGACTTTACGTTCGGCGCTTGCGACCCTGGTGTAGGCGGTCCCCGGTGAGCAGCTCCTGGCCAACGGCCGGACGCACCTTCTCATGCGACGGCAGTCTTCAGCACCCGTTCGATCTGTCGAAGCTCTTGAGCCACGATCGAGCGCGTCTCCGTCCACTTCGATAGCCTCTCCGCGAGCTCGTTGAGCACGACTTGCGCGTTTTCGTCGCCGGCAAGCCGGCGTGTACGCGCGTCACGGAACTGCTTGAGCAACTGCTCAGCCTCGATGCTGAACTCCGACTCGATTCCGAGAACCTCGTGCAGCACCGTCGAGTAGCTGGAGCCGACCTGGCTCTGGATCGGTGCACCCACGACAGCGTTGCTGCCGCTGAGCTTGAGTGGATACATCCACGCGTCGCTCACGGAAGACACCACGAACGGCGAGTGGGTCGACACGAAGACCTGCGCGTTCGGAAATAAATCCTGCACCACAGCCAGGATCTTCCGCTGCCACGCGGGGTGAAGGTGAAGGTCGACCTCGTCGAGGAGCAGAATGAAGGGCTGCTCGAGCGCGGGGCCGGGCTGGCGCCATTTGATCCGGTTGAGTCTGCCGAAGAGGTCGGTCAGCCAGCCGAGCACCGACATCATGCCCGATTGGGCGGATCCCCTCGGCAGATCGGGTGGCAAAACTGGTGGGACCGAGGTACGCGAACAAGGGGGAGTCAATTTCGGTCCCGGAGTTGCTCTGTGCGATCAACTGTTGGCGGCGCGATGCCATCAGCTCGCCCTGGTGTTCCGCGGCCGGCTCCGACGCGCCTGGCGCTCTACCCCTCGAAAGGGCCGAGCTTGTGCAGGGAGATCCGCTCGAGCTTCATGGCCGCTCAAGGCTACCACTTGATTCAAACCGGCGCGATCTGCGGTGAGCGCCCACAGGCTGAGCCCACCTGTGGGGCACGCAAGCGGAGAGCCCTCCATCATCACCCCAAAATCTCTCTCTCCTCTTTGCGTCCTCTGCGTCTTCGCTCGGCGCCTTTGCGGTAAATATCCCTCTCGCCGGCTCACAAAAACAGAAAACCCCCTCCACATCGAAGTGAAGGGGGTTCCCGCAACAACCGAAGCTCTTACTCTTCAGCAGCGACGGCCATGTCGAGGCGGTCTTCAGCGACGACATGCGCCACTTCGTTGTTGTTCTCGAAGTACGCCTTGCCAGCAAGCCGAGCGACGAGCGGACCGAAGTGGTGAGCGGCTTTGCCCTTCACGATGTCGCGCACGAGCTCGGCGTCTTGCATCAGGCGCTCTTGCGTCTCTTCGCTCTTCACCCAAGCCGCAGCAGCTTGCACCTTGCCGGGCGCTGCCTTGACGAATGCGGAGACGGCGCCGAACGCCTTCTTTGCTTTGATCTCGGCGCGCTGGGTGGCCGTCAGCTTGATGAGCGGAGCCACCTCGCGGACGAGGTTCACAGCGCTGCCGGTTGCGTGGTGCGGCGCGTGGTAGAGCGGCGAAGCGTACTTCGGGTTCTTCGCGAGAAAGGCGCGCACTTCTTCTTCCGTCACGCCGACCTCTTCGTAGGTCTTCTTCAGCTCTTCGGCGGCCGCGAGGCGCGCCTTGAACATGTACATCTGCACGCGGGAGTAGAAGTTCGTGGCGCCGTCGCCGCTGGTCTCGACTGCGCAGAAGATGGTGCCGGGGTAGCGGTTGGTGATCAGCGACTGCACGCCGTCCGAGACGCCCGAGCTCGGCATGCAGCCGAACGGCTTCACGCTGAGGGTCATGTGGGCCTTGCCCATCACGGCGTTGACGATCAGCTTGCCGACTTCCATGTGCCCTTCGCCGCCGCGGAGATCGTTGTTGTAGTAGTCCTGCGCAACTTCAGCGACGAGGTCCATGTCCGGCAGGTGGTAGTTCCACAAGCCGAGCGGCTGGGCAAACGCCTGGAAGCCGACGCGCAGACCGAGCTCGGCGAGGCGCATGGTGGCGAGGCGCTTGGTGATGCCCATCTGGTCTTCGCCGACGCCGGCGAGGCCGTACTGGCCGTCGTCGAGACCGCGGAGATTCATGCGCTCCTTGGTGTCGCGCGAGACTTCCCAGATGTTGTACAGCAGCCACGCGGTGGTCAGCTGAATGTCGTTCTCGGAGCCTTCGCTCTCGAGGAACTTCTGCAGGGCGTAGTTGCCGTCGCCCTCCGTCGTCATGGCCCAGAACTCTCCGATGATGGAGACCTTGGCCTTGGCGCGCAGCTTGTCGACCTCGACAGCCTGGAACTCGCGGCGTGACTTGAGCACGGCCCAGAAGATGTTGGTCTGCTCGTAGAGGGCCTTGTAGAGGATCTTCTTCGCGTTCTCGAGCGCGCGGTTGGTGGCGCCGGGGACGACCTCGTAGGGGCGAATGCGGTAGGCGAGGGCGTTCAGCGCATCACCACACACGATCGCCTTGATGACCGAGACGAAGAACGCCGGGTTCAAGTCGAGGCCCGACTCTTCGCCGCTGGCTTGCGAGAGGCCGCCCTTTTGCTGGAAGAGCATGACGCGGAAGCCTTCGAAGCCGGCATCGCGCAGCGCCTTGCGGTACTCGGTGACGTACATGCCGAAGCGGCACGGGCCACAAGCTCCGGCCGTTACGAACACGTAATTTTTCACGACGTCTTCGCTGGTCATGCCCTTCTGATCGCGCAGCTCGATGAGGTGCTTCACCAGGCCGCCGACGGTGAAGTAGGTGGGGTTGCATTGGCCGCGGTTACCGAACTCTTTGCCGACCTGCAGGCCAGCGTTGTCGCTCATGCCGATGTACTCGACGTTGTAGCCGAGGCCGCGGAGCGCACCTTCACAGAGGAAGTCTTGCGCCGCCGTGAGACCGCTGATGAGCAGCGTGGTCGAGGCGCGCTCGCTCACCTTCATGGTGGGGTCGAGCATGGTGTCGACCCATTGCTTGCGGCCCTCTTTGATGCCGATGCGCTCTGCCTCGGACTTGGCGTGAAACTCGAGCTCGAGCTCCATCTCGGCGTCGTTCTTCGGAGCCGGTGCAGCAGGTACTGCCGCGCTGGCAAAGATGGGAAGGCTCTTCTTTTCGTTCTGCACAGTCGTTTGATCCATGTCGTCCTCGAATCGGAAAGTGGGAAAACGAAAAGGGGCCTGCCCAGCAATCCATTGCTGGGCCATCAATCAGGCCCCGACCGACGTAGCTTGCGAAGCAACCCCTTGCGGAGCCAGAAGAGCTGCTTGCGGAGTCGAAATGGGCACGGTGTTGCCGTCCGCATTCTTCTTCTTGAGCTGAACCAGATCGCGCGGAGGCTCCGGTTTTTTGACCGGGGCTTCGTAGCGACGAATCTTGTCTGCCAGCGTGGCGATCTGGGCTGCGAGCACAGAGTCCGTCTGACGACGGTCCAAGAGCTGCTGGTGGCGCAGTTGCATCAGCTCGAGGCGCTTGGTGTCGAGTGAGAGATCGAGCTGACCCTTCTTGCTGGCGACGTCTTCGAGCGTCTCTTGGTAGAGCTTCAGGCTGTGCGTGAAGGTTCTGACGCGGATTTTGATCGAGCCGCCCGGCTTGTTCGCGTCGATGTCGTGCAGCGCCTGGTAAGGCGTGGCGCTGGCGGAAACGATACTCTCGACGATGCCGTAGGTCGGTGCGTCGTGCCCGCACTTGAAGCTCGATAGATCGAGCAGCACCACGTTCGGGTGACGGGCGGCGAACTTCACGGCCCACACCTTCTGCGCGCTGTTGGCGGAGTAGTTCTCCGGCCACACGTCGTTGATGTCGAGCGGGTGTTGGCCGCGTGCGATCTCTTCTTTGAAGAAGCGACCGAGGAAGTCGAAGTCGCGCGGCAGGGAGCGCACCGACAAGATCGGGTAGCCGAGCACCTGGAACTCTTCCGGGATGCCGTGGTTCAGGCCCGGGTCCGAGTGATACGGACGAGCCACCATCAGGATGGTGACGCGGTTCTCGCTCTCGACAGTGTCGAGGATGGCGCGACCCTTTGCCTGCAGGTCGTTGTCGTAGGCGGCGAGGGCGCGCATACCTTCGCGGTGCGCATGGTCGCTCTCGTCTTCAGTGATGCCGAGGCGCGGGCCCCAGGTCTGGAACATGCGCTTCGCAGTGAAGTGCATCTCGCCGAAGCTCATCGCGGTCGAGAGGTACTCGATGCCGCGCTGCGCGAAGAAGTCGACCTCTTTGGTGAAGGCCGCCTTCATCACGTCCGGCACGCCGGCGACGATCGGGCAGCTCGTCTTATCCATCACGTTCTCGCCGAAGCTCGGCACGTGCGTGAGGATGGGGAAGAAGATGTACTTGAGCGGCTTCTTCTCGGTGTGATGATGAAACAGCAGGTTGTGGATGTGCGCCTGGCACACCTTCGAGGGAAAACACGGATCGATCGAGCCGTATTTGCCGCCTTCGACCCACATCTCTTCCGACGTCTCGTCGCTGAAGACGACGTTCTGCTTGGGGATGCCGATCGCCTCGAAGTACGTCCTGAAGTAGGGCGCGGTCGAGTACATGTTCATCGCGCGCGGCATGCCGATGCGCGTGCGACGGCGCATCTCCGAAGCTGCTTTGTCGCTCTTCTTGAACGGGCGCATCACTTCGATGCGCTTGATGCCGAGGAAGCCGCGCTTGACCTGGATGTCCTTGATCTGTGCGCCGTCTTCCGGCATGGCCGCGGGCTTGTAGAAGTGGCGGAAGGCGAGCTTGGCTTCGTAGTCGACCAGGTTCGGGTACTGCTTCGCCGTCTTCTTGCGATCAGCGACCAGCGCGAGCATGGCGTCTTCGCTCTCGACAGTGCCCTTCTCGCAGCTGAAGCCTGCGATGTAGCGGCTGGTTGCGCCTGCCGGCGTCACCGTGTCGATGAAGGTGCGCTTGCACTCGTTGGGGCAGAAGTGACAGACAGTCTCGTCGTCGTTCTTGGTCGTGTATTCGAGGTTGATGGCTGCATCGATGCCGATGAAGCTCGTCTTGCCCTTGCGTTTGACGACCCGCAGCGTCTCGAACGCAGCGCCGATGGCACCGGCTTCACCCGTATGCGGGTGCACGAAGACCTCCGCCTCGGGTACGCGCTCTTTGATGTAGTCGACCTGGGCTTTGACGGCGGCGAGGTTGTATTGCGTGCCGCCCTGCAAGACGAAGCGCTTGCCCAGCGACGCGAGCCGCGGGATTTGCACCACGTACTGCCACACGTTCTTCGGCAGCACCTGCGCGAGACCGGCGAGCAGCTCTTCTTTCGAGAAGCCCTCTTTCTGGAAATTCACGCGATCAGTGTCGAGGAAGACGGCGCAGCCGTAGCTGAACTTGGGCGCCAGCTCTGCCTGGAACGCGGTGTCGGCGTACTCGGTGACAGGCAGACCGAACTGGTCGGCCATCGCTTGCAGCAGCATGCCGTTGCCTGCCGAGCACGAGTTCGACAGCTTGAAGTTGGCGATGTCGCCGTTGCGCATGAACAGGACCTTGATGTCCTGGCCGCCGATGTCGCAGATGACGTCGACGTCGCCGAAGAAACGAACGGCGCTCATCATGTGCGCGATTGTCTCGACGATGTTCACGTCGCTCTTCACGCACTCTTCGAGCACGTCGGCGGCGTAGCCGGTGGCACCGAAGCCGATGATGTCGAGCGTGGCGCCCTGATCCGAGATGTACTCTTTCAGCTTGGCGAGCAGCTCTTTGGCGTCTTGGATCGGGTTGCCTTTGGAGAGCTGGTAGCTCTTGCAGATGATCTCGCCCTCTTCGTTGACGAGCACTGCCTTGGACGAAGTCGAGCCGCCGTCGAGGCCGATGACGGCGCGCACGACGTCGCCCGGCTGGAACGTCTTTGGCACGAACTTCGGGATCTTGAACAGCTCCGCGAACTCGAGCTTCTCGGTGTTGCTCTTCACCAGGGGCGGGCCGGCGCTCTGGCCGAGGCGCGCCTTGCGACCGTTCTGCATGTAGTCGACGAGGCCTGCCATGCCGGCGTATTTGCCGACGTGCGCCGCCTCTTCCATCCCGTAGACGCAGGCGCCGTAAGCGGCGTAGTACTGCGCGTTTTCCGGAATGAAGATGAGCTCTTCGATCGGGATGTCTTTGGGGTATTCGTAGCCGCGCTCTTCCCAGACCTGGGGGATGCGCTTGCGCCAGCACTCCTGCAAGAAGGGCAGGTACGTGTTGGGCCCGCCGAGCAGAATCACCTTGTGTTTCAGCGTTGACCCGCGAGTCAGCACGCTCAAGTTCTGCAGCACGATGGCGTCAGCCAGCGAGCACAGAATCTCGGCCGCGGGGATGCCGCTCTTCACCAGGTTGACGATGTCGGTCTCGGCGAACACGCCGCACTTGGCAGCCACGTGATGCAGCTTGGAGTCGTCGAAGTGGACCTTCACGGCCTCGGCTGGCGGCAGGCCGACCTTCATCATGCATTTGTCGATGGTGGCGCCTGTACCCGACGCGCACTTGTCGTTCATCGAAGGCGAAGCGGTGCGTTCACCGGTCTTCGGATCGACGTTGAACATGATGATCTTCGCGTCTTGGCCACCGAGCTCGATGACGGCGCGAACATCCGGATGCAGCCGTTCTACCGCCAAAGTGACGGAGTTGACCTCTTGAACGAACTTTGCGCCGAGGGGCGGACACAGCGGCATCGCGCCGGAGCCCGTAAGGAAGATGCGCCAAGTCTTCGGGTCCGACTTGGGGAACGAAGCCTCGATGTCCTCGAGCAGCTCGACAACTTTCTCCGGCTGCTTGGTCTGATGCCGCTGGTAGTCGCTCCAGAGGATCTCGAACGTCGTGGGGTCGAGGGCGACGGCCTTTACGGTCGTCGAGCCGACGTCGACTCCAAGCACAAGCGGTTCGACGCGATCGGAGGGTCCTGTTCTCATTCTTGTTGCTTCACTCCCCTCCCACTGACTGGTGGGTCAGTCACTGGTAACACCCAGCTCTAGGGCGTCAAGTTTGAACATCTTAAGTGACGTAACGGAACGTATGGCAAGACGCGCAGCAGGGCAGGGACGGCGAGTCTTACACCTCCACGACATCGAGGCCGAAAGTGTCCGCGTTCTCGATTAGGCGCGCGTCGCGCGTCGCTAGCGGCACGCCAACCCGAAGGGCCGTGCCGGCGATCTGACAATCGGCGGGGTCACGCAAAAGGTGTACGAGACGCGATGCGTCGATGGCGATTTGAGCATCGAGGGCTGCCACCGTCACTTCGGTGCGCGCGAGCGCTTCCCGGAACCATTCGCCGATTGGAAGCGCGAAGCGGATCTTTCGCTCGTGGCCCAGCAACGCAACCTCCCACAGAGTTACCGCCGCGATCTGCAGGCAGCCAGCTTTCCGGGCCCTTTCGATTCGGTGAAGGCCACGCTTCGCCAGGTGCGCGCCGCTTGCGTAGAAGACCCATGCGTGCGTGTCCAGGATCACGGCTTGGTCACCTCGTCCCACTCCTCGAGCGTGCGCCATGCACCTGGATCGCCCGCGCCGATCAGCTCGTGGTCCGGTACGAGCAGCTCGACGCTTCCGCGCATGGAGCCGTGGCCGATGCGGGCCGGCTCTTGACGGATGGGCTCGATCCGAACCAGCGGCTTACCGCGATTGGTAATGGTCACTGCTTGCCCCGTTTCATGGACGCGCCGCATGACTGCGAGCGCTTTTGCTTTAAAAGCCCCTGCAGCGACGAGCGTACCGTCCGTTCGAGCTCCTACACCAGCTACCCGCTTCATGTAGTCACTCTAACATGACTACAATGGGTGCGGCACCAGCGGCGGCGCGCCAGCTTGAAACATTAAGTGACGTTACGGAAGCTAGGCAAAGAATGCTTGGATTGACGATTCGCACCATGCTCGTGCACGTTGCAGGCACGTGGCTGCAGAGCGAATCGACAAGAAGGAGCGGCGGCAGGTGCTGCTGCGGGCGGCGCGCGACGTTTTCGCCAGCCGCGGCTATCACGACGCGAAGGTCGAAGACGTGTGCGACGCGGCCAACGTGGCCAAGGGCACCTACTACCTCTACTTCAAGGACAAGCGCGCGGTGCTGGAAGAGCTGGTCGACGGCTTGTTCGCTCGGCTCGGCGCTGCGATCTTGAGGGTCGATGTGCAGCAGAACGTGCGCGTGCAGGTCGAGCACAACATCCGCGCGATCGTCGCTGTGTTCCTCGACGATCCGGCACTCACCAAAATTCTGCTCTCGTACGCCGCGGGGCTCGATCCGGCCTTCGTAAAAAAGATCGGCAGCTTCTACGAGGTGACGCGCACCTTGTTGCGAGATGCACTCCGCGAGGGACAGCGCCTCGGCATCGTGATGGATGGTGATGCCGAGTTCTATGCGTCGCTGAGCTTGGGCGCGTTGAAAGAAATATTGCTGGAGGCATCGGACGGCTCGCATCCGCGCGCGCGTGAAGACATCGTCACCAAGCTGGTGGACTTTCTCGAGCGTGGTTACTTGCGTGGGGCTCCGGTGGCTCCGCGGGACGGCACCGGGGCGAAGAAGCCCGGTCCAGCGCGGCCGCGATCCGGCAAGTAGCTACTCGTTCGGGGCACTACTTGGGCAGCATCTTGAAAGAATCGAAGAACCGCTTCGGATTGCCGTTCTCGTCCCCGTCCGCAACGAACACCATGACCTCGTAGTAGGAATTCCTTCGTGCCACGCGCGGCCGCGATCTGCTAAGTAGCCGCCGTCATGCGCTTAGAGCGCCCTGTGTGGCGCCGCTTCGTTCCCAAGTTTTACGACCGCGCGGTGACGTGGGTTCGTTCCGGCGGGCACGCGGTGATCGTCCATACGCCAGCTCGGCTCGAGCTCCTGATGGGTGCCGACGCCACTGGCGCGCCCACCGAGCAGACCACGTGGGCGGTGCTGTCTCTCGAGCAGCAACGCACCCGCAAGGTGAAAGAGGGCCCCGCAATGGGCCTCTACCGCGCGCTCGCCAAGCCGCACGCGCGCTACGCCGTGCTCGATTGGTGCGACCGCGACTCGTTGCTCGAGGGGCCAGTGCGGGTGCTCGAGCTCGACTGCCTCGAGTGTGGCGCGTGCTGCCACGAGGCGAACGTGATCTTGTACGACGACGACGTCGAACGCATTCGCCAGCGCTTTCCGCAGTACACCACGAGCGCCTACATCAAGCGCTCGCGCGACGGCAAGATCAGGCTCCGCTTTGCGCCGAATGGCCGCTGTCAACACTTGCAGAAAGATCTCAAGTGTCGCGTGTACGAGCAGCGGCCTTTCAACTGCAGCGTGTTCCCGATGGCGAGCGAGGCGTGCCTGGCTGCGCGCGAGAGCACACTGGGCTTGCGCGACGGGGCCGCTCGCTCGTAAGTCTCTTTCATCGAGATGCACCCCATCGCCTTCCTCGCACTCCGGGCCGTCCACCTGCTGTCGATGGCCGTGTGGCTCGGCGGAGGGCTGACGATCGCGGGCGACGTTCGGCGAACCATCGCACGGGGCAAGCCTCACACCGACGTGTTGGCAGCTCGCATCGAGCGTGGCCTCGGCATCGGCGCGATCGCAGGCACGTTCACGCTGTTCACTGGGCTCGGGATGGTGTTCGCGATGGGTGGCTTTGGCGCTGTTTCACCGCGCATTCACGCGGGCCTTGCGCTGGCGCTGGTGACCTTCGCCGTCGAGCTGCTCGGCTTGCGACCGACCGTCTCCAGGCTCGGGCAGGCACTGGCTGCGGGCGACGCGAAAGACCTGAAGCCGATGCAACGCCGCATTGCGATGTTCACCGGCATCGGTCACCTGCTCAAGCTGGTGATCTTGGTGCTGATGGTCTTCAAGCTGTAGCTGCCCTCGCGCGACGTCACCCGCCGGAGGGAAGTTCTTTAGCGCGTAGGCGAGGTGCTCTGCAGCGTCGCGATGCTTGCCGAGCGATTCCTCGACGAAGCCCAAGCTCGCGGCGATGTCGTAGGTTTGCCGAAGCGCCCAGGCTGCCTTCAGCTTTTCGTAGGCAAGATCCATCTCCCCGGCCTCTGCCGCCGCTACCCCCTCCTTGTACAGCACCTCGTCCGGCCCGGCCGCCAACGCCGACTGCGAGACGGTGACGACAATCAAGCCGGCTACGAGCAGTGCGACGCAAGCGCGATGAACCCATCCCCCACTTCGAGCCCCCCAGCCAACGTTGCGCGACCGGGCGTTGGGTTCGGTGGCTGGGGGGCTTTCAGTCGGTCGACCTGTTTCCTGAGTTTGGCTGCGCCCCGCACGGTGCGGGCTCACGGCCCCGGCCTGGCACCTCGTGCTCGTGCTCGTGCTCGTGCTCGTGCTCGTCTTGGCATGCACCTCGTCGCACGCCTACGAGCTCGATGGGACGGCTCGGAGGCGGTTTACTTGGCTGGCAGCGTGGGGGCTTGCGACGTAGGTGCGCTCAGGAACGGGAAAAGCTCGACCAAGCTGTACGCCGTGGTCGCGGTCTCCATTTTGGTCGCGGCGAGCGCGGGCGGAGGCGTATTTTACTACACGCGCGAAGCAACGCCGACGGTGGCCCCGGTCGTCGCCTCCGAGCCAGCTTCCGAAACAGCAGCGCTCGACGTAGCTGATCTGCCGACGGTACTGCCAGTCACGTCGGAGCACGCCACCCTCGGAACACAACCAAGCGCTACAGCGAGCGCGTTGGCCTCGGCGACCAGCGGTCGGCCAACGTGGGCTAGCCGCCCGCCTCCGAGCTCGTTCGTTAGCGCCCCCACTTCTGCCGCGAAGACAGCTCCCGCGCCCCCGTCGGCGACGGCCCCTGCATCGGCTCCCCCCAAATCGAGTGGCATCAAGATGCCGTTCCCCACGAAGAAAGACCAGTAGCAGCATGCGCCCAGTCGGGCAGCCAGTTGGGCAGCAGCGGCGCCGCGATCGCCTGCTGCTCCTCCTTGCCTGGTTGGCGATCGCGGGTTGCGGCCCAGCCCCAGCCCCAGCACCAAGTCGCCGGGCTGAGCCGCTTGCTTCGCCCGGCGCGGCGGTGAGAAGCGCAACCCAACCGAGCGCCCAGTCAAGCCCGGCCGGCGACATTGCTTACGGCCACGAGCCCATCCCGCCTGGCCTGCGGAGCGTCTCTCGAAGACGGAAGCGACCGTTCATGTGCGTGATGAGGACGGGTTGCACGAGCTCGTATTCGATAGAGAGCTCGGCTTCGAGGCAACCACAGCCAATGATCTGCTCACGCTGACCATTGGAAAGGGCGTCTTCGTCAGGGCAATGGTCGATTCCAAGGCGCGGCCCTATTCAGCATATATTCGCGATTTGGAGGGGGCCCGGTTTCTGGTGTCGAACAGCCTTTCGCCTGCCGTGAAGCGCTCGGATGGGGCAGAGGTATCGTCGGCAACCAGCAGCGAGGTTCTGCGAATGATCGCATTCCTGCGAGATGTTCCGGCGCTGTTGCCCCATGGGAAGGTGGCGGTTGCGCCATTGGACGATCGGGTTGCGACGGCGCTGGCATCCCATGTGGCGTCCGTTCATGGCCTTGGGACAAACGTGGACCGCGCGCGTGCCAATGCGCAATCCGTTTTTGCGCCGGGCGCTCCCCGCGCCGTGATCTCCTTCAGCGCCAGCTCGACACGCCCGGGAAATGATCCGCTTCGCGTCGAGATGACGGGAACCGCACTGGTTCACCTCAGCAGCGGCTTGATTCTGAGCATCACGGCACAAGGGTCGACAACGAACGGTCAGGCAGGGCCCAAGGCCAGCAGCGGCCGCATCTCGCTCGAGACCGCGTGCACCCACACCCTCGCAGCGCCCATCGAGCCTTGACCGAAGCGCGGACTCTTTCGACGACGCCCATCCTCGGGGTGCTACCTTCGTGTGCGTGGCAGTTTCGCATGCGCACGAGGGCTTGATCGCGCTCCTGCGCAGCAGCCCGGGGCTCGTGCCTGGGGTGCTGCGAGATTCGTTGAGCTTGACCCTTCCGCACTTCGCCGAGGCTCGTATCGAGTCGGCGGACCTCACCGATCTGCAGCCTGCCGAGCTGCGCGCAGACCTGGTGGTGCTGTTGTTCGACGAGCGGCCAGTGCTCGGCGTTGTCGTCGAGGTGCAGCTCAAGCCCGACGCACGCAAGCGGTTCACCTGGCCAGCCTACGCAGCCGGCCTCCGCGCTCGCTTCGAATGCGACGTTTGCCCGCTGGTCTTCACACCGACGGAAGCCGTCGCGAGCCGGGCGCGCGAGGCGATCGAGCTCGGTCCAGGCTACCGGCTGGAACCGCTCGTCATCGGCCCCGCCGCCGTGCCGTTCGTGCGCGACATCGAGCAGGCCAAGGCAGCGCCTGATCTGGCCGTGCTTTCCTCGCTTGCGCACGGCAACGAGCCGGACGGGTTGCAGATTGCCTACGCGGCGATTGCGGCTGCATACGGCCTCGATGACCCGCGCGGGCTGTTATACTCCGACCTCATCCGAGCCTCTCTCAATCAGGCAACCCGGGCCGCGCTCGAGGAGTTGATCATGTCATCTGGGCACTACGAGTATCAAAGTGACTTCGCGAAGAAATACGTCGCAGAAGGCAAAGCGGAGGGCAAGGCAGAGGGCAAAGCAGAAGGCATCGTGCGCGTGCTGGCAACCCGGAAGCTCGAGCTGACCGAGGACCAGCGCCAGGTCAT
>Ga0163144_10011471_pt1 | contig 18735 bp, 11 predicted proteins | sample OliLak19BULKMAT1_FD_123175 | JGI IMG/M metagenome (GOLD analysis project Ga0163144, IMG submission 123175) | Freshwater microbial mat bacterial communities from Lake Vanda, McMurdo Dry Valleys, Antarctica - Oligotrophic Lake LV.19.BULKMAT1 | ecosystem: Environmental > Aquatic > Freshwater >... | reverse complement strand
GTGTAAGGATAGTCGCGCATCTCGACGACGTAGGCGGCGCCGTTTTCATCGTAACACATCGCCACCGGGCTCGCGACGAGCGGCTCGGCGGCAATAAGGTCCATGGTGAAGCCGTTCTTCACCCGCAGCGTTTTCGTCGCGGCGGCGGGCTCGACCGCGGGGTAGCTGGGGAATTTCTCCTCGGCGGCGAAGCAGGTGGCTGCAGCGGCCAACGCGATGAGCGAAGTGGGAAAGAGGCGAGGCATGAATGGTTGCTGGCTGACCGGGGCGAGTTGTAGCGGGCTGCTTCCGGCTCCGTCGGAACGGGAAGCCGTTCCGCTACGGAATGGCCCGCCCGGAGGTCGGGCCCGACTGAAGGTGACGGCAACTCAAAACCTTCCCGTCACGCCCGCCACCACTTTCGCGACCACGATGCGCGTCTGGTTTGGCCGGTCCGGTGAGCCGACCCAGGTTTCGGTGATTGGCGATTTGTTGAGGTTCTCGATGTCGCAGAAGATCGCCGTGGCCCGGTTGAAGTTGTATCGGGTCTTCAGATTCACCTGCCGCTTCGTTTCGTGGTAAACGAGCAGTGCCGCATTCGCGCTGTTCGTCACCAGATACTCGCTACGCCAGACGGCGTTGAGGCGGATATTGAGGCCGTGCCCGAGATAGGTCAGCGCGACATTGCCCGTCTTCGGCACGAAGCCGGCCACCGTGGAGGTCACAGTCGCGCCGCCGTAGTCGCCGCGCGTGAGGAGCCGCGTGTAGTTGGCGTAGAGGCCGAAACCCCGCCAGAATCCCGGAAGAAACGTCAACTGCTGCTGGTAGGCGAGCTCGAGGCCGCGATACTTCGCGCTGCCGCCGTTGCGCGCGGTGCTGATGCGGTAGCCTTCATACTGGCCGTCGAAGCCGTTGTCCGCGCCGGCCTCGACGAACTGGCTGGTGTCGGTGAACTGAAAGCCGTCGACCTGTTTCATGAAGACGCTCGCGGTGAGCTGGCCGACGGGCTCGAAGTAGTATTCGAGGGTCGCGTCGAAGTTGTCGGAATACTGCGGCCGCAGGCCGGCGTTGCGGATTGTCACCGTCCGCGCGACATCGTTGATCGTGTCGGCCGGCATGATCGCGTCGAACGACGGACGGCCGATGCCCGACGAGTAACTCAGCCGTGAGACAAGGTTGCGCGTCGGCGCGTAACGCAGATGCAGGCCCGGAAACACATCGGTATAGGAGCCCTGGCGGCTGAGGCGGCGGATGACCCCCGCCACCGTGACGGGGCCTTCGGCGTCGGTCCCGGTTTTCTCAACGCGCACGCCGCCGAGGACGGAGAGCCGCGACCAGCGCACATGGCCCATCGCGTAACCCGACGTGACCGTCTCTTTGATGCCGCGATCACCCGTGAGGGGGGAATTGTTGCCGAAAGTCACATCCTCGCGCCAGAGATTGGGAAACAGCGCCTGGTGCCGTGCGACGGCAAACGGATTCGCCCACGGCGGCTGGCGGTAGCCCTCGTTGGAGTCGCTCCACTTCGGCGTGGTGTCGAGAAATTGGCCGAGCGTGCCGAGATCGTCGGCGTTGTTCTGGATGCCGTCCGCGCCGGTGTAGTTGTAGCGGCGCGAGAAATTCTCGAGTTCGCGCTCCTGCTGCCGCATTACGCCGCCGACCTTCACGTAAGTGGGCGCGGCGAAGGCGAGCACCTTCTTTACGTTCAGCTTCGCGGTGCGGATCCCGTCCTCGCCGTTGCGGTCACTCTGCGTGAGCAGCATGGTGCCGTAGTTGCCCAGATTGAAAAGATCGGCGCCCGCCGACTGGGCGTATTTCGGCCACTGGCGGCTCTCGCGCCGGTCGACGGTGAAGCCGATGTTGGCGAGGCGATAGGCGACCGCGCCCTTCGGCCGCGACTGGAAATGCCGGCCGTTCGGCGCGTAGTCGTAATAGGTCTGCGAGTTCGAGAGGCTCAGGCCGTAGTCGATCTCGAGGCCCGCGAAACGATGCCGCACCGTCGGCACGAACTGGATCGTGCGGCCCGACTTGTCGTCGGTCGTAAGCGTGATCGCGCTGGAGGAATTCGCGTTGGCGAGCACCTCCTGAAAGTAGCTGGTGTAGCCGGCGCGAAAATTCGCGACCGCCGCGCTCGTGCCGAGGACCATGGCGCGCGTGTCGTTGGTCTCGTGGAACCAGTTGTAGGCGGTGTTGAACGAGAGGACGGTGTTCGCGCTCAGCTTGTATTCGATCTTGGCGCCGGTCGCGAGGCGCGTGCGCGGCGCGCCGGCGGGGCGCGGCACGGTGATGTTCTGCGTGAAATACGGCTCGGTGAGGACGCTCTGATAGGTCGCCAGCGCGGCGGTGTCGCCGCCGGGCTGCGAGTGATACGTCAGGTTGAGCGAAATCCCGATGCGTTTCTCCGCACCGAGGCGGTCCGCGTAGGAGAAATTCAATGACGGCCCGATGTTCTTGATTGGCTCCCGGAGCCAGGTGTCGGAGCGCGTGAAGTATTTCGGCCGCCACACGCCGCCGATCGAATACATGAAGACGCGCGGCTGGTTGCGGTCGAACGCGCTCTTCGAGACGATGTTCACGTTGCCGCCGATCGAGTCGGCGTCCATGTCGGGCGTCGGCGCCTTGGTCACCTCGATCGTCTCGATGTTGTTGAGCGACGCCTGCTCGAATTCGAAGGTGCGGCCGGCGCCGGCGGATTGCGAGCTGGCCATCCGGTCGCCGTCCATCGTCACGGAGTTGAGCGCGCCGTCGATGCCGCGGATCTGCACCGAGCGGACGTCGGCGCCGACGTAGACGGCGGAGATGCCGGGAAGCTGCTGCAGGAAATCGCCGACGTTGCCGTCGGCCACGTTGCCGAAGCTGTCGGAGGCGACGACGTTCTTCACGTTGGCGGCCTCGCGTTGCTTCGTGATGGCGGAGGCGCTGCCCTCGCGCGGACCGGACACGGTGAACGCATCCATTTTGTAGATGCCGGCGTTCATCGCGACGTTCTGGTTCACGCGCGTGCCCGGCGGGACGTTGACGGAAATTTTCTCAGGCTCGAGGCCGGTGTAGCGCACGACGAGCGTGGCCGTGCCCGGCGGCAGCGAAAGCTCGTAGCGCCCCTCGCGATCGGTGACCACCGAGCGCCCGGTGCCATCGACGGAGACCTCGGCGCCTTCGAGAAACGCGCCGGTGGCGGCGTTGCTGACCTGGCCGGTGAGCAGACTCGGCGCCTGCGCGCTGAGGAGCGGAGTCGGAAGAAACACCGCCGCCCAGAGACAGGGGGCAAGAAGACGACAGACAATACGGAGGTGGGTGGGAACGGTGTGCATGGCGGGTCGGGGAAAGAGCAGGCCGGATGCCGGTTTGTAACCGAGAAGTTACGGTTGGGCAGCGCCGTCAAAGACAATAGCGGTGCACGTTTACCAGCGTCGGCGCGGCCCGGCCGATTCAGGATTGCGTTCGCTGCGGTGCAACTCGTAACTCGCGCCGCGCTCATGGATCGACGCATGTTTCTCAACACGGCGGCTGCCGCCGCGGTCGTCTCGGCCGGATTGCGCGCCGCCGCGCCGAACGCGCCGGCGCCGGCCGGCGCCTTCATCGACACCAACGTCTCGCTCTCGCACTGGGCGGTCCGCCGTTCGTGGGTGGAGACACCGGCGCTCCTCGTGGGAAAATTGCGCGGACACGGCATCACGTCGGCCTGGGTGGGCAGCTTCGAGGGTGTGCTGCACAGCGACATCGCCGGCGCCAACGAACGCCTCGCGACGGCCTGCGCGCGCGACGGCGCAGGGGTGCTGCAGCCCTTCGGCACGATCAATCCCACGTTTCCCGACTGGGAGGATGATTTGCGCCGCTGCCACGAAGTGCACCGGATGCGCGGACTTCGGCTGTATCCAAATTACCATGGCTACACGCTCGACGACGCACGCTTCCGCCATCTCGTGGAACTCGCCGCCCGGCGCGGACTCCTCGTGCAAATCGCGCTCGGAATCGAGGACGAACGTTCGCAAAACCCGGGGCTGACCGCGGCGCCCGTCGCGGCGGCGCCACTCGCCGATCTGCTGGGGGGAATCCGCGGCGCGCGCGTCATGCTGCTCAATGCCGGCTCGCGCGTGCTCGGCCCGGTCAACCCGCTGCTCAAGCGGCTTGTCGCCGCGGGCGTCGCCTTTGAAATCGCCACGCTCGAGGGCGTCGCCGGCATCGAGGTGCTGTTGCGGGCAAATCCCGCGGCACGGCTCTGCTTCGGCTCGCACACACCCTACTTCTATTTCGAGTCGGCGTTGTTGAAACTCACGGAATCCGAGCTGACGCCGGCGCAACGCCAGGCCCTCCGCTCCGGTCACGCCCTCGCCGCCCTGGCGCCCGCCTGAGATGAACCGCCGCCGCTTCCTGCAATCGTCCGCTCTCCTCGCCGCCGCGGGATCAACCGCGCGGCCGGTGGCGGCCGCGACTCCCGCCTGGCCCGGCGAGGACCTGCGCAAACTCGGCTACTGGGACATCCACGCGCACGTCGGCACGCCGGGTCCGACGCCCGCGAAACGGATGGAGGCGCTGGTCCGCGCGGCCGACCGCGTCGGCGTGGAGCGGATCTGCATCTGCATGAGCCCGCCCTGGCAGAACGAGCCGACGCCGGAGCAGTTCCGCCGCAGCAACGACGACGTGCTCGCCATCCTGAAGGAGTGGAGCGCGCGCGCCTTCGGCTTCGTGTATCTGAATCCCCAGCACACGCGGGCGAGCCTCGACGAGCTGGAGCGCTGTGTCGCCGACGGTCCGATGATTGGGATCAAGCTCTGGGTCGGGCTGCACTGCAACGCGCCGCAACTCGATCCGATCGTGCGCCGCGCCGCCGAGCTCGACGCGCTCATTCTGCAACACACGTGGATCAAGCAGCGCGGCAAGGGCAACCTCCCCGGCGAGTCCACCCCGATGGATCTCGCGGAGCTGTCCGCCCGGCACCCCGGCGTGCCGATGGTGTGCGGACATACCGGCGGAGGCGATTGGGCGCTGGGGATCCGCGCGATTCGGACGCGCCCTGAACTCCACGCCGATCTCGGCGGCGGCGATCCCGTTTACGGTGAAGTCGAGATGGCCGTGCGCGAGCTCGGCGCGAGCCGCGTGCTCTACGGCAGCGATGTCCACGGCCGCAGCTTTGCCTCGCAGCTCGGCCGCGTGCTCGGCGCGGATATTTCCGACGCCGACAAGAAACTCATCCTGCGCGAAAACCTGCGGCGCCTGCTCCAACCGGCGCTGAAGCGGAAGGGGATCAAGGCGTGAAGACGCGGTGCGGCGAACGGGAAGGATTGTTTTGGACAGGATTTACAGGATTAACAGGATTGAGTTCGAGCGCTCCGACCCCCTGTTTTGAGTCCGGTTAAACCTGTAAATCCTGTCCAAAGGAAATCCCCCGCCCTATGCGCCCCGCCCTCGCAGCAATTTTCTCGTTCCTTCTCGGCGTTGCGGTTTGCGCTGCCGATCGCCTGCCGAATGTCGTGATCATTTTCACTGACGACCAGGGCTACGGCGATCTCGGGACGTTCGGCGCGAAAGGTTACACGACGCCCAACATCGACTCGCTGGCGCGCGACGGCACGAAGTTCACCCACTTCCACGTCGCGCAGGCGGTGTGCTCCGCTTCCCGGGCCGCGCTGCTCACCGGGTGTTATTCGAATCGCATCGGCATCCACGGCGCGCTCGGGCCCAATTCGAATCACGGGATCAATGACGCCGAGACCACGCTGGCCGAGGTGCTGAAATCGCGCGGCTACGCCACGGGCATGGCGGGCAAATGGCATCTCGGACACCGCGACCGATTTGTGCCCAACCGGCACGGTTTCGACGAATCGTTCGGCCTGCCCTACTCCAACGACATGTGGCCCCACCACCCCGAGGCCAAAGCCGGCACGTATCCGAAATTACCCCTTTGGGAGAATGGCAAGGCGATCGATGCCGACATCACGCCGGCCAAGCAGCCGAATCTCACCACGTGGTATACGGAGCGCGCCGTGTCGTTCATCGAGCGCAACAAGGAGCGGCCCTTCTTCTTCTACCTCGCGCACTCGATGCCGCACGTGCCGCTCTTCGTGAGCGACAAGTTCAAGGGCAAATCCCAGCAGGGCCTCTATGGCGACGTGATCATGGAGATCGACTGGTCGGTCGGCGAAGTGCTCAAGGCCCTGGCGAAACATGGGCTCGACCGCGACACGCTGGTCATTTTCACGACCGACAACGGCCCGTGGCTCAGCTACGGCAACCACGCCGGCAGCGCCGGTCCTTTGCGGGAGGGGAAGGGCACGGCGTGGGAAGGCGGCACGCGCGTGCCCGCGCTCATGCGCTGGCCCGGCCGGATCCCCGCCGGCCGCGTGAGCAGTGATTTTATCATGACGATCGATCTGTTGCCGACGATCGCCGGACGCGTGGGAGCGCAACTGCCCGCGCTGCCGATCGATGGCCGCGATGTCTGGCCGCTGCTGGCCGGGCAGCCCGGCGCAAAGAACCCGCACGAAGGCTACGGCTTCTGGTATGCCCAGAACGAACTGCGCGCGATCGTGAGCGGCGACGGACGCTGGAAGCTCGTCCTGCCGCACACGTATCGCACGCTCGCCGGTCGCCCCGGCGGCCAGGACGGAATTCCCAGCAAATACGAAGATGCGACGCTGGCGGCCCCGGCGCTTTTCGATCTGCGCAACGACATCGGTGAGTCGAAAGACGTCGCCACCGCGCATCCCGAGCAAGTGAAACGGCTCCTGGCCTTCGCCGAGCAGTGCCGCGACGAGCTGGGCGACTCGCTCACGAAGCGAACCGGCAAAGGTTCCCGCGAACCCGGCCGGGTCGAGGGCGCCCCGGCGGCGGGCAAGAAGAAGAAAGCGTGAGCGGGCCTTGTCCTTAAACGCCCTTGTTCGGGCAACGAACGCGCCATCAGGGCCGTTGAGGACAACCGCCCCTACCTCAGCCAGCGCGTCAGCCACGCATACGCCTTCTCGCGCATCTCCGTCGGAAAGTCGTGCTCGACGTCCGGATGCACCACCTCCAGTCGCTCCGCTCCGCCGTGCAGGGCGTAGATCGGCCGCGCCGCCGTCACCACCCGCGCGGCACTCTCCCATTTGAAGTTGGCGTCGCGTTTCGGTGAGATGGAGAGGAAGGCACGCGGTGCGAGCGCGCCGATCAACTCGTGGAAATCAAAGGGGATCTCGCCGAGCCGCCCGGCGTAGTCGGCGAGCGCCGGCATGTAGCGGTCCTGCGTCCACCCCTGGCCGGCGCGCCAGACCTGCGCCTGCTTCTCGCGGTAATAATCGAGATAGGAGTCGAAACCGCAGCTCGAGACGACCGCCTTGATCCGCTCGTCGAAGACGGCGGTGTAGATCGAGTTGTGGCCGCCGAGCGAATGACCGATCGCGCCGAAGCCCTGCGGCGAAACGCCGGGCGTCGCCTCGAGCACATCGAGCGCACGCACGTTGTCCCAGATCGCCTTCATCGTGCCGCTGCGGTAGCCGAGACCCTTCAGGTCGGGCCTGTAGTCCGCGAGATGTGGATACGGCGGCGCGAGGACGACGAAGCCGCGTTCCGCCAGCTCCTGCCCGTAGTTGCGGCCGGGCTTCGAGCCGGCCAGACCGAGCCCGACGACGGGCCGGTTGCCCTCGGTGCCGTTGGTCGGCATCAGGGCGAGGATGCCGGGCGCGCTCGCCTTCCCGGCCAAAACCGCCTTCGGCATGAGCAGAAACGCCGGCACCCGGCCGCCCGGCTCGGCCGTGTAAGTGATCTCGCGGCGCACGTAGCTGCCGCAGTCGGTCTCGGACACGACGGTCACCTCGAGCGGCACGCGTTTCGCCGCACCCGGGAAAGGTCCCATCACGCTCTGCATCCCGGCGATAATCCCGGCGCGGCGCTGCTGCCAGTCCGCGGTGGATTTGACGGCCGAAACCCGGCCCGAGCCATCGCGGAACTGGAGCAGATTCTCGCGATCGAGACGTTCGGCGGCGGCGATGGAGCCGATGGCGGCCACTCCGACAATGAGGCCGGCGATTCGGCCGTAGCGGAACGGCTTCCCGTTGCGGCGGAAGCAAAGCGCTTCCGCTACATGGACGCGCGTGCTCATTTGAACAAATTCAACTCTTCCGGACTCCACGCATCCGAATGGCCCTTCGTCGCGGCGCGGATTGCGGTCACTTGATCGGGATCGACCGGCGAGGCCGTGTGGCCCCACTCGCGGCGCAGATACGTCAGGATTGAGGAAATCTGTTGATCGTCGAGTGCGCCACCGAAGGCCGGCATGTCGCCGGTGTGGACGCGTCCGAACACGGTGATGGGGCCGCGCACCCCATGCAGCACGATGCGCGCGATGCGTTCCGGCGAGCCCAGCACCCACTCTGAATCGAGCAGCGGCGGCGCGAGCCCGTCGAGGCCCCGCCCGGTGGCCTGATGGCACGCCGCGCACACCGCGGCGAAAAGGGTCTTGCCGGTGTCAAACCGTGCCCGTTGCTCGGCGCCCAGCGGCTTGACCGCCGCCAGCGCGGCGACTCCCACCTTGCCTGGCCAGACGACGAGGTCGTTCAGCTTGGCGAGCCGCGCCTTCGCGGTCGCGTTCTTTTCGAGTTCCGCCCAGCCGCCGGGTTGCCGGGAAAACGGCAGCGGGCGCCGCGAGGCACCGACCCCCGGTGTCATGCCGTCGAGCAACGCCACCGCGCGTTTGCCCTGACCGCTTGCGGCCGATTTGCCTGCGAGTGCGAACACGCGTTCGAGCACCGCCACGTCGCGCGTGCCCAACACGCCGCGCGCCAGTCCGGTGAAGATCTTGTTCGCCTCCACGTCTTCGGCCGACCACGCAGGATCCGCGGCGAGCTTCTCCAGCAAGGCGCCCTCGCGATTCGCCAGTCCGCTGAACAGCGCGTCCCGCAGGAAGACGTTCTTCGGATTCGTGCGCGCGACATGGGCCATCGCCGCGTCGAGTGACGGATCGCCCGCGCTGCCGAGGGTGAGCATGGCCTGCAATTGCACCTCGGGCGACGGATCCCGCAACAACGCCGCCACGCGCGCGAGCGTCGCGGCCCGCGCGCCACCGTCGAGCAGGCGCTCGCTCAAACGGATACCGGCGGTGCGCACCAGCGGCTCCGTTGCGCCGAGGGCGCTGGCCACCGTTTCGGCGTCGATCGCATCCAGGCCGTCGAGTGTCCACAGCGCGTGCACACGACCTTGGGGCGTCGCGCCCTTCACGGCCACCGCGCGGATCGCGGGAACCACCGCGGCGTCGCTCCGCTCGACGAGGATGCGCTGCGCGGTTTCGCGCCACCAGGCGTTGGCGTGCGAGAGTTTTTCGACCCACTGCGCCGTCGTCAGCGCGGCGATGTTACCCACCCGCGGCGCGGATTTGTTCGCGGGCACGACGCGATAGATGCGGCCGAGGTGTTGCGGATCCGCGAGTCTGCGGTCCTCGCTCTGCTTGCGCAGATAGCTCGTGAGCGAGATGCGGTGCTGCAGCACGCCGCGATAAAGATCGACGACGTAGAGCGCGCCGTCGGGTCCGGTCGCGAAGCTTACCGGCCGGAACCGCTCGTCGGTCGAAGCGATGAATTCCTGCTGCTGTTCGGCGTAGGCGTTGCGGCCGCGAACGGTGCCGTTTTCGGAGGAGAGAATTGTGCGGCGCACAAAATTTCCCGCTGGCTCGGCGACGAAGAGATTTCCTGCCAGTTCCGGCATCAGGTCACCACCGTAGACCCACCAGCCGCAGGCGGCGGTGAACTCCTTGAGTTTTCCGTCGCGCAGCATGTCGCCGCGGTAACCGCGGTTGATGCCGGGAGTCACGCGGGCGGGCCAGACGAGCTGATTCTCGGCACCGTTGACGTTCGTGCCGGCGAGCCGTGGGTAATTGGGATTACGCGCGAGGTAGTCGGAGGAGATGATATCGACGCGCAGCGAGTCGCTGTTTGAGCCGTGATACAACCGGCCGAAGTCATCCTGCGAGAGGCCCCATTGGCCGCGAAAGCTCGTCGCGCCGGTTTCCCACGCCCCGTTCTTGAAACGGAATCTGCGCGTGTAGGCGGCGCTGTAGATCCAGTTGTCGAAGGCCCAGAGCAGGCTGTTCGGCGCACGCTCGGGATTGGCCAGGTGCGGACGCTTCGGATCGACGCGCACGCCGTAGTCGGGCGCGATGACATCGCGTTTGTCCGCCTTGCCGTCGCCGTCCGTGTCGCGCAGATACAGCAACTCCGGCGGCGCGCCGACGAGCACGCCGTCGCCGACGACGGTGATCGCGCGCGGGAGCACGAGCTGATCGACGAACACCTTCGATTCCTCGTAGCGGCCGTCGCCATCGTTGTCGCGCAGGACGACGATGCGGCCGACGGGCGCGTCCTCGCCGTTGCCGTCGAGATCGGGCATGTAACCGCGCATCTCGACGACGAACATCCGGCCGTCGGGCGCGAACGCGATGGCGACGGGTTCCTGCACGTGAGGCTCGGCGGCGGCGAGTTCGAGCTTGATGCCGGGTGCGAGCGTGAACGACTGCAGCGCCTGTTCCGGTGTCAGCGCGGGCGCGGGCGGAATCTTGTCCGCCGGCACAAGGGATTTCTGCACCACGCCGGCCTTGTCCGCGCGATCGCCGATCTGGGCGCTGGCGACGGTGCCCATGAGGAGAGCGAGGGAGAGGAGTTTCAGCATGGGGAAACGAACCGGGGAAGCTACAGAGGGGGGAATGTGGAAAGCAGGAAAGGAGGGAAAAGCCATCGCACATTCGGGTGTCTGTGTTTTTTCCCGCTTTCCACATTAAATCCCTTCCGCCTTTCTCCATCAGAAGTTGCCGCGGATGCCGATCGACCAGCTCACGCCGAAGTTGCCGTAGCGATACAGCGCGGCGGGGATGCCGCGCACCGGATCACCTTCGTAGAGCAGCGTGGGATCGTTGAGGATGTTGCGGCCCTGGAAGAACAGGCTCACGCGCGGCGAGACGCGAAAGCCGCCGCTGAGATCGAGCTTGATGTTATGGCGCTGGTAGCGACCGAAGACCGTGGTGTAGGGCGTGTCATCCTGCCAGAGGCCGCCGAGGCGCAGATTGAACCGCTGGTAGCTCCAGCCGAGGCTCGCGGTCGCCTTGTGCGGCGCGACGCCCGGGAAATAGAGGTTGGCGTAGTTGCGCGTGTAGCTGAGGTTGAGGTTCGTGTTGCGCAGGAAGCCGGGCAGGAACGAAAGCTGGCGGTTGTAGCTCAGCTCGGCGCTACGGTAGCGATAGAGCGAGTCGTTGTTTAGCTGCGTCTGAAACTCGTAGTCCTTGTATTCCGGATCGTCGGCAAAACCAAAGTCCGCGGCGCTCGACCGGCGGGTGATGCGTTGATCCGTAATCTCGAGCTGCTGCACGAGGAAAGTGAAGCTGCCGACGCCCTGGAAGTAATACGCGAGGCGCGCGACGTAGTTGTCGGAGACTTCCGGCTTCAGGTTCGGATTCGGCGCGGTGATAAGCAGCGCGACGTCGTTGATCGACCAGACGCCGGCGAGGGCATCGATCGGCGGGCGCGAGATGGCGTGGCTGTAGCCCGCCTGCGCCTGCAGGTTCGGCGTGAGGGCATACTTGGCTGAGAGGCTGGGAAACAGGTTGTCGTATTCACCCTTCCGATTCACCCGCGGCTGGGAGAGATACTGGTATTCCAGGCCCGGAATGGTGGTGGCGCGGCGCGTCGTCGCGTTGATGGCGAAGCCGGCGTCCTGCATTTCCCGGCCGGTGCGCGGATCGAACTCGAGCACGTTGGTTTCGGTCCGCTCCCAACGCAGGCCGCCCTGAATCTGCAGCCGGCCGAGCCGGGTGTTGGCCATGCCGTAGCCGGCCGTCACGGTCTGCCCGAAGTCGCGCTTGTTGGCGATGTAGGCGCTATAAAAATTCTCGGGCGTCGCGACGTTGACGAAATATTCCGGGTGCTGCCGGTAGAGGAGCGAGAGCTCGCTGCGATTCGCCAGCCGCGGCAGGTTGGCGATGGTCAGGGCGCGGATGTTGCCCATGTCGGTGTTGAACGCGCGGGGCGACGGATAGGCGGCGAAGCTGCCGGCCGCGGTCACCGTGCCGTTCGGGTTGAGGATGTTGCCGCCGGGCCCGATGTAGCTGTAGAGGAGATACGGCGTGGTGTTCTCGGTCTGGCGGTTCTCCTCGGCCCAGCGCCCGCCGATCTTGAAGAACGTGGGCAGGCTCCACGGTGCGACGTAGCGGGCGTTGACCTCGCCGGTGTAGATCTCGGTGAACGCGAAACGCCCCTCCTCGGTGATGCGCGGGTTGGTGAAGTTGGCGGGATCGCCCCAGTCGGCGCCGCCCGTCTGGACGATGGTCCATTCCGCGGAGAGCGGGTCGCCGCGGGTGGCCCGGAAGTCCACCGGCAGGGTGTTCAGCGACTCGGAGCGGATGCTGCCGCGGCTGGAGGTCTCGTAGTCGTTCTTCGAGCGGGAGAAGTTGGCGGTGCCGTCGACGGTGAGGCTGGCGATCTTGTATTCGAACTTCGGAGTCAGGACGACCGAGTTCGTGAGCTTGATCGCGCTGCCGCCGCCGTGGGCGAAGGTGCGCGAGGTGTTCGTGGCGAGGCCGTTGGTGCGGATCTCGGTGAGGCCGTCGCCCTGGACGTTCTGCCGGCCGGTGGCGGCGGCGACCCCGTTGGCGGCGGCGTTGAAGGTCAGAGCTTTGGTGTGCGCGCTGTTCTCGAAGGCATTGAACATCGCGGTGAGCGAGAGCACGAGCCGGGAGGAGGCCTTGAAGTCCACCGTCGCGGTGGCGTTGGCGCGGCTCGAGAGGCGCGGGCCGTCGGTGAACGCGAGGGACGTGAGCACCATCGGGCGGAGATCCTGGTTCGCGCCGGTGGTGACGAGGGTCTTGTTGTAGGTGTGCGTCACGTATTGCTGCTCCGAACGGATGCTGCTGCTGCTCAGGCTGAGCCGGACGCCGAGGCGCTGGTTCAGGAACACGTCGGAGTAGTCGAGCTGGTAGTTCGGCCGCCACTGGCGGCGCAGGTTGTCATCCCAGCCGCGGACCTTGCCGGGCTTGGCGGCGTCGGGCGTGTTGAAGCCGATGCTGAACTGCCAGTCGATGCGGCGACCCTTCCGGTCGAAGGCGCGGCGGCTCTTCATGTTGATCGATCCGGCGGGCGAGTTCGCGTCCATGTCGGCGCTGAGCGTGCGGTTGATCTCGATCGATTCGACCGCGGTGATCGACATCTGCTCGAAGCCGACCGAGCGGGACTGGCTGCCGGCGGAGCCATTGAGCGTGCTGCCGTAGGCGACGAATGCGTCCGCGCTGGCGACGCTCGCGCCGTCCATCGTCACGCCGACGTATTGCTGGTCGAGGCCGCCGACGCGCGGGCCGCGGCTGATGCCGTCGACGTATTCGACGTCGACGCCGGGCAGGAATTTCAGGAACTCGCCGACGTTGCCCTCGGTGATGTCGCCAAAGCTGTCCGCGGCGACGGAGGTCGAGATGTTCATGTTGCGGCGCTGCTCCATGATGGCCTTGGCGTTGCCCTCGCGCTCCGTCGAGACGACGAACGCGCCCATCTTCAGCGTCTCGCCCGCAGCGCCCGGCACCGGGGTGAGCGTGCTTGCGAGCTCGAAATCACGCGTGGCGATCGCGCCCGGCACCACGGTGACCGCGGCGGCGTTCGTCTGGTAGCCGACGAATGTCACTTCGAGGGTGGCGCTGCCGGCGGGGACGTTGTCGAGCTGGTAGGCGCCGCCTTCTTCGGAGTAGGCCACGCGTTCGGTGCCCTTCAGGCGAATCTCGGCGTTGCGCACATACTCGCCGGTCGAGGGATTGAAGACGCGCCCCTGCACGCTGCCGGTGGCGGGCGCGGACTGGGCGGAGAGCAGGGCCGGGAAACTAACGGCGGCCCAGACGAGGGCGGCGAAAACGAGAACAAGGCACGGGCGCCAGCCAACGATTCGAGAGGTGTTCATGAGGCGGTTTCCCTTGGTGGGGTGTTGTGGTGGGCGTCGGGTCAGCGACGCCGTGGATAGGTCAGCTCTCCAAAACGCCCTTGACTCGACTGCGCGTCAAGTAACTTTCCAGTTACGAGTTGGGCCACCCCCGCCCACCCGGTTTCTCCCTATGCCCACTCCCCTTTCCCGCCGTAAATTCATCGGGGGCGCCGCCACGGCCGGCGCCGGACTCGCCCTTTCTGTGCCCGTTGCCCGTGGGGCCAAGCCGGCCGCGCCGGCCAAGGCGGCGGCCGCCGCTCCGGCGGCGGCATCGACGGGTGACTGGCCCGTCTGGGATCAACGCGACGAGGCGGCGCTGCTCGACGTGCTGCGCTCCGGCAAATGGGGCCGCACCGGCGCCGGCGGCGTGCGGGTGAAGGAGTTCGAGGCGCTGTTCGCGAAGCGCATGGGCGCGAAGTTCTGCGTCGCGACGTCGTCCGGCACGACCGCGCTGCTCAGTTCGCTCGGCGCGCTCAATGTCGGGCCGGGCGACGAAGTGATTCTTCCGCCCTACACGTTTGTCGCGACGTTCAACGCCATCACCGCGAGCTTCGCGCTGCCGGTGTTCGCCGATATCGACGCGGCCAGTTTCCAAATCGATCCCGCGAAGCTGGCCGCCGCGATCACGCCGGCGACCAAGCTGCTCCTGCCGGTGCACATCGGCGGCTCGACCTGCGAGATCGACGCCATCGCCGATTTGGCGCGCGCGCGCCAAATCGCCCTCATCGAGGACGCGTGCCAGGCGCTGACCGCGGAATGGCGCGGGCAGCCGATCGGGACCAGGGGCATCGGCGGCTGTTTCAGTTTCCAGGCGAGCAAGAACCTCACCGCCGGCGAAGGCGGCGCGGTGCTCACCAACGACGAGGCGTTTGCCAACCAGGTGTTCAATTTCCACACGCCGGGCAGCCCGAAGCCCGGCCAGAGTTGGGGCCGCGCGGCCAACTACCGCATCACGGAGTTCCAGGCGGGGCTCCTCCTCGCGCAATACACGCGCTTCGAGGCGCAGCAGGACACGCGGCACGCCAACGCCACCTACCTGTCGTCGCTCCTCGCCAGGATTCCGGGCATCGCACCGGCCAGACTCGCGAGCGGCAACAACCGCAGCGGCTGGCATCTCTTCATGATGCGCTACGATGCCCGGCAGTTCGCCGGGCTCTCGCGCGCGAAGTTCCTCCAGGCGCTGGCCAAGGAGGGCGTCGCGGCGAGCACCGGCTACGGCACGCTCAACCACTCCCCGCACGTGAAGGCCCTCGCGGCCAACCCGCATTACCAACGCATCTACGGCAAGGATACGATGACGCGCTGGCTCGAACGCAACACCTGCCCGGTGAACGACCAGATTGTCGAGCAGGCCGTGTGGCTCGGACAGACCAAACTGCTCGGCGCGCGATCGGAGATGGAGCGAATTGCGGAGAAAATTACGGGCGTGCAGCAGCGGGCCGGCGATTTGGCGCGCGCCTGAGCGGATGAGCACGCGCCGCATCGCCGTGCTGGCGGGCGTTTCGCCGACGACGGTCTCGCTCGCGCTGCGCGACAGCCCGAAGATTCCCGCCGTCACCCGGCGCCGCGTGCTGGCCGTGGCGCAACGGCTCGGCTATCGCCCCAACGCCAAGGTCGCCGAGCTGATGATGCACCTGCGGCTGAAGCGAAACCCGAAGCGCGACGCGTGCTTCGGGGTGTTCTCCTTCTACGACGAGGCGCGGCCGTGGGAGCATGCCCTGCACCTCCGCCGTATTTACGAAGGCATGACGCGCCGCGCCGAGGTCCTCGGCTACCGGCTCGAGCCATTCTGGCTGCGCGCGCCCGACATGTCGCCGCGCCGGCTGCGCGGCATCCTCGACGCCCGCGGCGTGCAGGGCCTGCTCTGTTTCGGCAGTCCGAAGCTCGAGGAGGAAATGCCGCCCGAACTGGAGCCCTATGCGATTGTCACCCAGGGCGTGAGCATCAAGACGCCGTTGCACCGCGTCACCAGTCACGCCTACAACGACATGTGGCGTGTGCTCAAAAACGTCCGCGAGCTCGGCTACAAGCGGCCAGGCCTCGTGCTCGGCGATTACGAAGGTCGCCGCAGCGCGCACGCCTATCTCTGCGTTTACCTGGGGTGGTCGCATCTCGTGGCGGGCGCGAGTCCCGCCGTTCCCGTGCTTCAGCTCACGCAGTTCGAGGAGGCGCCGTTGCTGCAGTGGTATCGGCAGCACCGGCCCGATGTGCTCATCGTGGCGCACGATCACGCCGCGTTGCCGGAGTTCGAGCGCATCCTGCGGCGCAACGGCGTGCGAATACCGGAGGACCTGGGCGTGGCCGCCGTCGCGCCGGTGCTCGAGGGCACGCGCTTCTCCGGGCTCCAGGGCAACCAGCACCTCGTCGGCGCCTGGGCCGTGGAACTGCTTGTCGGCCGCATCGTCAACCACGACTTCGGCTATCCCTCCCATCCGCGGATCGAGATGGTGGAGATGCAATGGGTCGAGGGCACGACACTGCGCCGGCAACCGGCGTGACGCCGCGGATCGCGCGGGCGCGCCGATTCCGCGACCCGGCGCGCATCCGGTAAACGTGCTCCGGATTTTGCTTTGGCGGCCAGCCCCGGGTGGTCGTTAGGCTCGGCACGTCCCCCTTTCGCTCCGCTTCACGTTCGTGCCCAATCCCGCCCCCGTCGTCCACGTCGCTCCGTTTCGTTTCGACGTCACTCCCCCGCTCGGCCATCCCCTGCTCGCGGGAATGGTCCGGCCGGTGGTGGGCATCGACGATGCGCTCGAGGCCATCGGCTATGTGTTGCTCGGCGCCGGTGCTCCCATCGTGATCTGCGCGGTCGACTGGGCCGGTTTGCTCAACGCCGCGCACCGCTCCTGGCGCGAAGCGCTCGCCGCGGCCGCAGGCACCACCGCGGATCGCGTCGCCGTGCAATGCGTGCATCAGCACGGCGCACCGTTCGTGTGTTTCGAGGCCCAGGCCGTCATCGCGCGCCACGGCGATCTGCCGGCGACCTTCGATCCGGCGTTCTTCGCGGATTGTCTCGCGCGCGGCCGGTCGGCCGTGCGCGCGGCCCTCGGCCGTCCGCGCCGCGTCACGCACGTGGCGCATGGCGTCGCGGTCGTCGCCGACGTCGCTTCGAATCGGCGCGTGAGCCGCGACGCGGCGGGCCGCGTCAACGCGATGCGGTCAAGCGTCTGCACCGATCCGGCGCTCACCGCGCTGCCGGAGGGCCGCATCGATCCGGAGCTGCAGTCGATCGCACTGTGCGACGAGCATGGCGCCGCGGTCGTCACTTCGCACTACTACGCCACCCACCCGATGAGCTACTACCGCGACGGACGCGTGAGCAGCGATTTCTGCGGCCTCGCCCGCAAACGCCGGCAGGCCGCGACGCCGGATGGCACGCAGATCTATTTCACCGGCTGTGCCGGCGATGTGGCGGCGGGCAAGTTCAACGACGGTTCGCCCGCGGTCCGCCGTGCGCTCACCGCGCGGATGCATGATGCGATGCTGGCGGCGGAAGGCATCTTCTCTCCCGTGCCCATCACGCGGATCGACTGGCGCACCGAGTCCGTGCTCCCTGAGCCGTTGTCCCAGCCCACGGTGGAGGAAATCGGTCGCGAGATCGGCGACCCCGCCATTCCGATGGTGGACCGGCTGCTGCCAGCGTTTCGGCTGGCGTGGTTGCAGCGTCACGCCCGTCGCGACCCGCTCATCCTGAGTCGGCTCCGGATCAACGATATCACGGCATTGCATCTCCCGGCGGAGTTCTTTGTCGAGTTCCAGCTCCGCGCCCGCGCGCTGCGGCCCGGACATCCCGTGGCGGTGGCCGCCTATGGCGACGGTGGCCCGTGGTATGTGCCGCCGCGGGAGGAATACGCCGCCGGTGGCTATGAAATCGGGGTGACTTTCTGCCGCGAGGAGATCGACGCATTGATGACGGGGACGTTGCGCCGGCTCCTTGCATCGTAGCCCGCATTTTTCATCCTCGAACTGATTCTGGCCCATGTCCCACCTCGAAGGCTTCACCTCTCCGGCGCGCGTTTCGAGTTCATGCGGGCTAAATCAAAACCGCCAGGCGGTTTTAAACTTAGCCCGGACATCGTTGAGAGCCACGAATACAACAGGGGATTCCGGCGCGACTCCAGATTGAAGAATTCGAAAGCGATGAGCTGACGGTGCAGGTCCGCTTCCGCGACGAGCAGGCGCCGGCGCTCGGGCAAGTCGCTCAATCGCGCCGCAGGCATTGGATATCCTTTTCGAATTCGGCGACAGTGTCCGCAAACGGACTCGGGCCATGCAGGATGCGGCGACGCAGGGCCAGGACGATGGTGCCGGCAATCCCAATACTTGCGACGACCAGCCCGATGAGTCCCGCATAACCGGCCCATTGCACAGGAAGAGCGCGAGCGCGCCGATGCCGACGATGATCCCGCCTGCGCCAATGGCCATGGCGACGAAAAGCCACAGCAGGAGGTTGATCGCGCGGAGTTTCTCCTCCTGCAGTTCGACCGCGAAGAGCGAGACGCGGGTATGCGCTAGCCCGGATATTTCATGCTCTACTCGCCAGCGACCCTACACGGTGTGCTCGGAACAAGTCTACAGATTCAACCGTTTTGGCTATCCGGGCTAAGTGCAAAACCCCAGGCGGTTTTGCTTTCAGCCCGCATAGGACGCACGCTCACGCAAGCTCACCGCCTGTCCGCCGACAAACGCCGGAAAAAGGACGCAGAAAGCATGAAATAGGCGGGCTAGCCCTGCGCTTGGCCCACAAATATGCGCCAGCAAATATTCGCGTTGCCAGAGGGAGACGCCGCAGCCGCCTTTTCTCCCCTTTCTCGTGGAGCCGCGATTCGGCAGTTCGAAGGC
>Ga0163144_10011470_pt1 | contig 18735 bp, 15 predicted proteins | sample OliLak19BULKMAT1_FD_123175 | JGI IMG/M metagenome (GOLD analysis project Ga0163144, IMG submission 123175) | Freshwater microbial mat bacterial communities from Lake Vanda, McMurdo Dry Valleys, Antarctica - Oligotrophic Lake LV.19.BULKMAT1 | ecosystem: Environmental > Aquatic > Freshwater >... | reverse complement strand
CTCAGCGCGCAATATCGGGATTGAGTTCCTGAAACCGCGCGCTGCCGAAGAGCCGGATGTGCGACCCACAAGTCCGGTTCTGTGAGAGGGGCTCCCCTGCAATGGGGAGCCCCTACTCGACCTTTTGTTGGCGCGACTTTGAGTCGCCGGCCTTGGGACGCACCCGGTAGGCTTGGCCCCGTGAACCTGACAACAAGGACGTCCGGAATGGTGGGGACACTGGCTGCGGTTTCCGGTCTGCTGGGATTGGTGGCCACCGCGCTGGTGGTCCTCCTGGGCTCCATGCTCATGGACAGCCATGACGCATCAGACCGGGCCATTGGCGTTGTGGTCTCCGTGCTGGGCGTGGCGTGGCTGGGCCTTCCGCTGGGTGGCGCGTGGCTGGCGCTGCGCACGGAACGCGTGAGCACCGGAGTGGCCATGATGGTGGGTTCCATCCTTATCAGTGTGGTGCTGGCGTGGCTGATGACCAACGGGATTGGCGCCGCCGCACGTCCGTGAATCACCGCCTCAGCTTCTGCAGCAGCAAGGCAAACGCCGGATGGCTCCGCAGCGGCGCAAGGTCCTCATCCGCCACCAGGTGCGCGTGGTCCCGGTAGCCCAGCTCCACCGCACGCCCCAACCATTCCAATGCCGCGGGCGCATCCCCCAGCCGCACTGAAGAGCACGCTGCGTTGTACGCACCGTTGGGATCCTTCCAGCCGCGCACCACGTCCTGGCTGACTTTCAACGCGTCCTCAAAACGTCCCGAGCGGAAGAGCGCTTCCTCCACCGTGTACAGCACGCCGGCATCCAGCGCCTTGCGTGGTGACGTCAACACCAGCGTCTGCGCCTCGTCCAGGTGGCCCAGGTGAAGCATGGCGGCCACCAGCAACCGCGCAGTCTCCACGTCTGGACTGCGGGCCCACAATGCACGCAAGACGTTGAGCGCATCCTCCGGTGCACCGGCGTGCGCGGTCAGCCAGGCGAGCAATGCAGGGTCCGGGCGGTAGTTTGCCGGCATTCGGCGCAGCACGTCCGCCGCAGGCACCGGCTGTCCCTGGTGCGCAAAACTCCATGCCAAAGCCTGCACCGCCAACGCCTTCAGCCGGTCCGAGCGCGCCCGCACCAGCAGCTTCTCCGCACACCCGCGCAGCGCGTGGGCATCCGCGGCAAGGTGCAGCTTCTGGAGCTGCGCAACGTCGTCAGCAAGGGCCTGGTCACGCCGTTCTGCGTAGAGGATGGCGGCCCGCTGGTACTGGCTGATGGCAATCCAACCCAGCAGGAACAACACGGACCGCATCTGCAGTTGCAGCGCAACCAGCAACAGCACCACGGCCACCAGCAGGGAGATGAACACCGCCGCGGTTTCATTCTTCCGGCGTGAGAAGACGTTCACCACTTCCTGCATCACGTGGCCGCCGTCCAGCGGCAGGATGGGCAGCAGGTTGAGCAGGCCGTAACCCCAGTTCACCCAGAGCGCATCAAGCAACACGCGCTCCATGACCGGGTCCTTCCCGTCACCCAACAGCTGCGCCGCAACATAGACCACAGCGCCCAGCGCCACGCCGGCCAGGGGCCCCGCCAGCGCAATCAGCGCGCGTTGCCACGGCGTCAGTTCAACACCCTGATGGAAGGCGCTGCCACCCATGGCGTGCAGCTGGACCCGCACCGTACAGCCCATCCCCTGCGCCGTGACCGCGTGGCCCAGCTCATGGACCAGCACACTCACAAAGACCACGGCCACCCATTCCAGGAGCATCCAGGGCTGGTTGAGGCGCGCGGCGGCCAGCACCACGGTGACAATCCAGAACGCCGGCGTGACCTCCACCGGGACACCTGAGATCTGGAACCGCACATGACCCTGGGGAGGTTCATCCACGCGTCCACTGTGCATTCTCCGACGAGAGAATGCCAGCTACCGCACGTGGTGCGTGCGGCTGCCCAGGGAGTCATCCTCACGCGTGTCCGGCGGAGCCACCACGCGGGAACGGCGCCAACCGCGGGACCTCTCCGGGTCCATGGGCCCAGCCAGCGCTTCCAGCTCATCACGCTCCACCGTCTCCACAGCCAGGAGGCGCTCCGCAATCTTGTGCATGACGTCCCGGCGTTCCGTCAGGATCTGGATGGCGCGCTCCCGCTCCTCCTGCATGATGGCGGTGACCTCTTCATCAATGGCGCGCGCGGTCTCTTCACTGAAGTTGCGCTCCTCGGCCAGGCCAAATCCACCGTTGAGAAACGCCGAGCTTCCCGGGCGGCCAAACGTCAGCGGCCCAAGCCGGTTGCTCATCCCAAAACGGCAGACCATCTGGCGCGCGGTCTCCGTGGCCCGCTCCAGGTCATTCTGCGCGCCCGTGGAGATGTCATCACAGAAGAGCTCCTCGGCGGCGCGGCCACCCATCATCACGGCAATGCGGTCACGCAGCTCCTCACGCGTCATCAGGTAGCGCTCTTCCGTTGGAAGCTGCAGCGTGGCACCCAGCGCGCCAATGGAGCGCGGGATGATGGTCACGCGGTGCACCGGGTCCGCGTGCTCCACGCTGAGCGCAACAAGTGTATGACCCGCTTCATGGAACGCCACACGGCGCTTTTCATCCGGGTTCATCAGCGTGCCCTGCTTCTTGAGGCCCAGCTGGAGGCGGTCAATGGCCTCTTCAAAGTCCCGCTGCTCAAGCTTGTGCGCACCGCGGCGGGCGGCGGCCAGCGCGGCCTCATTCACCACGTTGGCCAGGTCCGCGCCCACCATGCCCGGCGTGCGCTGGGCCACGGCGCGCAGATCCACAGCGTCTGAGAGGGGCGTGGTGCGCACGTGGACACGCAGGATCTGTTCACGGCCCGCAAGATCCGGACGGTCCACCAGCACCTGGCGGTCAAAACGCCCGGCGCGCAGCAACGCACGGTCCAGCACCTCAGGGCGGTTGGTGGCGGCCATGATGATGACGCTGCTGTTGGGATCAAACCCGTCCATCTCCACCAGGAGCTGGTTCAGCGTCTGCTCACGCTCATCATGGGTGGCCATGGCGTGGACACCGGAGCGGGACTTTCCAATGGCGTCCAGCTCATCAATGAACACAATGCAGGGCGCCTGCTGCTTGGCCTGCTCAAAGAGGTCCCGCACGCGCGCGGCACCCACGCCAACCAGCATTTCTACAAACTCGCTGCCGGAGAGTGAGAAGAAGGGCACCGCGGCCTCCCCCGCCACCGCGCGCGCCAGCAGCGTCTTGCCGGTTCCCGGCGGGCCAACCAGCAGCACACCTTTGGGAATGCGCGCGCCCAGCACCCGGTACTTCTCCGGATGGCGCAGGTAGTCCACCACCTCCATCAGCTCGCCCTTGGCTTCATGGACGCCGGCCACGTCTTCAAACGTGATCTTCTGCGCGCTGCTGACGTCGTAAATGCGCGCCCGGTTCTTCCCAAAGGAGAGCGGCCCGCCCTTGGCCGCTACCCGGCGCATCAGGAACGAGTACAGGAGGAACATGATACCAATAGGTAATACCCATCCCAACAGCAGCGTCTGGACAAACCCCGTGTGCTCCATCTTTCCGGAGAACGTGACGTCATGGGCCTCCAGCTCCCGCATCAGGGTGTCATGCTCCACGTTGGGAAGCCGCTCCACCACAATCATCCGGGGCGTTGCGTCCGTGGTCTCCGGCTTCAGCCGCGCCATGATCTGATCATTGCGCAGCTCCACCTCCGCCAGTTTTCCCTGGCGCAGGAGCTGTGCAAACTCGCTGTACGGGGTGGGCTCTGGCACGGGCTGGCGCAGCAGCACGGTGTGCACTGCGTACAGCGTGAGCACCGCCGCCAGGACGTAGATCCCGGAAAACGTCAGCCGCCGCGTTTTCTTGGTGTCTGACGCCATGGATGGCCGCCTCCGTGCAACCTCAGGCGCAGGGCCTGGGATGCACAAGGAACAAGGCGTGGCGGCGGGAAAACTCTCCTGGCAGCAGGCGTGATGGTCCCGCGTTCAGAGCTTGAAGCTCTCCTCGGCGGCCTTGAGCGTGGCCTCCACATCCTTGACGCTGTGCGCCAGCGAGAAGAACGCAGCCTCAAGCTGGCTGGGTGGCAGGTAGACCCCACGCTGCAACATGCCGTGGAAGAAACGGCCAAAGCGTGGACGGTCACTCTTCATGGCGTCTTCCTCATTGCGGATGGGCCCTTTGTGGAAGAACGCGGTGACCATGCTGCCCACGCGCTGCACACACAGATCCACCGAGTGACGACGGGCCAGCCCCATCAACCCCTCTTCAAGCTGCGCACCGGTCTGCTCCAGCTTTTCATACACACCCGGTTCACGCAGCAGCTCCAACGTGGCCAGTCCCGCCGCCATGGCCAGGGGATTCCCGCTCAGGGTGCCGGCCTGGTACGTGGCTCCCTCGGGCGCAATGTTGGCCATCAGCGTCTTGCTGGCGCCGTACGCACCTACCGGAAGACCGCCGCCAATGATCTTGCCCAGCGTGGTGATGTCCGCCTTCACGCCGTAACGCTGCTGCGCGCCGCCGTACGCCACGCGGAATCCCGTCATCACCTCATCCAGAATCAGCAGCGTGCCGTGGGCGTGGCAGATCTCACGGACCTGCGCCAGGTAGCCGTCTGACGGCGGAACCAGGCCCATGTTGCCAACCACCGGCTCAACAATAAAAGCGGCAATGGCGCCGGGATGTGCTTCCAGCGTCTTGCGCAGCGCGTCCGCATCATTGAACGGAACAGTCAGCGTGAGCTTGGCAAGTTCCGTAGGGACGCCCGGGCTGTCCGGCAGGCCCAACGTGGCCACGCCGCTGCCCGCCTTCACCAGCAACGCATCCGAATGCCCGTGGTAACACCCCGCCGCCTTCACAATGAACTGCCGCCCGGTGTGCGCGCGCGCCAGCCGCAACGCCGCCATGGTGGCCTCCGTGCCGCTGCTGACAAAGCGGACCTTCTCCATGGACGGGAACGCGCGGCGGACTTCTTCTGCAAGCTCGGTCTCCAACAGGTTGGGAGCGCCAAAGCTGGTGCCCAGCTGGGCACGCTGCGTGACGGCGTCAACAACCTTGGGATGTGCATGGCCTACGATCATGGGACCCCAGCTCCCCACAAAATCAATGAGCTGGTTGCCATCAATGTCAAAAAGGTAAGCGCCCTGCGCGCGTGCCATCACAATGGGATGGCCGCCCACACCCTTGAACGCCCGCACGGGTGAATTAACACCGCCCACCAGGACGTCCCGGGCGCGCTCCATGGCTGCTGCACTCTTGGAAAAGTTCATGGCGCCTCCCTAGCACCGGCGGGCCACCACGCGCAGCGCCCGGCCAATCACCCGTCCACGCCCGACGCTGCGCTTCACGCCCGGCACGCCCGTGACGCAGGCCCACCCGGGTTCAACTTCCCCGAGGGATCCCGCTGATGCGCCGTCACCGTCTGATTGCAGTCCTTGGTTCCATGGGTTCCCTGCTGGCGGTTGTGCTGGCCACACCCGCGGCGTCTGCCACGCCGGTGGCCCGCTGGCTGATGCACCCCGCCATGAAGCTGGTGGAACTGGTCAGCGGCCTTCCGTCCCGCCGTTCGGTCCCGCTCAAGGAGTTCTCCACGGCGGAAACGTTGGAGGCCATCAATGCGGAGATGACGCACCAGCTGGAAGGTGTGGACACGGACAGCAGTGCGCGGTTGCTGGAGCGGTTTGGTTTCCTCCCGCCCAACACCAACCTCAAGGCGCTGTACGTGGACTCCATGGCCCACAACGCAGCCGCCTTCTACAACCCGCGCACCGGCACCTTCTACAACGTCAACCGCATGGGGCTGCTGGATGCGCTCAATGAGCCTGTCGTCGTCAGCCATGAGCTGACGCACGCGGTGCAGGACCACGCCATTGGCGCGCAGAACGTCTTCAACGGCCGCCGTGAGGATGATGACCGCACGCGTGCCTTGCAGTGGGTCATGGAGGGCCAGGCCATTGTGGTGGGCAACCGGGCGGGCAACATGCTGCTGGGACCGGCGCCGGGACCCGTGGGTTATCTGTGGGGAGACAACGCCACGGTGTCCATGTGGTCCAACTTCTTCCGAGCGGCCACGTCCAAGAGTGTGGAGGAGAATGACCGCAAAGCGGGCTTTGAGACGCCGCGGTTTCTCGTGGACTCGCTGCTGTCCTCGTACATTGATGGCAGCAGGTTTGTGTTCTGGGTGGAAAAGCGCCTGGGCAACAATGCCCACGCCAAGCTCATCTGCCGCGTTCCGCAATCCACCGAGCACCTCATGCACCCGCAGAAGTACGTGGACAATGTGGACCCGCCGCTGAAGATCACCGTCCCTGACCTGGAGGGCCGTGCGGTGCTGGCCCAGGGCACCGTGGGTGAGTGGGGCATGGAATGGCTCATGCGCCAGCACCGGAAATTCACCGACAGCCAGCGCCCCGCTTCCGGCTGGGGCGGAGACCGCGCAGCCCTGCTTGACGACGGAAGCGCTGTCTGGCGCATTGCCATGGACACGGAAAAGGACGCCGTCCGGACCCACAAGCTGCTCACCAAGGTGATGGAAAAGGTGGCTCCGTCCGCAGTCCTGCGCCTGAACGGACGCGAGGTCCACGTCATCAGCGGCCCGCTTGTGGAACACGCGGATGGTGTGAGTGAAACGTTTGCACTCCAACCGCATGGCAGCTTTGAGCCGGATGCCGCACCGCCGGCGGATTCGGTGTGCCTGGGCGGCTGAGGCGGTTTTCTGCACCAGACGCGCGCCGTTTGGGTAGCATGTCCACGTGCTTGATGGTCTCCTTGCCAACGCGCGGCGTGCGCTGGACGCCGGCTTGCTGGACAACGCGGAAGTGTTCATCCGCCAGGCGGCCGAATTGTCCGCCGTGGATGAACGCGTTCTGACACTGCAGCGCGCCATCCTGCTGGTCCGGCGGCAACGCACAGCCGGCGAATCCACGCTGGTTGCATCGCCCAGTCCGCCCTCGCCGTCCTTTCACGCGCGGTTTGATGAGACGCTGGTTGGCGCTGCGGCACCGGTGCTACCGCCCGCTCCAGCCTGGGCTTCCACGCAGCCTGTGAGTGATGGGTGGTCCGCCAAGGCACCGTCCCCCGCCGTGGATGGTCCGGGCGCGCTCTTTGAGCAGGCACGCCTGGCCTGTGCCCGGCGCATCATGTGGGCGGCAGTGGAGCAGGCCGTGCAGGCAGTGATTGCCGGTGCGGACCGCCGTCTCCTGCTGGAGCAGGCGGCATGGATGGATGCAGGATTTGTGGAGACCTGCCGCACCCGGATTGGGGACATGAACGCGTGCCCCCGGCCGCTGGACCCGCCGCGTGAGCTCACGTCCCTGCGCCTGTCACCGGAATCCGCGTTTGTCCTCTCCCGCGCGGACGGCATGTCCAGCCTGGAGGAGATTGTGGACACCTGCGGATTCCCCGCCGCGGTGACCACGGTGATCCTGGCCGCGCTGGCCACCATGGGCGCGTTCCATCTGTAAGTGTTACACTAAAAGTGCGGAATACCGCCACAGAAAATACGGAATCACCTGCTCACCCTCCGTCAGAGGGTAGCGGTGCATGATCTCCTGCACACCTTCCGCATCAATGAGCTTCACGGTCTTGCCGTCCAGGTGTTTCCCAAGCAGATCACAAGCGTAATACTCATCACGGCTCTTCAGGCGGCTGACGGCAAAGAGGCGTGCGCGCAGCTCGCGGGCCGGGTACGCGGTGCACAGTCCGCCGTCATCCAGCAGGGGGCAGTCAAAGATCAGGGTCTTGGCGCTGAGAACCCGGTCCAGCGGACGGGGGCGCGGAGCACGTTCCTCCGGTGAGAGTGGCGGCGCGCCGGGGCATTCCACATGGCCAAATCCCAGGATGCGCTCCTTGTTGAGCTCCACGGTCTTGAGCGCGGCGGTCACCACACACGCCATCTGCAGCGCTGTGAAGTGCTGCTGCATGTGGTGCATCAGGTAGAGGGCCTCCAGTGGCGTCACAAAGACACATTGGCGGCAGCACGCGCTGCAGCCGGGTTTGCACAGGAGCTCCAGCGGTTGGGCAATCACCTCAGCGTGCGCATCCAGTTTTCCGTACAGGTCCCCCAACAGGAAGAACGCCTGCTCCAGCGAAAAATCCTCCACGCCGGTAGGCACATTGATGATGGCTGATGGCATCCATTCCCCGTTGTCACTGGTCAGTCTTCAGGCGCCTCTTCCAGGTACTCTTCATACTCCTCAACCTCTTCCACCTCTTTGGGCGCGCCTCCCACCGGCGCCACGGTGAAGAGGTCCAGGCCAACGGCGGATTCGCCCGCTTCCCTGCCGCGGCCCAGCAGGGCGGCCAACGCGCCAATACCCGCCGCGGTGCCCAACGTGCCCAGGCCCAGGATGACCAGCACCACGGCTTCACCAGCCAGCACCACCAGGCTGCCCGGACCTTCATTGCCGTAGATGCTGAGACCCAGGCCGCCCAGCATCATCAGCACACCGGGCAGCGTTGCCACTGTGGAAAGCAGCACCCCCGCCACCCCGGCCAGGACCAGCGGCACCACCGGGAGCCGCTTCTGTCCAAAGAGTGAGCCGGCCACCCACCCAAAGAGCCCCATGCCCCCGCCAATGACCACGGGGCTGAGTATGACACCAAGCACGGGGATGGCGGTGATACAGCCCAGGACCGGCGCTGCGGCGCACGCAACACCACCCGCGCTGAGCAGCGCAGCCACGTTGTTCCCACGGGCGGCCGGGGTTGGTTTGACGTCGTCAGTCTCCGCAACCTCAGCGCTGTCGGCCTCTTCTGCCTCTTCGGTCTCTTCTGCCGGTGCGGGCTCTGCGGGCGGCACGTCCTGCTGCTGCGCAGCGGCGCTTCCAACCAACAGCACAAGCTGCAGAGCAACCGCCAACATCACACGCATGGCTCAAGGACCTCCCGCACACCAGCGTGCATCAGCGCCGCCGGTGTCGTCGGAGAAGTGGCACGGCCAGCAGCAGCAGTGCAAACCCCGCGGGATGGCTTGGACGGATGGCAACACACGCGCAGGGCCCAACAACCGCAGGCGGCGTCCCATCTGGTGGACTGACGGCGGCTGACGAGGATCCCCTTGCAGCGGAAGATCCGGAGGTGGCGCCGGACGCGTTTCCGCCCCGTGAGGACGAGGATGTGGACACCTCCACCACACATTCCGGGAGCACATCCGTGAGCGTCAGATCATCCAGGCCGGCTTCCATGGAATTCTGCTCCGGGCCGCGGTCTCCGGCGGTGAAGCGCAGCGTCAGCGTCTCAGCGCCATCCAGCGCGCCGCCCAGCACGTCACGCAGCCTCACACTTTTGCGGCGCCACGTGAAACTGTTGGTGGCATCCCGGTCCACCTCAACATAGGGCTGGCCGTCAACGGAGAGGGTGGCCACCAGGTCATCGCCGGTGGCTTCAGAGACGCGTGCGTTGGGACCGTCCACCACCAACGCGGAATGCCACGTGCTGAACGCCACCACCGGGTCCCGGAGCAACCGCAGCGTCATGGGCGGCGCCTGCAGCATGGTGGTTCCTTCATCCACATCCGTGCTGTTGAAGTCCGTGGGCTCAAGTTCCACTGGGCCCGGGTCCGTCAGCCAGGCCAGGGTTCCCTCGTCATTGGAGTCTGCTTCCGGTTGCAACAGCAGCTCCCTTGAGCCCAGGGCGCGCAGGTCCGTGCGCTGTGGACGTCCGCGCGCCCACGCGCCGCGCAGTGCGGTGTCTGTGCCATCCGGATTCACCATGAACGCCGCTTCCTCTTCCATCTGCCATGCGTGGACCACGCGCACACCCACCACACGGGACAGCTCCTGCAGGTCCGTCACGTTGCCACCTTCCTGCGCACGCACGCGGACGGTGAGCGGCGTGTTGCACGGAAAGCTGGCCAAAGACCGGACGCGGAGCTGCACGTGCGCACGGCCCCCGGGCATCAGCACACCCACCGCAGCCGGCGCGCTTTCAGTAGACGAGGGCGCCGTGGCGTCAACCAGCACGGCAACATCCTGCGAAGCCACCTCACCCAGGTTTTCCACGGTGGCGTGGACGGTCAGCCATTCACCCGGGTGCAACACGCCGTCCTGCTGATCCTCCTCCATGCGGACGTTGGAGAGTGTCACGTGCGCCATGGTGCAATTGCCAGACAGTGACGAGCAGAGTGTTCCGCGTGCGCCCGTCCAGCTCTTGAAGCGCTCCTCCCAGGTGCGGCGGAACGCGTCCACTTCCTCCACCAGCGGCAACACTTCCTCCAGCGTCTGCCCCGGGCGCGTGAGCACCACCACCGCCATGCTGAACGCGTGCTGCGCCGTCTCATGTCCGGGCATCCTTGCGCCCAACGCGGCAATGACGTGGCTGCTGTCCAGGTCCACACGTTGTCCGCTCACGGTGATGCCACGTTCCAGGCGGGCACTGGCCGGCACGGTGGTGGTGCCCATACGTGCGCCGGCAATGGCGTAGAACGGCTCCACCTCAGCGGGGGGGAGCAGGCCCATGAGATAGAGGTCCAGGGACGTAAAACGGGCCTTGTTGGAGATGGCAAACTGCGAATCTGAAAACAGCTCCGCCACGGTGAAGGTTCCGTTGCCATTGTCCAGCCACGCCACGCCATCCTGCACGCTGACAAAGACGTCACCGGACATGTCTGCGGGGCCGGTGTGCATGAGCGCGCTCCAGTGCGCCTGGTCCCGGCCCATCAGGATGGAGGAGACCTGGCCGTCATTGAAGCCGGCCTTTTTCACCCGCGCAAAGGCCAGCCAGCGGTGGGTCATCTCCTGGCCCATGATGCCAAACGCGGCGGAGTCCGGATCACTGATAGGCCGTCCATCCAGCGCGCGGTAGGCCTCCGGCGTGTTCATGTTGACAAAGCCCTGCAGCCTGCCCTGTGACCCAAATACCGACGTCAAATCCAGCATGGGCAGCCCAATGCCGGTCTCCGTGTTGCGGATGCTGTTGAAGTACGCAAAGCCGGGATTGAGCAGGTCATCAAACGCGGGGAACACCACCACAAAGTCAAAAATGTCCCCCTCTTCTTCCAGAACCTGACGCGTGATGCGCGCAATGTCCTGGCGGCCATCATCCATGCGCAGCCCGTGGCCGGTGGTCTGCGGCGTGGAGACTGTGGAAACGTTGGTGGTGTCCCCAAGGATCACCTTCACGTTGCCCACGTTGCTGCTCACGGCCATGCGTTGCACGCGGGAGGGCGGTGCCTGCCGCACGTCCACACGTGCACCTGCCGGCAAGCGCCACGTGGAGTGACGGTGGAGAATATCCAGCTGTGCGGGTCCGGCGGGAGATCCGGCGCGTCCGCGCAGCCAGGCAGAACGCTCAGCAGCAGGACACTTTGGATGACGGACGCTCTACGCAGCGGGAGCTCCCAGCGCGGGACAGCAGGAGAAGATAGCGCGCGGGCGGACAATGGCCAGTGAAGCCAGGGCTCATCCATCACTCCTGGCGGAGTCCCTGTAGCGTCATCATTCCCGCGCCGGCCAACCCAGACGCCAGAGGCCCCAGGATGCCCAGCCCAAAGGTCCCCACGGCCACCACCAGGCTGGCAGCGCCCACGCCAGCAACCAGCCACATCCAGGGAACAACGGGTGGGCCCGCCGCCAAGGGCACAAAGGCCAATGCCAGCATCAGCAACATTGAGGAAAGGCCGTGGAGCAGGAATGCCGGCAAGACCGTTGCTGCCATCCCCAAAGATGCCAGCAACAGGATTCCCAGCGTCCAGCCGGCACGCCGCGCTGGCCATCGCTGGGAAACCATTGTGTACGCGGCAAGCCCTGTGGCCACCGCAAATGACACTGTCACCGCCGCCAGCGCCGCACCCATGCCTCCAAGCAGGGTCAAGATCACCAGGAAGGATGTTTGATCACTGCTGTCCTTGAGAAACCGTTCCGTTCCCCAGATCCAGACCACGGGTGATGATACGGCGCTCATCACAAACGCCGCAGCGGTGGCCAGGCCTCCCAGCGCCAGCGCACCCGCGCCGGTCAGCAGCGCGGCGCGCGTGAGGATGGGCGGCGCATCGGCTTCGCCATCATGGACGGCCGTTGGCTCGGATTGCGGAGCTGGCGCAGCGTCGGCGGTTGCCGGCGGGTCGGGAACCAGCTCCTCGTCAAGTTGGGCACCCAGCACCGCCAGGAGCAGAATCGCAGCCATGGTCCTTCCTCCCTCTGCACGTAGGGACGCTCAAGGAGCGCGTGTATGCAGCTACGCCCATTGCCCCTACCCAACACTGAGCCATAGAAGCGCGCGCACTTCTGAGGTTCCCCCACTATGCAAACCCAGGCTCCCATTCCCGTTGTGGTGGTTGGCGTTGGCCATCTAGGCCGTCATCACGCGCGCATCTACACAGAAATCCCTGACGCCAAGCTCATTGGCGTGGTGGATTCCAATGAAGTCAACGCCCGCACGCACGGCGAGAAACTTGGCGTCCCCTGGGACACACGCGTTGACCGCTTCCTGCCGCACGCCCGCGCCTTCAGCGTGGTGGTTCCCACCGAACACCACTTCAAGGTGACCATGCCCCTGTTGGACGCGGGCAAACACGTGCTGGTTGAGAAACCCATGGCAATCAACCTTGAGGAAGCGCGCGGCATGCACGCGCGTGCGGCCGAGAAAAACGCCGTCCTCCAGATTGGCCATGTGGAGCGCTTCAACGGCGCCATGCTGGGCGCGCGTGAATCCGTGAAGAACCCACGCTTCATTGAGGTGCACCGCCTGGGGCCTTTCCCAGAGCGCGCCACGGACGTGGGCGTGGTGCTGGACCTGATGATTCACGATATTGATCTCATCCTCTCACTGGTGCGAAGTCCGGTGACGGATGTGCGCGGGATGGGCGCGCGGGTGATCACCAAATATGAGGACATTGCCAACGCGCGGTTGGAGTTTGCCAACGGCTGCGTGGCCAACATCACTGCGTCACGGTTGACGTTGTCACGGATGCGCAAGCTACGGATATTCCAGTCTGATGCGTACATCAGCGTGGATTGCCTCAAGCAGACCTACGCGGTCTTCCAGAAGAAAGTGGATTTCCCCACGTCTCTGAAGGACATCCAGATGAAGCGGCCGCGGGTGAAGAAGGTGGAGCCGTTGAAGCTGGAATTGGAGCACTTCATCCAGTGTGTACTGCAAGGCCGCGCGCCGGTGGTGGGCCCCAAGGAGGGTCTGGACGCACTCAGCGTGGCGTTGGAGATTGCGCGCAAGATTGAAGAGCGCAAGGACCTGGACCAGCCCATGGGCAGCCTGGCCATGATGGAAACTGTCTGACTTTTTGATCCGCTGGAGGTGTTGATGCACCGTTTCCGTCTTGTGGTTGCGCTGGCCATGGTGACCTCCTGCGCCTCCAGGCAGGTGGTCCACCCGGAGCAGCCGGTGATTGCGCGTGGTTCGCCGGTTCCGGATCCTCCGCCGTCACGGGTGGTTTTCCACATCACGGTGTCCCAGGAGGCCCTGGCGGCACAGCTTGATCTGGCCATTCCCAAGGAGGGCACGGGTGAGGTGGAGCTGGTGGCGGGCAAGACGCTGACCTACCGGTGGATCCGTGACGTCATGGCGCTGAAGTTTGACCGCGGCCGCCTGGTGGTGGGCACGCTGGTGAGCGCCACGGTGAGCCTGCTGGGTGAGCGCACCTTTCCCATCAAGGTGCAGATTGCGGGTGAGCCGGTGATCACCTCCGAATACCAGGCGCGCATCCAATCCGCGGAAGTGGACGTCAAGGCGGACGGGCCCATGGAGCGCGTGAACGTGGTGATTGAGGCCAAACTGAAAGAAACGCTTCTTGGGATGGTGGAAAACTTCAAGATTGATTTGAAGCCCACGCTGGAAGAAGCCAACGCGCGGATTGCGCGGCCCATTGAGCTGCCCATTCCCGGGCAGAATGCGTGTGCGGACCTGCGTGTCTCGTCGCTGGAAGCGGGGCCCACGGTGCTGGCCGGCGGGATTGAGAAGGACATTGGCATCAGCGTCCTGCCGTCTGTGACCATTCCCTGCACGTCCACCAACAATGAGAGGCCCGCACTTCCGCCGCTGTACAATGTGGCCAATGTGCCGGCGGGCCCGTTCACCGCGGTGATTCCGGTGGCCGCGCAATATGAAGAGTTGTCCAAGACCATTGACGCCGCCATCCACGGACGCCTGCACTTCTCCACGGAACACCCGGATCTCTACCTGGAGAAACCCAGCGTGTTTCCGTCCAATGAGCAGTTGGTGGTGCGTCTCAACCTGGGTGGTTTTGTGAAGGGTCTGATGGGAATGAAGACGCCCGTGGAAGGTGAACTGTTCCTCACCGGGCATCCGGAAGTCATTGACAACCAGATCACCATTCCGGACCTGGAGCTGACGCCGGGCAGCGCAGACAGCCTGCTGCAATTGAAGTTTGCGTTGGACAGCAAGACCATCCGCAACCAGGCGCAGCAGGCGCTCCGCCTTGACGTCAGCGAGCGCCTCAATCTTGTGAAGGACAAGCTAACCAAGGAGCTGTCCTTCAGTGACGGATTGGGCTGCGTGAAAGCTGAACTGTTGCGCAGCGAGATCACCGGTATCTACCCCCATCAATCCTTCCTGCGGATTTATGTGACGGTCCACGCGCAGGCGGGCATCTTCATTCCCTGCCGTTGAGGTTTGAATTGGTGGTGTAGGCTTCCCGGCCTGGAGGAACCATGCCGCGCGTTGCAATCCATTCCACCACGGATCCTGTGGAGGCGGAGTTCGTCAGGGGCCTGCTTGAGAATGAGGGGCTCACCGCAACCATCGCCCCAGCGTCATCAGAGCCCCTTGGCGGCAGCATCAACCCAGGTTCTCCGCTGCTTGTGGTCATGGTTGCCTCAGTGGCCGCAGTCCACGCCCAGGAGGTTCTCCGTGCGGCCCTGAGTGTTGCTCCAGAGCCGCTCCAATTTGACAACCTTCCGCCCGCAACTTCCGCCGCGGCCAGTGCCCAACCAGCCAGGTCTCCGCGCTGGTGGCAATCCGGTTGGTTTGTGGGCGCCCTGACGCTGCTGGCCGCCACGGAAGCGCTGTTGCTTGCCACAACCCAGCAGCCAGGTGCCGCCTTGTCCGGTACCCAAGGCGACCTGAGCTGGCGCTATGAAGGACCGTGTCTCCACTCTGTGTGGGCGCGCGGGGGTAAGGACGCAGAATGGAGCTGTGATCAGGACGGCAACGGCATTGCGGAGGAATTCCGGCTTCATGACCGCAATGGCCGGCTTCTGGTGGCCGGATATGACTCGGACAAGAATGGAATTACAGATATGGTCGACACCTATGATCTTGAGGGGCGTCATTTCTGCAGGGATATTGATGCGGATCAGGATCACCAACTGGAGACCACGCATTGTTTCTCCGCGGATGGACGGCCGCTCCTGGACCGGAGCTCACCTCTGGCCCGGGACGCCACATTCACTGAGTACCTGGCGATGGGTGGCCATGCGCTCTGGATAGACAGTGATCATGATGGCCGGATTGACCGTCGCCAGGTCTTCACTTCTGAAGGAACGCTGCTTCTTGAGGAGGTCAACCACGGAGCCCGCGGCTTCCAGCCCGTGATGTTGGAACGCGTTCAGCCTGGTGTTCCCGCCATCAATCCAGCAAATCATTGACCCAGGACTCAAACCGGCGCGGCACGGATTTGAGTTGATCCTTCACATTCTCCACTCCCCCCGCGTGCACATGGCAGATGCGCTTGGGTTCTTTGCCGCGCCAGAAGACCTCCGTGATTTTCTCCGGGCACTTCTCGGCTACCTTCTCAAAAGATTCGGCGCACACAGTCTCCCTGGCCACAGCGTCAGGGAGCGAGTCCTCCGGCGGCGCCACGCCATCCCTGACGGCCTTCATGATGTCCGACCAGATGGGCAGCGCCGCACTTGCGCCGGTGAGCCCGGTGGCCTGCGCGCGGTCCGCACCAACCCACACCACCGTCAGGAAATCTGCATCAAATCCAACAAACCAGGCGTCTTTGTTGTCACTTGTTGTCCCGGTTTTTCCGGAAGCAATGAAGGGATATTTGGCGCTTTTTCCCGTCCCCCGGACCAGGTTGCCGCGCATCATGTCCCGCACCATGAACGCCTGGCCGGCGGTCACGGGCCGCTGGGTGGACTTCTGGTGCATCATGACGGGGCGGCCCTCCGGCGTCAGCACGCGCTCAATCCCGTAGGGCGGCTTGAGGAACCCGCTGGATGCCACTGTGGTGTAAGCGCCGGCAACTTCCAATGGCGTCACTTCAAACGCGCCCAGCGCAAGGGACGGAACCGGCTGGAAATTGCCGGTCAACCCCAACAATTGAAGGGTCTTGAGCACATTGGGCAGCCCTGCATCCATGGCCACCTTCACCGCGGCAACATTGATGGACTGTTCAATCACTTCCCGCAGCGTGACCTCGCCGTGGAACTTCTTGTCATTGTTGACGGGTGCCCAGTTCTTCCCGCCCACTTTGTACGTGATGGGTGCGTCCACAATGAAGCTGGTTGGTCCCAGCAGCGTGCCCTTGGCTTGGAGCGCGCCCAGGATGACCAGCGGTTTGAACACGGATCCCGGCTGGCGCTCGGCGGACACGGCGCGGTTGAACTGGCTGTCGTCGTAGTTTCTGCCGCCCACCAGCGCCAGGATGCGGCCCGTTTGTGGTTCCAGCACCAACACCGCCCCTTGCAGCGGAGCCTTGGCCCGCTTCTGTACGCGCTCCAATCCTTCGCGCAGCTCCTTCTCCGCAATGCCCTGAATTCTTGGGTCCAGCGTGGTCTCCACCACAAATCCGCGCGAGTAGAACCGCTCATCCTCAAACTTCTTTGAGAGTTCTTCGGAAACAAAGTCCACAAAATAGGGCGCACGCCGCTCCACGGAGATGTCTTCCGGTTTGAGCGTCATTTCTGCCGCACGTGCCGCGGCGTGGTCTTTTGTGCTGATTTTCCCCTGCGCCTTCATCTGGTCCAACACCGTGTTCCGCCGAGCCTGCGCGCGCTCCGGATGGCGGTCTGGTGCCATGCCATTGGGCGCCTGGATCAGGCCCGCCAGCAACGCCGCCTCGTCGAGGGTCAGTTCTTTGGGCGTCTTGGAGAAATACGCGTGCGCGGCCTGGTTCATCCCGGCAATGGCCACCGGTCCCTGCTGCCCCAGGTAAACCTCATTAAGGTAATGCTCTAGAATCTGCTTCTTGCTGAGCCGGTCTTCCAGTGCCCACGCGTAGCGCATTTCTTTTAGTTTCCGGGAAAATGTCTTTTCCGGTGAAAGGAAGTAGTTGCGAGCCAATTGTTGCGTGATTGTTGACGCGCCCTGCGCATGCCCGCCCGCGGCGGCATTGGCAGACACGGCACGGAAGATGCCGCGGTAGTCCACGCCGCCATGTTCAAAGAACCGGCGATCTTCAATGGAAATGACGGCGTCAACCAGGTGCTTGGGAAATTCGTCATACTTCAGCGGCGCGCGGGTTTCTCGGGGTGCACCACGCATTTCTGCCAGGGGCGGTCCAGGAAGTGAAATGCTTTTAACCCGTGACCCGGTGGCTACGCGGATTTCCAGGACTTTGCGTCCGCCCATGGTCACGCGCACTGGCTGGGACGGCACACCGGACACGCCGGGATACCCTTGGTACGCGCGGATCCGGAGTGTCTCCTTCTCCCGGTCAAATTCCCCGGGGGCCGCCGCAGCGTTGGTCTTTTTGTATCCGCGGGAGATGAGCTGATCATCCACGCTGCCCTGCTGCAGCGTGTCTCCCTCGGTGAGGACCACCGGAGCTGGGTAGAGATGCGAAGACCGTCCCCACGCGCGTGCTGCCGCGCTGACGTCCACGTTGGGCAGGCACACGCACCCGCCCTGCAGCGCCAGCAGCGCCACCACAAGCCGCACCTTCAACCCCAACCGCTGCATCTGCGCGTCATCACGCATCCGGCGGTGTCCTGCAACTGGGTCGCGGCTGGCGTCGCTGGTTCAGCGCTTGGTTGGTGCACGCAGACGCCGCCACAGGGCGTGCCCACTGATCACCAGGAATCCCACCAGGCTGACAAGCCCCGCCACCAATCCCACACTCTGCACGGTGGGCGAGTCCACGAGCTTGCCCAGCCCCATGAACAGCAACGCCGCCAGGCCAATGGACGCGTACCGGATGATTTCTGCTGTGTAGCCCATGGAGTGTTTGTGCCGGAGTCAGGGTTCAGTGCACATCAACAGGGTCCACGCCTGGAGCACGCCCCAGGCGGTTCCTGTGTCATCGGTGACCACCAGGCGCCACGTCCCTTCACTGTTCTCGCCGTCCAGCACGCCCAGCGGGGACTCGGGGGAGTAACACCCTTCAAACGGTGAGGCCGCACTTGTGATGGGGTCAATACACCCATCGTTGAAGACAGTACCAATGTAGCCCTCACCGTTGGTGAGTCCATTGTCGCTGGTGAGTTCCACTTCTGTGCCTGCCGGTGACCGCAGCGTGACGTCCACCTGCGGCGAGTTCTGGTGCCTCAGGTTCAACTTCAGGACCGCCCGGCGGACCGTCCCAAACCCCGCGGGCACCAACAGGCGGGACTCCATGGTCCCATTGTCCACCAACGCCAACGGCACATGCCTGGAGGACAACGTAATCTGGCGCTGTCCCGCGCCACAAAGGTCTGACACAGCTGCCGCCTCGCAATCGCTGTCATCCCCGTCAGTGCGCGCGTCCATGTCGTCGTCATTGCCATCATTGCAGACGTATTCCACGCCCACGCAGAAACTGGGTGTGCCAGCACAGCGGTAGGTGGGGACAATCTGGCACTCGCCATCACATCCGTCTGAGGGGTTGGTGTTTTCGTCGTCACAGAGCTCGCCCTGTTCAAGACGGCCGTTGCCGCAGATG
>Ga0163144_10011468_pt1 | contig 18739 bp, 16 predicted proteins | sample OliLak19BULKMAT1_FD_123175 | JGI IMG/M metagenome (GOLD analysis project Ga0163144, IMG submission 123175) | Freshwater microbial mat bacterial communities from Lake Vanda, McMurdo Dry Valleys, Antarctica - Oligotrophic Lake LV.19.BULKMAT1 | ecosystem: Environmental > Aquatic > Freshwater >... | reverse complement strand
CTTCACTACAAGCACTTTTGCGTCGCGATGAGGGCGTTTTGCTTGGGATTCCGCGCCCGTCCACCCCGAAAATAGTCGAAACCAAGGTCGAATCCGCCAAGTCGGGTTAGACCCCGTTCCAGCGTTCCCGTTCCCGTTCCCTGCGCAATACCGTTGAAACACCACCATGCCCGCCTGCCGATGCCGAAGTGCCCCGGCAGAAATTGCCCGTGCCGGGCAAATACTTCCGGCTCCCCACCACCCTACTCAACTTTCTAGGTTGAACTAATGACGGATGCAATCAACGCACGCCCGAAAGGTGGAGGAACTGCATTCCCTACCACTCGATATTTCGCAAACAACCCGCCGTCTATCTGGATGTGATCCGGGAGTGCCTGAATCGCCGCGCACTCCCGCCATGACAAACGCCGATTCAGCCTGCCTTGGAGCGCGTAACAGTCCTTCCCCAGCCTCTTCATGAGGCTACCGCCAGGGTGCAAAGGCACATGACCTGCATGAGCGACAATCGTGTAACTCGGCTCGCCCCAGCTTCGCTTGCGAGGGCGAGTCAGATAGTGACCATGGAATACCTTGCGACAGACCTCATCATCAGGCCGTTTGGCAAATTGTGCGATCACGTCGCGCAGCACGACGAAGGGTGCATCTGTCCCGGGCCCGTGGGTCGGTACGGGAAACTCGTAATCAAAGTCCTCAACATCTTTGCGCACCCCGACAATGAAGATGCGCCGACGCTCTTGGGCTACGCCGTAGTGGGTGGCGTTGAGGAGTTGATGTTGGACGCGATATCCATGGCGGCGGAACCCTTCAAGCTGCCGTTTGAAAAACCAACCCTTTTCCGCCGTCAGCATGCCCTTTACATTTTCGACGAACAGGAATTTTGGCTTCACCTGCCTCACGGCTCGCAGGAATTCCCGGTAAAGGAAATTGCCCGGATTGGCGCGAAGGTCTCGCTCGGTTAGATCAGCCGGCCGGCGACGAGCCCCTTCGCTGAATCCGGTGCAGGGATAGCAGCCGATCAGGATATCCGCCGCGGGAAATTCCTTGATGTTCCGTATGTCATCCAATGTGAAAGGAACTTGCGGGAAGAGTGACCTGTAGGCTGAAGCCGCGTAAGGATCAACATCGTTGGCCCAGATTATCTTGACGCCAGCCTGTTGTGCGCCCCAGTCGAAGCCTCCGCAGCCCGAGAAGAGCGATACCGCTGTGGGTTGGTGTTGGTTCATTCAGCAAGGTTCAGCTTTGTCCGCAATGACGGCATTAACATGACCGAAGGAAGCCAGCGAGACTACCTCTTGGACCGAACCGGCGAGAAGATGGGCTAGGCGAAGCCGGTCAACATGAATGTACGGTCCCATGTCCATCGGTCGCTGCCAGGTGCCGTCCTCCTTGCGAAGAAAGTAAGGGCTGAAGACAGCGTTCAACGGCGGGCAAAGAACGCTCATTTTGTTCGCGCACCATAGGTCTGGTTTGGAACTATGCTGCTTCGATTTCCAGTCCGGTGTACAACCGCACTGCCCAAAGATTGCCGGGCTTCCAGATTCCGCGTCCAGCCACGGAACCCATGCCACCAGGTCCAAGCCTCCGTCACCCGAGCTTTGCGGAGGAAAATCCTCCTCCTTCCCCAGCAGTTTGGCGCGGAGATCAACAGCCAGTTTCCGAATCCGATCCCAAGCAATGCCCGAGTAGCGGGAACTCGCAGCAGGCCCTTTTCCAAAAACATGCACTTCCGCTCCTGATGGCAACAACCGCCGCAGGGCACATTCGGATAGCCGCTCGAAGTCCGCGCTCAACTCGTGTTGCAGTTCCTGGAAATAGTGGAGGTTCGCCATGAGCAGCATGGCAAGATAGAGGCGATGGGTATCGGACAATTGTTCCTTCAGTGTGAGGCTCCTGCCGTCGCTTGAGAACGCGAATGGATAAGCGTCGCCGAAGTTGACGGACCTCCCGTGTAGGTGGTCAAACCAATCAGCTACCTTCTCCGTGGTTCGGTCATCCACCACGATGTCCTCGTCCTCCTCGTCCACGGACTCCAAATCCAGATCAACCTCCATCAGTGTGACGGACTTCTCACCCTCCACACTTCGGTGGAAGCGCTTTTCCATCTCCTTTCTGGAAGTCGTGCCGTCAAGGTCTTCCACGCAGCAAAGCTCAACCCAGTCAGCCCAGTGATGGGTGTCAAAGTGGGTGAACTTTTTCGGCTGATCAAAGCGGCTGCCAGACATGCTCATTCATCCGGGTTGAGCGTCGCCTTGGTCGCTCCGTACAACGCGTTGACCAGTTGCCGGGTTTCATGCACCTGTTCGACATCCGCCTCAGTCAGTCCTGTGGCCTTGTGGACGATTTCGTTCGCCACCTGTAGTCGTGTTCTGGCTTCGGCCATCGCTGTGCGAAACGCCTCAAGGGGACCTTCCGTCAGCAAATCGGCCTCCTCCAAGGAGGCTCCTTTTTCAAACCGCTCCATGGCCGCTTCACATGCGATCACACGGTTAAGCTTGGCCAGATCGCGGGATTCAGGGATGCGCGCTTTCTTCCCAGCCTCACGTTCGAAAAGCCAAGTGGCCAGGTTTTTCAGCCGGCCGGACTTGAGATGGGCACGGTCGGCATCGGTGGCGCCCTCCATCCCGAGGTAGTGGGCAATGTTGCTGAAGGATGTGACGGCTGTGGTCAGCACGCTGTAGCGGTCGCCTTCATCCTCTTGAAGAGAGGCAATGCCATAAAACTCCCGGGACTCCAGTTCTTCGTACACTGCCAATCCCGCTAGGAGGCGGGCCACGTAGTTGGAGGTGGAACCAATCTCACGCGCCAAGCGGCGATGCTTCTCGGTTCTTTCCATTCGGGTGAACGCATCGGACTCCGATAACTGCCGCAGGTATCGGGCTTTCATCAGCGGATCCCAAGGCTTGATTCCCGTGACGTGACGGAAAGCCAGAAAATGAAGCACGTCCTCTCTTCGGGTATAAATCTGGCACGGGAGCTTCTGCGGTTTGAACTTGGCGAGCTGCGCCGCCTCCGCCACGGCTTTCTTCCGCTTTTTGGCGCCTTCTGGATTCTGTAACAACTTCACTGCGGTGAGCCGCCGGTTTCCTTCCACCACGTAGAATTTACCGGGATGGTCTTCGGCACGAACCACTACCAGTGGTTCCCCTGGAAAATAACCCTGCTCACCGATGGAGTTCATGAGTTCGATGATCGATGCGTTCTCCACCATCCAGTCCATCACTTCTGGTTCATCAACGCCGAAAAGGGTCTTGGGATGGCGCGGATTCTTGGCGTCAAACAGCAAATCCTCGACGGGGATGTCCCGTGTTTCCTCGGGCGCAGGCACCTTGGGCACCGTTTGGGCCCGCCTCGCTATTGGTTGTTTCGACTTTGGCATGCACCAAGAAACACCCGACACGCTACAAAATTCAAGCCTGCTTTCAGTCAACTGCCTTTGGAGCGTCATGGGTCCAGTTCCAACAATCGACAACGTGGAGGAGTTTGCGGGAGCGCAAGCCGGGCGTGACGGGAGAGAGGGTTTGACGGCCATTGGTCCTCGTAGGTTAATCCCACCATGACCGTCGTAGCCGACAACAAGAAGCGCGTGAAGCTGCCGACCCAGCCCGGGGAAAGGTTTGAATTGCAGACGGTGGGTAATGACAAGTTCATCCTGACGCGGCTCGTGCCGGTGAAGGTGCGTCCCGCCAAGGTGACGTTCAAAAAAGTGGGTGGCTATGTTGTGGCGAAAACCAATCAACCGATTGACGTGGACGCGCTCAACCGGGCGTTGGACGAATTTCCATGACGTAATTGCTGGACTTGAACGTCCTCCTGTCCGGAGTGTGGTCAAACCACCCGTTGCACCAAAGGGCTTTTGAGGGCATCGAAGGCAAGTCACTTGCGGTTTGCCCCCTGGCCGAACTTGGATTCATCCGCATCAGCACCGACCCTGGGACGGGCATCAGGGCCGGAATGGATGATGCGCGGGCGGCGTTGCAACAATTTCTCAAAGGACGGAAGGTGCAAAGAATCAACGACGACTTGCCCGCGCTGGAATCGCATCCAAAGACCTCGAAACAGGTTACGGACCAAAAACGGGGTCAAAAACGGGGTCAGTCCTTGTCAAAACGGAAAACGGGGTCAGTCCTCACAATCGACAATCATGTCATGATCAGGCGAGTGAAGTCCGAAAACGGGGTCAGTGAAGTCCGAAAACGGGGTCAGTCCTCACAATCGACAATCATCTCATGATCAGGCGAGGGTCAGGCCGTGTTTTTCAAGAGGCATGAAGTCCGGCGCGTTGCCGGTCGCGACGCGGGCACCGCAGCGGAGTGCAACCGCGGCGATCTGGCAATCGGCCAGGGTCCGTGAGCGTCGCCCGGTGGCGTTGAAATTGTGGAAGCCTCACCTCACCCCGGCCCTCTCCCCATCCGATGCGGAGAGGGTGATGCAAAAACACCTCACCCTTCATCTCCCCTCGGAATCACGCTCATCCGCCACTCTTCTTCGGCGTGGTCACGAGTGAGACGATGCGATGACCTGAATCCTTTTGGCGTCGGCGCGCGTCGGCGAGAATGGACTTCAAATCAAAGTTCAGTTTCGCGGCCTGTTGCTCGCGCACCTGGCGCACTTGCTCGACGATTTCGTCTTTCTTCATAGGCTCAAGTTCCCATCAACTCTTCCGGGGTGCAAATGACCGGGCAGGAAAAACCGCGCTCGCGGCAGGCGTTCTCGATGGCGACGGCCATCTCGGCATTGGCAATGTGCGTGCAGTTCCAAGTGAGCAAAAAGTGCACCCCATGGACGGCGGCAATGGCGATGTGCGCGGCGTCGGTGGCCGCTCGGGCGGGCAAGGCGAGGGAAGTGACGAGGGTGGCAGCGAGATCTCCGACCTCATCGGTCAAATCCAGCAAAGGGAGATCGTGCAGGGCCAGCAACCTTTCGCGGGCGGCTTCAGCATCGCCGGCGGTCGATTCATCGAGGACGAACTGGGAAATGTAGAGGTCGAACTGCTCGCGCCGGGTCTGCCACCATTCCCTGGTGATCTGTTGATGACCGGCGCGGATCAAGTCCCGGCTGGGCCAAGCCGTGAGGTAGCTGGGCACGGTCGTTTCCAAGTAAATCTTCGGCTTCACTGGCACGAATTTTGGCCTGTAGATTCAGCGAAGACAAGGCCATCGCTCAAGCCGGGATGCGGATACGGGTTTGGTAAAATATGGCTGGGCGAGATCTGCAAAGATGTCGCGCCTACGGCGCTGGGAATAGATCAGCGCGGCTTAACGTCCGCGGCTACGGTACAGTGGTGTCTCATTTCACGACGGTGGTTTTGTTGGAGACGGGGGAGGAAATCCGGTGAAGTGGATTTGCACGCGTTTCAGGGGCATTGTTTTGTCTCGCAATGGCTTTTGGACGCGTCGGAGGGGACTATTCGCGCCAAAAAAGTGGGATCGGACGCGTTGGACAGGGGTTCTCCAGACGGAAAAGTGTCTTGGGACGTGTTGGATGTCGGTTTTTGACCTCGAGTATCGATGTCCGACGTGTCGGAGATCGATTTCCTTGCTGGAATATCGGGATCGGACGCGTTGGATTCCAGTTTTCGGGTTGGAAATCCGGGATCGGACGCGCTGGAATGCGTTTGTTTGGTTCCCAATGGGCTGTCGCGTGTCTCGTTGTGGGGCAGTCGGTTGATTTAACCGCAGAGGCGCAGAGGCGCAGGGATGCTTTGATCGATCGCGGCTCGCCGGGAGGGTCCGCCCAGCCTTGGGGCGGTGCGGGTCGCACCGCCCGCTCGGAGCGGAGAACAAAAACTCAGTCCACGAACTTCTTGGCGATGACGGTGGCGTTGTGGCCGCCGAAGCCGAAGGAGTTGTTGACGATGGCGTTGACCTTCATCGGGCGCGCCGTGTGCGGGACGTAATCCAGATCACACTCGGGATCCTGATTCTCGAGGTTAATGGTCGGCGGAACGATGTCGTTCTGGATGGCTTTCACGCAGATGGTGAGTTCGGTCGCGCCCGCCGCGCCGAGCATGTGGCCGGTGGCGCCCTTGGTGGAACTGACCGCCAGCTTCTTCGCGTGTTCGCCGAAGACGGTCTTGATGGCCTGCGTCTCCGCGATGTCGCCCTGCGGCGTGCTCGTGCCGTGGGCGTTGATGTAGGAAATGTCCGTGGGCGCGAGCCCGGCGTTGCGCAGGGCCATCTTCATGCAGCGCGCGGCGCCTTCGCCGAAGGGGGCGGGAGCCGTCATGTGATTGGCGTCGGCGGTGTTGCCGTAACCGCAAAGCTCGGCGTAGATGCGCGCGCCGCGGGCTTTGGCGTGCTCCAGTTCCTCGAGCACGACGACGCTGGCGCCTTCGCCCATGACGAAGCCGTCGCGGTCCTTGTCGAAGGGGCGGGAGGAGTGCTTGGGATCATCGTTGCGCGTGCTCATGGCCTTCATGGCGCAGAAGCCGCCGATGCCGATGGGAACGATGGTGGCCTCGCTGCCGCCGGCGAACATGACCTGGGCGTCGCCCATCTTGATGGTGCGCCAGGCCTCGCCGATGGCGTGGGTGCTGGTGGCGCAGGCTGAGCAGGTGGCCAGATTCGGGCCGCGCAGCTTGTAGAACATGCTGAAGAAGCCGGAGGCCATGTTCAGGATGAGCATGGGAATCATGAACGGGGAAAGGCGTCCGGGGCCCTTGTTCATGAGGATGGCGTGCTGATCGGCGACGGTCTCCAGGCCGCCGATGCCCGAGCCGATGAATGCCCCGACCTCGTCGCGGTTGGTCTTCTCCAAATCCAGCCCGGAATCCAGCAGGGCCTCGTGCGCCGCGGCGACGCCAAACTGCGCGAAGCGATCCGCCCGTCGCACTTCCTTGGGCGAGGGAAAGGATTTCACCGGATCGAAGTTCTTCACCTCGCCCGCGATCCGGGTGTCGAAGGCCGTAGCGTCGAAATGGGTGATGAGGTCGATGCCGCACTGGCCGGCCAGCAGGTTCTGCCACATCGTGGCCACATCGTTGCCGATGGGGGTCACGGCCCCGAGGCCGGTGATGACGACGCGACGATCGGAATGGGATGGCATAAAAATCAAACGGGGCAGCCAGGCTTTCCACAGCCGGAGCTGCCCCGGAAAAATTCAGCGCAAGTTACTTGGAGCGGACGTCTTCGATGTACTTGATGACGTCGCCGACGCTTTGGAGCTTCTCGGCTTCCTCGTCCGGGATTTCATGCCCGAACTCTTCTTCAAGGGCCATGACCAGCTCTACGGTATCCAGCGAATCGGCACCCAAGTCCTCGATGAACTTGGCGTCCGGAGTCACCTGGTCGGCGTTGACACCCAGTTGCTCGACAATGATTTCTTTGATTCTAACTTCGACAGGTTTTTCAGCAGCCATGACGGTTCTCCGGTTGTTAATGTTGGTCTTTTGCTATGCCACGAGTCTGGGGGCGTCAAGCCCCGATTCGCCGGAGACGCCACCAGACGGAAGGCGGTGCGCGTCGCCGCGAACTTTCGTTTGTTTAAGAACGGCGCCTTCTCTATCGGCTGGGTGAGAGCGTGTCCAGTGTGAATTTTTTGCGGGTCGATTTGCACCCCTCTTCGCCGCCACCCGCGCGGGGCTGGATTTGCCCTCCGGAAAATCGCCGCTCAAGCCTTGTGCGAATCCGCCGTTGACGTGGAGAAGCGCAGGGCCGGAGCCGGCCGCGCTGGCAGTGTCTTTGAACGGATGCACCGGAACGCCGCCAACCAATCGACCCTCGGCGCCACCTTGGCGCTGGGCGTCCTCGTCGCCGTCGGATTCCTCTCGGCCCATCGGCTGGGCGTGGCCGCCGCGGCCCTTTGCGTGCTCAGCTCGGGGCTGGTCGCGCTCATCATTCATCGCGAAACCCGCGCCCGCCGCAAGGCCGAGGCGGAGTTGCTCCGGGCCCAGGAGGAATTGGAGCAACGCGTCACCCTGCGCACCGCCGAACTCAACACCGCCAACGTCGCCCTGCAATCCGAGATCCTCGATCGCCAGCGCGCCGAGGAAGCCTTGCGCGAGGCGCACCGCCACCTCGAAGCCCGCGTGACAGAACGGACCCGCGAACTGGCCGGGGCCAACGACGTGCTTCACCGCGAGATCGTCGAGCGCAAGCGCATCGCCGAGGCGCTGAAGAATTCACGCAGCCTTTACCATTCGCTGATCGAGAACCTGCCCGTGCATGTCTGGCGGACGAACCTGGAGGGCCGCTTCATTTTCGCCAACGAACATCTCTGCGATTTCCTCGGCGTGACGCTGGAGGAATTGCTCGGACGCGAGGTGCATGATTTCTTCGAGCCATCCGTGGCGCTCAAATGCGCGCGCGACGATCGGTTTGTCATCGAGACGGGCGATCCCCTGGAAGATGTGGAGTTCTACGCCGCGCGCAACGGCCGCCGGGGCCATCAGCAGGTGCTCAAGACTGCCTTGCACGACGCGCAGGGCCGCGTGCTCGGCGTGCAGGGCATCAGTTGGGACGTGACGGCGCGGCGCAAGGCGGAGGAGGAAATGCGGCGCATCCAGGCCGAGCTGCGCCGGACGAATCGCGACCTGCGCGCCAAGAACCTGGAAATCCAGAATTTTTACCACACGCTTTCGCACGAGCTGAAGACGCCGCTCACCGCCGCGCGCGAATTTGTGGCCATCGTCCGCGACGGGCTGGGTGGCGCCGTCACCTCGCAGCAGCGCGAGTATCTCGGCATCGCCCTGGACAGCTGCAACCAACTGCGCGTTTGCCTGAACGACTTGCTCGACGCCACCCGGCTGGAAACAGGCAAGCTCAGCCTCGAACTCCGGCTCACTTCACCCGGCGCCCTAGCCCAGCGCGCCATCACCACCCTTCAGTCCGCCGCTCGTGCCGCCGGCCAAACTTTGACCTCGGCCGCCGCCGCGGATTTGCCGGACGTGATGCTCGACGAGCATCGCATCACGCAGGTGCTGACCAATCTGATCGGCAATGCGCTAAAGTTCACCCCGCCCGGCGGTCGCGTGGAGGTGCAGTTGGCAGCCCTTTCTCCTGCCGAGGTTGAATTCATGGTGACAGACAACGGCCGTGGCATTCCAGCCGACCAGCTCGAACAAGTTTTTGATCGTCTCCATCAGGTCAAGGCCGGCGATGCCGCCACGGGCCAGGGCATCGGTCTTGGACTCTACATCTGCCGCGAGTTGGTGCGCCTGCACGGCGGCGACATCCGGGTGAGCAGCGAGCCGGGCGCGGGCTGCGCCTTTCGATTCACCTTGCCGGTGACGCCCGCGAACACCGATGGCGGCGTTACCACCACGCTGGTGCGTCGGGCTTTGCCTGCCATCGCAACAGAAGAAGATTTTTACCGGACCCTCGAACCCAATCCATGCAACCCCGCATTCTCATGAAACGCATCCTCATCATTGAAGATGATCCACGCATCGCCGCCGCGCTTAAAGTCCGCCTCACGGCGCGTGGCTACGAAATCCTCACGGCGGGCAACGGCTTCGAGGGACTCAAGCTGGCCATGAACTCGCGGCCTGACCTCCTGCTGCTCGACATCATGATGCCGATGGGCATGGGCTTCTCCGTGGCCGAGCGGCTCAAGGCCGTCGATCTCGGGCACATCCCCATCATCTTCATCACCGCCAGCAAACGCACCGGCCTGCGGCGCACCGCCGCGAAGCTGGGCGCCGCCGGCTTCTTCGAGAAGCCTTACGACGCGGAGGAATTGATTTCCGCCATTGATCTCATCCTGGGCGCGTCCACCGCCAAGGCCCAGCCTCATGCCCCGTCCGCCAATCCCGATCCCCGATCCTGCGCATGAAAACTGTTCTCATCATCGATGACGATCCCCGCATTGTCAGCGCGCTCGAGGTGCGTCTGCGCGCCGACGGCTACACCACCTTTGCCACGGGCGATGCCAGCACGGGCTTCAGCCGCGCGCTGGAGTTGCGCCCGGACTTGATCCTGCTCGACATCTCGCTGCCCGCTGGCGACGGGCTTTCGCTGGCGCAAAAGCTCCGCCAACGGCCGGAGACGCGCGCCACTCCCATCATCTTCGTCACGGCGCACCTGGACCCGGAACTGCGCGAGCGCACCATGGAGGTCGGCGCGGCGGGCCTGTTCGAGAAGCCTTATGACGGGGAGGAATTGATGGCGGTCATCGGCCACGCGCTGGGCGAGACCGGCATGTTTCGCCGGCGCATCGCGCAATTCGTCCGTGGCGCCGAGGAGTCGACAGCAGTGGAACCGGCCGTGACACCGCCTCCAGCCGAAGCATTCCCCCCCTTGAAGAGAATCCTGATCATCGAAGACGACGCCAAGATCGCCATGGCGCTGGCCTTGCGCCTGAAGACTGCAGGATACGAAACGACGCTGGCGCACGACGCGCTGGCCGGGGTGAACCTCGCCCTGCGAATGAACCCTGATCTAGTTTTGCTGGATGTCTCCCTGCCGGCGGGCGACGGCTTCCAAGTGGCGGAGCGGATGCGCGCGCTGCAAGCCGCGCCTTCCCCGATTATTTTTCTCACGGCCAGCCAGCGGCCGGGATTGCGTCAGCGCGCGCAGGAATTGGGTGCCGGTTTTTTCGAGAAGCCTTACGAGCACGAGGCGCTGCTGGCGGCGGTGGAGCAGCGCATTGGTGCATAAGCTTACCCCTTAACTCGCGTCTGACTTTGCTCGCGCATGAACTGCGCGATGTAGTGCGGCCCGAGCGCGCTCTTGCCGCTGGAGCCGGAGTTCTTCCAGCCACCGAACGATTGCACGCCGGGCCATGCGCCCGTCGTCGCGCCGCCGCGCCGGTTGCTGTAAGCCACGCCCGCCTCGACCCGGTTGAAGAACGCCTCCGCCTCGTGTTCCTCCTGCGTAAAGATGCCCGCCGTCAGCCCGTATTCACTGGCGTTAGCGAGGGTAATGGCTTCATCGAGGGATTTTACTTCCGCCACGGAAAGGATGGGGGCAAAGAACTCTTCCTGAAACAAGCGTGAGGTCTTCGGCGCGCCGGTGAGGATGGTCGGCTCGACGAAGAATCCGTGATCGAACATCTCTCCCTTGAGCTTGTTGCCACCGAGGAGAACGCGTCCCTCCTTCTTCCCGAGCTTCACTGCGGCCTCGTAATTCGCCACGGCGGATTCGTTGATGAGCGGGCCGAGGAACGTCTCGCGTTGGGTCGGATTGCCAATGACGATCTTCTTCGCCTTCTCCACGAGCAGCTCGAGGAAGCTCTTGGCAATGCGCTCGTGCAGGTAAAGGCGCGAGCAGGCCGAGCATTTCTCGCCGCCCATGCCGAAGGCACTGCGCAGGACACCATCCGTGGCCGCATCGAGATTGGCCGAAGGCATGACGAGACAGGCGTTCTTGCCACCCATCTCGGCGATGGCGGGCCGGAGGCGGGGCGCGTTGAAGCGGCGCAGGATGTCGATGCCCACCGTGCGCGAGCCGGTGAAGATGAAGCCGTCGAGATCAGGATTCGTCACGAGTTCCTCGCCCACGATGGATCCGGCGCCGGTGAGGAGATTGAAAACGCCTGCCGGCAAACCCGCTTCGTGCAATATCTCCTGGAGCCACCAACCCGAAAGAGGCGTGTCGCTCGCGGGTTTGAACACCACCGTGTTCCCCGTGACCAGAGCGCCCGCCGCCATGCCGGTGGCCAGCGCGAGCGGGAAGTTGAACGGCGACACCACGGCCCAGACGCCGTGCGGCTTGAGCACGCTGCGCGTCTGTTCGGCGCCATTGCCGTTCATGCCCATCGGCAGGACGTAGCCGCGGTTGCTCTCCATCTGCTGGCAGTAGTAGAGGATGAGATCGATGCTCTCGGAAACTTCCGCGATGGCCTCGAAACGATTCTTGCCGACTTCAAGCGAGAGCAACGCCGCCAGACGGAACTGCCGTTCGGTCATGATCTCCGCCGCCTTCCTCAAGAACGCCACGCGCTGCGGCCAGCCCAGCTCGCGCCAGTCGGGAAAAGCGTCCCGCGCTGCCGCGATGGCCAACCCCGCGTCGGCTCGCGTGCCGGCGGCGAATTCGCCCAGGACCATGCGGGTGTCCGCCGGATTGATGTCGGTGAAAGTCGCCTTGGATTTCTTCTTCTGGCCGCGGATGACCAGCGGGTGCGGGCGACCGAGCTTCTTGAGTTCGTAGCTGAGGGCGGAATCGAACGCTTTGTGGAAATCCTCTCCAAGCGACCCGAGCGATGCGTATGTAACCTTTTGCATAGGACGCCTCAACATACCCCAGACCGCTCCGGGGAACAAGCTGGCGGAGTTACGGATGAACACATCGGGGCGGTTGCGTGCCTCGCGCCGACCGCTATCTTACGCTCATGAAATCGGCCCGCCGCCTTCTTGCCCGCCGCACCTTCCTCGCCGGAACCATGCTGGCGGGGGTTGGCAGCGCCTGGGTAGGCCTCTCGTCGTCGTGGACGGCGCGCTTCCTCCGTGAGCGGGTAAAGGAGGCTTTCCGCAACCCCGCTCCGGCCCCGCATCAGCCCAAGCCGGGAGAATGGGCGGACAACGCGGTGACGCTGGCGTGGCTCGGCCATTCCACCGTGCTGATCAATTTCTACGGCCTGCGAATTCTCACGGACCCGGCGTTCTTCCCGCGCATCGGCGTGGACGCGGGCGTCGGCACCATCGGGCCGAAGCGCCTCATCTCCTGCGCGCTGAAACCCGCTGAGCTTCCGACGATTGATCTCGTCCTCGTCTCCCACGCGCACTTCGATCATCTTGACACACCCTCGCTCGCCGCCGTGCGCGGACGGCCCGCGCTGATCATGGCGAAGGACACCTCGGACATCGTCTCGCGGAAGAACTTCTCCTCCGTGCAGGAACTGCGCTGGGGCGACTCGACCAAAATCATCACGCCGCGCGGCGATGTGCTGGTGCGTGGACTTGAGGTGAAACATTGGGGGGCGCGGCTGCGCAACGACACGCATCGCGGCTACAATGGGTTCATCCTCGAACGCGAAGGCCGGCGCATCCTGTTCGGCGGCGACACGGCGGACACCCCGCTCTTCTCGGAGTATCGCAAGCACGGCCCGTTCGATGCGGCGTTGATGCCCATCGGCGCCTACGACCCGTGGATTCGCAATCATTGCACGCCCGAGCAGGCGGTGGTCATGGCGGATGCGGCGCGCGCCCGGCTGTTCATCCCGATTCATCACCAGACCTTTCGCCTCAGCAGCGAGCCGACACGCCAGCCCATCGAGCGCGCTGAAGCTGCGCTGGCAAAGGAGCAGGGCCGCCTCGCGCTGCGCGAAGTCGGAGAAACTGTCGTGCTGCGGAGCTGAACAAGACCTCGCGTGATGGCTCCGCTGAAATGCCTTCTGGCCAGCGGCGTCACGCTCGCGCTGTTGGCGATTCTCCCGGGCCTTGTTCACGCGCAGAGTTCCGTCGCCTGGAAAACCAACTACTACGCGGTGGGCGGCGCGACGCTTCGGGAGATTCATGAATCCTTCCGCCAGACGCGTCCCTGGAAGGACAAGTCATCCTGCGACGGCCAGACCGACTGGCGCATCGACTGGCACTTTCAGATGACGACCGCCGGTGAGAATTGCCGATGCGATTCTTTCACCACCCAAACCGCGATCACCATCACCCTGCCCCGCTGGACTGCCCCAACGAACGCCGCGCCGGACGTGAAGGAAGCGTGGATAAGTTTCTTCACGGCGCTGTCCAAACACGAGTCAGGTCACGCGCAAAACGCGCAGGCCGCCGTGACGGAAATGCACCAGCGCGTGAAACGTTTGCCGACGGAGAATGATTGCGCCGTGCTGAAGAAAAAGATCGATGAGACTGCAGGGCGCGTCGTCGCCGAATTCCGCCAGCGCGACGAGGAGTTTGACCGGCAGACAGGGCATGGCGTGCGGGATGGGGCGTTTTTGCCGCGAGGTCGGCGTGGTGAATTTCCCCGGCGCGAGCCAGGCCCTGGACCGCGTCGGTAATCCCATCGGAGAGTTGCATTCCGTTCGCGTCTTCCCAAGCTCTCGCCCACAAATCCGTGGCGCATCAATCGGACATTGAACTGGAAGAAGCCTTCGCGCAGCAGCGCATGAGCCGGATGACCTTCACCCGGCTCACCGCTTTCCTGCGGCCGTACCGCAGGGTGTTTGCGTTCAACCTCCTCTTCACGGCGCTGGCGACCGTTTCGCAACTGCTCGGTCCGAAGTTCATCCAGATCGGCATCGACCGCTTCCTAGTGCCCGCCCTCGGCTCAGGCACCAATGCGGCGATGGCGACGCGCGGCATCCTGATCGTCAGCGTCATCTACCTTGGCAATCTGCTGCTGGGCTGGGGCTTCTCCGTGGCCCAGGTCAAGAGCGCCATCCGCGTCGGGCAGGGCGCGATGAACGACCTGCGCATGGCTGTCTTCGAACATATTCAACGGCTCTCGTTGAACTATTTCGACCGCACGCACCAGGGCCGCATCATCGCCCGCGCGGACACGGACATCGACTCGCTCGACCGCGTGATGACGTGGGGCGCGAACCAGATGCTCTCCAGCCTGCTGACGCTGCTCGGCGTGCTGGCGCTCATGCTTCAATACGACTGGCGCCTCTGCCTGGCCGTGGCCGCCGTGCTGCCGCCGCTCGTGGTGGCTACGAAACTGTTCCACGTTCACGGCCTGGAAGCCCACCGGCGCGTGCGCGCGCAAACATCGAAGCTGACCGCCGCGATGTCCGAAAACATCGCCGGCGTGCGCGTGGTGCAGGCGTTCTCCCGCGAGGAGGAGAACCTGGAGCGGTTTCAGGTGCTGCATGAAACCCACAACGATCTGGCGCTGGCCGCCGCGCGCGTGTTCCACACCTACATGCCGTTCATCGGGCTGCTGTCGGGCTTGGGGACGGTGATCATTCTCGGCTACGGAGGCACGCTGGTGATGCGCAGCGAAATCACCGTGGGCGAACTGACCGCCTTTGCCCTCTACCTCGGCATGTTCTTCGGGCCGATTCAGACGATGGGCGATCTCTACAACGCCGTGCTCTCGACCGCTGCGAGCGCGGAACGCATCTTCGCGCTGCTCGACACCAAGCCGCAGGTTCACAACCGCGCCGACGCCACCGCGCTGCCGCCCATTCGCGGGCATGTGATCTTTGAGAACGTCTCGTTCCGCTACGACACCACGCCGGAGAACACCTGGGTGCTCAAGGGGATTTCCTTCGAGGCGAAGCCGGGGGAAACCGTCGCTCTCGTCGGCCAGACCGGCTCTGGAAAAACCAGCATTATCAGCCTGATCGCGCGCTTTTACGAGCCGCAGCAGGGACGCATTCTCATCGATGGGATCGATCTGCAGACCGCGACCATTGAATCGCTGCATGAACAAATCGGCATCGTGACGCAGGAGAATTTTCTCTTTACGGGCACCGTGATGGAAACGCTCAAGTTTGCCCGGCCCGACGCGATGGATGACGAGGTGATCGAATCGGCAAAACTCCTCGGCACCCACGCGATCATCGAGCGGTTCAGCGACGGCTACCAGACGAAGGTGAGCGAGCGCGGTGGAAACTTCAGCGCGGGCGAGCGGCAGTTGCTGTCCTTCACCCGCGCGATGGTTGCCAGGCCGCACATTCTTATTCTCGACGAGGCGACCAGCGCGGTGGATGCGCAGACCGAGGCGGTGATTCAGCACGCGCTGGAGGAATTGTTCGCACGACGGACGTGCTTCGTGGTCGCGCACCGGCTCTCGACGGTGCGACATGCTCATCGCATTCTCGTCCTCAGCCACGGCGAGATTGTCGAGAGCGGCACGCACGCCGAGTTGCTGTCGCGCGCCGGGCCTTACGCGAAGTTGCACGAAGAATTTGTCCGGACCTGAACAACAACGATCATGAGTTTCCGACTGGAAATGCTGCAAGTGGCGCGCGTGGCCCCGAAGATTCTGGGTGAATCCGCCGGGCTGGTGCGCGAATTCCTGCTGGGGCAGCAGAACGACGACGGCGGCTTTCGCGACCGCGCCGGACGCAGCGATCTTTACTACACGGTGTTCGCCCTCGACGGCCTGCTGGCGCTGCGCGCGGACTTGCCGGCTGAACGGGTGAGGAAGTTCCTCGAAAGCTTCGGCACGGGCGACGGGCTGGACTTCGTTCACCTCTGCTGCCTCGCGCGCGCCTGGGCGGCGCTTGGTGGAAAAATCTCTCCGGCGACACACGATGGAATTCTGCAAAGAGTGAACCCGTTCCGAAGCAAGGACGGCGGATTCCACATCACTCCGGGCAGCGCGACGGGCAGCGCTTACGGATGCTTTCTTGGACTGGGCGTTCATCAGGATCTGGGCGCGGAACTGCTGGAGCCGCTGGGCCTGGTGCAATGCCTGAAATTCCTGGAAACCCGCGACGGTGCGTGGACCAATGAACGTCAGATGCCCGTCGGCTCGACCAACGCGAGCGCCGCCGCCGTCACCGTGCTGCGCCACCTTGCCTTGCCCATTAACCTCGGCGTGGCCGACTGGCTGTGGCAGCAGCAGCATCCACAGGGCGGCTTCATAGCTGCGCCCAGGGCGCCCATTCCCGATTTACTTTCGACGGCGACGGCCTTGCACGCGCTGACCGGCTTGGGACGCGACCTTGATCCGCTGCGGGAGAGTTGTCTGGATTTCGTAGATTCACTGTGGACCAACGCCGGAGCCTTCCATGGCCATTGGGATGATGGTGTGGTGGACGCGGAATACACCTTTTACGGATTGCTGGCTCTGGGTCACCTCGCCTCTTGAGGGGATAAAAAAAGATTCGGGCAACAGACGCCAAGGAGGTGGGGGTTGGGGAACCCCGCTGAAGAAACGTTCTGCTACCCGAATCAAATTCAAAAAGAACTAACCAAGGCCGAACCCTATTCCCTTCAACCTGAGAAGAATTAAGTCGAACCAACGCTCTAACGCTATCCGTAAGCCTACTGAAACTCGTTTGCAGGGGTCAAGGGAGATTTGTTCACAATGGCTCAAGAAGGGGTGATTTCTCCCAGTTTCTCGAAGCTTTCCTCGATGAAAGTGGTGTTTTGGATGCGCGCGAGCCGCGCGTAAAGCCCGTCCAGTTCCAGCAATTCCTCATGTGTTCCGCGTTCGATGATCTGTCCGTGACGCAGCACGAGAATTTGATCCGCGCGGCGAATCGTGCTCAACCGGTGCGCGATGACGAAGCTCGTGCGTCCCGCCATCAAACGCTCCAGCGCCTCCTGGATCATGCGCTCCGTCGCCGTGTCCACGCTGGCGGTGGCTTCGTCGAGGATGAGCAACGGCGCGTTCTTCAGCAGCGCGCGGGCGATGCTGACGCGCTGCTTCTCGCCGACGCTCAACTTCACGCCGCGTTCGCCCACACGCGAATCGTAGCCCTCCGACAGATGCGAAATGAAGTCATGGCAATTCGCCGCGCGCGCCGCCGCGTGTAGTTCCGCCTCCGTGGCGTCGAGGCGGCCATAGAGAATGTTCTCGCGCACCGTGCCATTGAAGAGAAACGCCTCCTGACTCACCACGCTGATGTGCTGACGCAACGATTCGAGTGAAATGCCGCTGGTATCCTGACCGTCGATGGTGATGCGGCCCGCAGTCGCCTCGTAAAAGGCGGGGAGCAGATTCACCAGCGTGGACTTGCCCGCGCCCGTGGGACCGACCAGCGCTATCATCTGCCCCGGCTTCGCGCTCAACGAAACATCGCTCAGCACCACCCGCTCCGGCCCGTAGCCGAACGACACCTTCTCGTAAATCACTTCCCCGCGAACTGGGTCGCGCAGCCATTGCGTGCGGCGAGCGTCGCCTTCCATCTCCGTGTCGAGGATGTCGAAGACACGTTCGCCCGCCGCGCGCGCGGCTTGGAGCATCTGGTTCAAGCCGTGCAGACGCGCGATCGGCTCGTAGAACAGCGCGAGGAAAAAGAGAAAGCCCACCATTTCGCCCAGCGTCATGCTGCCCGCCAAAACGAGGCGCCCGCCCACCCACAACACCAGCGCGCTGCCCAGCGCCGCGGCGAAGCTCATCGCCGGCGAATACGCCGCCCACACCCGCATCACGCCCAGCGTGCCACGCCGCAACTCATCCGCGCGTTGCGCGAAACGCGCGTCCTCGTGCGCCTGCTGGCCGTAGGCTTTGATTTGCCGGACGCCTTGCAGGTTGTCCATGAGCAACGCATTCATCGCGCTGGAGGCCTCGCGTTGCGCGCGATAACGCCGGTGCGCCGTGAGCGTGTACCACAGCGCGCCCCCAGCCAGCAGCGGGATCGGGATCAACGCCACCGCCGCCAGCGTGGGACTCATCACGAAAAGAAAACCCAGCACGCCGAACACGCTGAGGATCGCGATCGTCCCCTGTTCCGTGCCGTCGATGAGCACGCGTTCCACCGAGTTCACGTCCTCCAGCACGCGGGTCATCAAGTCGCCGCTTGCGCGCTGGTCGAAGTAGTTCACCGGCAACCGTTGCAGCCGCGCGAACACCTCGCGCCGCATGTCGAAGATCACGTTCTGCTCGAACGTATTGTTGATGCGGATGCGGATGCTGTTGAACAAATCGCGCAGCAAAAACGCCCCGATCAGCGTCAGCATCATCGGCGTGAGCCACTCGCTGCGCCGCTCCACCAGCACACGATCGATGAAGAGTTGCGTCAGCTTCGGAAACGCGAAGCCGCACGCCGTGGACACCACCGCGCAGCCGATTGTCGCCGCCGCCATCCCGCGATAGGGACGCAGATATTTCGCCACGCGCCGCAGGATCTCCCCGGTCGAACGTGCCTTGGCGGAAAACGTCGGGTCCGTCGCGCCGGACACCGCCGCGCGTGTTGCCGCATGACTCGTCGCGACCCTCATCGGCTTTGG
>Ga0163144_10011467_pt1 | contig 18740 bp, 12 predicted proteins | sample OliLak19BULKMAT1_FD_123175 | JGI IMG/M metagenome (GOLD analysis project Ga0163144, IMG submission 123175) | Freshwater microbial mat bacterial communities from Lake Vanda, McMurdo Dry Valleys, Antarctica - Oligotrophic Lake LV.19.BULKMAT1 | ecosystem: Environmental > Aquatic > Freshwater >... | reverse complement strand
CTGCTCGACCGCCTCAAGGAGATCGGCTTCAAGCAGTCGACCCTCGCGGGCCTCTCCATCGGCATCACCGACCTGCGCATCCCCAAGGAGAAGGCGCAGCTCTTGGAGGACGCTCAGCAGAAGGTCAACCGCGTTGAGAAGATGTTCGACCGCGGCATCATCACCGCCCGCGAACGCTACAACCAGCTCCTTGACATCTGGGCCCACTGCCGCGAGCAGATCACCAAGGCCCTCCAGGTCACTCTCAAGATCGACCGCCGCGACGAGGAGGGTTACGAAGTCCCCACCGACTCAAAGGAAGGCTCGTTCTACCTCAACCCCGTCTACCTCATGTCAGACTCCGGCGCCCGCGGCAACGTCAGCCAGCTCATGCAGCTCGCCGGCATGCGCGGCTTGATGGCCAAGCCCTCGGGCGAGATCATCGAAACCCCGATCCGTTCCAACTTCCGTGAGGGCCTGACGATCCTGGAGTACTTCTCCAGCACGCACGGCGCACGCAAGGGTCTGGCCGACACCGCACTCAAGACCGCCGACGCAGGCTACCTCACTCGCAAGCTCTGCGACGTCGCTCAGTCCGTCATCGTCACCGAGCACGACTGCGGCTCCAAGCGCGGCGTCGTCAAGCGCGCCATCTACAAGGGCGAGCAGGTTGACGTCCCCCTCCGCGACCAGATCTTCGGCCGCGTCAGCCTCAACGAGGTCCTCGACCCACGCACCAAAGACATCATCCTCCGTGAGAACGAGATGATCTCGATGAAGGCCGCTAAGGCCGTCGAAGATATCGGCCTCAAGGAGTGCGTCGTCCGCTCAGCACTCACCAGCGAGAGCCGCACCGGCTGCTCCGTGCTTGACTACGGCATGGACATGTCCACCGGCCGCATGGTCGAGCCAGGCATGGCCGTCGGCATCATCGCCGCGCAGTCCATCGGCGAGCCCGGCACCCAGCTCACGATGCGCACCTTCCACACCGGCGGCATCGGCTCGCTATCGATCCTTGACAACGAGATCAAGACCATCGCCGGCGGCATCGTCCAGCTCCGTGACGTCCGCGAGGTCCCGACCACCGACGACGATGGGCACAACGTGCTCGTCGCCCTCAAGCGCAACGGCGAGATCGCCATCCTTGACGCCAAGGGCCGCGAGCTTGAGAAGTACAAGGTTCCCTACGGCGCGTTCATCATGGTCAAGCCCGGGGCCGACGTGAAGAAGGGCGAGAAGCTCGTCCGCTGGGACCCGCACCGCACGCCCATCCTTGCCGAGAAGGCCGGCATCATCCGCTATCAGGACATCGAGGTCGGCGAGACCGTCCGCGAGGAAGAGGCCAAGGGCACCAAGGGCAAGGCCCTGGTTGTTGTTGAGCACAAGGGCGAGAAGCACCCGCAGATCCAGGTCGTTGACGACGCGGGCCACATCCTCGACTTCCACTTCCTCCCCGCCAAGGCCCGTGTTGAGGTTCAAGACGGCGAGGTCATCCAGGCCGGGCACATGCTCGCTCGTCAGCCCCGCGGCGCCTCGGGCACGCAGGACATCGTCGGCGGTCTGCCCCGCGTGACTGAGATCTTCGAGGCCCGCAAGCCGCGCGATCCCGCCGTCATGGCCGAGCTCTCAGGCCGCGTCGAGATCCTCTCAGACAAGCGCAAGGGCAAGATGACGATCCGCATCGTCAGCGAGTCGGGCATCGAAAAGGACCACCACGTCCCGCAGGACCGCCACCTGCTCGTCCACGCGGGTGACTACGTCTCCGCAGGCGACCCGCTGATCGAAGGGCCGCTGGTCCCGCACGACATCCTCCGCATCAAGGGTGAAGAGGCTCTCTATAGCTACATGCTCGACGAGGTCCAGAACGTCTACCGCGCCCAGGGCGTGGTGATCAACGACAAGCACATCGAGGTCATCCTCGCCCAGATGCTCCGCAAGATCCGCGTCGAAGACCCGGGTGATACCAACCTGCTCCCCTACGACGTCGTGGACAAGTTCGAGTTCAAGACCAAGAACCAGCAGGTCACAGACATGGTTCGCATCGTTGACGCTGGCGGGACCGACCTGCCCGTTGACGCCCTCGTCAGCAAGGCCGAGGTCCGCGAGGCCAACGCCCGAGCCGAGGCCGCGGGCAAGGACGGCTGCAAGGTCAAGAAGGCCCGCCCAGCGAAGGGCCGCACCCTTCTGCTTGGCATCACCAAGGCCAGCCTCCAGAGCGAGTCGTTCCTCTCGGGCGCATCGTTCCAGGAGACCACCAAGGTCCTTACCGAGGCCTCCATGCGCGGCGCCGTTGACACGCTCATCGGCCTCAAGGAAAACGTCCTGCTCGGGCACCTCATCCCCGCAGGCACCGGCTTCCGCCCCTACCAGGCCATCAAGGTCTCAAGCCACGGGCAGCCCGTCGTGCTTGAGCAGGATGAAGACGAGATGCTCGCAGAGGCCGCCGCCGCCGCCGAACGCCTCGGCGCACTTCCCAACGAGCCCCTCGGCATGCCGCAGGTCAACACCAGCGGCATGATGATGGGCGAAAGCACCCTGACGAACTGACCACGGGTCGCAACAACCTACAACCTTATTAAACCCCCGCCCCGCGTGCCTTCACGCGGGGTCTTTGTTTTTGCGTTGGCCATCCGCGCGTTGCGGCTAGGACCTCTGTGCGTCGGCGATCCCGCCGCTCCTCCAGTGCCCCCCTACCCGTAGTGCGACACTGACCGCACGATCAGCCCCGCGCCGTCCACAAACAAGACCTCGCCGGCGAGCTCGCCCGTCCACCGCCGATAGATCACCAGCACGCTCGATACGCCCGCCGTCACGTGCATCGGCGTAAACCGCAGCACGCCCGAAGGCGTCGGGTTGCTCGACAGCGCGCGCCCGAAATACGCCCGCACCTGCGCCTTGCCGCGCAGCGTCCCGTCGCCGCCCTCAGCCACGCCCAGCCCCTGATTGAACCGCGCAACAAACGGCGAGGTGTGCTCGATGCCCTCGCCGTAGCACGCCATGATCGCGTCCAACTCGCCCTGCGGCCCAACGTTCCACGCCGCAAACCACCGGTCCATGATCTGCGCCGCCAGTTGGGGGGTGATCGTCCCAAGCACGCTCTGCTCCTTACATGTGCGCAATCACCGCGTCGCCAAACTCGCTGCACTTGACCTTCTGCACGCCAGTGTCGCCCTCGGCCTTCATCAGCCGCTCGAAGTCGTACGTCACCGTCTTGGCCGTAATCGCCCCGTCCATCCCTTTGATGATCAGGTCCGCCGCGTCGCTCCACACCTTGTCGCCGCCGCTGCCACCACCTGAGCCCATGTACCGCAGCATCATCTCGCCGCTCAGGATCACCGACCCCGGGTTGACCTGGTCCAGGTTCGCGTACTTGGGCGCCGTCCCGTGCGTGGCCTCGAAGATCGCATGCCCCGTCACGTAGTTGATGTTCGCCCCCGGCGCGATACCAATGCCACCGATCTGCGCCGCCAGCGCGTCGCTCAGGTAGTCGCCGTTGAGGTTCATGCACGCGATCACATCAAAGTCCTTCGGCCGCGTCAGCACCTGCTGCAGCGTGATGTCCGCGATCGAGTCCTTCACCAGCACCATCGACTTCCACCTGCCCCCGCCGTGGCTTGCGCCGATGCTCGCCAGCACGCCCTCGACCTCCTTGACCAGCTTGGCCTTTTGGTCCGGCGTCATCATCTCGAACCCCGGCTCAATCATCTTGGCGTTCGCCTCGGCCGACAGCCCCGCGCCCGCGTCCTTGTTCCCAAGGATCCAGCTCTCGCGCTCCGTCACAATCTGCCCGCGGAAGTGCTTACGCGCCAGCTCGTAGCCCCAGTCCTTGAACGCGCCCTCGGTGAACTTCATGATGTTCCCCTTGTGCACGATCGTCACGCTCTTGCTCTTCTGCTTCACGGCATACTCAAGCGCCGCCCACAGCAGCCGCTCCGTACCCATCCTGCTCACCGGCTTGATGCCGATCCCCACCATCACCTCGGTGTCACCCTCCGGCACGCGCTCGGCACCGCCCATCGCCGCCGCCGCAAACCCCTGCGCCGCCTCTTTGGTCCCGAAACGGATCTTCTTAAACTCCTTCGGGAACTCCTTCTCAAAGAATCCAAGCACCTTCGCGGCCTCGGGCGTCCCAGCCGCCATCTCAATCCCCGCGTAGATGTCCTCGGTGTTCTCGCGAAAGATCACCATCTCGCAGTCCTGCGGACGCTTCACCGGGCTGGGCACGCCCTTGAACCACCGCACCGGGCGCAGGCACACGTACAGATCAAGCATCTGCCGCAGCGCCACATTTAGCGACCGGATTCCACCGCCTACCGGCGTTGTCAGCGGGCCCTTGATCCCCACCAAGTGCTGACGAAACGCCGCAAGCGTCTCTTCAGGCAACCAGCTACCCGTCATGTTGAACGCCTTTTCACCCGCCAGCACCTCGTGCCAGTGAATCTTGCAAGCGCCGCCAGAGGCCTTCGCTACCGCCGCGTCGATCACACGCACGCTCGCACGCCAGATGTCAGGCCCAGTCCCGTCACCCTCGATAAACGGCAAGATCGGGCTCGACGGCACCTTCAGCCGCCCGCCGGACATCACAATCGACGCAGGATCACTTGGCATTCGAGAAGCTCCCAATTCCATCGCTCAGACGCCCGCACTCCGCCACGGCGTCCCGCCGTGCGCCGCCGCGAGCACCAGAAGAAACAGTACCCACACTCGCCCTTGACGTGGCAACTTCATCCCGTCGGCGTGCCCCGATTGTGGTACATTACCCACGATGAAACGCCCGCCCCGCACCGCGCCGTTCCGCCCACGCGCGACCGTGCTTTACCCGCCGGCGCCCAAGCCCCTTACCCGCATGTTGCGCCTCCTTGGCGCGCCCCTGCTCTCACTGCTGCTGCTCGGCCTCGCCCTGCTCACCCTGCCGCTGAGCACCCCGGCCCTCGCCGGTCCCACCAGCGCCGAGTTCGCCGACGTCCCCGCCGTCCGCCAACCCGCCCCCTCCCTCGAGTCCTTTGACGTCCTCCCGCACCCCGGCCCGATCCCGCCGGTCATCCGGGTCGCCGTCGGGACCTCCCTAATCACCGCACCCTTCCTTAAGCGCGACCCTGTCGGCGGGTGGACCGGATTTTCCCTTGAGCTTCTCCAGGCCAGCGCCAAGGCCGTCGGATCCCAGGTTCAGCTTGTCGAGCTCACGCCCGACCAGCCCCCCCTGGTGGCATTGGCCAACCGAGAAGTCGACATCCTCCCGGTCATATTTGCGGGCGGCTCGGCCACCCCAAACGTCCTCACCGGCGCGGCCCTGCTCAAGTTCACCCCGGGCGTCTGGGTCCTCGCTGGCCAACCCATCCCCGCCTCACCAGAGCAACTCGCCCCGCTCAAGCTCGGCGTCCAGATGGGTAGCCCCAGCGAGAGCTGGCTTGAACGCCGCGGCCTTACGCCCGCCCTCCGCCAGCAGTCACGCGCGCAGCTCGCCCAAGACCTTCTCCAAGGACGCGTCGGTGCCGTCGTCGCCAGCCACGCGGGGATGGCAGCAGAGCTCGAGCGCCTGAGGCTCCGAGACAATTTCCGCTTCGGCGGCATCGATGCCGACACCGTCATCGGCAGCCTTACCTTTGGTTACGCGCACCACAGCAACGACGCCGCCTACTGGCTCACCGCGGGCATCGAGATCGTCGGCACCAGCGGACGCTACTTCGAGCTCTACACCCGCTACCTCCGAGACACCAGCCCCGACGCAGAGCAGGCCCTCGTCAGCGAGGCCATGTACTTCCAGCCGCTCAGCAATGCCGGCCGCACTGTCGGACGACCGCTCAAGATCGCCATCGAGCACCGAGGGGCCGCCTTCGCGCCCCTCTGCACACCCAGCTCCGACGGCCAGTCTGCCCGCGGCTTCTCACTCGACCTCGCCACCGCGATCGCAAAGGTCATGCGAAGGCCCGTCGAGCTCACCGTCGTCGAGTCGGTCATCGCTATCGACGGCGTCAAACGCGGCGAGTTTGACGTCTCCATGATCACACGCGTCGATGAGTTCCAGGTCGGCCTCGTCGACTACACGCGACCACTCTTTACCCTCAACGGCGCCCTCGCGACCCGACCGGGCACCACCCCGCCAAAGACGCTTCAAGAACTCCTTGCCACGCGTGTCGTCGCCGTCTGGGCTTCAAAGGGCCACCAGTACCTCGTCGGCATCGGGCACGCCAAGTTCACCACCGCCTCCAACTGGCTCGACGCCTTCAATAAACCCGCCGCCGGAGAAGCCGACGCCATCGCCGTACTCGAACCCGCCGCCCGAACCCTCGCGCGCGACGGGCTCGCACCCGCACCCTTCGATCTCCACCCAGTCCCCGAGGACGGCTTCCGCTCGTACGAGGCCATCGCCGTCCGCCGCGGCAACCAGCTCCTGCTCTGGGACCTCGAAGACGCGATCAACACCCTCCGATCCACCGGTGAGCTGGACGCTCTCTACGACCGCTGGTACGGCAAGCTCGCCCCGCGCCCAACGCCCATGGTCTTCCCCCTCAGGTCCGTCCTGCTCGGCACCGGCGCTGCCCTTGCCATCATGCTCGCCCTGGCGACCGGCTGGTGGTTCGCACGCCGAACCCTTGCCCGCCGCTCGCTCCAGCTTGCCCGCACCGAACGGGCCGTCTCGATGCTCTCCCGGGCTCTCCCTGTGCTCGTGCACTCCTACACCGTTGATGCTCAAGGCGGACGCCGCACCCTTTACGTCAGCGAGAACCTTCACAGTTACCAGCAGACCTTCCCCGGCTACTCAATCACTCAGCCCTACGAGCAGACCATCGCACCGCTGCTCCACCCCGACGACGTCGCCGGCTACGCCGCACGCGCTGCCAAAACACGCTCTGAGGGCGTCCCGTTTGACTACACCTTCCGACTCCGCGACACCGACGGACGCTACCGCTGGCTCCGCTCCATGGTCATCGGTGAGCCCGTCGCCCACGGCCGCATCTGGCACGCTGTGCGTATGGAAGTCACCGACCACCAAGAGGCCCTCCAGCGCGCCACCACCAGCGAGGCACGCTTCCGCGCCATCATTGAGCTCGCGCCACACGCCGCCATTCAGTTCTACGACCTGCAAGGGCGCGTCACCGCCTGGAACGACGCCAGTGCGCGCATGTACGGCTGGACCGCCGTCGAGGCCATCGGAAAGCCTGTAGGCCAGCTCATGCTCGACGCGCACGGGCATGACTTCTTCCTCCAAGAAATAGCACGCCTCGCCAGCGGCGGTCAACCTTCCCCACCGCAAGAGATCCCGTACAACACTCGTGCTGGCCACGCCGGGACGCTCCTCTCAACCATCTTCATGCTCCCCACCGGCCCCGCCGACGAGCCGCCCACCTTTGTTTGCATGGACGTCGACGTCTCACCCGCCCGCGCCGCCGCGCAGGCCCAAGAGCAAGCACAGACCCAGCTCGCCATCGCCCTCGAAGCCTCAAACACCGGCACATGGATCGTTGACCTCAACGCCGACACCATCGTCGCTGATGAGACCGTCATCGACCTCTTCGGCCTCAAAGGACGCGTCAGCCCGGGCGTCACCACGGCGCACGACACCTTCCTTGCCAACGTCGCCCCCGAAGACAGGCCCGTCATCGCGCAGGCCTGGAAGTATGCCTTCAATCCCGGCAAGCGCTACGTCTGCCAGTTCCGCACCCGCGTCAACGGCACCGAACGCTGGATCAGCGGCCGCGGCACCCTCACAAGAGACCCCGCCGGCAACCCCCTCACCATGCTCGGCGTCAGCGTTGATATCACCGATCTTAAGCTCGCCGAGCAAGAACGTCAGCAGCTTCTCCTCGCACGCGAACGCGGTCAACGCCTCGAAGCACTCGGCCTGCTCGCCGGCGGCATCGCCCACGACTTCAACAACATCCTCACCAGCGTCATAGGCAACGCCGCCCTCGCACAGCGACAGCTCGACCCCGCCTCCGCCCCGTTTCGCCAGCTCGAACAGGTCAATCGCAGCGCCGTGTTCGCCTCCGAGCTCACACAGCAGCTCCTCACCTACGCCGGCAGACGCACCCCCGTCCTTGCCCCCATCGACGCCGCCGCCACCGTCGACCAAACCCTTCAGATCATCGACCTACCCGCCAACACACACATCACTATCACCGCCACACACGCGCCAAATGTGCCCCACGCCCGCGCTGACGCCGTCCAGCTCCGCCAAGTTGTTCTCAACCTCGTGCTCAACGCCGTTGAGGCCCTCACCAACGCCCCCCAGCGCGCCGCCACGCACACGCCCACCATCGCCGTCACCACCAGGCTTGTCCACCTTGACACGCAGACCCGTGCCAACATCCCCGCCGAGCGCCCCTTCGGCCCCGGCACCTTCGTCGCCATTGACGTCGCCGACAACGGCCCCGGCATCGACCCCTCCACTCTCGCACGCATCTTCGAGCCCTTCTACTCCACCAAGTTTGCCGGACGAGGCCTCGGGCTCAGCATGGTCCGCGGCATCATCGAGGGCCTCAGCGCCGCCGTCATCGTCCACTCCACCCCCGGCCAGGGCACCTCGTTTACCGTCCTGCTCCCGCTCGCCACAGCACCCAGCGATCAACCCACGCCCACCCCAGCACTCGCACCCATCTCTCCTCCACAAACCCCACACTCAGGCCCACTTCAAGGCGTCGCGGTCCTGGTCGTTGATGACGACCCGCTCGTCCGCCAGGTCATCTGCGCCGCCTTGACCAGCGCCGGCGCACACCCGCTCCCCGCCGCCAACGCCCAAGAGGCACTCGACCACCTCCGCGCCGCGATCGCCAAAAACCAACCCGCCATCACGTGTGCTGTTGTTGACCTCGTCATGCCCGAGACCGACGGCCTCGCCACCGTCAAGCTCCTGCGAGACATAGAGCCCACACTCCCCGTGGTTATCTCTAGCGGGTACGCCGCCGAGTCCGTCGCCAACGACGTCCGCTCGCTCCCACGCTCGACCTTCTTGCAAAAGCCCTTTGCCCTTGATGACCTCACCGCCGTCGTCGCCGCCACCATCCAAGCCCACCCGCGCTGACGCCCTCACCACCCTCACCCCCACACTCACCCCCACCCTCACCCCACCCCCAACCTCACCACGACCTTCGCTTACCCTCATCACCATGCGCCACCTGACGCTCATCACCACCGGCGGCACCATCGAGAAAACCTACGACGAGCTCTCAGGAACACTCGATAACCGACGCTCCATCGTCCGGCGAATGCTCCGAAGGCTCCGACTCGAAGACACCACCGTCGCCGCCATCGAGCTCATGAGCAAAGACTCGCTCCACATGACCGACGACGACCGACGACGAATCGCCGAGGTCGTCGCCGCTGCCATCGGCACACGACAAAGCCCAGGGCCCACCAACGCCGTGGTCATCCTTCACGGCACCGACACACTCGCCGAAACCGGCGAGGTCCTCTGCAAGCTCCTGCAAAACCCCCGCGTTCCCGTCGTACTCACCGGTGCCATGAGGCCCTTCGAGATGGTCCGCTCAGACGCGCTCCAAAACCTCACAGAGGCCGCCTTCGCCGCAGGCGTGCTGCCGCCAGGGATCTACAGCGTCGCCCACGGCCGCGCACTCGCCTTCCCCGGCGTCATCAAAGACCGTGACCGCGGCACCTTCATCAAACCCAACTCTCCAACCTAAGCCAAGCGCCACTGACTCCCTCAACGCATGATCCTCGACCACGCCTACATCCCCACCAAGTACCACTCCCGCTTCGGGCTCATCGGTCGCTTCTGCACCGAGCTGATAGAGGCCATGCAACTCGCTGGCGTCAAGGTCAACCAAGACCTGCCCGACGGCCACGATGCCGCCGTGTTCTTCTTCAACTCCTTCGGCCTCTCCGCACTCAGCGAGCAGCGCGAGCGCCTCGCCGGCCCAGGCCGCACCACACCCATCGTCCAGTGGATCATCGACCACCCGCTCGCCTTTGACGCCGCCGCACTCGACGGCTGGTTCGAACTCCCCGCCTACCGGCTCGCCACCGTCTGCGACGATGACCTGCAGCTCCTCAGGCTCCGCTGGCCCAAGCTGCGCGCCGCCCGCGTCTACCACGGCGTCTGGCCCGGCGCACTCGCTAACCCCGCATCACTCCCCGCAACCCACGCCGGCCAAGCCTTCCCCGCCGCCTCTACCACGCCCCACACTACCGATATCAGCACTGCGCCCCCGCGTGATATCGACGTGCTCGTCGCCGGCTCCATCGCTACCGACGCCGAGCTCATCAAGCTCACCCATGCACTCCCAGCCTCGCTCCACACCGTCGCGCACGAAATCGCCCATCTCCGCGCCGAGCAGCCGCACATCACCATCGCCCAAGCCATGGACCTCTGCCTGCCCGTCGGCATCTACGCCCCAGACCACTGGGAGCTGCTCGGCCGCCTCCAACTCCTCTCCGTCGCGATCCTCAACATCCGCCGCCGCGTCCAGCTCATCACCGCCCTGCAGGGCCTCCACGTCACCGTCCTGGGCGGCGAGAACTGGGCCCCGCACTGCACCGGCACCGTCACGTACGCCGGGCAGGCCGACTTCGCCGACATGCACCGCTGGATCAAACGCGCCAAGGTCTGCGTCGCGCTCAACCCGCCGCAGTTCGCCACCGGCTTCTCAGAGCGCCTGCTGCTGAGCATGGCCGGCGGCGCCGCCACCGTCACCGATGACCGCCCAGCCGTCCGCGCTGAGTTCTGCACGCCCGCCCCCGCCGGCACCCGCTTTAGCGGCACCAACAGCCCATTCCTCCGCCTCTTCCGCGCCGCCCGCCCGCAAGAGGCCCGCGCGCTCTGCGAGCAGCTCCTGGCCGACCACCCAGCCCGCGTCGCGATGGCCGATGCCGCCGTTCGCGCCGTCGCCGCAGGCCACCTCTGGGCTCACCGCCTCCCGCAGCTCTTCGGCGCTGCCACGCACGCCGTGCGAAATCCCTAGCACCCCTCCTGCCCGACCCGCCAGCCAACGCACCACCAAAACAAAAGCAGGGCGCGCCACGCGGCACGCCCTGTTCATGCTCAATACCTATCAATCAAACAGGCCAAATCAACAGGCCAGATCATCCGCTCACAAGCTCATGCCCCGGCCTGCTCGCCCACCGCCCAGCGCCAGAACGCATCAACCCGTGCCGTGCCCACGATGTCCTTGACCTTCTTGCTCGGGTCGATGATGTACGGCTGCTCCAGCAGCGCCACGTCCTCGAAGAACTTCCGCATCCCGCCCTCGACCATCTTCTCCGCAATCTCCTGCGGCTTGCCGCTCTCCATCGCCGTCTCAAGCCGGAACTTCCGCTCCTTCGCCACGATCTCCGCAGGGACGTCCTCGGGCCGCACGCCCTTGGGGCTCGGCACCGCCGCAACGATGTGCATGCAGATCTGCCGCATCGCCTCCTCCGAGATGTCGCCAGTCACCTTCACCAGCGCGCCGGTCTTCCCGTCGTGGTGAACGTACTGCCCAAAGTGCACGCCCGCGCCGCCCGCCACGTGCTCGCCGCGCGCCAAGGCGATCGTCTCGCCCGTCTTGATCCGGATGTCCTCGATCGCCGCCGCCTCAGCACCCGTCGGCGTGTAGTGCCCCGCTGGCGCCTTGAGCGCCGCCTGCGCTAGCGCACCGGTCAGGCTCACAAACACGTCGTTCTTGGCCGTGAAGTCCGTGTTCGCTCGCAGCTCGACAATCGCCGCCGAGCCCGCGCCCAGCGCCACCGCAATACGACCCTCACCGCTGGGCTTGTCTCCCTTGGCGTCCATCTTGCCCTTCATCGCCTTGCGCAAGATGTCCTCGGCCTTGGCCATGTCGCCCGACGCCTCCACCAGCGCCTTCTTGCACTCCATCATCGAAAGACCCGTCTTGTTGCGAAGCTGCATCACCACGGCGGCAGAGATTTCCACAGGCAAGCTCCATTCGTTACAAGCCCAGGCCCACAGGCCCGGCGCCCTTTATTGCTGATACCCGTCGCCCGGTGCAAGCCACCGTGCGACCTCTACACCCGGCCCGCGCCCACCAAGGCACAAGCCAAGGTCAACGCATACCCGTCCACATTCCTGTTCACACCCAGGCTTCGCGTCCACACTCAGACCTTCGCCGGAGGCGCAGCGGCCGCACCCGACGCCGGCACCGCCGACATCGGACCGCCACCCGGCCCGTCGCTGGGCTGGTCGTCAGAGCGGAACTGTGCACGACGGCTGCGACGCTGGCCATCGCCACGCCCGTCACCCCGCCCGTCACCACGGCCTTCGCCCGCGTCACCCGCCGGCGAAGCCTCGCCCTCGCCACGCGACTGCGGACGGCCCTGCTTGCCCTCGGCAATCGCCATGCACAGCTCACGCACGACCACATCGATCGAACGCATGCTGTCGTCGTTGCCCGGGATCGCGATGTCCGCAAGCTCAGGGTCGCCGTCGGTATCAATCAGGCACACCGTCGGGATGCCCAGCTTCCGCGCCTCCTTGATCGACGACAGCTCACGCTTCGTGTCGATCACCACCAGCGCGCCGGGCAGCTTGTCCATGCCCTTGATGCCCGAGAGATTCCGCTTCATCTTGTTCATCTCGCGACGAAGCTGGCTCTCCATCTTCTTCGAGTAGCTCGCGAAGTTGTCGCCCTGCTCGATCGTCTCAAGCTCTTCCAACCGCTTCAGGCGGCTGCGGATCGTCCGGAAGTTCGTCAGCGTACCACCGAGCCAACGCTCGATGCAGTAGTGCATCTTCACGTCGCTCACGCGCTGCTCAAGCACGCTCCGCGCCTGACGCTTGGTCCCCACGAAGCAGATGTCCTTGCCATCCGCCACCACACGCGTAAGAAACTTCTTCGCTAGAAGAAGACCCTTGACCGTCTCCTTGATGTCGATGATGTGGATCCCGTTGCGCTTGCCCCAGATGTAGGGGGCCATGCGCGGGTTCCACGACGCCGAACGTTGACCGAAGTGAATGCCCGACTCGATCAAATCCTGAACAAGCTGAGAGGCCATAAGAAGTTTCCTTCCAGCGACACCGGCGACGCGCGGCTCAACTCCCAGGCAAGGCTCTACGCCACGCCCAGACGCGCACCGCCCTTTAGGGCGCTTGCGGCGGCAAAACCACGGGCCGCGCAGACCATCTGCACCGCCCCGCCCCGGTTGAGCTCCGGAGCACACCGAGCATAGCCCGTCGCTCCCTCCCGGACGACCCCCAAGTCTCACTCATCCGCGCGCCACCCCCCGCCAACTCCTGCCCCGCCGCCGATCTTCAAGCCCACCACCCCCCGACCGCCGATGAACCAGCACCGCCATGCCCGACGTCCTTGACCAATCCAGCATCGACGCGCTGCTCAGCCAGACCCAGCAGGTCGAGGCCCCAACGGCCGTCGAACGCCCCGCCATCATCAGCCGCCGGCGCAAAGACTTCGAGAATGTCGAGGTTCGCCCTTACGACTTTAAACGCCCAGAGCGCGTCAGCAAAGACCAGATGCGCGCCCTGCAAACCCTTCACGAGGCCATGGCCCGTAACTTCGGCGCCATGCTCTCGGGCTTCCTGCGAACCATCGTCGAGGTCCGCGTCGCCACCTGCGAGCAGATGACCTACGGCGAGTTCATCACCGGCCTGCCAAACCCCACCAGCTTCAACCTCGTCACCCCCGGCGGGCTCGACGGCCAGGTCTGCCTCGAAGTCTCACCACTCATCATCTACCCCATCATCGACCGACTCCTCGGCGGCACCAACCAAGACCTCTTCATCCCTCAGCGACCGATGACCCTCATCGAGAACCGCCTCATCGGCAAGGTCATCGACCGCGCGCTCTCCGCCATGACCGAGGCCTGGGCCGCCATCCGCCAGATCGCCTTCGCCGTCTCCGCCACAGAGAGCAACCCGCAGCTCGTGCAGATCGTCCCGCCCAACGAGGTCGTCGTCGTCGTCGGCTTCGAGCTCAAGATGGGCAACCGCGCCGGCACCATGAACCTCTGCATCCCCTTCAACGTCATCGAGCCCATGATGGACGAGCTCGCCAACCAGTCATGGTTCGCCAGCACCAAGGGCGGCCCGGCCAAAGACTCACGCAGCAGCATCGAACGTTCGCTCGGTCACGCAGGCCTCGTCGTCTCCGCCGTCCTCGCCCGCACCACCATCACACTCAGTGACCTGCACGCGCTCGAAGTTGGCGACATCATCACCACCGACAAGCCCGTCAGCCAGCCCGCCGTCATGTTCATCGAGGGCGAACGCAAGTTCTTCGCACGCCTCGGTCAGATCAAGGGCCACCGGGCCCTCCAGGTTGTCCGACCCGTCAGCCCCGACGACCGCGACTAGTTCCGCACCTACCGCCTCATCACCTCCCACGGCACACCCGGCGTGTACCCCACAAGCTCATACAATTCCGCGCGCGTCTGCATCTTCCCAACAAACGGCTCAACGCTCCCGTGCGCCTTCAGCTCACGCAGTGCCGCCGTCACCGCGCCCATCGCCACACGCAGAAGGCTCACCGGGTAGATCACATAGTTGTAACCCATCCCCGCAAAGCGGCTTAGCCCAATCAGCGGCGTCTTGCCAAACTCTGTCATGTTCGCCAGCAGCAGCACGCCCGGCACCCGCGCCCGCAAACCCGCTGCGAACCGCGCAAACTCCGCCTCTGACGCCAGCCCCTCCGGAAAGATCATCTCCGCACCAGCGCCGCAATACGCCGTCGCACGCTCCAGCGCCGCGTCAAATCCTTCTACCCCCCGCGCGTCCGTCCGCGCGCACACGATCATCCCCGCCCTGCCCCCAGCGCCAACATCCCGCGCCGCCTTCGCCGCCCAAGAGACCTTCTCAACCATGTGGTCTATCGAGACTAGCGCCTTGCCGTCAAGGTGTCCGCACCGCTTCGGAAACTGCTGGTCCTCAACGTGCAGACCCGCCGCACCCGCGCGGTGATAGTCAATCACCACGCGCCGCAGCATCTCCGCCTCGCCAAACCCCGTGTCCGCGTCCGCGATCAGCGGCAGACCGCTCGCCTCATGCACCTCGCGGATAGCGCGGCAGAACTGCTCGTGCGTCAGCAGCCCCACGTCCGGCACGCCCGCGCTCACGCTCATCGCCGCACCGCTGATGTACGTCGCCTCGAACCCCGCCTGCGCCACCGCCCGCGCGCACAGCGCATTGAAGCTCCCCGGCGCTGCCACACACCCGCGCGCCGCGATCAGCCCGCGCAGCGCTTCTGCCGGCGAAACCCGATCGCCACCCGCCACGCCCACGCCCATCCCAACCGCGCCCGGAACGCTCGATTCTGTGCTCATGCCCCAGCGTACCAGCCCCGCCAGCCGGTGGTGGGGGGGGTGTCGCCGAACCAAGCCTCTACCACCCGCCCCCTATTCCCGTCTGACAGTCAAACCTACAGTCCACCAGCACGGGCCGAACATACACGCCCGAGTTTCAGTGCCGCCACCGAAGGCACCCGATCAAGACCCTTCGCGCCGCTGACCTTCCAACGGCCAGCAGCGCCAAACTCGGCCCGACATCTTCAGGAGGCGTTCGTGCAGACGGCTACGTCAAACACCACCACCCCAGCCAGCCCCTCGTGGTTCGAGAAGAACTACTTCCTGATCCGCAGGCTTCACTCGCTCACAGGCATCGTCCCCATCGGCGTCTTCCTCGTCGCCCACTTGATCACCAACTCCTCCCTGCTCTGGGGCCGCGCTGGCATCAGGCCAGGCGACGGCGAAGGCCTCAGCCTCACCGAAGGCGGCATCACCTACTTCCAAAAAGAGGTCACCTGGATCAACACCCAGGTACCGCACCTGCTGCTCATCGAGATCACACTCTGGGTAGCCATCGCCTTCCACTCCATCCTCGGCATCGCCTTCGCGCTCACCGGCAAGACCAACACCTCCCGCTACGCCTACCAGTCCAACTGGCGCTATGCGCTCCAGCGCTTCAGCGGCTACGTCGGCATCGCCTTCATCTTCTACCACGTCGCCACGCTCCGATGGGGCTGGACCTTCCTGGTCCCCGGCGGCACGCAGTGGAGCCACCACTACGCCGTCAGCACACTCACCATGGCCCTTCGCGGCGGCGAGCAGTGGACGCCCGCCGGCATCGCCGTCAGCCTCTTCTACTTCCTGGGCATCACGCTGCTGATCTTCCACTTCGCCAACGGCCTGTGGACCGCCGCCATCACCTGGGGCCTCACCATCAGCACCAGCGCTCAGCGCAACTGGGGCTACGCGTGCCTGGCCATCGGCTCGGGCCTCATGCTCGCCGGCTGGTCCGCCCTCGGCGTGGCCGTGCTCGTTGACCCCGCCAAGGCCCGCGCCATCGAACAATCCATGCTCAAAGCCGCCCCGCAAGCCCCGCTCCAGACGCAGGTCCCCGACACCGATAAATAGCCTCACCCCGCCCACCGTTTCTCACCCACCGCTGCCGCTTCGGTTTCTTGCACAACCAGGACACCCACATGGCCGTCACCAACTCCAAGCGCGTCATCGTCGTCGGCGGGGGCCTCGCGGGCCTCGCCGCCAGCGTCCGCGTCGCCGAGGCCGGGCTCAGCATCGACCTCTTCTCGCTCGTTCCCGTCAAGCGCTCGCACAGCGTCTGCGCTCAGGGCGGCATCAACGCCTGCAACGAGGTCGCGCGCCAGCAGGGCTACTCAGAGTACGAGCACTTCGACGAAACCATCTACGGCGGAGACTTCCTCGCCGACCAGCACCCCGTGCTTGAGATGGCCAACATGGCCCCCAAGATCATCGACCTGCTCGACCGCATGGGCGTCCCCTTCAACCGCACCGGCGAGGGCAACCGAGACCTCCGACTCTTCGGCGGCTCGCTCTTTAAGCGCACCCACTTCTCTGGCGCTACCACGGGCCAGCAGCTGATGTACGCGCTTGATGAACAGACACGCCGCTACGAGGCTGAGGGCAAGGTCAACAAGTACGAGTTCTGGGAGTTCCTCGCCCCCGTAGTCGAGGACGGCCGCTGCGTCGGCATCGTTGCACAAGACCAACGCACCATGCAGGTCCGCACCTTCCGCGCTGACGCGGTCGTCATGGCCACCGGCGGCAACGGGCTGATCTTCGGCAAGAGCACTCAGAGCGTCATCTGCACTGGCGCCGCCGCCGCGCGCTGCTATCAGGCCGGCGCGTGGATGGGCAACCCCGAGATGATCCAGGTCCACCCTACCGCGATCCCAGGGGCCGACAAAACCCGCCTGATGAGCGAGAGCGCCCGCGGCGAGGGCGGCCGCGTCTGGGTCCCACGCAAAAAGCTCGACCCCCGCGCGCCCGCCGACATCCCCGAGGCCGAACGCTACTACTTCCTTGAAGAGCGCTACCCCAAGTACAAGAACCTCGTCCCGCGAGACATCGCCACACGCGAGATCTTCAGCATCTGCGTCAACGACGGGCTCGGCGTCAACGGCGAGCGCCAGGTCTACCTTGACCTGACCCACCTGCCCGCCAGCACCCACCACAAGCTCGAAGGCATCCTCGAGATCTACAAGAAGTTCATGGGCGAGGACCCGCAGTTCGTCCCCATGCGCATCTTCCCCAGCGTCCACTACTCCATGGGCGGGCTCTGGACCACCTTCACCAAGGGCAGCTACAACCCAGACCAGGCCCGCAACAAGCACAACAGCGGGTCGCGCCCGCCGCTGGGCAGTGACATCGGCCAGGGTCTCCACCCCGGCGCGCCCAACAACTCCATGACCAACATCCAAGGCCTCTACGCCTTCGGCGAGGTCAACTTCGCCTATCACGGGGCCAACCGCCTCGGCGCCAACGCCCTGCTCAGTTGCATCTTTGACGGCCTGTTCTGCGGCCAGAGCGTCGTCAGCTACGTGAATGATGTGGTCGCCAAGCCCGTTGCCGACCTCACCCCCGCCGCCTACGACCGCGCTGTTGATGTGCAGCTCGCCAAGGTCAAGCGCCTGACAGACTCGGCCACCTCGGGCAACCAGGCCGAGCCGCAGACCAACCCTTACCAGATCGGCAAGGAGCTTGGTGACGAGATGACCGAGGCCTGCACCGTCGTTCGCACCGAGCCGCGCCTCAAGCAGTGCATCACCAAGCTCGAAGAGCTCAAGGCCCGCTACCAGAAGATCACGCTGAAAGACTCGGCCTCGTGGACCAACCAGAGCCTGGTCTACACCCGCGCCATCGGCGACATGCTGCTGGTGGCTGAGGCGCTCGCCAAGGGCGCGCTGGAACGCCGCGAGAGCCGCGGCGCTCACTACCGCGAGGACTACCAGGCCCGCGACGACGCCCAGTTCATGAAGACGACCCTCGCCAAGTTCGACCCCGCCTCGGGCGGCTCGACCGTCGAGTTTGTCCCCATCGACGACTCCCTCATCAAGGCCACCGCCCGCACCTACGGCAAGACCGACGCCGGCGCAGGCTCGACCAAGGCCGCCGCCAGCCCGCACGCGTAACGCCATCCACGGACCATCCGCCCGCAACCTCTGGCTTCAACATGCCCCGCGTCGTTCACGAACCAACCCGCACGCCACGCCGGCACGACCTCGAGCTGCTCAGGGGTGGCGAAATGCCGCTCAATCTTGCCGCCCGCGTAACGCTCGCCTCGGGCTGCCCGCTTGTTGGCGGGTTTGCGGTCTACGTGCACGTCCACCACAAGACCACCCGCGACATCGACATCTACACCGAGGACTTCTCGGCCGCGCACGAGCGCCTCAGCAGCAGAAAGTTTTAAGCCAAACCACCCCTCGCGCACAGCGCGGAGTTTCATCCATGATCACCAGCCTCACCACCAACGCCGCCAACCAGCCCGCAAAGCCCGCCGCCACGCCCGGGCGCACCATCACCCTGCGCATCAAACGCTG
>Ga0163144_10011464_pt1 | contig 18742 bp, 19 predicted proteins | sample OliLak19BULKMAT1_FD_123175 | JGI IMG/M metagenome (GOLD analysis project Ga0163144, IMG submission 123175) | Freshwater microbial mat bacterial communities from Lake Vanda, McMurdo Dry Valleys, Antarctica - Oligotrophic Lake LV.19.BULKMAT1 | ecosystem: Environmental > Aquatic > Freshwater >... | reverse complement strand
GCGTCCTGCCACACGCTGCGACACTGCTTCGCCACGCATCTGCTCGAGGGCGGCTACGATATCCGCACCATCCAGGAATTGCTCGGGCACAAGGACGTGAGCACCACGATGATCTACACGCACGTGTTGAATCGCGGCGGGCGGGGCGTGAGGAGCCCGTTGGATGCGGGTTAGTTGCGGAAGCCACCTTCATCGGGTCGCCTGCGATGATGGCGGATGACCAGAATTCGAATGACGTCATGAGCGACAAGGCGGTCGTGGATGGCGAGTGGAAACCGCTTGACGAGGCAGCGCCGGATCTCACCGTCTGCCACCGGCCGCCGGTGTGGCTGCGGCTGAATTTGTTCGAGGGCCGCGGTTAGTTCAGCGCGACAGGCCTCACCGAGTCCTGGCCGCAGACGTTCATAGTACGCAACGGCGTTCAGAAACTCGGCTACGGTGGCCGGATGATACTCGAGCCTCATTCATGGGCAGCGGTCCGTCGGCAAAACTCGATGTCATCGATGGGCGTGTCTCGGTCGGCGTTTAGACCTGCGTCTCGGTGCGCTGCAGGCGCCAGGCCCTCAGGATTCAGCGCCGGATCCGCCGCGACGCCTGGATCGTTTGCGATGCTGGCCCGTGCCCGCAGCAATAGTTGCGCGCGCTCGATGGGAGGCAGTTCAAGTATAGCCTCTGCGACCTCTGCGGACGTCTTCATCTGGGTAGCGCTCCGATGTTCACCGTCTGTGTAGTTCACAAGTTCGGCGGTAGCCGCCAGATTACGGCGGGGGCGAAGCAGCACGCAGGGGAGACGGCGTCATCGATGAAGAGGCGGCTCCGGCAGCGGTGCCGCAGTGCCACTCGTCGTCAGCCCTCGCCCGTCGCTTCGCGCGCCACCGCGCGATAGCCGATGTCGCGCCGGCAGTGCATGCCGTCCCAATGAATACGATCGACACGCGCGTAAGCCCTGGCCTGCGCGTCGCGCACGCGCTGGCCCACACCCACCACGCACAGCACGCGCCCGCCACTGGTGACAACCTGGCCATTCTTCTCCGCCGTGCCGGCGTGGAACACGCGCGTGTCGGGGAGGTCATCGTTCAGGCCGTCGATGACGGCGCCTTTCGCGTAGTCGCCGGGATAGCCACCGGCGGCGAGCACCACGCCGACGGTTGCGCGCGGATCGAAGTCGAGTTTCACCTTGTGTGCCTGTCCGTTCAGCACGGCGAGACAGGCCGCGGGCAAATCGGAGCGCAGCCGCATCATGATGGGCTGCGTTTCCGGATCGCCGAAACGGCAGTTGTATTCGAGGGTCTTTGGCGTGCCGTCCTGCGTGATCATCAAACCCGCGTAGAGAAAGCCGACGTAGGGCCGGCCTTCGGCCGCCATGCCGGCGAGGGTGGGTTCGATCACGTCGCGAATGACGCGCGCATGCAGCGCGGCATCGACAATCGGTGCCGGTGAGTACGCGCCCATGCCGCCGGTGTTCGGCCCCTGGTCACCATCGAACACGGCTTTGTGATCCTGCGCGGAGGCGAACGGCAGGATGGTGTGGCCGTCCGTCATCACGATGAAGCTCGCTTCTTCGCCGTTGAGGAATTCCTCAACGACGATTTCGCTGCCGGCGGCGCCGAAGGCGTTGCCGGTCAGCATGTCGCGCGCGGCGGCGAGCGCCTCAGCGTGCGTGTGCGCGATGATCACGCCCTTGCCGGCGGCGAGGCCCGACGCTTTCACCACTACCGGCAGCGGGCAACTCGTTATAAAGGCTTCCGCCGCGGCGAGCTCGGTGAAGTTTTCGTAAGCGGCGGTTGGAATGCCGTGGCGCTTGAAGAAGTCCTTGGTGAAGGCTTTCGAGGCTTCGAGGATCGCCGCATTCGCGCGCGGCCCGAAGCACTTGAGGCCCTCGCGCTCGAACGCATCGACGACCCCCGCGACCAGCGGCGCCTCGGGGCCGACGATGGTGAGTGCTACCTGCTGCCGGCGCGCAAACGCGACCAGCGCCGGAATGTCGTCGGCACCGATTGCCACGTTCTTCACCTTTGGCTCCCGCGCCGTGCCGGCGTTGCCGGGCGCCACGAACACCGTGCGCACGCGCGGTGACTGCGCACACTTCCAGGCCAGGGCATGCTCGCGGCCGCCGCCGCCGATGATGAGGACTTTCATAGGGCGCCCTTTATCACCACCGAGCACACAGAGAACACCGAGAAATTCATGTTGAGATTCGCCTGATGCCACTCTTCAGCGGCATCGCGTTAAAATTGACGAGCAGCCCCCGTTTGAGCCGCAGTAGACCGAGGTAGGAGAGCAGCTGGGCCTTGTGCACGTCCGTCAGTCGTTCGACGGCTTTCAATTCGATTGGCAAATTGCGTTCGATGAGCAGATCGATGCGAAACCCGATTCCCATTGCCCTTCCCTTGTAGCTCACCTCGATCGGGACCTGGCGCTTGCACTCGATTCCGGCGTTCTCCACTTCATAGTGCAACGCCGATTCATAAATGCTTTCTTGCCGTCCTGGCCCGAGAATTCTATGTCCCTCGATGGCCAGTTCGATTACCCGCTCCGTCAGCGGATCTCGTTCGATTACCACGCATGACCTCCTTGTCAAAGCGCTCGGGGTATTCAACTAATGTCCGAATTCTCCTCCCCTATTTCTAATTCTTTCCTCGGTGTTCTCGGTGGCTAATTCAATCAATGCCGGAAGTGCCGCATGCCCGTGAACACCATGGCCATGCCGGCTTCGTCGGCGGCGGTGATGACTTCCGGGTCGCGGACGGAGCCGCCGGGCTGGATCACGGCGGTGATGCCGACGGCGGCGGCGGAGTCGATGCCGTCGCGGAAGGGGAAGAAGGCGTCGGAGGCCATCACCGAGCCTTTGACTTCGAGGCCTTCGTCGGCGGCCTTGATGCCGGCGATGCGGGCGGAGTACACGCGGCTCATCTGGCCGGCGCCGACGCCGATCGTGCGGCGGTCACGGGCGTAGACGATTGCGTTCGACTTCACGCACTTCACAACCTTCCACGCGAACATCAGATCGCGCAGTTCGTCCGCGGTCGGTTGGCGGGCGCTCACCACTTTCAAATCGCCCGCGCCAATCGTGCAGGCGATGGCGTCCCGGTTCTGCACCAGCAAGCCGCCGGTGACGCGCTTGTAGTCGAAGATCGGCTGTTCGACGCCGGGCGTGCCGACGGTCAGCACGCGGATGTCCTTCTTGCGCTGGCAGATTGCGAGCGCGTCCGGCGTCACGGTGGGGGCGACGACCACCTCCACGAACTGGCGCGAGACGATAGCTTCAGCCGTCGCGGCATCGAGTTCGCGGTTGAAGGCGATGATGCCGCCGAAGGCGGAGGTCGGATCGGTCTGGTAGGCATATTCATAGGCGCGGCGGATGTCCGCCGCCTCGGCCACGCCGCAGGGATTTGCGTGCTTGACAATGCAGCAGGCGGGATCGGCGTAAGCGAACACACACATCAGCGCGGCATCGGTGTCGGCGATGTTGTTATATGACAGCGCCTTGCCGTGCAGCTGGCGGGCGGCTGCGATCGAGCCGGCCGGCGGCTCGCGCTCGGCATAGAACGCGGCCGTCTGGTGCGGGTTCTCGCCGTAGCGCAGATCCTGCAGCTTCGAGAAGCGCAGGCGCTGCGTGTCCGGGTAGGCCGGCGCGCCGGGGATCTGCGCAGACAGATACCGCGTGACGGCGGCGTCGTAGTCCGCCGTGTGCGCATAGGCCCTGGCGGCGAGCGCGAAGCAGGTCGCCTTGTGCAGGCCGCCGTTGGCGGCGAGTTCGCCGGCAATCGCGGCATAGTCCGCGGGATTCACGACCACCGCGACATGCGCGTGGTTCTTCGCAGCCGCCCGCACCAGCGCCGGGCCGCCGATGTCGATGTGCTCGATGGCTTCATCAAGCGTGCAGCCCGGTTTGGCAATCGTCGCCTCGAACGGGTAGAGGTTCACCACCAGCAGGTCGATAGGCTCGATGCCGTGCTGCGCCATCACGCTGTCATCGGTGCCGCGCCGGCCGAGCAGGCCGCCATGGATTTTCGGGTGCAGGGTTTTGACGCGGCCGTCCATGATCTCCGGGAAACCGGTGTGGGCGGACACGTCTGTCACCGTCAGCCCGGCGGCGCGCAGGGTAGCGGCAGTGCCGCCGGTCGACAGCAACGCCGCCCCGTGAGCGGCCAGGGCGCGGGCGAAATCGAGCAGGCCAGTCTTGTCGGAGACGCTCAGCAGCGCTCGCCGGATCGCGATCATCGGAGTGTTTCCAGGCAGTTCGACAGGGGCAACGCCCGGCGCTCAGCTTGCGATGCCGTGGCGTTCCAGCTTCTTGCGCAAAGTCGCACGATTGAGCCCCAGGTGTTGTGCAGCCTTCGAAATATTGCCGCGCGTGCGGCGCATGACTTCTTCGAGCAACGGGCGCTCGACCTCGCACAGCACCAGATCGTAGAGGTCCGCGGGTGCGTGTCCGTTCAAGTCTGCGAAGTAACGTTCCAATGCCTGTTTCACGTGAAATGAAAGTGGCTGATGCTCAGGCGCGCGATGTTCCGTGGTGGCCCTGATAACAACATTGGCAACGGATTTCCCCATCATGCTGCCTCTCCGTGTCGTAATCCGAGCTGGCTGTCGCTCAGTTCTTTGATGTAGTTGATTTGCATGAGTGCGGAGTCGAGCGCATTGAACACCGCCCGAAACGCATCACCCTGAGGCAGCCAGCGTTGATACCAGCCGGCATGCTTGCGCGCGATGCGCAGGCCGAGGTCCTCACCATAAAACGCGTGCAAGGCACGGATGTGCTCGTACATCGTCTCCAGCGCTTCGCCAGGGGTCGGCAAGGGCAGCACCGTGCCGTCGGTGAGATAGGCGCGGATGCGCGCGAACAACCAGGGGTCCCCTTGTGCAGCGCGGCCGATCATCAGGCCATCGGCGCCGGTGTGTTCGAGCACCATGCGCGCCTTCGCAGGCGAGGTGATGTCGCCGTTCGCAATCACCGGCATGTGAACGGCAGCCTTGACCTCGGCAATGGTGTCGTACTCCGCGTCACCCTGATAAGCGCACTCGCGCGTGCGTCCATGCAGGGTCAACGCGCTGATACCGCAATCTTCGGCCATGCGCGCCACGCGCACCGCATTGCGCGCCGCGCGCGACCACCCGGTGCGTGTCTTCAGGGTCACCGGCACGGACACCGCGCCGACCACCGCTTCGAGTATCTCGCGCACCAGCGTTTCGTCTTTGAGCAACGCCGAGCCGGCAAGCCGATTGCACACGCGCTTTGCCGGGCAGCCCATGTTGATGTCGATGATTTCGGCGCCATTCGCCACCCCGTCACGCGCGGCGGCGGCCATTTCCGCCGGCACGGCGCCTGCGATCTGCACGATACGCGGCGCGATTTCGCCCGCGATTTCCAGGCGTTTTTGCGTTTGCGCAGTGGCGCGCAGCAAGGGATTGCTGCTGGTCATTTCAGAGGGTGCGTAGTCTGCGCCGTGCGCGCGGCAGACCGCCCGGAACACGCGATCGCTGACACCCGCCATGGGTGCAAGCACCAACGGGCGATCAAACGTGTAAGGGCCGAGTTGCATGGGCATCGTTTTCTTTTTCTGTCACTCGCTGCTGCCAGCCACGATGCGATGTTGCCCGTGCCGCGTGCATGGCGCGCGGCGCAGAGGAACTGCATCAGGTGGAAACTTCCGGTGTGTGACCCGTAAGCGCGAGTCTTATTTTCAGTGCGGGGGAACTTGCCTGACCGGAACCGGCAGCACCCTCAATTCGATGGAGATAATAGCCACAATCGAAAGGGATCGGAAGCGGCTACAAGACACCAGGCGAAATTTTGCCGGCGCTCTGTTTGCGAGGTGCAATTGGGGAACGCTGCCACTTGCGCCGCAAGCAAAAACGCGTACTAGAGGAACAAGAACTCGAAGCTGTCGGCCCGCTCGCCGACTCCGGCGATCTCGAGCACGATGTACACACTGCGGCCGGCCGGCATGCCTGCAGCGATGTCTATCGAGCGATCGAGATATTCCTGCGGCTTGAAGCGGCGCACACCCACCACCACACCGGTGCGATCGTAAACGCCGAGTTGTATCACCGGATAGGCGGCGGCGGCTTGGCCACGATTCAGCAGCGTCGCGTTGACGAGCAGCGTCTTCGCATACTGGGGATGATCGCGCACATCACGCGCGATGAGTTCGATGTCAGCAACCGCCGCCGGCTGTTCGAGACGACAACCGATGCGCACACACAGTTGTGCGGCCTGCGGACGAAACTGCGGAAACTGCGCCAGCAGATCGGCGCGCCAGTACCACGCCGTCTGCACCACCAGCCCGGTGATCAACAGCAGTGCGAGCAGCGTCCATGCCCAGCGGCCGCGCTTGCGTTCACGCGCGGCGAGCCGCGCCAGATCGTCACGCAGCACCGAAGGCGCATCATCGATTGCCAGCGAAATTGCCGGATCGGGCGTCACGAGTTCGATGCGCAGCATCGGCGGCTCGGCATCGGCCACCACGATGTCGTTCAGCCCTGCCACCCCAAACCGCGGACCGTCGTCTTCGATGCAGATCGGCTCGTCGTCGGCTTCCATGGCAGGCGGGGCAAATGCAGCCATGGGCGCCGGCACCCGGGCCGGTTCATCGGTGAGATGGTCAAGCGCATTGAACACGCGATCGCAAGCGCCGCATTCGGCGAAGCCGCGCGCCACGCCGAGTTGCGGCGCGTGCACGCGAAAGACGGTCTTGCAGTGCGGGCAGAGTGTGAGCATGTTCCTGGCCTGGCCGGTATCAGGCGCGCTTGCGGCCGCTGATGAACGCCCACTCGCCGCGTATGACGGGTGGCGTCATGTTAAACCGCGGCGTATAGGCCGCCATAGCACTGTCGATCTGCCCGGCAAGCAGGCCGGACAACCCGATCACCCCGCCCGGCGCCACGCGGCGGTCGAATTCCCCGGCCAGCGCGATCAGCGGATTCAGCAGAATGTTGGCGACCAGCACATCGTAGCTGCCGGCCGGCAGGTCGCGCGGCAGGATGAAGTCGACGTCCGGACAATCATTCAGCGCGGCATTTTCGTGCGCGACCCCGCAGGCCTGCGGGTCGATATCAACCCCTGCGACCCGCGCTGCGCCGTGGCGCACGGCGGCCAGCGCGAGTATGCCGGAGCCGCAGCCGTAATCGAGCACTGACTTGCCGGCCAGCGCGAGATCGCGGCCGAGCCAGTCCAGGCACAGGCCGGTGGTGGGATGCGTGCCGGTGCCGAACGCCATCCCGGGATCGAGACGAATGAAATGTCGCGCGCCTGCCGGGACCTCATGCCAGGTCGGTACGACCCAGAGTTCCCCACCGAACACGAGCGGCAAAAATTGCTGACGCCAGCGAAGTTGCCAGTCCTGATCGGCGAGGAGTTCGCGGCGCGCGCCGCTGACATCGGTGCCCGCCGCATTGAGGGCGGCCAGCAGGGCATCGACGTCGACCTCGGGCGGGAACAGGCCTTCAACGAGGCAGTCCGGCCACAGCGAAGGATCGGCGTAGTTCGGCTCGGCGAAGCGCGGCGAGCTGTCGTCCAGCGCCTCGACCGACACCGCGAGCGCCCCGGCATCCGTGAACGCCTGTTCGAGCGCCGGCACCGCAACGTCGGTGGCCGGCAGCGCAAGTTTGATCCAGGCGTCGCTCAATCGAGCGCGAGCTTGCGCTCGAGATAATGAATGTCGGTGCCGCCTTGCATGAAGGCGGCGTCGCTGATCAGATCCTGATGGAGCGGAACGTTGGTGCTGATGCCATCGATGACGATTTCGTCCAGCGCGGTCGTCATGCGTGCCAGCGCCGCCGCGCGCGTCGACCCGTGCGTGATCAGCTTCGCAATCAGCGAGTCGTAGTAGGGCGGCACGACATAGCCGTCATATAAATGGGAGTCGATGCGCACGCCCGGGCCGCCCGGCGCGTGGAAGATGTTGATCTTGCCGGGCGACGGCCGGAAGGTCTTCGGATCTTCGGCGTTCACGCGGCATTCGATCGCGTGCCCGCGCAGCACGATGTCTGACTGGCGCATCGACAGCGGATGGCCGGCGGCGATCATCAACTGTTCGCGCACGATGTCGATGCCCGTGACCATCTCGGTCACCGGATGCTCGACCTGCACGCGCGTGTTCATTTCGATGAAAAAGAACTTGCCGTTCTCGTACAGGAACTCGAAGGTACCGGCACCGCGATAGCCAATGGCCTGGCAGGCCTCGACGCAGCGCATGCCCATGCGCTCGCGCAGTTCGAGCGACAGGCCGGGCGCCGGGGATTCCTCGATTACCTTCTGGTGCCGACGCTGCATCGAGCAGTCGCGCTCGCCGAGGTGCACGCAGTTGCCCTGGCCGTCGGCCAGCACCTGGAATTCGATGTGGCGCGGGTGTTCGAGGAATTTTTCCATGTACACCACGTCGTTCTGGAAGGCGGTGAGGGCTTCGACCTTGGTCAGCTGAATCGCATTCTTCAGCGCGGCTTCTGCATGCACCACACGCATGCCGCGGCCACCGCCGCCGCCGGACGCCTTGATGATCACCGGATAGCCGATATCGCGCGCGATGCGCACGTTTTCGTGCATGTCCTCGGTCAGCGGTTTGCCGGAGCCCGGCACGCAGGGAATGCCGGCCTTCGTCATGGCGCTGATCGCGGAGAGCTTGTCGCCCATCAGGCGGATGGTCTCCGAGCGCGGCCCGATGAAGATGAAACCGCTTTCCTCGACCCGTTCGGCGAAGTCGGCGTTTTCGGACAGAAAGCCGTAGCCGGGATGGATGGCCACCGCGTCCGTCACTTCGGCGGCGCTGATCACCGCCGGGATGTTCAGATACGACAGCGCCGGCTGCGGCGGGCCGATGCAGACGGATTCGTCGGCGAGCCGCACGTGTTTGAGATTGCGGTCCACCGTCGAATGGACGGCGACCGTCTTGATGCCGAGTTCGCGGCAGGCGCGCAGGACGCGCAACGCGATTTCGCCACGATTGGCGATGACGATTTTGGACAGCATGTCTATCGCCCGGTCAGATGATGATGAACAGGGGCTGTTCGAATTCGACCGGCTGCCCGTTCTCGGCCAGGATGGCCGTTACCGTGCCGGATTTGTCGGCTTCGATGGGGTTCATGATCTTCATTGCCTCGATGATGCACAGCGGGTCGCCGATTTTCACGCTCTGGCCGACTTTCGCGAACGGGGGAGAATCCGTTGACGCAGAGGCGTAGTAAGTGCCAACCATCGGCGACGTCACGACGTGGCCGTCGGGCTTGGCCGGGGCGGCGCTCGCAACCGGCACGGTCGCTTGCACCGGCGCCGGTGCAAGCGCGGGCTGGGCGACGTGCACCGTGTGCATGGCCGGCATCGCCATGCCGCTCATCATGCGGCTGATGCGCACCGACTCCTCGCCTTCCTTAATCTCGATTTCGGCGATGCCGGATTCTTCGAGCAGTTCGATCAGTTTTTTGACTTTACGGATATCCATGGAACCTCCCGGTGGCCGCCGCTTCAGGCTGGCGCATTGGCCAGCGCGGCGGCGGCCGCCCTGATTGCAAATTCGTAGCCCTGGGCACCGAGGCCGGTGATGACCCCGCGGGCGATGTCAGATAGATAAGAGTGCTGCCGAAACGGCTCGCGCGCGTGCACATTGCTGAGGTGCACCTCGATGAACGGAAGCGCAACGCCGAGCAGGGCATCGCGCAGCGCAATGCTGGTGTGCGTATAGGCGCCGGGGTTGATCACGATGAACGCCACGTCGTCGTTTTTCGCAGCGTGGATGCGGTCAATCAGCGCATGTTCGGCGTTGCTCTGGAAGCACACGAGGCGGTGCCCGAGCGTCTGCGCCTGGGCGGTGGCCCGGGTTTCGATATCAGCGAGTGTCAGGCGGCCGTACTGGTCCGGCTCGCGCTGACCGAGCAGGTTGAGGTTCGGGCCATTCAGTAACAGAATTGAAGCCATTCGCAGCTAATTCCCGGAGGTGGCGTCATCGGCAGGGGGCCGCAGGGCGCCCGACGCGGCGGGCGGAAATTAGCACAGTGAGCGCGACGTTGCGAGCCAGATAGAAGCTGATGCACTGACGTTGATGCCGGCTCCCCGTACAGTGGGCGCGGGACTCAGCGCGGCACGAGCCAGGACTGGATGACGGCCTCAGCATCCGTTTCGGGCCATTCGCCCTGATGGGTGTGGCGCACGGCGCCGGACGGGTCGAAGACCACCGTGAACGGCAGCGCACCGATGCCGTTGCCGAGGCGCTGCATGTAAACCGCGACGTCCTCCTCGCCGGCGAGGATCGGGAAATCGATGCGATGGTCGGCGACGAACTTCGCCACTTCTTCGCGGGTGTCGAGGGCAATGCCGACAAACTGCAGGCCTTGCGTGCCGTATTTTTGCTGCAGGCGCATGAAGGCTGGCATCTCCTTCACGCACGGCGGGCACCAGGTGGCCCAGAAATTCAGCACCAGCAACTTGCCTTGCCAGGCATCGAGACGCTGCGGCTGGCCGGCCAGATCCTTGAAGCTGGCGTCGAGCACGCTGGCCGGGGTGGCGGCAACCGCGGCCCCCTCCTGCGCATGCTGCAGCCAGTAGCCGCCGCCGCCGGCGAGCGCGCCAACGAGACCGAACACCGCCCAACGCGCGCCGCTCACGGGGTGTAGGCCGCGCGCAGGCGCGACAGGAAGTCATCCGGGGCCGCATAACCCACGAGGCGATGGGCGCGCAGCTCGGCGCGGGCGTCATCGAACAGCAACACCGCCGGTGGCCCGAACAGTTCGAAGCGGCCGAGCAGGGCCCGATCGGCGGCGTCGTTCGCCGTGACATCCGCCCGCAGCAGCACGAAGTCGTCGAGCGCGGCCTGCACCGAGGGGTGGCCGAACGTGTTGCGTTCGAGGTGTTTGCACTCAATGCACCAGTCCGCGTAGAAATCGAGCAGCACCGGTCGGCCGGCGCTTGCGGCCGCTGCCAGCTGCTGTTCCAGCGCCGGCAGGCCCTTCACTGAGGTGAATGCTTGCTCACGCCCACCGCCTTGAGAGGCAGCGCTCGCGGTCAGCGGCGCGAGGGGTTTGAAGACATCCTCTGCGCCCGAGGCCGCGCCGACGATCAGCACCGTGCCGTAGCACAACAGCGCCAGCCCGAGGCTCTTCCATAGCCGCTGCCAGCCCGACGCGGCGTCGCGCAGCGGCTCCAGCGCACCGAGGAAAATCGCCGTCCCCATCAGCAGCAACGCCCACAGCGCGAGCGTCAGCGGCGGCGGCAGGAGGCGGCCGAGAAACCATACCGCCATGCCGAGCGAAATCACCCCGAAGGTGTATTTGACCTGCTCGAGCCACTGGCCCGCGCGCGGCAGCAGACGGCCGGCTGACGCGCCGACCACGAGCAGCGGCAGCCCCATGCCGATGCCCAGTGCGAACAGCGCGAGGCCGCCGGTCGCGGGGTCACCCTGCCGCGCGAGATACAGCAGTGCGCCCGCCAGTGGCGGCGCGACGCAGGGCCCGACGATCAGCGCCGACAGGCTGCCCATCAGGGCCACCCCGGCCAGATTGCCACCATGGCCCACCCGGCTGCCGCGCTCGAGGCGCGTCTGCCAGGACGACGGCAGCTGCAGCTGATAGAAGCCGAACATCGACAGCGCGAGCGCCACGAACAGCAGGCTCGTGCCAATCAGCACGGCCGGATGCTGGAATGCCGCCTGCAGGTTCTGGCCGAAGAGGCCGGCGGCGAGGCCGGCGATCGCGTAGGTGGCCGCCATCGCGAGGACATAGGTGCCGGACAGCACGAGCCCGCGCCACGGCCCGACCTGCCCTTTCTGGCCAACGATGATGCCGGACAGAATCGGGATCATCGGGAACACGCAGGGCGTCAGCGCCAGCAACAGGCCGAAACCTAGAAAGGACGCGAGCACAGCCGGCAGACTGTCGCGCTCGAGGCGGGCAGTGATGGCATCCGATTCGGAGAGGGCCGCCTCGGCCGCAGGCGGAGCCAGCGCCAGCGCGGCGACCGGCGCGCCGGTAGCCACCGGCACCACCGACAGGGTCTTTTTGATCGGCGGGTAACAGATGCCGTCTTCGGCACAGCCCTGATAGCTGACCTGGAGTTCGACGCTGGCCATGCCGGGCGGCACGTCGAGTGCGGCCGACAGGTTCAGGTCATGGCGGTAGATCTGGACCGGGCCGAACTCCGGGTCGTCCTTGGTTTCACCGGGGGGCAACGCGAGTTCGCCGACCGTCACGCCCGCGCTCAAGGAGTCGACGCGAAACTTGTCGCGATACAGGTAGTAACCGTCCGCTATCGACCAGTTCAGCGCCAGCCGCCCGGCGCCCGGGGCATCGTGCGTGAAGACGAAGGCTTCGTCTGGCGGCAGGAACTCACGGCGCGCCGGTGTGCCGCCGTCTAGCGCGTCGAGCGGCCCGGCCGTCGCCGCCAGAGACGACAGCAGCAGCAGGCCGCCTGTAGTTAATGGAGTGACGCGTGTAGCCATGTCAGATATTGCGGGGAACCGGCGGCGATAGAGACCGCCACCACGGCCGGGAGTTCATACGGATGTTCGCGGCGCACCGCCTGCTCCAGCGCCGGATAGTGGGCGCGATCGGTCTTGACCATCAGCAGCACTTCATCGGCCGACTCGACGACCCCTTGCCAGCGGTAGACGGAGATCAGCCCCGGCACGATGTTCACACAGGCGGCCAGGCCCTGCGCCACCAGCACGTCCGCGATCCGGCGTGCGGTCGGTCCGTCCGGACAGGTGCAGTAACAGATCAAGGCTTCTGACATCGATGGCTCCGGGCAGCGCGGCGCGCCCCGGCATTGTAGGCCGCACACTGCCTCGCGGGCCACGGTTCCAGTTCGCAGGCGAATGATGCGAACACTGCGCTATGGTATTTGAATACGGAAGTTTTTCCGGATTGCTTCTCGGCTGAATCCAGCCTCGCGCCACCGGAAAACCAAGGGCGGGGCCGTTGATTTAGCGTCGTCTTCGCGGCCCCGCCCGCGCCGAGCGCGCGCGCCTATCTCGCGCTCGGCGAAACCGAGGACGCGCGCAAGGAATTCACGAAAGTGAAGGCGCTCGAACTGCCCGCGGACGTCGAGCAGCGCATCGACCAGTATCTGGCTACGATCGATGGGTACGAGAACGCCACGCGCACGCGTTTCCAGCCGTATGTCCAGCTGGGTCTCGGCTACGACAGCAACGTCAGCACCGCGACCGATCAGGGCCTCGTCGCCGTGCCGGCGCTCGGCGGCGTGCTGTTCGAGATTATCTTTATATTCGGCTGTTCCTGAGCGGCTGCAGCGGCCTGGCGATGTTTGGCAATAGCCCCCCGCTATCGCTTCACAGCGCGGCGAGCTTCACCGCCGCCGCGCGCAACGTGTCCTCGTTCTTGCAGAAGCAGAAACGCACATAGCGGGCGTCCGGCGGCGTGGCGTAGAACACAGACACCGGGATTGCGGCAACCCCCACCTCTTGGGTCAACCAGGTCACGAATTCGAGGTCGGGCCGATCGCTGATCGCGCTGTAATCCGCGAGCTGGAAATACGTGCCCGATGACGGCGTCAGCCGGAAGCGCGAACCCGCCATCGCCGTATTGAAGACATCGCGTTTCGCCTGATAGAACGCCGGCAGTTCGCGCAGATGGTCGGGATGCGCGCGCATGAATTCGGCGAGGCCCAGCTGTATCGGCGTGATGCCGACGAAGGTCACAAATTGATGCACGCGGCGCAGCTCCGTGGTGAGCACCGGCGGCGCCACGCAGTAGCCGGTCTTCCAGCCGGTGACGTGGTAGGTCTTGCCGAAGGACGACACCGCGAACGAGCGCGCGGCGAGTTCGGGATACAGCAGCACGCTCTCATGCCGCCGACCGTCGAACACCAGGTGCTCGTAGACCTCGTCCGACACGACGATCAGATCATGCTGTTCGGCGAGCGCCGCGAGCTCGGCCATGTCTGCCGCCGTCATGACGGTGCCGGTCGGGTTGTGCGGCGAATTGACGAGAATCATGCGCGTGCGCGGCGTGATAACGTCCCGCACGCGCTGCCAGTCGATGCGGTAGGCCGGCGGCGCGAGCGGCAGACGCACGGGTCTGCCCTGGGCCAGCAGCACGGCCGGCTCGTAGCTGTCGTAGGCCGGGTCGAACAGGATGACTTCATCGCCCGGCTGCACGATCGCCATCACGGCGCAGTAGATGGCCTCGGTTGCGCCCGGCGTGATCGTCACTTCCGTATCCGGCGACACCTTCGCGCCATAGCAGTCGAGGACCTTGGCGGCGACGGCTTCGCGTAAGGGCAGCACGCCGGCCATCGGCGGGTACTGGTTGAAGCCACCGTCGATATGGCGTTTCACGGCGTCCTTCAGGGCGGCCGGGCCGTCGTAATCGGGAAAGCCCTGCGACAGGTTGATGGCGCCGTGCTCGGCTGCCATCTGCGACATCACGGTGAATATGGTGGTGCCGACATGCGGCAACTTGCTCGCGACTTGAATGCTCATGGCTCGGCATTATCCGCGAGCCCGCGCACGACCCCAAGCCGTACGCAGCGTTATCATGGGGCACCATGCCGCCCCTGATCCCGATCGCCGAGCCGCCGGCCGCCCTCGCGGCAAGCACCGCGCTGGCGGTCACCCACTTCCTGGCCGCGGCCGGCGCCACCGGCGTCGACCACACCCTGGGTGCCGAACGACGCCCGGAGATCGCGCGCGTCTTTGCGTGCAGTCCCTATGTCGCGCACGAGGCCGCGCGTGACCCGACGGCGTTCGTCGCGATGCTCACCGACGCCGCGACAGGTCCGGCCCGAGACGCTGCGCATTACCGCGCGCACTGCACGGCGTTGGTGGCAGAAGCGACCGATGACGCCGCGCTGCGCCATCTGCTGCGGCGGTATCGTCATCAGGAACTGGCGCGCATTGCGTGGCGGGACCTGACGGGCAGCGCGAATCTGGAGGCCGTGCTCGCCGAACTCTCCGGCCTCGCTGACGCGCTGGTGTCGGCGAGCGCCGAATGGCTCACGCGCGAACTGGCCGTGCGCTTCGGCACGCCGGTCGACAGCGCAGGCCGGCCGATGAGCCTCATTGTGATCGCGATGGGCAAACTCGGCGGCGGCGAACTCAATTTCTCATCCGACATCGACCTGATGTTCGTCTATCGTGCGAACGGCGAGACCACCGGCGGCAGCCGCACGCTGGCGAACCAGGAATACTTCGATCGCCTCGGCAAAAAGCTGATCGCGGTGCTCAATGACGTCACCGTCGACGGCTTCGTGTATCGCGTCGACATGCGGCTGCGGCCGTTCGGTGACAGCGGCGCGCTGACCGCGAGCTTCGCGGCGCTCGAGCAGTACTACCAGGTGCACGGTCGCGACTGGGAGCGTTATGCGCTGATCAAGGCCCGCGCGCTGACGGGCGCCGACGACGACCGCGCGGCGCTCGAGGAGATCACGCGGCCGTTCGTCTACCGGCGCTATCTCGACTTCGGCGCCTTCGAGGCAGTCCGCGAGATGAAAGCAATGATCGACGCCGAAGTCGCGCGCTGTGGGCTGGAGCGCGACATCAAGCGGGGTGGCGGCGGCATTCGTGAAGTGGAGTTCATCGGTCAGGCCTTTCAGCTCGTGCGCGGCGGGCGGGAACCGCGGCTGCGCCTGCGTCAGATCCTGCCCGTGCTGCGCGGCTGCATCGAGCTCGGGCTGCTCGACATCACGGACGTCACCGCGCTGACCGACGCCTATGTCTTTCTGCGCGTCACCGAGCATCGGCTGCAGCAGGTGTACGACGCGCAGACGCAGACGCTGCCCGACAACACCCTCGAACAGACACGTCTCGCCTACGGTCTGGGTTTTGACGACTGGGCAAGCTTTACGGCCCGCCTCGACGCGCATCGCGCCGCGGTGCGTGGCTGCTTCGCCTCACTGCTGATGCCACAGCCCGCGCCGGCCGGCGCGGAGCAGGTCACGGAAACCGGCGCACGCATGTGGCGCGCGGCGGCTGATCTCGACTCTACGCAGGAGATACTCGTCACCGCCGGCTTCGACGACATTGCGCAGGCGACCGCCGCGCTTGGCCAGCTGAAGGACCCGCGTTTCCTGGCACGCCTGTCGTCGGAAGCGAGAGCCCGCCTCGATCGGCTGATGCCTCCGCTGGTGGCGGCCTGCGCGCGACTGCCGGGTGGCGCCGTCGCGCTGACCCGGCTGGCAGAGCTGGTGCGCGCGATCGCGCGGCGTTCGGTCTATCTCGCGCTGCTGGCCGATCACGGCGGCGCCCTGACGCGGCTCGTCGAACTCTGTGCGGCGAGTCCGTGGATTGCGCAACAAATAACGCGTTCACCGATTCTGCTCGACGAACTCCTCGACGGCCGCGTGCTCGCCACGCCGCCCGGCCGCGCGGCGCTCGTGAACCTGCTCGACGATGCGATCGACACCGCCGATCCGGGCGATCTCGATCGCGTGATGGATGTGCTGCGCAACTTCAAGCATCAGCAGGTCCTGCGGGTCGCGGCCTGCGACCTGATGGCCGACTTCCCAATCGCTGAAGTCAGCAACCACCTGACCTGGATCGCCGAAGTACTGGTGTCCAAGGCACTCGCGCTGGCCTGGGCAGATCTGGTCGCCCGCCACGGCCGGCCCGGCGTCAGCAGCGATGGCGCGCGGCGCTCCGTCGGTTTCGGGGTGATTGCCTACGGCAAACTCGGCGGGCTCGAACTGGGCTACGGGTCGGATCTGGATCTCGTGTTCGTGCACGATCGCAGCGGCCCGACCGGCATCACCGACGGCCCGAAACCGATTGCCAACGACGTCTTCTTCACGCGCCTCGCGCAGCGTCTCATCCACTTCATCACGACGCGCACGCCGGCCGGGCAGTGCTACGAGATGGACATCCGGCTGCGGCCGAGCGGTGCGTCAGGGCTGCTGGTGACCTCACTCGAGGCGTTCCAGGAATATCAGCACGGTTCCGCCTGGACCTGGGAGCATCAGGCGCTGCAGCGGGCGCGCGGCGTGGCCGGCAAGCCGGAGACCCTCGAGCGCTTCGCGGTGATTCGTCGCGCGGTGCTGCGCAGCCGCCGCGACGAGGCCCGACTGATCGCCGACATCTTCGACATGCGGGAGCGCATGCGCGCCCGGCTGGACCGCTCGAATGACGAGCAATACGACTTGAAACAGGGAGTTGGCGGTATCACCGACATAGAATTTATGGTGCAATACGCGTGTCTCCGCTGGGCCGCGCAGCACCATATTCTGACCGCTTACACGGACAATCTGCGCCTGCTCGAACTCATCGGAGACCTCGGGCTGCTGCCCCGCGAAGACTGCCGCGCGCTGCACGACGCCTATTTTGCCTACCGTGCGGAAATCCACCGGTGCGCCCTGCAGGAAGTCGATGGCCTCGTCCCCCAGCATGCGCTGCTGGATCAGCGGGAAGCGGTGAACGGGATCTGGCGGCGCACGTTGCTGCAATAGGGCTTGCTGCGCGCCGCAAGCGGCGCCGCTCGCCGCGGATCCGGGCGATCCGGGTCAACCAATTCTGAGCAGGAGAGAGTTATGAGCTACGCCGATCGCGATGGCGTGATCTGGATGGACGGGGCGCTGGTGCCGTGGCGCGACGCCAACACCCATGTGCTGACGCATTCGCTGCACTACGGAACGGGCGCTTTCGAAGGCGTCCGCGCTTATGAAACGCCGCAGGGCACAGCCATTTTCCGGCTCGACGAGCACATCCGCCGCCTGTTCGACACCTGCCACATCCTCGGCATGAAGCTGACCTTCAACCAGGCGGAAGTCGCCGCGGCCTGCGCCGCCTGCGTGCGCGAGAACAAGCTGGCGACCGCCTATCTGCGGCCGCTCGCGTTCTATGGTTCCGAAGGCATGGGGCTGCACGCGGCGAATCTGTCGGTGCACGTGATGGTCGCGGCGTGGTACTGGGGTGCGTATCTCGGCGGCGACGCGCTCGAGAAGGGCATCCGTATCAAGACCTCGTCGTTTACCCGTCATCACGTCAACAGCGTGCTGTCGAAAGCCAAGGCCACCGGCAACTACATCAACTCGATCATGGCGCTGCAGGAAGTGTCTCGCGACGGCTACGACGAGGCCCTGCTGCTCGACAATACCGGCATGGTGGCCGAAGGCAGCGGCGAGAATTTCTTCATGGTGCGCAACGGCGTGCTCTACACGCCCGATCCGGTGTGCGCGCTCGAAGGCATCACGCGTGACACGGTGATGCAGCTTGCGCACGCCGAAGGCGTGAAGGTGGTCGAAAAGCGCATCACGCGCGACGAGGTCTACATCGCTGACGAAGCCTTCTTCACCGGCACCGCGGCCGAAGTCACGCCGATTCGTGAGCTCGACAACCGCGCCATCGGCACCGGCATGCCGGGCCCGGTGACGAAGCTGCTGCAGAAGGCCTATCTCGACACCGTGCAGGGGCGCCGCGCCTGCCCGGAAGGCTGGCTGACGCTCGTCGGCTGAGCCTGCGCTGCGCCGCGCCAGATGGACGCTCCGCTCGTCGTCTGGCGCTTTACCGACGGCAAGCCGGGTCACGATCGGCAGACCGCCGGTCTGCTCCACGCCCTTGCAGCGTGGCGGCCCCTGGCCATTCACACTATCCCCGTCGGGCCGCTGGGCGTGTCCTGGTGGGGGGTGCTGCGGCGGCGCCTGCCGGCGCTGCTGTCCACCCTGCCTAAGCCCGGGCTACTCGTTGGCGCGGGCCACGGATGTGAGCGCACGCTTCTGGCAGCGAGGCGCGCGTGCAATGCCCCCAGTGTCTATCTGATGAAACCGGGCCTGCCATTGGCCTGCTTCGATCTGTGCCTGGTGCCG
>Ga0163144_10011462_pt1 | contig 18744 bp, 16 predicted proteins | sample OliLak19BULKMAT1_FD_123175 | JGI IMG/M metagenome (GOLD analysis project Ga0163144, IMG submission 123175) | Freshwater microbial mat bacterial communities from Lake Vanda, McMurdo Dry Valleys, Antarctica - Oligotrophic Lake LV.19.BULKMAT1 | ecosystem: Environmental > Aquatic > Freshwater >... | reverse complement strand
GCCTTTCGGCTGTTCCAAATCGCTCCAGGCGATTTGGTCAACATCGACGTGAGCACGTGCGTCCACTGTGGCGGCACGGTACGGATCGTGGCCAGCATCGAAGAATCCACCGCCATCCGCGCCATACCCGCAAAGGGTCATCCATGCCTCGCCCACTTCGAAAAGCACGGCGCGCGGGAGAAAGCGCACTACCGACCCGCCCCGCGCGCACCGCCCGCTGTGGCTGCGTGACACCCCGCCGGCCACGCCGCCGAAGGCGAAACCAGGAAGACAACACGGAGCGGCCACGATCCCGCAGGGCCGTGCTCGGCCCGCTGCCGGGAATCGGTGCGAAATGACCATGGACCGAGAGGCAGCGCGCGCCCGCGATGCCGAAATCCCACAAACCATGAATTTCATCAGCGAACTCAAGCGCCGCAATGTACTGCGCCCGGAGGTGCTGTATGTCGGTGCCGTCTGGGCCTTGGCGCAGGGCAGATGCCGGCGCCTGTGCAGACACCGTCATGACCGAGCGATTACCTTTTGCCGAAGCCCTGCGGGTCGATTCAAGGACCCCGCCTTTGATTGCCATGCTGCAGGCCTGTCAGGCCAACCAGCGCCAGCTCGCACGCAAAGCTCGATTGCTGAAGTAGCTGTCAGCGGAATATCCACGGCTCGCGACGGTGACAGTGGCGTACAAGACAGGACTTGCTTCGCCTTATTCTCTCTATCGCGATAAAAGGATATATTAGCCTCACCCGACTACTGTTGCGCCACCTTATGCTCCCGATCAGCTTCGAGTTCTACCCACCCAAGACCGACGAGCAGCGCGAACAGCTCACCCGTACCGTGCGCAAGCTCAAGGCGCACTCGCCCCAGTTCGTCTCGGTCACCTTCGGCGCTGGCGGCTCGACGCTCAGCTACACGCCGGAAACGGTGCGCGACCTGCGCCAGACCCACAAACTCGATGGCGTGCCGCACTTGAGCTGCATGGGCGGCACCCGCGAGGAAATCCGCGAGCTGCTCAACCTGTATCGCGCACTCGGCTGCAACCGGCTGGTGGCGCTGCGCGGGGATCTGCCCTCAGGCATGGCGCGCATGGGCGACCTGCGCTATGCCGCAGACTTGGTAACTTTCATCCGCGAGGAGCATGGCGACCACTTCCGCATCGAGGTCGGCTGCTATCCGGAGATGCATCCGCAGGCGGACGACGCCCTGGTCGATCTCCGCCATTTCAAAGCCAAGATGGACGCCGGCGCCGATTCGGCGATCAGCCAGTATTTCTACAATGCCGACGCCTATTTCCGTTTCGTCGATGATGTCAGGCGTTTGGGCGTGGTTGCCCCGATCATTCCCGGCATCATGCCGATCTCCAACTTCACCCAGCTCAAGCGTTTTTCCGAAGCCTGCGGCGCCGAGATTCCGCGCTGGATCAGCAAGCGCATGGCCGCCTATGGCGACGACGCCGACAGCATCCGCGAGTTCGCCGCCGACTTGGTCGCAGCGATGTGCCAGCGTCTGCTGGCCGGCGGCGTGCCCGAACTGCACTTCTACACGCTGAACCTGTCCCGGCCCACCGAAGCAGTGCTGTCGCGCTTGCGCTGAGTCCGCGCTAGGCTGCGCGGATGAGCCGCTGGCAGCCACCCGTCCTCGTTGCGTTGATCGTTGTCGCAGCCTTGCCCGGCACGGGCCGCGTTGCCCACGCGCAAGATGTGCATCGCTGCATTGCCGCTGACGGGCGCAGCATCTACACCGACCAAGACTGCACCGACATCGATGCCATCGAGCGCAAGCCGCCGCCGATGCCCAGCGGCGTGCAGATCCATGTCCGTGATTGCGCGCGCAGTCCCGACGACCTGCTGTTCGGCGTGCGCTCGGCGCTGGATGCGCAGGACGTCAACAAACTCGCCGCTTTCTATCACTGGACCGGCGTTGGCAGCGCTGAAAGCGTGCGCCTGATGAACCAACTCGATGCGCTCAGCCAGCGCCCGCTGGTGGACGTGGCGTTGGAAGGCTTTGATGCGCCGCCCGACGCGTGGGACAGTCCAGAACGCGTTGGCGCACCGCGTTCCGCGCCCAACCGGCTGCATATCGAGCAAATGCGCAGCAACAACAACGCAGGCTCGATCAGCACCACCTTTTACCTGCAGCGGAATCTGGGTTGCTGGTGGATACGGTATTGAGGCAACGCATCTGACTGGCGAACCGAATGACTGTATCGGCAGGCCTTGTTGGAACCGTTTTTGGCGCAGTTTGGCGGGCTTGAGCCCGCCCTGCGGACTGGTATTTTTGCGGCTCGGGTAGAATATTGCTTTGACCGGAGCCTCCCCATGTCGCAGCGCTATCCCGATTTCATCTGGCAAAACGGCGAGATCAAGCGCTGGCAGGACGCCACCGTGCACGTGATGGCGCACGGCCTGCACTACGGCTCCACGGTGTTTGAAGGCATCCGCAGCTACGACACCGTGAACGGCCCGAAGATCTTCCGCCTGACCGACCACAGCCGCCGGCTGTTCGCCTCGGCCAAGATCTACGAGATGCCGATTCCCTACACGGTCGAGCAGATCAACCAGGCCTGTCGCGACGTGCTTGCCGCCAACAACATGGGCCAGGGCTATTTGCGCCCGATCGCCTATCGTGACCTCGGCGGCTTCGGCCTATCGGCCGACTGCCCGACTTCGGTGGCGGTGGCTTGCTGGGACATGGGCCGCTACCTCGGCGCCGACGTAATCGAACGCGGCATCGATGCCTGCGTGTCGAGCTGGCAGCGCTTTGCACCGAACACCATTCCGGCCGGCGCCAAGGCCGGCGGCAACTATCTTTCCGGACAGTTGGTCGCGCGCGAAGCGCGACGACTGGGCTTCGGCGAAGGCATCGCGCTGGCCTCGACCGGCCTGCTCTCGGAAGGCGCGGGCGAAAACCTGTTCCTGGTGTTCGAAGGCGCACTGCACACGCCGCCGGTCAGCGCCGCCTTGCTCAACGGCATCACCCGCAACACCATCATCACGCTGGCGAAGGGCTGCGGCATCGAGGTGATCGAGCGCGACATCCCGCGCGAATACCTGTATCTGTGCGACGAGCTGTTCATGTGCGGCACGGCGGCGGAAATCACCCCGATCCGCTCGGTCGACGGCCGCGAAGTCGGCACCGGCAAGCCCGGGCCGATCACGTTGAAGATGCAGGAATTGTTCTTTGGTTTGTTCAGCGGCGCGACGCCGGACACCTACGGCTGGCTGGAGTAATTCCATTCCTGTGGGAGTGGCTTGAGCCTCGCCATTTCCAAGGCGTTGGGGCTCAAGCGCCTGCCCCGAGATTGCTCGCCAAAAGTCGCGAGCGTTTCAGGGTAAAGGCGTCGAAATGAAACGCCGGACTACCTCGCCGTCGAACGGCCAGTCCAGCTCCTCACCGCTGTCGTAACGACGCAGCACCGGCACGCGCGCGCCATAGCGCGCCTGCAAGACGGGATCACCGTCAATCCACAGCGAATCAAAATCGCGCACGCCGGCGGCTGACAGCAGCGCCCAGGCTTCGTCGCAAAGTTCGCAGTCGTCATGCTGGATCAGAGTCAGGATCACGAGAGCCGAACGTCCTTCATGCACGCGGGAGGGGCTTGAGCCCCGACATGCTGCGCGACGGCCGCAGCCAGGCACATCCGCCGGCGTACTGACGCCTTTCGCGAATGCGAAATAGAATAGGGCAAATCCTCGGGAATTCCGCGCATGGCCGTCAGCGTCTTCGACCTGTTCAAGATCGGCATCGGTCCCTCGTCCTCGCATACGGTCGGGCCGATGCGCGCGGCGGCGCGCTTCGCCGGCAAGTGGCTGGAGGAAGGTGGCGTACTCGGTGAGTGCGTGCGCGTGCGCGCCGAGATGTACGGCTCGCTGGCGCTCACCGGCCGCGGCCACGGCACCGACAAAGCGGTGCTGATGGGACTGGAAGGCCAGTGGCCCAACCTGATCGATCCCGACATGATCCCGCTGGCACTGGAACGCATCCGCGGCAGCAAGACCCTGAACCTGCTCGGCAAGCACGAGATCCGCTTCGACGAGAAGCAGGACCTGATCATGAACAAGCGCCAGAAGCTGCCCTTCCACACCAACGGCATGCGCTTCACCGCCTATGCCGAAGGCGGCCGCGAGTTGGCGACGCGCGACTACTACTCGGTCGGCGGTGGTTTTGTCGTCAACCAGGATGAAGCAGCGGAAGATCGCATCGTCGCCGACACCACCGAACTGCCGCATCCCTTCCATTCCGGCGACCAACTGCTGCGGCAATGCCAGGACCACGGGCTGACCATCGCCGCGCTGATGTTTGCCAACGAACACACCTGGCGTTCGGGCATCGAGATCCGCGCCGGGCTGCGCGAACTGTGGCAAGCGATGCAGGACTGCGTGGCGCGCGGCATCCGGCAAAGCGGCACCCTGCCCGGCGGCCTGCACGTGCCGCGGCGCGCGCCAGCCCTGTATGCCGAGCTCACCGACAAACCGGAAGCGGCGATGCGCGATCCGCTGACCGTGCTCGACTGGGTGAATCTTTATGCGCTCGCAGTCAACGAAGAAAACGCCGCCGGTGGCCGCGTGGTCACCGCGCCGACCAATGGTGCGGCCGGCATCATTCCCTCGGTGCTGCATTACTACGACCGCTTCTGCCCCGGCGCCAGCGAGCAGGGTATGTTCGACTTCCTGCTCACCGCCGGCGCGGTCGGCATCCTGTACAAGGAAAATGCCTCGATCTCCGGCGCCGAAGTCGGCTGCCAGGGCGAGGTCGGCGTCGCCTGCTCGATGGCGGCGGCAGGACTCACCGCCGCGCTGGGCGGCACGCCGGGACAAATTGAAAACGCCGCGGAAATCGGCATGGAGCACAACCTCGGCCTGACCTGCGATCCGATCGGCGGTTTGGTGCAGATCCCCTGCATCGAACGCAACGCCATGGGCGCAGTGAAGGCGATCAACGCCTCGCGCCTGGCCCTGCGCGGCGACGGCAAACACACGGTGTCGCTGGACAAGGTGATCCGAACCATGCGCGACACCGGCCGCGACATGGCCGACAAGTACAAGGAAACTTCGCGCGGCGGGCTGGCGGTGAATGTGATCGAGTGCTGAAGGCTGTGCGCTTCAACGTCGCCTGCGCACCTTGGCAAAGGCGATGAAACCCGCGAAGACGACCGGCACGACGATAAAGGGCAGGAACCCGGCGTCACGCGCTTGCCAGCCGTCCTTGAACACCTGGAAGGCCAGTGCACAAGCCACCAGCAGCATCGCCATGACCAATGACAGCGGCAACGCCGCGGTGCGCGACCAGAATCCCGATACCCGGCTACGCGACGGCGTCATCGGCATGCGCCTGCCCAATCGCTGCCATGGCAGTCGATGGGCAAGCCAGAACTGCTGTATCGCCAGTGGAAACGGCGCGAGGAAAACCAGCGCCTGCTGCCAACGGGCCAACGCCAGCCATCCGCCCACTGAAAGCGCGGCCAGCACGATGGCAGCCACGATGACCCACGCGGTCATGGCGCGCTGGATGCGATGGTGGATGGCAACGAATTCCGCGAGCAGCGATTCCAGCTCTTCATGCGTACAAGGCAGACCACCGGTGCTGGCGTCGTGGTGGTAGACGAGGCCCTGCTGCCACGGCTCGAATCTGGCCAGCAGTTGATTGACGCGGCTGTCGGCGATGATTTTTTCCATGCGATGACTCTGCCACGACGGAAACTGGCCGCAAAGCCTGAGCACTCGGGGATCGAAATCGTTGCGAACATGGCTAAACGCAACTCGCAACCATTGCCGGCCATTGCCCGACAACTTGCCCTGCATCTCCGGGTTCTTCACATTTCCTTGCCGCCGCAGCCCGGTCTCGACCGGCTACACTGACGACAGGATCGGAGATCCCCGGATGCTGCGATTCATCATTCTCACCGCGCTGTATGTGCTGGCCGCTTGGTATGCCGAGGCGTTCATCCGTGCGCCCGGCCAAGTCACGCTGTTCTGGCCGGCGGCGGGCATCGCCTACACGGCCGTCTTGCGCTACGGGGCGCGCTCTGTCTGGTTCGTTCCCGTCGCGATGCTGCTGACGCACCTCACCCTGATCCCGGACGTGCCCACCAGCTTCATCCCGTTCTCGATGGCCAGCAATACGCTCGGGGCCTTGGCCGCCCTGCATTTTTCCGGCATCCGCGACCCGGAATCACGCTTGAGCGTCACCGCCGGTTTCCGGATGCTGCGTGGCGCACTGGTACTGGCCCTGGTGTCGGCCGTGATCGGCTCGCTGGGCATGCGTTGGAGCGGGATGATCACCGCCGTCGAATTCTGGCCGGCGTTCGCAAAGTGGGGCATGAGCGACCTGCTCGGCATCATCTGCGTATCGCCGGCGATGCTGATCCTGACCGCGCCGTCTTCCAGCAATCCCGACCTGCCCGGCGTTCGCGATTATTCCGGCCGCCGGGAAAAAATCGCCTGGCTGCTGGCCATGGCGACCGCTACCGCCGCCTTTTACTGGGGCGGCACCCAGAACAGTCTCTACGCGCTGGGCATGCTGGCGCTGCCTATGAGCCTGCTGCTGTGGAGCGCCATCCGCTTCGAACCAGACTGGACCGTACTCGGCACCGCTGTCACCGTGCTGGTGCTGACCTCGCTGACTGGCTTGGGCCTGACCGGTTTCCGGCCACCCGATGACGCGCTGGATTCGGCGCTGTTCCTCGGCTTCATGTGCCTGTTCGCCACCATTCCGCTGGTGCTGATGGCCTCCATACACGAATTGCGCATCGCCACCCGCAAGGTCATCCGCCGCGCCACCACCGATGCCGCCACCGGCCTGCCCAATCGCGCGGCGTTTGAAGAACGGACGCGCCGACTGCTGGAATCGAAAAACCCACCGCGCACGCTGGCCTATGTCGATCTCGACCACTTCACCTTGGTCAACGACACCGCCAGCCACGCCGCCGGCGACGCCCTGCTGGTGGCGATCAGCGGCGTGCTGAAAACTCGAGCGCACGAGAACGACCAGTTATTCCGTTTGGGCGGCGACGAGTTCGCGATGCTGCTCGACGTGCCGCCATATCAATCCGAGGCGCGCATGCAGGACCTGCTGCGTGCGGTCGAAAGCTATCGCCTCGGCTGGGAAGGCCTGATGCTCAACACCACAGCCAGCATCGGCCTGTCGGCTCTGGTGCCTGGCGAAACCGATTTCGCGCAAGCCTTGTCGCAAGCCGACGCCGCCTGCTTCACGGCTAAAGAACTGGGCGGCAACCGCGCCTGCCTGGCCAGCCTGGAACCGGGCGAGATGCAGGAGCGCGCCGAGGCCATGCGCTGGGCCGTGCGCATCCGTGCGGCCATCGACCACGGCCTGTTCGAACTGGATTGCCAGTCGATCACACCCTTGCGCGGACAGAATGAGCCTGGACGGCACTTCGAGGTGCTGGTGCGCATGCGCGACGCGCTGACCGGCAAGCGCCTGCTGCCGGGTCATTTCATCCCGGCCGCCGAACGCTTCCACCTCGGCGTGGCGCTGGACCGGCATGTGGTCGAACTGGCCCTGGGCTGGCTGGAATCACATCCCGAAGCCGAGGCGCAGACTGGCACCTGCGCCATCAATCTCACGGCGGCGTCGCTGGTCGATCCCGGTTTTTCGGAATTCCTGATTGCACGCGTGCGCAAAGGCCGGGTGGCGGCGCGCAAGCTGTGCTTCGAGATCACCGAGACCAGCGCCGTGCGCGACCTGGCCCGCGCCCAAGCCCTGATCACCCAGATGCGTGGGCTCGGCTGCCGCTTCGCGCTGGACGACTTCGGCACCGGCTTCTGTTCGTTCAATTACCTGCGCATGCTTGATGTCGATTATTTCAAGATCGACGGCAGCTTCGTGCGCGAACTGAGCACCTCGCCGCTGTCGACCGCCGTGGTGCGCTCGATCACCGATATCGCCCATGTGCTGCAGAAAGCCACCATCGCCGAACACACCGAGGACGAAGCCGTCTGCGTGACGCTGCGTGCGCTGGGCGTGGACTACGCGCAGGGCTTTGGCGTGCATCGGCCGGAGCCGATCGAGAGCTATTTCGCGTCTCCAGAGCCTTCGACGTGAAGGCTGCTGGTTGCCAACTTGCACTGTGCATCGCGCTTAGTTGCCTGCTGGCATCGGGGCTGCAGGCACGGATCAAGGCCTATCGCTGGACCGACGCCCAAGGCAAGACCCAATACGGCGACCAGCCGCCAGCAGGAGTGAAGGCTACGCCGATCAAGGTGCCTGAACCCGAGCCGCAGGGGCCCGCCGAGCTGCTGATCGAGCGCAAAGGCAGCACCATGTCGCTGGTCGCCAACAATCCCATGCATGGGCCGGTCGAGATCCTGCTACGCGCGATCGAACTGGACAACGCCATCAGCACACCCGTCCTGCCGCTACGGCGCGTGCTGGCGGGCAACCGGCGCTCGCCGCTGGCGCAGGTGTCCCTGCTGGAAGGACAACAGAGCGCGCGCATCGGTTTTGTGCTCGAAAGCGTGCCCGGTGACCCGCTCGCAGAGCCGCGTGACGTGGCGTATTCGCTGCCGGTGGACAGCAGCAGTCACTGGCAGCTGGGTCAGGGATTCCACGGCGGCTTCAGCCATGCCGATGCCGCCAATCGTTATGCCATCGACCTGATCGTGCCCGAAGGCACGCCAGTGCTGGCCGCGCGCGACGGCATAGTGATGCAGGCAGAAGCTGGCTTCGACCGCGGTGGCGCCGACAAGGACCGCTACTACGAGCGCGCCAACCTTCTGCGCATCCTGCACGACGACGGCAGCATGGCGATCTATGCACACCTGCGTGAAAACGGCGCCTTGGTGCGGGCCGGCGAGAGCGTCGGACTAGGCCAGGTGATCGGCATTTCCGGCAACACCGGTTTCACCAGCGGCCCGCACCTGCACTTCTGCGTGCAGGTCAATCGAGGCCTGCGGCTGGAGTCGATTCCTTTCCGCATGGTCGGCCCGAACGGCTACTTGCCAATGGGCTCGCGCTGACCGGCTGCTATAATCGCCACATCCTCCCATCGAATTGCCGCGCCTGCCGCGGCCCGCGCCATGTCCGATCACCTGCAGCAAACCCATCGCCGCCGCACGTTCGCGATCATTTCGCATCCCGACGCCGGCAAGACCACGTTGACTGAAAAGCTGCTGCTGTTCGGCGGCGCCATCCAGATGGCCGGCTCGGTGAAAGGCCGCAAGGCGGCACGCCACGCCACTTCGGACTGGATGGCGCTGGAAAAAGAGCGCGGCATTTCCGTCACTTCTTCGGTAATGCAGTTCCCGTACGAAGGCCGCATCATCAACCTGCTCGACACGCCCGGCCACGCCGACTTCGGCGAAGACACCTACCGCGTGCTGACCGCCGTGGACTCGGCGCTCATGGTGATCGACGTGGCCAAGGGCGTCGAAGAACGCACCATCAAGCTGATGGATGTCTGCCGGCTGCGCGACACGCCGATCATGACCTTCATCAACAAGCTCGATCGCGAGGGTCGCGAACCAATCGATCTTCTAGATGAAGTGGAAAGCGTGCTGGGCATCCAGTGCGCGCCAATCACCTGGCCGATTGGCATGGGCCAGCGGCTCAAGGGTGTGGTGCACCTGGTCACCGGCGAAGTGCATCTCTATGAGCAGGGCCGCAACTTCACCCGCCAGGACTCGACGATTTTCTCATCGCTCGACGACCCGCAGTTGGAAGCACGCATCGGCGCACCGATGCTGGCCGAGCTGCGCGACGAACTGGAACTGGTGCAGGGCGCCTCGCATCCCTTCAACAAGGACGCCTACCTCGCCGGCAAGCAGACGCCGGTGTTCTTCGGTTCGGCAGTGAACAACTTCGGCGTGCAGATCCTGCTCGATTTTTTCGTCGAACATGCACCCTCGCCGCAGCCTCGCGCCACCACCTCGCGCGAGATTGCGCCGACCGAGGAAACCTTCACCGGCTTTGTGTTCAAGATCCAGGCCAACATGGACCCGGCGCATCGCGACCGCGTCGCCTTCCTGCGCATCTGCTCGGGCCGCTACGACGCCAGCATGAAGGCCTTCCACGTGCGCTCGGGCAAGGAGCACAAGCTGGCCAATGCGTTGACCTTCATGGCCTCGGACCGCGAGATCGTCGAGACCGCTTATCCGGGCGACGTGATCGGCCTGCACAACCACGGCACCATCTCCATCGGCGACACCTTCACCTCGGGCGAGCAGCTGAGTTTCACCGGCATCCCGAATTTCGCGCCGGAGCTGTTCCGTCGCGCGCGCCTGCGTGATCCGCTCCGGCTCAAGCAGCTGCAAAAAGGCCTGGCGCAGCTGAGCGAAGAAGGCGCCACGCAATTTTTCCGGCCGCTGATGTCCAACGACCTGATCCTCGGCGCGGTCGGCACCCTGCAATTCGAAGTGGTCGCTTACCGCCTGAAGGACGAATACGGCGTCGATGCCAGCTTCGAGCCGGTGACCATCGCCACCGCACGCTGGATCAAGCTGGGCACCGGCAGCGGCGCCACGGCCAAGAAGATGGAGGAGTTCCGCGAGAAAGCGGCTATGAACCTGTCCATCGATGCCGCCGGTGAACTTGTTTACCTGGCGCCAACACGCGTCAACCTGCAGCTGACCCAGGAACGCTGGCCCGATCTGGTGTTCGCGGCCACGCGCGAGCATGCGCATGCGGTGGCGATGGATTGACCTGTTGAGGTGGACCTGCATTTGTGGCAAATGCTTCAGCCCCGGCAGCAGGTGCATCACCGCCGGCCAAGTTGCAGTCGCAGATGGAGCCGTTCCCACATGCTCCTGAGCGATTGATTGCACGCTCCACTTTCTTGCTGCAGGCTGCGGTCATGACCATCACCGACAACGCCCGACACCTCCGCGAAGAACTCGCCAATGCCCTCAGCCACGGCATGGGCGCGGTGTTCAGCCTCGTCGGTGGTGCCGTGCTGGTCACGCTGGCAGCGGTCGCCGGCAGCACCATGCAGTTGGTGGGCGCCATCGTGTTCGCGGTTGCGCTGGTCATGCTGTACACGTCGTCGACGCTTTACCACGCGATTCCGCATCCGGTGGCCAAGGGCCGACTGAAAGTATTCGACCACTGCGCGATCTATGTGCTGATCGCCGGCACCTATACGCCCTTCACCTTATTGGGACTGCGCGAGCATGGCGGCCTTTGGCTGCTGCTGATCGTGTGGGTACTGGCCGGGCTCGGCGTCGTGTTCAAGCTGTTCTACACCGGCCGCTTCAAGCTGGCCTCGACCCTGATCTACCTTGGCATGGGCTGGCTGTCGATCGTGATGATCAAATCCTTCCTGGTTGCCTTCAGTACCTCGATCCTGCTTTGGCTTCTGGCCGGCGGTGTTTTCTACAGTCTTGGCACGGTGTTCTACATGAGCAAGCGCATCCCCTACGCGCATGCGATTTGGCATGGCTTTGTGCTGATGGGCAGCGCCTGCCATTTCGTTGCGGTGGCGATGCAGGTAGTGCCGGGGCTGGCGGTCGCCGCTTAAGGCTTTGCCTCGCACGATATCTCGGCCAGTTTTTTTGGCGCCTTGCGCGACCAGGACCGCGCCAACAGGTTTACCACCAGGGCTGGCTTGGCGACGGCCAAGTTCACCTGCACACCAATAACACTGCCGCCCCATTCCAGCTTTTCAAAGGCGGCGGGATCCCGTGCAAACGCCCGCTGGCGGCCCTCCTCGTCCACGAACACATTGAGCAGGTCGCCTTCTGGCGCCCGCGTCGTAAGAATTTTTTCACGCACGCGAAACGATGCTTGGCGGAAGTGCAGCGCTTCGCTGGTTTCGGGAAGCTTCGGCGCCAGTTTGCGCACTTGCCCCGGCTTCACCATGGCCCACCCGCGGGCATTGGCGTCAGCTGGCGATGTACTGCTGCAGCGCGGCGATTTCCTTCTGCTGGTCTTCGATGACGGCCTTGACCAAGTCGCCGATCGACACCATGCCGACGATCCGGCCGCCATCGACCACCGGCAGGTGTCGGATGCGGCGCGTGGTCATCAATTGCATGCAGGTTTGCACGGTATCGGTCGACGTCACGCAGATCACCGGGTGCGACATGATCACGCTGACCGGCGTATCGGCGGAGGATCGTCCCTGCAAGATCACCTTGCGCGCGTAATCCCGTTCGCTGGCGATACCCATCAACTCGTCGCCCTGCACCACCAGCACCGAGCCGATATGGTGTTCGGCCATCAGGCGGATCACTTCCAGGACGGGCGCTTCCTGCGGAACGGTGACCACGCGGTGGCCCTTGCCTTCGAGAATATGGCTGACGTTGCGCATGGGCCCTCGGGCGGCGAATCGGATGTCGCCATCTTATGCCTGTTGCTGGGCGATTGCTTATGCATTGCCCGGCGGCGACAGGTTGCGTCGGGTTGCGTCGGGTTGCGTCAGGTTACGCCGGGTCAGCGCTGTTCGAGATAACTGGCTCCGCCAAGATGGCCGACTTGGCGCTGTATCCAGCGCGCCCGTCGCTGCACGTAAGGCCCGGGCTTGCTTGCGCTGTACCGCCTGGGGCTAGGCAGGACCGCCGCCAGTCGCGCACTCTCGCTGGCCGTCAGTGCGGACGCCGGCTTGCCGAAAAACCGCTGTGCCGCGGCCTCCACGCCATAAACGCCATCGCCAAATTCGGCGATGTTGGCGTAAACCTCGAGGATGCGCCGCTTCGGCCACAGGGTTTCCATCAGCACGGTGTACCAGGCCTCCAGACCCTTGCGCACGTAGCTGCGCCCGCTCCAAAGAAACAGGTTCTTGGCTACTTGCTGGCTGATGGTGCTGGCACCACGCACTTTCCGGCCACGCTTGTTGCTGTCCAGGGCCTTGTCGATGGCCTGGAAATCAAAACCGCTGTGCTCAGGAAATTTCTGGTCTTCGGCCGCCACCAGCGATATCGGCAACGACCTGGAGATTTGCTGCCAATCACGCCAGCGATACCGGAGGCGGAAATCCTTCTCGCCGGCCGTCCAGGCGTCGATTTGGCGATCGATCATGAAGGCGCTGGTTGGAGGGTCGATCCAGCGCAGCAACAGCACCTGGCTGGTGGTGATGGCCACAAACCAGAACGGCAACCACAGGAAGATCAGGCGCCACCAGCGGCGCTTTCGCCGCGGCGCGGGGGCAGGATTTGTTTTTGGCATTATTTGACGGGCTTGGTTGCGGCCTGGCTCAGGTCCACCGCGAGCCGCCATCCTAAACCAGGCGGGTCACCGGACACAGGCCGGCGCCATACCCGCAGCCAGCGTACCGAATTGGCGCCGCCGCCCCAAGTCACCGCCAGGTCTCCCGCTCCGGAAATGACCAGGCCAGTTTCCATCCGCCTGGACGAGCGCATCTCAAAGGCTTCGCTTTCGATTTCCTGATCAGGGGGCCGACCATCGCGCAGCCTGACAAAATCAGCAGAAACCAGCGTGGGCCTTACCGCGCCCGCCGGCTCGAGGTCCGCTTTGCGCAATTCAGGCAAGCCTACCGGCCACTCAGGCGGCGATCCGGCAAAAAGTGAACCCCGTCGCACCACGGCGCCGGGTAGCGGCATTTTGCCGTGGCGAATGGAATGGTTGAGCAACAGCCTCCACACCCCATCGGGTGTCCGCTGCCAGATGTTCAGGAGATGGCCGTAGGCATCGGGCCTGGACTTGAGCGCAGCCGTATCCTTGGCATCAGCACTGTCCTTGCCAGCACTTACATGTTCGCCGCTGCCCTGCTCAATTTCGATTTCCCTCACTATCGCCGTGTACTGCCATGGCCCGAGGGTATAGCCAAGATCACCGGAAATCGAAACCTCCGCATGGCTCAAAGCCCATTGCAACCGATCCTTGCCCTCGGCCCTCGTCAGCCAAACGTCACGAGCACTTGCCGGGCCGGGGTTCAGAATAATGCTGTCCTCGGTCAAGGCATTCAGGAATGCCCCGCGCAAGTCGCCATCGGCTGCTTTCGCCGCCATTTCCTTGTCAGCAGACAGCAATTCCTGCCAGGCATCGGCCCGTACGGCAGGCGCTGTCACACCATCAAAGCAAAGCAGCAGACACAACTTCGGAAGCAGGGGCCACCGTATCCGCCTCAGCTCAGGCCCTCGCGTTAACATGGCATATCCTTACCCCTTCCTCGACACCAGGCACTCGGGCCTCGACAACTACGGATACCAAGACATCACATGAACAGCAGCCTTGGCAACGGGGACGATACCTTGACCCGATTCATCCTTGGCCGCTCAGGGGTCCGTGGTGCCTTGGTACGACTGAACCAATCCTGGCAAAACATTTGCCAGCGATCGAACTATCCCGGCGCCGTAGCGCGCTGTCTGGGTGAAACCTGCGCCGCGGCCGCCTTGTTCACCGGCAATATAAAGATGGAAGGCAGACTGAGCGTACAGCTGCGCGGCAGCGGTGTACTGCGCACCGTGTTCGCCGAGTGCACCACCTCCGGGACCGTGCGCGGAATTGCCCATCATGGTCAGCCAATGCCTGAACATCTGACGCCACGCGCGTTCGGCCCGGATGCGATCCTGGCCATCAGCATCGAGACCGTTCCACCGGGAGCTCGTGAGGTGCAACGCTACCAAGGGCTAGTCAGTCTCGACGCAAACCAGCTATCCGATGCCTTCGAGGCATATTTCGCGCAGTCCGAGCAGCTGCCGACCCGCATCCGGCTGCTGGCGAGGGAGGATGTGGCCGCCGCCTTCATGATCCAGCAACTTCCCGAAGGCCACCACGATGCCGATGGCTGGCAGCGCGCCAGCGCGCTCTTTGACACCCTGAGCGACAGCGAACTGAGTGACCTGCCCGTCGAAACCCTGCTCTGGCGGCTGTTTCATGATGAAGACCTGCGCCTGCTGGGCAAAAAGCCGCTCAGCTTCGCCTGCTCCTGCTCGCGTGAACGGGTCGCGGACATGCTGCACAGCCTGGGCCAGCCAGAGGCCCTGGCGGCGGCGGAAACCGGGACGGCGCAGGTGCATTGCGATTTCTGCGGACAGGCCTACACTTTCAGCCAGACCCAGATAAGTGGATTGTTTGACCATGGCCCGGAAGCGCCCGGTTCGGGCATGCTGCAGTAACCCTCCGACAATCCGGTTGGCCCGATTAGTTAAAAACTTGTAAAATCATGTACTGTTGAAGGAACATTCTGCTTCGGCCGCTGTCTCACCCCTGCCCAATACAGAGGAACAATCGTGCACAAGCGTCTGCTCACCAGCTTCCTGCTCGCCTCTATGGCGACGCTGGCGCATGGCCAGACCAGCACCTATTCCCTGCTCAGTCCCAACAGCACCACCACCGTGGTGCCGGTCTGGAGCAACAGCAGTGGCCAGCTCGAGGGACTGCTCCTGCTGGAGCCCTCATCGACGCCGCTGTTGAACGCAGCTTCGAGCAATGGCCGCGTCATCTCCTCCTTCAACAAATCCTTGGGTGGCAACAGCCGCTTTCAGGCCAGTTTCGGCAGCACGTCCGGCAGAACAGTCGGTCTGTTCTGCAATGGCCGCAGCAGTCTGCTGACCAGCATCGATGCATTGGCCGATCATTGCCAATTGGGCAGCAGTCAATTCAGTGTCGCCAGCTCTGGTCTCAAGGCGCAAGCCGGTATCCAACGCAAGAATGTCCGTCTCGACACCAGCTTCGGCGCACAGCAAATCGACTTGCTCCGTCAGCCCAACCTGCCCACGGGGTTCGACCCGGCCAATCAGTTCAGCTCAACCGGCGCGGGTTCTGGCGGTCGTGTAACCCAGCAATATCTTGGGCTGAACGGCTCCATCGAGCTTGGGAACCAAGGCTGGGTGACCATCGGCGGCACCGTGGCGAAAGCCCGGCTCATTCCCACCAGCCAGCTCTCCGGCAAGCCACCCTCGGAATGGAATTCCGGCGCTGTCAGTGTCAGTGGTGGCCGTGGCAATATCGGCGGCGAAGTCACCGGAACCACCATCGAAATTGCCGGCCAGGCCGAAACCTTCCGCAGCGTTGGCGCTGGGATAACCTGGAAAACGCCATGGCGCGCAAAACTCTCGGTCGGTGCAGACAATTTGATGACCCGCGGCAAAAATCCGCTGTCTGCCGGCGATGCTGGCCGCAACAAACTCGGTGTCGACAGCAACGTTGATGGTGCCGTTCCGTTTGTTCGTTACGAACAGGATCTTTGAGCCGGCGCGCACTGCGGCGGGAACTGTCTTCGCAAGCCGTATACGACTGTCTACGCGACAGCTCCAGACTGCAGCACTCGGCTGGGCCCACGATTTTCGATCCCGAGGCAATGCTTTTCCCAGGCATCCTTGAAGACATTGCCACCTGTCGGCTGGGCTGACCCGTTGGGCAGCAGGCACCCATGATGAATGCCTGTCGATGCGAGCCATATTTTCCTGCCTCGGCACAGGCATGCCGCATGTTTGATCTCGGTACAATGCCGCCAGGCAGACCAGCCGCCTGCAAGGGGCAAGATAACCGGCGAGAACTCGATGAAACTGCAAGTACCCTTCGTGCAACTGCCGCTGGTTTTTGACGCCGGACTGCTGGCCAGGGAAATCGCCAGCGTCAATGAAACACATTGGAATACGCATCCCCTCGGGTTTCGCGGCAATAGCGCCCTCGCGCTGATCAGCCCGCACGGAAACCCGGGCGATGATGATTTGGCAGGGCCCATGGGCCCCACGCCATGGCTGAATTCATGTCCGTACCTGATGCAGGTCCTGAGTGCGCTGGGCACCACTCTGGGCCGCTCAAGACTGATGAAACTTGCCGGCCAATCGGAAGTGATTGCCCACGTCGACACCAATTACTACTGGCGTGAGCGCATGCGTGTGCACATACCCATCACTACAACGCCAGACGTGCGTTTCCAGGCGGGTGAGGCTGAAGTGCATATGGCAACCGGCGAGTGCTGGATATTCGACACGTGGCGCAGGCATCGGGTCGTCAATGACAACAATCGCGAACGCATCCACCTGGTAGTCGATACCGTAGGCGGCGACGGGCTCTGGGAATTGATCGCAACAGGCCGTTCGCAAAGTCGCACGTCCATCGGCTGGACACCGAGGCTCGTCGATTTCGACCCCGCAGGTCCGACGCCGATGCTGGACTACGAGTCGGTGAATGTACCCCTCGTGATGAGCCCGTGGGAAATACGCGAGCACCTGGTTTTCATGCTCGGCGAAGTCATTCCTGATGGTCGCTTGCCCGCGATCCAGCAAACTCTGCTTGGCTTTTCCCGCCGCTGGCATGCCCTATGGTCATGCCATGGCGAAGGCCGCGAAGGCTGGCCCCGCTATCGTGCGCTGCTCGACGAAACCCAGGCCAGCCTGATCGAACAAGGCATCAATGAAATTGGCCTTCGCAATGAAGTAGGCTTGATGTTTGCGCTCCGTTCATGTGTTTTCGATTTTGCACTTGCCGACCAGGACGAAGTCATCCTTAGTTCGCGCAAGGATCCCCATGGCAGTAGGTCGATGCCTGGCGATGCCGCTGTGGGCACAGAATCGACCAGCAACCCAGATGCCGCTTTTGACCGCCCGGTATTCATAGTCAGCCCACCACGATCCGGCTCTACGCTGCTGTTCGAAACCTTGGCGCAGGCGCCTGGCGTACATACCATTGGCGATGAAAGCCACTCACTCATTGAAGGCATCCCTGCCCTTTCGCCCAGCCATCGCGGCCACACATCCAACCGGTTGCTGGCAGCAGATGCCTCCGCTGCGGTGATTTCAGAATTGCGTGAAAAATTCCATGCCCGCCTGAAGGATCGTGAACTGCGGCCTGCAAATCGCAACGTTCCGGCTCGCATGCTGGAAAAAACGCCAAAAAACGCACTGAGAATTCCATTCCTGCGCAGCATCTTCCCGGATGCACGCTTCATTTTTCTGTACCGCGACCCACGCCAGGTACTTGGAAGCATGATGGATGGCTGGCAATCCGGCGACTTTGAAATGTACCCGAACCTGCCGGGATGGACGGGTCCCGCCTGGTCGTTTCTGCTTACCCCTGGCTGGCAGGAATTGATTGGCAAAGACATCGTCGAGATCGTTGCCCGTCAATGGCAGACCACGATGAATACCGTGCTCGATGACTTGCAAATGTTGCCGACCGACCAGTGGATCGCCGTTGATTACGCACAATTTCTCGACAATCCTCAATCTGAAATTTCAAGACTGTGCCAGTGGGCGAATTGGAATTGGGATCGTTCCCTGGGCCGGAAGTTGCCCTTGTCGCGTTACACCATGACGGCACCAGATCCGGAAAAATGGCGACGGCATGCGGGCCAGATTGAACCCTGGCTGCCCGTTATCCAACCGACTATCGATCGCGCATTGTCGATGTTCGAAAATCGATCGGCCTGAACAAAACAACGTTCATGCTCGATGTTGGACAAGTCAAGCTTCATGGCCCTCACCCGCGGCTTCATCGACAACGCAAATAGCCATGGCCAGCATGGCTGCACCAGACTTTTCCAAGGATCCAGTCATGCTGCACACGTCCAACGCTGATCGTGTCAATGCCCTCGCCGAGCAGGCACACAACCTTGCCCGCCAAGGCCAACGCGCCGCCAGCCGGGCGGCTTGGGAGCAAGTTCTGGCGATCGAGCCTGAAAACGCGCTCGCACTCAACTATCTGGGTCAGGAACTTCTGTTTCGGGGCGAGTTTCACGGCGCTGTTTCATTGCTTGAGCGGGCCACGGCAAACCAGCCTGCATTCGCACTGGCACATGCCAACCTCGCCCGCGCGCGACGCGCCCTCGGGGATCGTGCAAATGCGCTCCAATCACTCGCCGAAGCACTCAAGTGGGAGCCGCAGGCATTTCCT
>Ga0163144_10011460_pt1 | contig 18746 bp, 16 predicted proteins | sample OliLak19BULKMAT1_FD_123175 | JGI IMG/M metagenome (GOLD analysis project Ga0163144, IMG submission 123175) | Freshwater microbial mat bacterial communities from Lake Vanda, McMurdo Dry Valleys, Antarctica - Oligotrophic Lake LV.19.BULKMAT1 | ecosystem: Environmental > Aquatic > Freshwater >... | reverse complement strand
TCCTCCATCTTCGCCAGCAGAAAACGGTCGATCTCCCCGCGCGCCCACGCCGCGTCCTGCACCGCCGGCACCGCCGCGTCGCGCATCGGCTGGAAGGACCAAAACTTCCGCGCCTCGTCCATGTTGATCGCGGGTTTCGCGGGAGCCCCCGCCTTGGCCTCGCGCGGATCGGGCAAACCCATCCGCACCCACTCCTCGAAATCCCGCACCTGCTCCACCGCGAGCCGATGCTTTGGCGGCATCTGCAAATCCTCATCCGTGTAGCGGATCGCCTCGATCATCGCGCTCTTCTCCGGGTCGCCCGGCGTGGCCGCCGGCCCGGTGGTCCCGCCTTTCAGGATGTCGCGTCGCGAATCCAGCAGCAGCCCGCCTTTGATCTTCTCGCTCTCGGCGCTGTGACACTTCGCGCAATGCTCCGCCAGCACGGGGCGGATCTTCTTTTCAAAAAACTCGATCCCCTCCGGCGTCGCCGGCCCCTCCGCCCATGCACTGCCCGCCGCCAGCACGGCAGCGAGAGCGGGCAGGAAAAAGCGCGAGGGTTTCATGTGGTGAACGCGAGCAGTCACAGCGGGCCGAGAATGCTACGCAAACGTATGACCCGCAACGGCGTTTCCGCTTTGGGGAAATGTGGCGGAGGAATTTGAACGGTTTCGCCTCACGAAAAAAACTTTCAGAAAACACATCAAGCCCACCGGGAAACCCCGTGAGTCCCTGTTGAAGCCATCCCTTCAACGTCTTGAAAATACCGGCTCCCAACTTTATTCGCGTCTTCGCAGGTTTCGGCACCGGGCAATTTCGGTTCGCGCGCGTCGCCTCGCGCCAGCGCGTCAGACGAAAGACCAGGCGCTCAATCCAGTTCGCCGAGTTCCAGCAGCCGCGCGCGCTGGGCGAGGTTGTCCGCCTCGTTGAATTGCAGCAGCCACGCCGTGGTGCGCCCTCCATCCGTGAGGCCGGCAAGGAATGCGCCGTCGCGGCAAAAATGCTCCTCCCAGCGGTCTCGCCGCGGATGAAACAGCCGCGTCAAAGTCCAGGAATCGGGATCGATGCTCGCGAGATTCGGCCCCTTGATGGCGTTGCACCAGCAGCAGGCCAGCGCCAGGTTTTCCACGTTTGGTAACACGAGAATTCGCCAAGCTTCGTTTCAACAGAGTAAGAAACTGCAGAGGTTCTCACGGCAAAATCTTCTTCAAAACCTCTGCCAGACGGTAGCCGTGGGAGACAGGAGGAGTCTGAAAGGAAGCTGCGCTTATCATTTTTGCCGCTGACGTTGCCGCGACTTTCATCTGGCCGATGCCGAGCCAACGGAAATTGTCTATTTTGTCCCGCGCACCGCAAGCGGGGCTGGCGGAACGCATTTGCGCGTGGGCGGCAGATGATGGAGGCAGGCCGTCTGGCCGATGACATGGAACCCGACGCCGGCCCTGCAATGGCCGAACCAAGGATGGACCGCCCTTGCAGGGCTTTCGGTGGTTTTGACCGTCCCACCCAAGGCCTTGCCCTAGGCTGGCTTGTCATTGGGCCATTGACCCTCAATGCAGAGGCAAAAGTGCATGTCAGGCTCTACTCGCACTTAAAGCTGCCGGTCCCCTTGATGAACTTCGCCGCATTCGCTGCGCTATAAGTGCCGGGGGGCTGCGGCTGGCCGTCGAGCGTGAGCTTGGCAACACGCATCTCGCCTTTGAAGCTCAGGTCCAGCGTGGCGCCAGCGGCGACGGACACCGCGGTCTTGGTGCCCAGGCTCCCGGCGCTGGCCAGAACCAAGGTGCCCTGAGTTACCGTGGTGGGGCCGGAGTAGTTGTTCGTGCCGGAGAGCGTCCACATGCCAGTGCCGCTTTTGGTGACTGCTAACGTGGCCTCATTCTTGCGATCATGCGGATCGGCAATGCTGGCGGCCAGCTCGCCCGCGCCAGCGCTGGAGCCTTGCAGGACGATGGTCTTGCTGAAGCCGTAGCCGGACATATCGAAGGGACTCGTGAACTTCATCAGCCCGCTCCCGGATTGGTCGAGGGTCACGGTTTGTTTCTGGCCGTTGAGGTCGAGGATGCGATCCGTCGTCTCGCCCTTGCCGGTGTAGATGAAAGTGGCATCGCCGCTCAGATCGATCATGGCATCCTCCAGCGTGGCCGGTGCGCCCAGGCTGCTGCCCGGCTTTCGGCCTTGCACGCTATTCCACGACGCTATGCCCAAGGTGCCACCCTCCACATAGGTCCGTCCCGAGTAAGAGTTGGTGCCCGTGAGTTGCAACGTGCCGGCTCCGCTTTTCTTGAAAGTGATCGCGCCGCCGTTGGCTCCGCTGGAGTCGCCGAAGGCCGCCGTGAGCGCGACAGGTTCGGTGGCATTGGCGGTGTCGAGGCAGACCCACGCGGCGCCCATCAAGCCATTGTTGTCGTTGGCGGTGGTCAGACTTTTCAAGAGCGCGCCGATCTGCGCGCCAGTGAACTCGTCTTTCCCACCGGCATTGAGGCGCAGCGTCGCCGTGGGATGCACCGTAATGTTTTTCGGAATCCACTTCGCGGTATCCGCGCCGTAAAGTCCGGCGGCTTTTTTGATGAGCAGCGTGCCGCGCAACACGGTGGTCGGTCCGGTGTAGTTACACTTCCCGTGCAGCGTAACAGTCCCGCCGTGGGTGACGCTGAGGTAGGTTCCCATTTTCCCCAGCATGGTGAAACCGCCGGGGCCGCTCATGGCACCGTGGATGTGGCAGTCGCCATAAAAGTCCGCGACCGCATTCAAGGTAATCGGCCCTTCGCAGGTGCTGTCGAAGAGCCGACCTTGGTTGATGACCACAGGATTGCCGATGCGCGCGTGCGCGCCCAGCGTGGCGAAGTCATTCAGCGTCACCGGTCCCGTGCCAAGGCCGTCGGGTTTCATCACGAGGATCTTGCCGCCATTGGCCATCGTTCCGCCGCTGTAGGTGTTGGTGTTCTCCAATTGCAGGATGCCGAAATGACCATCGTGGCTGTTGATCCGCACGGACTCCGGTTCGCCGTAACTGTTGAGAACCACCCCGCCCGTTCCCGACACCAGACCTTTGAAGGTAATGAAGCTATTCGGGTCGTTGCCACTGGCCGTCTGCACATGGAGGTTGCTCGCGAGGGTCACGGGCATCTCGAAAGTGGCCCGTCGCCGATCTTTCCCCACCGTGATCACCGGCGGAAAACCACTCACGCTCTGCTTCGTGAAGGCGATGCTGCTCCCGGTCAGGAACAAGGTCTCGCCGCCATCCCCCAGCGCGAGACGGCAGAGCGGGAAGCTTTCCTTGATATTGTTCGCCAGCGCGCACTTCGCGATCTTATCGAAACTCAGCGCGCCATCCCCCTTCCCTCCCGGGGCAGCACCGCCCGACCACTTCGCGGCATCGTTCCAATTCCCCGCCACGGGATTGCTCCAGGTGAACAAGGTGGGTTCGCCGCCTTTCACCACCGAAACCGTGAAAATCCGCGTGGACCCATCCTGCGCGGTTACCGTATAAGTCTGTGGTTTCGTGAAATCCCGGGCCGTCCCGGATGGCGGGACCGCCGTGGCCAAAGGCGGGAGCGTGAAGGTGGGGGCCAACGCTTTCACGTCGGAACCCGCTGGGACATACACGCCGATGCTCGTCCCGGCGATGTCCACCGAAGTCGCCCCCGGCACCGCGAAGGACCACAGGCTCTTGGCCGGGCTGCTCATGGTCTTAGCCACCGGCACGGGCTTGGGTTTCGTGATCGGGACGGAGACGTAGGGTTTGTCGTCCTTGATTGTCTCGAAGGGTGATTCCGCTTTTACGTTACCCCTGGTCTGCGCCAGCTTCGCGGCTTTGACCGGGTCGATATACTTCGCGAGGTCACGCATGGCGATGACTTGGTAGTTGTTATCCTTCAAATACTGCATCATCGCTTTGAAAGTCGCCGGCTCCAGGCTCACGCCGGGATGCTCCATGTCCGGCACCCCGTGAAAGCAATACACCACCACCCGACCCTGACACGCCTGCTGCGCCTGCTTGATGAAAGTCTCCACGGTTACACTATCCTTAATCGTGAAGGAGGGCACATCGAAAGGGTTATCCACCGTCGGGCGATAAGGCCGCTCATAGCCACCGCGGCCAAAGGTGTAACCGTTCGCCGCCAAATCAGGATAAATGGTGGGAGCCGCCGCATACACTGGCCAGCACACCGTCGTCGGTTTCGGGCAGCCATGCGCCAGCAGCGCATCCTCCATCGCGAGAAAGTTCGACAGTCCGCCCCCGTGACCCATCGTGTGATTGCCGATCTCAAAGCCATCCTGCGCCATCGCCTGCATCTGCCGGTAAGTCAGATACCAGTCCTTGCGCGTGCGAAAGGAATCGAAGTCACACACATACATCGTCCCGCCAAATCCCAGCTCCTTCAAAATGGGAGCCACTACGGTCGCGTGGCTGGCCGGGGCATCATCAAAGGTCAGGACGATCAACTTGGCGGGAATGGGCTTGATGAGAATTCCGGTCGGATCGGGCAGAACGGAAGCCTGTCCAAAGGTGCTGGAAGGCAGCGCTAGGGCGAGGAGCAAGAGAGTTTTGGCGAGGAGGTTTGTTTTCATTGTGGCGGGCATTGTGTGGAGTTGATCAACGATTCACTTTCTCAGCAACAAGAGGAGCGTCACAGCATGTGAGGGCGGCAATGCCGTTCGCACCAACAATCAACTTCTCCTGCGTCCAGTTCGTCTCCGTGAGATAGGAGATTTTGTTCGCCGTGCTGGGTTCCTTGAGTTTCAGCGTGAGGACCTTCCCGCTGAGCGCGCCGGAGAAGACTTTGTCTTTTTCGCCGGTGCGCCAGCAGCCAGCGTCCCGTCATGGCCATTACCCGAGAGATCCTTCCAAGACTTGACCACGCCCTGGTCATCCACCGTTACCCCGACTGCGGCATCATACCAATAAACCAAGCCCGCCTTCACCGGCAGTTGATCCGCTCCCACCGTAGGCACCCGTGGCCGGAGCGTCGTGAATGTGGCGCTGGCCTTCGCCCAACCCTCCCCGCTCGCGTTCGCCGCGGACGCCCGATAGTAATAGGTCTGACCAATGATCAGCTTGCTGGCCGTGGCGACGAAGTCCGTGCCGTTCTTCACCCCTTTTACCTCCATCTTGTTCGCCCAAGACGCGGCCGTGGCACCGCCGTCCACCGGCCCGTAATAGATGACCACATCCGCATCGCCGCCCCCATCCAGCCGGCCCTGCAGTTTCGCCTCACCCGGAGCGGTGTTTGTCGCTCCGGCCCGGTTATTAAGGTCGGGAGCGGCAAGGGTATCCGTCAGGCTCGTCAGACCGAGACTTGCCGTTACCAGCATCTTGGAAAGGAAACGCATCTTTATAGGTTCGGTTTATTAAAGTTAGATGCGGTGTTCGCGGGTGTTGCTGCATGCAGATCACCCGGCAGTTAGTGCGGGCCAGATGGTGGTGAGTGCGCGGGCGTTGAGGGCGGCGGATTCGGCGGGACTCAGCGGGGTGGGGCGCGGGTGGTCCCAGCGCGCGAGGAGCCGCTGGCCCCAGCGGGCGTAGCGCGGATTCGACGCGGCACCGCAGACATCGCCGCCGATGATTTCCCCGTGCGCGCGGAGTTCGCGGAGCGCCCACGCGAGGTCGGCAGCGGTGAATAGGCCGGGCTCCCAATTCGTGGCGGACTCGGCGGCGTGGAGGCAGTCGAGATCCACGGTGACGTAAAGCCGCCGCCCCGCGAGCTGCGCGGCGAAGGCCTGAAACTGCGCGCGCCAGTCGAGCGGGGTGATGCCGGGGAAGCGCCGCTGGCCCGACGGCGCGAGCCGCTCGGTCCACGGCCACACGCGCAGACGCCCGCTGGCGAGGGCGCGGCGGTCGGTGAAAAGGTGGCCGGGCCAGTTGAGTTCAAAGTTGCCGCAGCCCCAGATCGCCGCCGCCTCGACATGCGGATATTCGAGCGCGCGATTTAGCCACATGCCGCAGCCCCAGCGCGGCGGGCGCGTGTCCCAGTCGGGATGGTTGTCGAAGGAAATGACCGTGACCTTTTCCGCCACGCGCCGGACCCACAGCGCGGAGAGATGGTGAAAATCCCCCGAACCAAACAGCGTGAACGTCCGCCCCCCGCCCGGCGTCTCGGCGGCGAAGGACTCCAGCTCCTCCTCGCTCGTGCAGTAGCGCAGCCGCGGCCCCCACGCGCGGGCATCGTGATACGCGCCGACGATGGCCTCGCGCGGCCAAGCGCCATCGAGGTCAATGTGGAGCGCTTCTGCCACTTAGCAGCCGATGAAAAGGGCGTCCGCCGCGGCCCGCCGCATTTTTCCACGCATGTCCGGCGTCTTCACACTGCCGCGGTCGCGGGGGGAAAGTGCGGGTGAAAGAACGAACACGAGCGGCATTTTGTCGAGCCCGCTACGGGATGATCTCCGTGCCGATTCCGGTGTTCGTGAAAATCTCCAACAGCAGCGCGTGCGGCGTGCGCCCGTCGATGAAGTGAATCTTCTTCACGCCCTGCGCCAGCGCCTGCATGGCGCTCTCCACTTTCGGGATCATCCCGCCGACGATGATCTCGTCCTCGATGAGCTGCTCGATCTTCTCCGCGTTGACCGACGGGATGAGCGAATCCTTTTCCAGCGGGTCGCGCATGATGCCGGGCACGTCCGAGAGGTAGATCATCTTCGCCGCCTGCAGCCGCCCGGCGATGGTCCCGGCGGCGATGTCGGCGTTGATGTTCAGCACCACGCCGTCCGCATCTTTCGCCAGCGGTGAAATGACCGGCACATGCTCGCGCGCGACTGCGGCGAGGATGTCCTCGAGCCGCACCTCGACGACTTCGCCGACGTAGCCGAGATCCACCGCCGTGGTCTTGCCGTCGGTTTGCGGCGGCAGCTTGCGGCCCACCAGCACTTGCTTGCCGGGGATGCCCACGGCCTGCCCTCCGAGCGCGTTGAGCTGCGTCACGATCCCCGGATTGATCACCGTATCCAGCACCTCCTCGACGATGCGGATCGCCTCCGCATCCGTCACGCGCAGCCCATTCACAAACCGCGCCTTTTGCCCCGCGTCGCGCATGCGCTGGGTGATCGCCTTGCCGCCGCCGTGAATGAGCACCGGATTGATTCCCACCGCTTCGAGAAAAACCACGTCGCGGAGAAAACGCTCGATGACCTGCTCATCCTCCATCGCGCTGCCGCCGTATTTGATGACGAAAAGTTCGCCGCGGAATTTCTGGATGTAAGGCAGCGCCTCAATGAGGGACTCGGCGCGGTCGGTGGATGGTTTGGCCATGAAAAAAATCGGGGTTGCGGGCCAAGCAATTACCCGAGGCGCGGCGGGAAGCCACCCTTACTTTCCAAAACGTGCCGAGGTCGAGCGGCTTGATCCAGCGGAGTGGGGAGGAAATGGAAAAATTCCGCGCCCGAGGTCAGGCCACGTTTTTCGTCTTGGTCAGGCCCGAAGCTCCGGCAAGCCCACCGGGCGAGTTTGAGCCGACTGGTGCTGGCCAGGTGGCGTCGGGCCTTAGTGCGTTGGAAAACCCAGCACCGCTTTTTGCCGCAAAACCTCATGGGCCAAGCCATCGGCTATGCGCGCCGGCAATGGCCCGCGCTCTTGGTCTTCCTCGCCGACAGCCGGCTGGAGATTGCTCACATCCCGAACGAAAACACCATCCTCCACGGCGCTCGGAGCTGTGCATGACGCTTCCGCAAAATAGGCGCAGTCCCGCTTTAATCGCACCACCACAGCGCGAAATTCTCGATTCTAAAGCTGCCCCCTTCCCTACCCCTACACGTTGATCGTGATCCGCTTCATCCAAATCAACTCCACGAACAACTATTAGCTCTCCACCCTGCATTAGCTAAAAAATGTTTTTCCAGCTACAATGAAAACTCAGCTTCACCGCCTCTTACCCTCGGCGCTGGCTCTGTCCCGGCTCACAGCTAGTCTGGCACCACTACTCTCAGCGGCGGCGTCACCTTGGTCTCAAACTACAACATCGGACCAGGCAACCTCATCCTCCACGGAGGTGTCATTGAAAGTTATTGGACTAAAAACTTCATCCGCGCCCTTGGCTCCGGTCCTGGCCAAGTCCAAATCACCGGCGGGGCCAGCGGCGTTGGCATCAATGGGGCCACCGGCATGAGCGTCATCTTCGGCAACACCGCCGCTTTTGAGGCCTTCTGGGGCACTTTGTTCTTCAATCCCTCCACGCTCGTCCTTCAGGCATCCTCCGCCCAAGCCAAAGCCAGCATTACTTTTGCGACCAAAATTGACCTCAACGGTGCCAACGGCACGGTTGCCGCGAATGGCACCAACCTTGGCGTGACATCCACCATCAGCGGTGCAATCCGCAACTCCGTCGGCACAGCCGCCGGACTCACTAAAACCGGTCCGGGACTGCTGATCCTCACCGCTGCCAACACCTACGACGGCGGAACCACCATCAACCAGGGCAACCTGCGATTTGGCGGGCTCACCTCGATGCCCGCCGCCGGTGATGTGGCCGGGCAAACCGGTACCACCCTCACCATCGAGGTCGGCGGCACCGGCGAGTGGACCACCGACACCAGCGGCAACGGGACCGTCGGCGGCCTCTTGGCCCGGCCTCGGCAACCTCGCACCCGGCAACCTCGCTGTCGGCACGCTTGCCGTCACCGGCATTCTCGACCTCGCCGGCATGGCGGGCGGCACGGGCAAACTCCAATACGAAATCGCCGCACCAGCCGCCTCCGACAAAATCGCGGTCACCGGCACCGCGCAAATCGGCATCGGGCTGCTCGGCTTTAACGACTTCACCTTGACCGCCCTCCCCGGCATCACCTCCGGCACTTACGTCCTTCTCACCACCACCGGCGGCATCACCGGCTCACTCGACCAATTCAATCATCGGCGGAACGGTGAAAAAGCTTGCCAAGCGGTGGCCGAAAAAGAGGATCGCCGCCAACAGCGAACGCCCTGCTTGGGCTGGGATCTGTGGGGAAACTTCTAGTCAAACGACACCGCTCAACCAGTCACCGTTATGCCCAAATATCCGATTCTTAAACAGTTCGACGCTTTGGAGGCCGCAGACTTCGCTGCTTGGCCCGTATGGATTCCCTGCCGCCCCGGCGACAGCAACCAGCCTTGGTACGCCCAAACCGACGCCAACACCTACCGTCCGTGGATGGACGATCTGCCGATCAGCCGAGACATGCGCTCTTTCCTCGCGCAATCCTCCCTGACGCTGGCCGACGGAACGGTCTTCGAAGGCTTCGCCTCGTGCCCGGCAGGCGGGGCCGATTTCAACATCTCCACGGTGCGACCGCAGCTCTTTACTAACATGGGACGGCGTTTCGGGTTTTGGTTTGGCAACTCCTCGCCCTCCACGTTCACCAAGCACGATTTTTATTCCGCCATGGGCAAAACCGAACTCCAAATATTTCCCATCGTGAACGCGGTTTCGCCGGAAATATCGGCAGTGGACATAACCATCGGGATCCCGGGATTTGTGCATTTCGATACGACTCCGCCGCCTGGTTTCGTCGTCGAGACGTAACCCGAGCCGGTCCGCAAAACGATCGACCCTCCCGCCGTTGCGACGTGCGGTTGGTGATGAATCGGGGGGAGTGGGGTCAGCTTTTAATGGCGCTCAATTGAGGCTAAAAACAGGCAGGTTGCCCTATCGTTTTACTATGTTGGAAATGACTCTGACGGGGCTTAAGTGAGCGCCATTAGCGCCATTAGGGTCAGCTTTAGAATTGAGAATTTCGCATTTTAGCGGCGCGAACATTTCGCAAAACGAAAAGCCCTGCCGGTGGCCGACAGGGCTTCGTGATGAATCGTGATGTTTTTTGACGATGTCCTTATTTCCGCTCGCGGGAGCGGCGGCGGCCGGCCAAGCCGAGGAGTCCGGCGAGAGCGAGCATGGCCGAGGAGGGCTCGGGCACGATCTGCACGTTGTCGAACTGCAGCGCGGTCGTGCCGTTGAAGTCGTTCACATCGACCACGCCGACGACGAAATCGACCGTCTGCGCGGAGGGAAACGCCTGGCTGGAAAAGGTGTTCACGGCGCTTTCAAAGGCGAACGGGCTCGACGAGGTGCTGCCTAGGGACGCCTGCCCAAGATTGATTTTCGTGCCATTGATGACGACGTAGGCGTAGTCGGCGAGGGGATCGTTGGTCAGGAACTGCCACTGGAAGAAAATCACGTCGCCAGCACCCACCGTGAAAGTCTGCTTCAGAGCAGAGCCCTCGAAGGCAAAGACCAGGCTGCCAGCATCTGGATCGAGCGCGTCCACGGAAAGGTTTGAGAACGTGTCGAGGCTGTTCGAGGAATCGGCGGCGGCGATCCCGGAGAAGTTGAAAGCTCCGGCGGAGGCTGGTGCGTCGTCTTCAAAATTCACGGCGGCCGTGGTCAGCAAGGCGGCGCCGGACTGGATGCTCACGTCTCCGAGCTGCGTCCAGCTCGTGAGGCCCGAGCTGAAGCCGCCATTGAGGACTTGCGCCTGCGCGGGCAGAGCGGCGAATGCGGCGGCGACAGTGAGGATGGCAATGGATTCGATTTTCATAATGGTTTGTTGAATGGAGTTAATGAAGTGGGTGCGGGCAATGGATCAAAAGATGAGGTCGCGGGCGGGGACGATCTGGTGTTTGACGATGCCTCGGAGGGTGGCGAGCGGACGCGGCGCGGCGGGGCCGGCGGTCCCGTCCGTGTCATACTGAAGGCTCACGCCATTGATGCCATCGACCACGCGGATGTGACCACTGGCGACGGGGTTGGGTCCGCTAAAGCCGATGCTGGTGAGCAGCGCAGTGAGCTGGATTTTGTCGGCGTAGGGCGTGAAGTCGGTGATGATGTCCCCGGCGTCGCGCACGTTGGTGTAAACGAAGGTATCACCGCCCGCGCCACCCGTGAGGGTATCGCCCGCGCCGCCGCCGGTGATCACGTTATCGCCAGCGGTGCCAACAAGAATGTCACGAGCGCCGGTGCCGACGACTGGCACGCCGGGATTGGCGACCGCCACAGCGAGATCGATGATACGACCGTGGAGATCCTGAGCGCTGGTCGCGGCGTACATGGTGTTGGCGACTTCATCGCCATCGGCGGCATTGACACGACCGAGGCCGCCAGCGGTTTTAGGGATTTCGATGAAGGACGCGAGTGCCTCCTGGTAGGTGATCGTGTTGACCGTGTTGGCGAAGACGACGTTGTTGGCCGCGAAGGGGTAGCCATCGCCGCCATTGGCCGTGAAGTCGATGGTGGCGAAAGAGAAGGTGCGGGTGTTGTTCACCACCGCACCGCCATCAATGAGCACGGTGCCGTCATCAAGCACCACGCGCTGGACGCGGTTGCCCGTGCCGAGGGTGGTGCGGCGGGTGTTATTAGTGTTGTAGAAGATCTTCAGACCGGAGACCTGTGGGTAGCGGCCTTCTTCACCGCCGATAGTGTTGGTATTGGTGCCGCCGAAGCCGTGCTCAAGGATGTCCTTGAGCTGGGTGGCGTTCATCACCGTCGCGGTTTTGATCAGGTTGGTGAAGGGCAGCACGTTGAAGGTATCCCCCACGGAGAGGTTGCCCGGTCCGGCGACGGAGACGCGGACGCCGCCGCCATTCTGGATCGCGACATCGGCGCCGCCGGCGAAGCGGTTGGCGTCGGCGACGAGGTTGCCGAGATTCGTCTCGGATTTACGGATGCCGGGGGCGTAGTTCACGTTGGTCGCGCCCTGACGATCAGCATTCAGGCGGACGCCGGTGGTACCGATGAGCTGGGCATTGAGGACGCTAATGTAGTTCCGCACGGGGGTGATGACGGAGCTGGAGAGCACGGAGTCGCCGGTGACGCGGTCGAGGTCGCTGGCGAAGCCGGAGACGCGGCGCATCCTGGTGGAGTCCACGCTGGTCAGCAGGCCGGTGGTGTCGTCGATGGTGAGATTCACCTCACCCACGTAGCGGTTGCCGAAGTGGCTGGTGACGAGCGGGGTCGGTTTGGGGATCAGGCTCGCGTCGTTCACATAGATCGGGTGGGTGGTGAAGCTCGGGGCGACTCCGCCATTGATGAGCAAGTCATCCGGATCGGTCATCAACTCGTGACCGCCACCGGAGACCACGAGATCCACGCCGGTGAGGCCGGGAATGAGGACGGTGCGCTCGTTTTGGGCGTTCTGTAGATGGCTGACGATGATGACGAACGTCGCGCCTTCGATGGTGCGCAGATCATTCACCTCCTGCTGGACGAAGGGGAGGAGGGCCTGGAGATTTTGCAGTTCGGAATTGGCTGCGCTGAAGCCGGCGGTGAGATTCACCGCGCCCGGCGAGGAGATGATGGGCAGGAGCGGCGTGGTGACGCCGATGATGCCGACTTTCTTGCCGCCGGTGGTAGTGATGACTTTGGAGCCGGCGACCTTGCCCGCGGTCTCGAGGGCGGTGAACGCGGGCGTGGCGCTGAAGTTCAGATTCAGCGAGAGGTAGGAGGAGCCGGAGACTTCCGCAAAGCGGGCGGCCACGGTCGGGCCGAGATCGAACTCGTGGTTACCAAAGATAGAGGCATCGAAGCCGATGCGGCGCAGGGCGATGGCGTCGTAGAAATCCTGACCGCCGTCCGGGTGGGCGGTGGCGAGATTGGCAAAGCTGGCGGTGAGTCGCCGGCATTCAGCTTCAGCACGAACCGGCCGGCCGTAGTAGCGGCGCTGGAGGCATTGGCGATCACCGTGGCGAGGCGGTCCACGCCACCGTAGCAGGAGATGGGTTGGCTGTTATCGTCGCGCAGATTGCCCTGCGCGGAGAGGAGCCAGGATTCTTGGTCGCCGACGCGGAGGATGGTGAGACCTTCCGCCCAAGAGAGCGTGGGAAGGACAAGGGCGGTCGCGAGACCGGCGAGACATGAGGTGATTGAGCGGCAGAGCGGTCGGACGGAGGATTTCATGAAGTGGAATCGGTGTTACTGAGGATTGTTTGATTGTTTGCAGCGGCCTAAACGCCCAGCGGACGGTCCGGGATTCGGCATGGCACTTAGCGATGCCTTGCTCCGGCTGGCAAGGGGGGAAAGGTAATAGGTTGACGGCGTTTTCATGGCCGTCGCGTGACGGAAACATTCGGCTTCTAGGAATCTTCTTTCGCGCCCGCCGCACTGCGGACGGTCGGCACGGGGATCGGTGCCGGGGAGTGAGGGGTCTGTTAAGAGAAGTCAAAAGAAAAGTTCATCCGTAAAGCCCCTTAAATTCTTGCCATTCGGGTCACTTCACACTGCAGCCAAAACATTCTTGGCAAAGCGGAGTGTAAAGCTACGCTCTCGCTAAATGAAGACGGCTCCGAAATTCCCTGATTCTGCCAAAAACCGGCGCGGACTGAGGACTTTGCTTTCAATCACTCCCTCGTTTCCGTCAGACCGGCATGATACGTTCCAAGGGAAATAGAAATCGATGTTCGAGCCGATCAAGAATGGTATGAGATTTTCCCGCGATCCGATCGCGTTTCTCTCCAGCTGCCTGCAGCAACACGGCGACTACCAGCTCACATACCTCGGCAGGAACAGGGTGTTCCTCGTGTTCGACCCGAACATCGCCCGGCTAATTCTGAGCGACGCGCTCACTTTCACGAAAACCAAATTCGTCTACGACAAGATCAAGCCGATCACCGGTGCCACCGGACTCGTGCAAATCGAAGGCGAGGCTGGCCTGAAGTTGCGCCAGGCATTCAATGGATTTTTCACGCAGGCGTCCCTCGACTGCTATCTCGACTCGGCGCGAGCGATCATCGAGAAGACAAGTCCGTCGTTCGAGGGCGTGCGCGACGTTCGGCATATCGCCACCGAGATGGTGCTAAGCACCGCACTGGCTATGTTCGCCGGCGTCGGCGAGGCCGCAGAAACAACTGGGCTTTCAGCACACTTCCTGCGTCTGAACGACCTGTGCGCAAAAGAATTTAAAAACCTCCTACCGCTCAACAATCCACTCAGGAAGTGGCAGATCCGCAAGGTGCAGGCGCAGCTCGACCAAGCGATCCTGCAGGTGATCCAGAGCGAATGCGATCCCCGATCACTGATCCACGCGATCCGCGACGGCAACTCGAAAATCCCGATGCAGGTAAGCGACCAGTTCATCACCAACCAGCTTAAAACCTTTCTCTTCGCCGGGCACGAGACGACCGCCACCTATCTCATCATGGCTCTTTATGAACTCTCGAAGGACCAGGATCTCCAGCAGCGCGTCCGTCACGAGGTCGCACAACCGGATCAGAAAATCGGCACGGTCAGCGCCTTCCTGAGAGAAATCCTGCGCCTGTATCCCCCCGCATGGATGATCGTCCGCGAGAGCACCCAGAACGGAGAAATCGACGGACAACCCTATCGGATGGGCGACTACTTCTTCATCGGCGTCCACCAGATCCACCGCCACCCGGACTACTGGCATGACCCGCTCCACCTGAACCTCGACAACCAGATCGACAAAAACATCGCCTTCCTCCCCTACGGATTTGGTAAACGTCACTGCATCGGCTCCCGGCTCGCCGATCTCGAACTTAAAATGATCCTCGGGATTTTGTTAGAGAGCTATCAGCTGGATTACCGTGGCGATGAAAAACCGATCCGATCCAAAGTGATGATCACCGCCTACCCCGACGATCCCGTGAGGATTCAATTTTCTACCCGATGAGCGAACCCCCTAAACAGTTCAGCGCACAGACCTTCGAGCAGATGCTCCGCGAAACGCTCGCCGAATATCGCCAGGTGATTCCCTATCGCAGCGACCTTTTGTTCACGGAGTTCCTGCCGCGCGGTTATACGATGACCACGCTTTCGTGCGTGCCGGACGAACACTTCCACCGCGTCCTGTTCATCAAGTCCGTACTCGGCATGTTCATCACACTGCTCGACGACTTCGCGGACAACCCCGAACTGCGCAACAAGGAACTGCTAAACAAACTCTATCGCGTGCCGTTCGACGATGAATTCATCAAGCCGGAAAGCTGCACCGAGACTGAACGTAAAATCTGCGATCTCGCACTCAGCCTCCGATCCAAGATGAGATCCTCGATCCGATTTCTCCCAAATTTTTTAAGTTACTACGACGTCTTCAAATTCGATTTCGAGCAGGTGATGCGCGCCAATCAATACAGCGAACTGATGACCGACTACCCGCATATCATCAACCCGGCCGAGTGCGTCCAGTTTGGCCCCTACAACATGGGAATGGTGCTCGCCGGCATGATCGATCTGATGAGTTGTCCGAATCGATCGAACCCGCTCGGAATCCTGCGTCAGGCATTCATCATCGGACAACGGCACGCGCGACTCTCCAACGTGATCACCACCATGGGCCGTGAGAGGAGTGAGCGCGATTGCACCAACGAGATCATCGGCCTGAGCCGCTACTACGGTTCGAGCATCGAGCAACAGTGCGAACTCGCCCAGGGCGAGATGTCACAGCTCATCCGCGAGCTGGAACAGATCAACACCACCCAGTTCGACATGCGCCTTTACGTCCGCGGACTACAAGATCTCCACTCACTGCACAGCTCGTTAATCGGAACCATCTAACACATGGACCAAACAATCGTCATCATGGGTGCCGGTATTTCCGGGATGGCCGCAGCCCAAATGCTCGCACAGCGTGGTGGAAATGTCCTGCTGGTCGATAAATCGTTTGCACCCGCCGCCCAATCGGGACACTTGCATGTTTTGCTTTCCCGCGGGCAGCAGCTTCTTGATACAAAGGAGATACAAAGGAGATACAAAGGAGATCAACGGTGTCCAAAATTCCACCTACAAAACGGCATAGAGATGGCGCAGGGCGGCGATGGCGGACTCGTGGTGAGGCTAGAGAAAGAGTTGCACCCCGCAGCCAGCGGATGAACTTCACCGAGCGCACGGTGAGGCGCTGAAGCGTGCGCACGAGCCGCGGCAGGAGCAGGTTTTGCTGGGCGAGGCGCTGCTCTTCTTTGGCCAGCCACGGCGCGCGCCGGTTGATCTCCGCCTCATTGCGCACGCCATGCACGCGGGCCAACCCCGCCTCGCACAGGATCATGAGGTTGTGGGCCAGACAAAGGAAGTGCGCCTGCATGGCTTTGGCCTTGGCGGAACTCGCCCAGGCCTTGGTCTCACCCAGCTTGTTCTTGAGTTCGTCAAAGGTCTTTTGCCAGCGCCCGCCGGCGCTGCCCTGTGGGCAAAGGCTCCGCCCTTTGGCTATCTCGCTCCGCTCGGTTCCCGGCTCAGAAAATGGAGCCCGCCCGTGTGCTTCCAGTGGTGCCACTTTTGAAAGTCGATCCTCGCGCGATCCCAGACACAGAGCACCTTGCGACCCTTTTTGGCACCTTGGCGGAGTTCCTCCATGGAGAGGCGTTTGAGCGCGTGCATGTCGTGCTCCTTTTTACGGGCGACCTGATCGGCCGCCGTCAAGTGGGCGAGCGCATGGGTCCGCAGATTGCGGGTCAAGAAATGGCCGGTGGCATACTTGCCGCCATCGTCCGCGGCGGCCGTGTCATGCGCGGCGGCGGCGTGAAAGTGACCGTCGCCCGCCTGAATCTCGAAGTCCGCCAACTCCGGCACCCCGCCCCAGAAGTCCGCCCCCAGCGCCGGCAGACTGCGGGCCAGACCGTGGGAGACCTCGGCGATCAGACCCAGGCGGTGGCCGCTTTTGAGGGTCTCAAAGAAGTGATTCGTCGTCGGAGCCTCCAGACCGACCGCCGTCAGATGCTGGAGAAACCCCCGGCCGGTGGGTCGGTCTTCCAAAGCGCGGCGCACCGCGAGGAGCAGCCATTGGTCATCGGAAAGCTCCGGGCAGACCCGTGCCGCCGGGGCTTGATCGAGATGGGTCCGTGCCGGGGCAAAGAAGCTTTCGGCAAAGTTCGGGAGGGGGACAACGGGGTGGGAAGAACAAGAAGGATGAGGCATGAAAATTTTCGCCGCCACCTACCCTCTCCGGTCAAGCGCTATTACGCGGAAACCCTGTTATTTCCTTGCTTGGCGGCTTTTTAATAGCCACGCGACCCCACCATGATGCGCCTCGCCTAAGTCACCCCAGCCCCACCAAACACCCAACCAGACCCTAATGGCGCTCAATTAAGGCTAAAAACGGACAGGTTGCCCTATCGTTTTACTCTGTTGGGAATGACTCTGACGGGGCTTAAGTGAGCGCCATTACAACCAGACCCTGTTTTTTACGAAATTTTGGACACCGTTGCCTACATTCCCGAAGCCGCCGTCAAACACAGCAGAATGAGTACGGGATCAGTCTGTGAACGCTGCTCATTCCCCTCGTTCCCAACGTGCTGGAGTGTGTGTCGGCAAGGGCGCTCCGCAAGCGCCACTTTCGCAACGAAAGCGGCAGAAATTCCCGTCCATCTGAGGCTTCACATTCTCAAGAATGGACAATTTCTGCCATTTTGCAGTCTCGCCAAGTCGAGAAAGGGAAATTCTTCCCTCATGGCAGTTCCGCGGCCCCCGGGAACCGGAAAGGAAGCGTGGGTGTGGTTCGGGCCTTGGCCACGGCCCGATCGCCGGTGACGGGAAAATGGCGCTTGACATTTCCGGGGCACGGATAGGCTGGGAGAAATGTTGAAACCTCTCTTTTCCGTGTTGCTCCCGTTCTTGCTCCTGACATCCCCGGCGGCCCGCGCGGCGGACGGGCCGGCGCTCGTTCTGCCCGGTGGTGGCGTGACGGACGCGGGGCGAAAGACGGGCTTTTTTCCGGCGCGGGACGGCGGGATTGAGGCGCTGGATTTGGCCACGGGCAAGGTGCTGTGGCTGAGCAAGGCGGCGGCGGTACCACTGCTGGCGACGGCGGATCGGGTGTTCGCCAGGAAGCCGGCGGTGGGCAAGGTCAACCAATTCCGTCTCGTGGCGCTGGACGCGACGAGGGCGGGGAAAACCGTGGTGGAGTCGGAGCCGGTGGTGCTGCCGGAGTGGGTTTCGGTGACGACGGCTTACGGTCGCCGGTTCACGAGTTTCGGGCGGATGGCGGGCGGGCGGTTTTTCCTGAACTGGCAGGCGGGCTCGCAGTATGCGGGCGGCGCGCGCCCGCCTCCGGAGGTGGAAGCCGCGGCGCGGAAATCGGCGTCCGGGGTGGTGAAGATGGATGTAGCGACGGGCCAGTGCGAGCTGGCGGACGCGGAGGCGGCACCGGCTGACGAGCCCGATTCGGCGAAGGTGGGCGAGCTGACTCTGAGCGCGGTGGAAAGCGCGCCGGAAAAACCGCGGAATCCTTTTGAGCGGCGGCGCATCGTGCAAGCGACCAACGCGGCGGGAGCCGTGGTGTGGGAGCACGAAATCGCCGCGCCGATTTTCCTGCCGCCGCTGCCGTAGTTACTTGAGGACTTCGGTGGCGGTTTTGCCGATGACGAGGCTCTCGATGACGGTGGTGGTGGGGATGAGCGTGGGCTTTTTCTGAAAGAGGACGCCGAGGCGTTTGGGCAGCGGGACTTTGCTGGCGGCGGCGCTGAAGAGGGGCGGGCCGAGGGCAGCGGGGTTGGGGTTGGCCCAGAGGTCGAGGGTCACGTGGAAGAGGTCGGGGCCGGCGGGCGTGGCCTGGCAGCGGAGGAGGAGGCGCTGCGGGAGATTGGCCGCGCCGTGCAGGGTGGCGGAGCCGCGGGCGGGAAAGCTGACGACGGTGAGGCGTCCGGCGGTCTCGGTGAAGCTGAGCCGGATGACATCGTTGATGGCGGTTTCGCTGAAGACGTTGGCCTGGAGTTCGTACACGCCGGTGCGGGCGGTGGTGGGGGAATGGGCGAGCAGGAAGCTGTAAAACCATTCGCCGCCTTTACCGTTCGGGGCAAAGGCGGGACGGGCGGCGAGGTCGCGGTGGAGGACGGTCTCGACGGGCCCGCCGGTGGA
>Ga0163144_10011459_pt1 | contig 18747 bp, 14 predicted proteins | sample OliLak19BULKMAT1_FD_123175 | JGI IMG/M metagenome (GOLD analysis project Ga0163144, IMG submission 123175) | Freshwater microbial mat bacterial communities from Lake Vanda, McMurdo Dry Valleys, Antarctica - Oligotrophic Lake LV.19.BULKMAT1 | ecosystem: Environmental > Aquatic > Freshwater >... | reverse complement strand
TTGGGTCGCCAGCCAAGGCGCGGGCGACGGAGCCTATCTCCGATAGGTGACTGAGCCAGCAACGCCGGATCGCGACTCAAGCCCAAGTAGATTTGAGCGTTTATTTCTGACCGAGTCCCTAAGCTGCCCGGGCCCGTGTTTCGTCGCGATTGGCTCGGACGAGGTCGTGGGTGTCGAGTGCGGAGTGGCTTCGAACCGTCGCTGCGAAATTCCGCGCGTTTTGCTGTCTGCCCGGGTCAAGCAACGCGGCTCGGGCACGCCGGGAGGGCTTGCTGCCTCAGAAAATTGAAAGCGCCTTGGCGCTTTCCAGGACGACCCAGGCACCGCCGCCGATGAGCGCCAAGCTGAACGTGTGCTTCATGACCTTCCGGCCCTTGAGCACGGCATCATGGAGGTCGGTATCGAGTGACTTGCGGTTCGTTTGCGAGAGGAAACTCGCAAAACGCGGATCGCGAAACCGGCCACGCGGATCGCGCCGTAGGCCGAAGCGAACGGCGGGGCGATGGCAGAGATTCAACAAGGCGCGTAACACGTACCTTGTAACGACACTTTGAAGTGGTTCTTTCAATAGGAAAGGTCCTAACGTCGCCCTTTCACGTCATTTTTTTTCGGTACCTTCCTCCATGCATCACTTCCGATACTCGGGCTCAGATCTCCAATGCGAATCCGTCGACCTCGCCGCGGTGGCGAAGTTGTACGGGACACCCGCCTACGTTTACAGTGCGTCGACGATGGAGGATAACTTCCGTCGGCTGCAAAAGGGCCTCGCCGGCCTCGATGCGCAGTTGTGCTATGCGATGAAGGCGAACTCGAATCTCGCGGTCCTGCGGCACTTCGCGAACCTGGGCGCCGGCTTCGATTTGGTGAGTGGCGGCGAAATCCGCCGGGTGCTCGCCGCCGGCAGCAACGTCAACACCAGTGTCTTTGCCGGCGTCGGCAAGACCGAGGCGGAGATCAAGCTGGCGCTTCAGAACGGCATCTTTGCCTTCCATGTGGAGAGCGAACCCGAACTTGCCCGCATCAATCACGTGGCCGGCACCCTCGGGGTGAAGGCCCCGATCGCGATTCGCGTGAACCCGGATGTCGATGCGCAGACCCACGCGAAAATCACGACAGGCAAGAGCGACAACAAGTTTGGCATTCCCCTGAAGCATGCCGCGGCGGCCTATGAGGCGGCCGCGAAATATCCAAATCTCACGATCAAAGGCGTGCAGATGCACATCGGTTCCCAGCTCACGTCCGTCGCCCCGTTCATTGAGGCGGTCGAAAAGGTGGCGCCCTTCGCGGCCGAGTTGAAGGCGAAATATGGGATCACCTATTTCTCCATCGGCGGTGGGATGGGCATCATTTACCAGGATGCGCTCTCCAGCGGCCAGCAGGCCTGGTGGGATGCGCAGCCCGCGGAGCGGTGTCCACTCACGCCCGAGACCTATGGCGCTGCCTTGGTGCCACGTTTGAAGCCGCTGGGGCTTAAAATCCTCCTGGAGCATGGGCGCTTCATGGTCGGCAATGCGGGTGTTCTGATTGCCCGCGTTGAGCATCTGAAACGCGGAGCCGGGAAAAACTTCCTCATCGTCGACGCGGCCATGAACGACTTGATCCGGCCCGCGATGTACGAGAGCTATCATGAGATCGTGCCATTGCATCGTGACTCGGCCCGGCGCGCCCTGGCGGTGGATATCGTCGGACCGATCTGTGAAAGCGGCGATTGTTTTGCCAAAGACCGCCGGATCCAGGAACTTGGCGAAGGTGAGCTCATCGCCTTCATGAGCGCCGGCGCGTATGGCTATACGATGGCGAGCCGCTATAACACGCGCTCCATGGCCGCTGAAGTGCTCGTGAAGGGAAGTGCGTTTGAATTGATCAACGCCCGCGAAAGCTTTGAGCACATCATCGCGGGTGAAAAGGTGCCTGCCTTCCTGACGTGAAGATCTCGCCCGGAGTACGCAGCAGACAGGGTCCGACCACCGGCCCGGCTGCTGCCAGCGAACCAACCTTCGGATTCCGCCTCCCCCCGGGTGCTTCGCGGCGAAACGAGGCTGCTCCACGCCCATGAGGTTCGCCGTGGTTGGCGCAGGTGCTTGGGGTACGGCATTTGCCATCCATCTCGCCCGGGTCGGCCGCGACGTGGTGCTCGTGCCACGTCGCGCCGACCACGCTCGGGCGCTGGCGGAGCAGCACGAGAACCAGGATTACCTTCCGGGAGTGCCGTTACCGGCGACGGTGCAGGTGACCGTTGCGATGGACCAAGCGTTGAGCGGCGCCGACGCGGTGATGCTGGCATGTCCGGCGCAAGCGCTGCGTGCGACCGTGGAGCGCCTGCGCGGGGCGCTGCCGGCGGAGCGCACCGGCATGGTGATGTTGAGTCTGGTCAAAGGCCTGGAGCTCGGTACGCACCTGCGGCCCTCGGAGGTGATTGCAAGCGTGCTGCCCGGGCGATCGGTCGGGACGTTGACGGGACCGACCAACGCGCTCGAAGTCGCGCGTGCCCAACCCTCCGCGATGCTGCTGGCGAGTGCTCCGCCGCATGAATTCGCTCTTGATGTGCAGGCTGCCATCAGCAGCCCCACGCTCCGCGTTTACACCACGGAGGACCTGGTCGGTGCGGAGATTGGCGGCTGTTTGAAAAACGTCTACGCCATCGCAGCGGGTTGTTGCGACGGCTTGAACCTCGGCGACAACACGAAAGCCGCTTTGCTCACCCGTGCGCTCGCCGAAATGGTGCGGGTCGGGGTGGCGCTCGGAGCCCAGCCGGAAACGTTTTACGGGCTGAGCGGCTTTGGCGACTTGATTGCGACCTGCTATGGCGGATGGAGTCGCAATCGCGAATTCGGTCAGCGCATCGGCGAAGGGCATGTTGTCGCCGACATTCTGGCGCGTCGGAAAACGGTGGTCGAGGGCGATAAGACGACGGAGGCGTTCGCCAGTCTCTGTACCACGCGTGGGATCGAGGCGCCCATTCTGCGGGAGATGCATGCCATCCTTGCCCACGGCAAGAAGCCTGCCGCCGCGCTGGCCGCTTTGATGACCCGGGAGTTGAAACGCGAGTCGACGAACGCCCCGGCCTGACGCCCGCCTCCTAGCCGGACTATTTCACACTCTGGTGTGAACGCTCTACACGCTGTAGACGTCGATTATTACCTTGTCATTGCGAGAAGCGCAGCGTCGTAGCAATCCATCCAGTTGGATCGCCACGCCCTCGTTCCCCGGGCTCGCGATGACAAATCAGAGGATGAAATATCCGGGCGAGTATCGATATTTTAAATACAAAAGTCCGACGCGGCGGAGCGCGTCCTTTCCGGACACGACCACGCCGTTGCGAAATTGAGCGGGAGTAGGCTTTGAATGGAATGCCGACGTTTCCTGCCTGGCGTGGGCGGGCCCTCAGCGTGGGCCGCTGGGCAGGCTGGCAACAAGGGTGCGCGGGACCTCGGACGAGAGGTAGCGGGGAAGGAAGTGCAAGGCGCCTGCAGTGCGGGCGTGGGCCTCATCCAGGGGAGCCGGGGAGTTGGATATAATCACGACCGCCAATTCGTTGAGCGCCGGACGTGCTCGCATCCACGTGGTGAGTTCGATCCCACTCATTCCCGGCATATTTTAAATCCGTGACCCGGGTGCGGGTGCGGCTGCCTCCGCGATTGGGTTCGGCCAGCTGACGGAAATGTCAGTTAGATACGATGGGTGAAGCCAGCGGTTGGCGGGTACATTAGACCATGGTTCAACATTTGATCCTGACTCCGGTCAGTAATCCTCTCCATCCCCCTGGGGCCGATGCCGGCCGGCGGCGACAGCATGGGACAGCCAACGTTTCCGAGCTGCTCAGCGCCGCTAGCACGCTTCCGCGCATCGCGATGGTATCCACTCATGGATACGTCGCCGCGGTTCCCCCGCTGGGAGCCGCGGACACCGGCGGGCAGGTGGTTTACGTTTTGGAACTGTCCAGGAAACTGGCGCTTCTCGGCTATCAGGTGGATATCTGGACGCGGCGTTTCGATGATCAGCCCGAGATTGAAGCGGTGGTGGAACGCGTGCGGATTATTCGTATGCCCTGTGGCGGCGGCGATTTCATTCCGAAGGAGTATCTTTGCGATCACTTGCCGGAGTGGAATGAGCATGCGCTGCGCTTTATTGAGCGTTACGGTCTCGCGTACACCTTCATCAATAGTCATTATTGGGACGCTGGCCTGGCGGCCCAGCACTTGAGCAATGTTCTCAACGTTCCCCATGTCCACACGCCGCATTCGATCGGGCTTTGGAAGCAACGCCAGATGGAATCCGATACTCTGGACAGCAAGGATGAATTCGAGCAGCGCTATAATTTCGAACGGCGGATCTTTGAGGAACGAAAACTGTATGCGGACTGTGATATTGTGATCGCGACGACCCCGCCTCAGCTCGACTTGCTGGTGAAGGATTACGAGACGCCCGCGGCGAAGGTGAGGATGGTGCCGCCGGGGTACGACGATCACCGGTTCTTTCCGGTCGGCGAAGCCTCGCGGGCTCCCATCCGGGATCGCCTCGGTTTCAAGGGCAAGGTGATCCTCGCCTTGGGCCGGCTCGCGCGCAACAAAGGTTACGACCTCCTGATCGAGGGATTTACTCTCGTCGCCGCCCGCGAACCCGAGGCGGTGCTTCATCTCGCGGTGGGTGGCGCAGACATGAATGCGAACGAGCTCAAGCTTCTTGGTGAATTACGGACGGCGGCGGAGCGCACCGGATACGGCGATCGCATCCACTTCGGTTCCTTTGTCGCCGATGATGATCTCCCTGACTATTATCGTGCAGCGGATCTCTTCGTGCTTTGCAGTCGTTATGAGCCTTTTGGTATGACGGCGATCGAAGCGATGGCTTCCGGGACTCCTACGATTGTCACCGTGCATGGCGGCTTGTATCGGGCGCTTTCGTTCGGCCGTCATGCGTTGTTTGCAGATCCATTCGATCGCGAGGATCTCGGCATCATGATGGCAAAACCCTTTCGCCATCCTCAATTGCGCAGCCGACTTTCCCGAATGGGGGCGCACAAGGCGCGCAGCCTGTTCACGTGGACCGGCATTGCGCACCAGCTCGTGGCCGCGGTGGAGCGGCGGCTCTCCGTGGCGGTGAGCCTGGACGATCGGGAGTGGGACGAGCCGTCGAATGACGGCGATTGAGCGATCGCTTCGGTATTTATTTCCGCTTGCCGACCCGGGTTCAGAGCGATTCCGGTCGGCTCGGTGAGACCCTGAAATGAACCCCTCTCATATCCGACTTTTTTCGACTGACCTTGACGGGACTCTTCTCGGAAACCCAGAGGGATGCGGGCGTTTCGCCGAGGCGTGGGAAAGGCTTCCGGTTGGGCTGCGACCGATCCTGGTGTATAATACCGGTCGTACCACCGCGGATACACAAGCACTGGCGAAGGCCCGGGGATTGCCGGAGCCGGACTTCATTATTGGCAGCGTCGGAACGGAATTGCACGACACGTTGTATAATAGCGCCGACGACTTCCGGAACCAGTTCGGCGATGGCTGGGACCGCGAGCAAGTTCAACGCATTGTCCAGGAAACCCCCGGCGTCACCAAGCAGCCGGCGGAGTGCCAGCATGCGTTCAAGTCCAGCTGGTATTGGGTTCGAGCCCGCCGGAATGAAGTCGCCGCTCTCATTGAGCGACTGCAGCTTGCGCGCCTGCAGGTGCATGTTGACTATTCGTGCCGTTATTTCCTCGACGTGGTTCCCGCCCGCGGGGGTAAGGGCCGTGCGCTCACGTGGCTTTGCCAGCGATTGCATATCTTGCTGACCCAGGTGCTGGTGGCCGGCGACACGGCGAACGACGCGAGTATGTTTCTGTTGCCGGGCGTGCACGGAATCGTGGTGGAGAATGCCTTACCGGAGTTGCTGGCCGAGGTGGCGAGTCCCCGGATGTATCTCGCGCAACGCGCCATGGCTGATGGAGTGATTGAAGGTTTGCGTCACTTCGGGGTAATCCGAGAACCAGAAAGTTCTTCCGCGGTCCACTCTGTGTGAGTGCCACCTTGCCAACCCCGTTTAGGTTCCTGATCGATCGGCTCTGCCAGGCGCGCGATGCGGGTGTGAAACGCCGGCCTGGGTCGCAGTTCCCGTCTGCGCGCACGGAAATTGTCGGCGACACCCTTTCCTCCGCTTTGTCGAGCGCGTCAGTTTCGTCTCTTAAAACGTTTCCATGACCAACCCTGCCTCGCCGTCGATTCGCCTCTTTGCCTCTGATCTGGACGGGACCCTGTGGGGGAATCCGGAGTCCTTGTTGCGTTTTAAGCAGGCCTGGGACGCGCTCAAGGGTGACCACCGCCCACTGCTGGCCTATAACTCCGGTCGCAGGGTGCAGGATGTCCTGTCTCTTTCTCAGACCCGGCGTTTGCCCATGCCGGACTATATCATCGGCGGCGTCGGTACCGAGCTCTATGATTGTCGGGAACAACGCATGATGCCGGAATTTGCGGCGCAGTTTGGAGAGGGTTGGGACTTGGCGAAGGTCGAAGCGGTCATGAGCTCCGAACCCGGCGTGGAGCGGCAGCCGCCGGAGTTTCTGCATCCCTATAAATCGAGCTGGTATCTCCATCGCGCCGACCGGCGGAAGATTGATGAACTTCGCCGGGACTTCGCCTCTGCCGGGCTCGATGTCATCGTCGTGTATTCAAGTTTACGTGACCTCGACGTGCTGCCGCGCCATGCCGAAAAAGGCAATGCCTTGGCGTGGCTCTGCCAGCGGCTCGAGATTCCGCTCAGTCAGGTGCTGGTGGCGGGCGACTCGGGGAACGACTCCGGAATGTTCCTTTTGCCCGATGTCCAAGGCATCGTGGTGGAGAACGCCCAGCCGGAGCTGTTTGAAGCCGTGGTCAAATTGCCGGTCTTTGTTTCCCGCCAGATCATGGCGGATGGGGTGCTGGAAGGCCTCAAACACTTTGGCGTGATTCCCTCGGTGCCACCGCCGAGTGCGGTGCCGCCCGGGAAGCGCGATCGGACGGCGACGTGGCAGGGCATGCTCTTTGGTCCCGAGGCTTTCCGCACGCTCCAGGCGGAGGATCGAGAACTAATCGAAACCGGCTACGCGAAGGCCGTCATCGCGCTGCATAAGAATATCACGCCGATCGGATTCTCGGCCTGTTCGCTCACCGACAATACGGTCACGGGCACCGACGCCAATTATCGCAGCGTTTGGGCCCGGGATGGGTGCTTCACTGTGATCCAGACAATCGAGATGGACGATCCCGCCTTGCGCGAAGCGCAGCTCCAGACGCTTCGTACGCTGCTGGGGGCGATTGCTCCCAACGGACAAGTGCCGGCCAACGTCCGCATCGATGACCGGAAGCCGGAATATGTCGGGGTGGGCGGAATCTGTTCCATTGATAGCGGACTGTGGCTGATCATGGCCGTGTATCATTATGTTACACACACCCGTGACATGTCGCTGCTGACCGATTATACGGAACCGCTGCAGCGCTGTATGGATTGGCTCAGCGCCCATGACAGCAACAATGATGGGTTGATTGAAGTGCCCGAGGCAGGAGATTGGACGGACCTGTTTGGCCGGAGTTATCAAGTGTTGTATGACGAGGTTCTGTGGTATCGGGCGAACGTCTGTTACGGTCGGCTGCTGGAGTATCGTCAGGACTTTGATCGCGCCGCGGGCTACCTGCGGGGTTCGCAACAGATTGCCGGCAAGATCAAAGCCTCCTTTTGGCCTACCACGGCATCGGATCCGAACGCGGTGCCGACGTTTGCGGACCGGCAGGCTTCCCTGGGCGATGCGCAATATCTGATCGCGGAGATCACGCCGTTCGCCTTCAACTGGCGGTGCGATGTGCTGGGCAACATTCTGGCTTTCCTGACCAATGTGATCGATGTGGAGCGCGCACGCACCGCCTTCCGGTTTATGTGGGGAGTGGGGGTGAACGACCCGTTTCCCGTCGCGAATCTATATCCGGCGGTACAATCCGGGGACCCGGATTGGCGTCCCTATTATACGGTTAACTTGTTGAACTTGCCGAACCATTACCACAACGGCGGGATCTGGCCCTTTATTGGCGGACTCTGGGTTCGGTTTATTCACCGGCTCGGGTTGCATGACATTGCGAGCAACGAGCTGGTGAAGCTCGCCAAACTTAACCGCCTGGGTCGCGTGAATGAGTGGGAGTTTAACGAATGGGTGCACGGCACGACGGGCCGGCCGATGGGCAAGGCTTATCAGGCGTGGTCGGCGGCGGCTTATGTCCGCGCGTGTCAGGAACTGCATCTGGGCCCGGCGGGAGCGGAGAACGAGTAAACGCCGGCGCGGTGGCCAACAGCGCTGCGGGTGGGGCTTGCCGCCCGGGGCTTCCCTGGTCACGAATCCTTCACCCCGTTCCCCATGGCAGCTTCCCGCATCGGTATCGCAACGTTTGGTGAGGCGCTTTGGGATGTGCTGCCCAAAGGGATTTTCCTGGGCGGCGCGCCGGTGAACGTGGCGTATCATCTTTCCCGGCACGGCGTGCGGGCTGTTCCGATCACGGCCGTGGGGGGCGATTTTCTCGGTGAGGAGTTCCTCCGCCGCGTGGAGGGCTGGGGCATTGAGGTGGGTTCGGTGGCACAATTGCGGGGCCGGCCCACCGGGACGGTTCGGGCCGTTCTCGATGAGGCGGGCAACGCGAGTTACCGCTTTGCCCGGGACGTTGCGTGGGATCACATTCCGGTCTTGCCCGCCCTGCTGCGTCGCCCTGCGCCCGCGGCGTTGGTGTATGGCACGTTGGCGTTGCGCTCCCGACCCAATCGCCGGGCGCTCGACCTGCTCTTCCGCGCCTGGCCGGCGACCCTGCGGGTTCTCGACCTCAATCTCCGCCCGCCGTTTGACCGCGCTCCTGCGATCAGTTTCGCCTTGGAACATGCGCAGTTCGTGAAGCTCAACAACCACGAACTCGCTGCGTTCAGCGGCACCGATGCCCTGGGACGCGGGGATCTCGAGCACGCGACCCGGCGGTTCGCGCTGCGCCACCATCTGGCGCGCGTCTGTGTTTCGGCGGGGCCGCAGGGCGCTGGTCTCCTCTGGCGCGGCACCTGGTTTTGGGAGGACGGCAAACCCGTGAAGGTGGCTGATACGATTGGCGCGGGGGATTCTTTTCTGGCCGGTTTCCTTGCCGCCCTGCTGGTACGACGCGTGTTACCGCAGGCGGCGCTTGCCGCGGCATGTCGAGTAGGCGAGTTTGTGGCTGCAGCGGACGGTGCCACCCCGCCGTATCGTTGTGATCGCGACGGCCAACCGCACTCACTCACTTTATGAAACTCTCCTGGTTTTTCGTCATTCTCCTGCTTCTGCTCGTCTCGCTCTTCAGTGTGCAGAACGCGGAGTTGATCACCGTTCGCTTCATAGTCTGGCAATTCGAGATGTCTGCGGCCCTGGTGATTCAGATCGCCGCCGTGTTTGGCGCGGTGGTGGGGCTGCTCGTCGGTGCCTATTCCGGACGGAAGGCTCGCCAGGCGGAGCGCTCCGCGCCCTTTAACGTGCCTCCGGACGGGGACCTGCCTTCGGCGCCAACACTCATGTCGTCACGGAAGCCGTTGGCCAAACCAGCCGGAGACGTCCGGGATGAGGGGATCACGCAATGCAAGCGTAGAGCGTTTGGGAGAGAGCCGGAGGTCTCGGAGGGATCTGATAAGCCTGGAAAATGCAGTTGAAGCCACAGATTTCACAGCTGGACGCAGATTACCAAGGCATTCTGCGTTTCGAGCACTTCACCTTGCGGGTTAATGGCAGTCAGGTGCTCCTTGATCTGTAATTCTCTCTATCCGTGCCATCCGTGTCATCCGCGGTTAATCTGAAATGCGGAATTTAAGCGTGGGACGAGTCCCTCCTTTTCACCGGCCATCCTCTCCGCCGGGCCGCACGCGTGGAGTTCGCTGCGGCCTGTAGTCGGTCCGCAAGGCCGAGCTCTTTTCCTGCGGCGGGATTGCGGCGATGGGGGCGGCAATCCCAGTCGTTCAGGTGCCCGCCAGCCCGGTCTTTTTGGCCGCGCGGATCTCGCGCGGGATCCGGATATTGTCGACGATTTCCTGAACATCCATGGGTGGCGCCGGGGTGAACTTTGAAACCACCTGCGAGACGATGAAGTTGAACGTCATGCCGAGGGCGCCAATGCCTTCGGGGGAGATCCCGAACCACCAGTGGGCGGAATTGTTCTTCTCCGGGCTGACGAACTTGAAATAGATGATATAGGTCGCCGTGAAAAGGATTCCCACGATCATCCCGGAGATCGCGCCTTCCTTATTCATTCGTTTTTGGAAGATGCCGAGGAGAAGGGCGGGGAAGAAGGAGGCTGCGGCAAGACCGAAGGCGAACGCCACCACCTCCGCGACAAAGCCCGGCGGATTAATGCCGAAGTAAGCCGCGATTATCACCGCGCCTCCCGCCGCGATGCGGGCGGAGGTTAATTCGCCCTTTTCGCTGATATTGGGTCTGAAGTAACACTTCATGAAATCGTGTGCGAACGCCGTCGAAATCACCAGAAGCAGCCCTGCCGCGGTGGAGAGCGCGGCCGCCAGCGCGCCCGCCGCGACCAAGCCCACGACCCAGTTTGGCAACCGGGCAATCTCCGGGTTGGCGAGCACGATAATGTCCCGGTCGATGGCGAGTTCGTTTCCTGCCCATCCCGCGGCGGCCGCCTTGGCTTGAAACGCCGGATCCTTGCTGGCATCATTATAGTATTGGACCGTGCCGTCGTTGTTCTTGTCGGTCCATTTTACCAGTCCGGTTTTCTCCCAGTTCTTGAACCAGCCCGGCAACTCCAGATAAGGGCGGTTGTCGACCGTCTCCAGCAGGTTGGTCCGGGCAAATGCCGAAATCGCCGGGGCCGTGGTATAGAGTAACGTAATAAAAAGCAGGGCCCAGCCAGCGGAGGACCGCGCGGCTTGGACCGTCGGCACGGTATAAAACCGCACAATGATATGAGGCAGGCCGGCGGTGCCGACCATGAGGGCCAGGGTGATGGCGGCGACGTCGATCGTTGGCCGTTGTCCTTCCGTGTAGGCCGCAAACCCGAGGGCGGTGTTCAGGCCGTCGAGCTTGTCCAGGAGGTACCCGCTCCCGTCGCTCAGCTCGCTGCCAAATCCGATCTGCGGAATCGGATTTCCGGTCATCATGAGCGCGATGAAGATCGCCGGAACCATATAGGCAAAAATGAGCACGCAATATTGCGCCACCTGGGTGTAGGTGATGCCCTTCATCCCGCCGAGCACGGCATAGATGAATACAATCACCGTGCCAATGACCACGCCCCATTCAATCGGCACTTCCAGGAAGCGCGAGAACACGATGCCCACTCCGCGCATCTGCCCGGCAACATAGGTAAACGAGATTACCAGCGCACAAATGACGGCCACCAGGCGCGCCGTTTGGGAATAATAGCGATCCCCGACAAAGTTGGGCACCGTGTACTTGCCGAATTTCCGGAGATAGGGTGCGAGCAACAGGGCTAGTAACACGTAGCCGCCGGTCCAGCCCATCAGGTAAACGCTGCCATCGCGTCCCATGAACGAGATGATTCCCGCCATGGAGATAAATGAGGCGGCGGACATCCAGTCCGCCGCGGTGGCGAGTCCATTGTGCACGGGATGCACGTTGGACCCGGAGACGTAGAATTCCTTGGTTGAGCCCGCGCGGGCCCGAAAGGCTATATACAGGTAGAGGGTGAAAGAGAGACCAACGATAAGGAAGGTCCAGGTTTGGACGGTCATGAGGGGAGGGCGGCCGGGTTGAAGCGGTTGAAAGGGTAGGCTGAGGATGCGGGAATGGTGGCGATTCTCCGGACTCAGTCCTCGTGGACGTCGTACTTGCGATCGAGACGGTTCATGTACCAAACGTAGAACGTGATCAGGCCGACAAACACGAGCATCGCCCCCTGATGTCCCATCCAAAAGCCCAGTTTGAATCCGCCGAAGCGGATGCGGTCGAGCTGGTCTGCGAAAAAGACCGCAGCGCCAAATGACACCAGAGCCCAGATGCTCAGAAGAATTGCCAGAATACGAAGGTTTGCCCGCCAGTGGGCACGACGATTCTCGGGGGTAGCCATATGGAAACAATGCCTTTGCTGAGCCGCCCGGGATGCGTCAACGGGCAATTTGACGGCGGAGTGTAATCGCAACCGGATCGACTTGAACCACGCCCTCGTCTCACGCGCCTCGCGGGTGGTGTGGCGTTGCCGCTTCATCCGCGTCGCCGATCGCGTTCGTCAAGGAGCGAAAAGCCGATTCGTTTTCCATCCGCGGTTGTCTCGGATGAGCCGAGCTTGCGCTGACCCTGCCTGCTGATTCATTTCGGTTTCATGCGCCTCTCTTTTTCTTTCCCCGCCCTGGCGGCGGCCTCGCTCGTTCTCAGTGGCTGTCGCGAACCCCAGGTTGCCACGTATCGGGTGCCAAAGGAGCCGCCGCCGATGGCCGCCGCCCCCGCCGACGCTAACCATCAGCACGTTCAACCCGGCGCGCCCACTGCGGCTCCAGCGGCGCAGTCGACTCCCGCATCGTCCGCGCCGATGGCCCCGTCAGGTGGTACGACCATGGCGAATACGCCGGTGGCGACCGCGGCCGGCACGGGTCTCGCGTGGACTGTTCCCGCGCACTGGCCATCGAAGGGCGCAAGTGGGATGCGTAAAGGCACGATCACGATTCCGGGCGAGGGTGGTGCGAGCGCCGAGTTGGCGATCACTGCGTTTCCGGGCGACGTCGGCGGCGATGTGGCCAACGTCAACCGTTGGCGGGGCCAGATTCAACTCGCCCCCCAGTCCCCCGATGAGGTTTTGCGGTCGATTCAGCGGATCGAAGCGAATGGCCTGAAGATTGGCGTTGTTGAAATGGCGAACTCAGCGGGCGCCACGCCGACTCGCGTCTTGGGCGCGATGGTCCCGTTCGAGGGTTCCACCTGGTTCTTCAAGGTCACCGGCCCGGACGCGCTCGTCGCCAAGGAGAAGGATGCGTTTCTCGCGTACCTGCGCACGATCAAGCCCGCGAACGGTTGAGTTAACGCGCAGGCCACTCCGCGCTTTTCTTCCGCTCGCCGCGTTTCATGAAACTGCTTTTTCTCCTCGGCTGCCTGGCGTTGGTCGCCGGCTCGGCCGTCGCTGCACCCAGCGATGCGAACGGCTGGAGTTACACGGAACTGCGTCGTTATCGCGCGGCCGAGGCCGGTCAGGGTGTCGCCGTGGATCACGAGTTTTTCTACGCGATCAACAACCATGCCATCGGAAAGTATCGTAAGGACTCGGGTGAGCGCGTCGCCTCGTGGGACGGCGGCGCGGGGGGTGAGATTGTTCACCTGAACTCGGGCAGTATCGTCGACGGTAAACTGTACACGGTGCACTCGAATTATCCGGCGGTGCCCATGCTCAGTTCGGTCGAGATCTTCGATCCCGCAACGCTCAGGCATGTCGCGTCCCACAGCTTCGGCCGGATGGACGGTTCCTTCACCTGGCTCGAGCGCCTCGACCAGCGGTGGATTGCATGTTTTGTCCACTATGGGAAACGCGGAGCGGAACCGATGCGGGATCCGACGTGGACGCAACTCGTGGCGTTTGATGACGCGTGGCGCAGGACCGGAGGGTGGGCGCTGCCGGCCGATTTGCTCGCCCGCATTGGCGACCGCGGGTACAGCGCGTCGGGTGGGGCGTTTGGGCCCGGAGGTTATCTGTATTTGACCGGGCATGACAATCCCGAGCTCTACGTTTTGGCGTTTCCGCGGGCCGGCTCGGTTTTGAAATGGCTGGCGACCCTTGCGGTACCGGCCGAGGGCCAGGCGTTTTGCTGGGATCCCGCGGACCCGTCGCTGCTTTATACCATCGCCCGCAAGACCCGCGACGTGGTGGTCGGCCGCGTGACGCATCCGAATAAGTAAGCCGAGTTCGACCGAGAAGCAGGGCGGCACGGCCGTTCCGACGAGGCGGTCCTTGATCAGGTCGACCGAGGCGATGGGGGGTGATACTTTTTGCATTGCGGCCGGAACGGCGCCGCCAAGCAATCGCACGTTTCGCTGATGTCTCGTCGTACTTCCCGTCCCCTTCCACCGCGTGAGACCCCAGCATGGGTCGTTCCGGGGGCGTGGATCGGGTTCGCTCTATTTGTCGTGACCTTGGTCGCGTATGCGCCGGCCATCACGGCGGAATTTATTTGGAACGACAGCGACTACGTGACGGCGCCGGAGTTACGTTCCCTTTCCGGCCTCTGGCGGATCTGGTTCGAAGTGGGGGCGACGGAGCAGTATTATCCGCTCCTGCATAGTGCATTCTGGGTCCAGCATCAGCTCTGGGGCGATGCCCCGACCGGTTACCACCTCGTTAACATTTTCCTGCATGCGACCGCCGCGTGTCTGTTGGTCGCGACCGTGCGCCGGCTGGCGATTCCGGGGGCGTGGTTGGCGGGTTTTATTTTTGCGCTACACCCGGTCCATGTCGAATCGGTGGCATGGATCTCGGAACAGAAGAACACCCTCTCACTCGTCTTCTACCTCATTGCGGCGCTGCTTTATCTGCGTTTCGAGCAGGAGCGTCGGCGTAATCTCTACCTCGCGGCGACCGGCGTGTTTGTTCTCTCGCTCTTGAGCAAGTCCGTGACCGCTACGCTCCCGGCAGCGATCCTGGTCGTCCTATGGTGGAAGCGGGGACGTCTCGAATGGAGGCGTGACGCGTTACCGCTGCTCCCGTGGCTTGTCCTAGGGGCGGCGATGGGTGTCTTTTCCGGGTGGGTCGAGAAGACCTATGTCGGCGCCCAAGGATCGGAGTTCGATTTGAGCCTCCTCCAACGGAGTCTGCTCGCGGGCCGGGTGGCGTGGTTCTACGTCGGCAAACTGTTCTGGCCGGCTGACTTGATCTTTATCTATCCGCGCTGGACGGTCGATCCGACGCAGGCATGGCAATGGCTTTTCTCGTTGGCTGTAGTCGTGGCGCTGGTCGCGCTTTGGCTGATACGTGGACGCTGGCGGGCGCCGCTCGCGGCCGGGTTGTTTTTCGGCGGCTCGCTGGTGCCGACGTTGGGTTTTTTCAACGTCTACGCGTTCATTTATTCCTACGTGGCAGACCATTGGCAATATCTGCCGAGCATCGGCTTGGTGGTGCTCGCATCGGCGGGGATGACGCGGGCACTGGCGGCGAAATCCGCAGGTTGGCGCCTCGGGCTTCCGGGCGCGCTGCTCGCGGTGCTGGCGATCCTAAGTTTCCAGCAGAGCCGAATGTATGCCGACATGCGAACGTTCTACGCCACGACGATTGCGAAGAATCCGGAGTGTTGGATGGCATATAATAATCTCGGAAATTTGCTGCGTAATCGGGGCGAGTTTCAACTGGCGCGGGTCCAACTCCAGGAGGCTTTGCGCGTCCGCCCCGATCTCTACAAAGTGCACTATAATCTCGGCAACGTGCTCTGGGATCTGCGCTTACCGTCCGACGCCACACGCTCGTATGAACGCGCGCTGGAACTGAAGCCCGATTACCCGGACGCCCACAATCACCTGGGCCGGGTGCTCCTCAGCCAAGGCCGGCGGACTGAGGCATTACATCACCTGCAGGAAGCGCTGCGACTCGATCCAGGGTATCATGATGCACGGAACAATCTCGGAATGGCTTTGCGTGACATGGGCCGGCTGGACGAAGCAGTTGCTGAATTTGAGCGAGTCATCCGGGTGGAACCCCTGATGGCTGCGGCTCATCTTAATCTTGCGCTGACGCTCTCGATCTTGGGGCGCACGTCAGAGGCAACGGAAAGTTACCAGACGGCGCGGCGCCTTAATCCGCGGATTCCCGAGTTACGCGGAGTTTCGCCCTGACAGCTGCTACGGACACGGTCGCGAAACGCCTGGTCGCGACCCGGGTGCCAGGCACTCCGCGTCCGGCTCCTGGCGCGGGAACAGGCCGTCCGAGCGCACCCCAATAATGCAACTGGATCTCGTTAGCGATTGATACTTAAGGCCGTCCTTTCAGGGCAGTCCCCGAATCTCCGCCCAACTGGCGCGGAAGCGCCGGCAGGCCGTTCACGGGCAGCTGGCGTTGACCTGTATTTAGAACTAAATTAATAATCTGACTATAAGAGGCATCTTGTTTTTTAGGTGTAATTTAAGAATGGAATAACAGTTTACGAACCATCGGAGACTTCCCCTTTATCTGCGCTTGCATCCGGATCGGGCTTGCGCTCACTTTTCACGTGCTCGGGCCGCTGCTTTACCAGCAGCGACCCGAGGTCACTCTTACCCTCTTACCCGGACGCCCTTACCCGGCGCGAACGTCGTCTGTCCTTTGGCGACTTCCGTTAGTGCTTTTGACCTATGAATGCTGCGACACCTCCCAAACCGTATCGTCGACTCGTTGCGCTGGCCCTTGGCTGGCTTGTAAGTATAGTGTCCCTCTCTGCCCAGACCGCCGGAACCGGCACTGTCCAGGGTAGAATTTTTAACCCCGCCAACCAGGAATATGTCCGCAATGCGGAAGTCCGGTTGGAAGGCACTCCCCAGGTGGCCTATACCGAGAATGATGGCACGTTTCAGTTTAGAAACGTTTCGTCCGGTGAGGCGACCGTCTCCGTAACGTACACGGGTTATAATCCCGTGCGCGAGACGTTCACGGTCTCTTCCGGACAGACCGCAATGCGCGAAATCAATCTGACCAGTACCTCAGCCGGGCCAGCCGGGAAGGACGCGGACGGCATTCTCAAACTCCAGGCATTCACGGTCTCCACCGAGCGCGAAGGCAATGCCAAGGCCATCATGGATCAACGCCGTAACATGGACATCAGCACGTCCGTGTCGTCCGACATCTTCGGCGACGTGGCCGACGGCAACGTGGGCGAATTCTTGAAATACCTTCCCGGCGTCGATCTCGATTATGTCGAGTCTGAAGCCCGTGGTCCCCGCCTTGGCGGGATGGACGGCCAATATGTGGGCGTTTCCTTCGACGGTCAGCGCACCGCCAGCGCGGACGCCAATCGTGGCGGCGGCGACGCGTCCCGTGCGACCAGCTTCGAAGGTTTCTCCATCACCGCGATCGAGTCGATCGAGATCAGCCGTACCACGAGTGCCGAGTCCGACGCGGATTCGCCGGCCGGCACGATCAACATGAAGACCAAGCGTGCCTTCGATCGGAAAGGCCGCCGGATGGCCTTTAACGCCGCCATCAACTTCAACGCCGAGGAGTTTACCCTTAAAAAGACGGCAGGTCCTCGCGATGGCGACTCTTACAAGTGGAAGCCGAATCTCACTCTCGACTATTCGGAGTCGTTCTTGAACCAACGGCTCGGCATTCTCCTGAGCGCGAGCCGGGCCAATTCCTATACGGAGCAATATCAAGTTTCCCAGGCGCATAATCGCAGCGCCACGGCCACCGACCCGCGTCCGCATGTCATCCGCCAGATTGGTTTCAAGGATGGCAATAAGACGATTTTGAAGGACGCGTTCATGTTGACTGCCGATTACCGCGCAAGCCCCAATTTGGTCCTCTCGCTCAATGCGATCTATACGTACACCGAAGGTGAGTTCTGGAATCGAGATTTCACTTGGGTGGCCGCAAACGATAACGCCAATGTCAACAACGGTCGTAGCCGGGTGGGTGGCGACGGCCTCCTGACCGTTGTAGGGACGCGTACTCCTACTGGCTCGATTGATAACGTCTCGACGCTGAATCTCGGGGGCGGCTCTTCCTCCAAATTAACCTACACCCGGACGGTTTCGCCAAAGTTCGAATACAAGGCCGGCTCCTGGATCGTTGACGGCGCCTTGAACTATTCCCGCTCGGTTAATAACTACGAATCGCTTGAACGTGGTTGGACCAACGGTGAAGGCGGCGGTGTCCCCAGCAGTTTTGTAGCAACCCGGCCTAATCCCGAGTCCTGGGAATGGACGATCCGGCAGACCGGCGGGAACAACTGGTACGACCGCTCCAGCTTTGTTGACACCAACCCCCGCTCGGGTGGAACGCGCGTCAACAACGACGATCGGACGTGGGTCACCACCCTTCTCGCCGGTCAGCTCAATGCCCGATGGGCGGTTCCGTTCATGCGCCGGTTCCCGACCTTGCTGAAGTTTGGCGGTAAGCTTGCCGAAGAAAGCCGCGACAACAATAACATGTCCGACTGGAACATCTGGTCATACACTGGACCGGGCGGAAACACGGTGACCACCAATGACCAGGGGATTAATGTCAACACGGCCTTCGGCAATTGGTCGAACTTGGGCTTCATCTCACCGCATCCGTTCGACATGGGCACCACCAACGGACTCACGGTCTTCAACATCGCGGGACAGCAAGGCATGCCACCACGCGCTGACCGGGAACGGATCGGTCAGCTGTTCCATGAACGTCCGGATCTGTTCGTGCATATGGGAAATGCCGATAATTATTACAACACCCACATCGCCAATAAGCGCGATTTCCGACAAACGATTTCGGCGGCCTATATTCAGGCTGACGTGCGCGTCACACCTAAGCTCCAGGTTCGCACCGGCGTCCGGATGGAGAATACGCTGAACGAACTTAAGGAATTCGCGCCCCAACTTCGTGATGATGTTGTCGCTCAGGGCTTCCCGACCAACGCAGCCGGCCGCGCCACCACGATCGAGGGCTTGCAATATCAGTATCAAAGCAAGCCGCGGGTCACTCGCGAATCGGAGTACCATAATTACTTCCCCTCGATCCTCTTGAAGTATCAAATCCTGAGGAACTTTGAGTATCAGGCTGGATTCAACCGCGCCATTTCACGCCCGCCGATCGACAATCTCACCGGTCTATGGGTTGT
>Ga0163144_10011457_pt1 | contig 18749 bp, 15 predicted proteins | sample OliLak19BULKMAT1_FD_123175 | JGI IMG/M metagenome (GOLD analysis project Ga0163144, IMG submission 123175) | Freshwater microbial mat bacterial communities from Lake Vanda, McMurdo Dry Valleys, Antarctica - Oligotrophic Lake LV.19.BULKMAT1 | ecosystem: Environmental > Aquatic > Freshwater >... | reverse complement strand
AGCCAGAACGCCGAGGATCTGCCGACCGAATACTGGTATCGTCTGCTGAATTGCGGTTTCCGCTGCCCGATCTCCGCTGGCACCGACTCTTTTCTCAACATCCCGGTGCACCTCATCGCCGGGGCCGGCCGCGTTTACGTGGAGACGGGCTCCGCCTTCGACTACCAGCGCTGGATCGACGGGTTTCTCGCCGGCCGCAGCTTCGCGACCAACGGTCCGCTCCTGCGTTTCACCGTCAATGGGCAAGGCCCCGGTGCGGACCTCCGGTCCGACGGACCGATTGAGGTCGAGGTGACGGGTGAGGCGCGGTCCATCGTGCCGATGGAGGCGCTCGAACTCATCGTGAACGGTCGCGCAGTCCGGCGCTGGGAGGCGGGCGGTGATCCGTACGCCGTGCGTTTCACCGAAAAGATTACACTCGACAAAAGCAGCTGGGTCGCGCTGCGCGTGCGCGGCTCCGGCCACCGGCTGGCACCGAACGACCGCGAGGTCTACGCGCATACGTCGCCGGTCTATGTCAGCGTGGCGGGCCGCCCGGTGGCCTCGCGTGCGGATGCGGAATTTTTCATCGAACAGATTGACGTTCTCATCGCGAAGATGGACTCGCGCGGGAATTTCGAGCACCGCGGGCAGAGGGACGATATCGTGGCTCGGTTCCGCGAGGCCCAGGAGATCTACCGCCGGATCGCTGCGAAGGATTCGTCCCACCCGTGAACCCAGAATCCGTATCGTCCGCAACCGACCCGGCTGCGGACCGGCACAACGGCAACCTTTTCATCCTTATCCAGCTGCTTGCGTATTTCTCGGCACCGGTGCTGTATGTGGGTGTCGTGCAGGCCGCGTTCTGTGACAAGTTAGGCGCAAGCGCGACGATTGCGAACCTGCCGAGCTCGACGCACCTGCTCGGTGCCGTGGCGCCACTCTTTTGTGCCTGGCTGTTCTCGGCTCGGTGGGAGCAGCGGATTGTGCAGAGTCTTGAACAGCACGATCAGCATTTTTCTGATGAAGTGCCTCGCGCGCGGCACGTCGGAGAAGGGAAGGGCGCGGGCGTTGAAATACGCCTTCGGTTTCGGTCCGGTCGCGGCGGTGCTCGGCTCGCTGTTCGCCCAGTTATTGCTGGCGGAGAAGATCGAAGGTATCCGGTACCCGGTCAATTTCGGAGTGCTTTACCTGGTGGCCTTGCCGTGCATGGGCGCGTGCTCCCTGCTGGTGCGGCACTTTCGCCTGGTTGCGGTGCCGGACGAAGTCGCACCCTCATTTCTCGCATTCGTCCGCCGCAGCGCGAGCGCCTTCTATGAGGACCGCCGGCTGGTCATTACCTGGATCGCCTACCTGCTCTGGTATTGCGCGCTGGGAGGAATGACCAACCTGTCGCTCCATACGCGCGAGGCCCTGGGACGGTCGCCCTTGGAATTGGCGGGCCTGATCATGGCGTTGCGTTTCGGGTTCAAGTCCATCGCCGGTTTCGGACTCGGTTCGATTGCGGCCCGCTACGGGGCGCGCAAGGCCATGGTGACCACGGTGGTCTTCGTTGGCCTCGGCATGGCCTGGCCATTCGTCTCCTCGGGTTACGGTTACCTCGGTGCCTTTGGTCTGATGGGCGCCGGCGAGCTCGGAGGTATTTACTTCATCAACTACGTCATTTCCATTTCCCACCCCGCGCATACGACGCGCAACCTTGCGCTTCTTTCCTTGGTCGCTCCGGTGAGCAGCGTTGCTCCGGCCCTTCACGGCAGCCTGACCGATGCCTTTGGCTTCGACGCCAGTTTCGCGTTTGGTTCGCTGGCGGCATTGGCGGCATTCTTCCGGCTCCTCACGTCCGGTCGAACGGAGCGTCCATCTCCGGTGATTTCCAATCAGGGCCGACAGCCCAATTGATCCAGGGCGGCGAAGAGGAAGCCGCGGCGCCACGTGCCTGCAGCGGCGAACCGGGTCGGTGGGGTTTTCCCGGCGGCGTTTCTTCACCCCGAACAATGCTTGGATGAAGCCCGGAGAAGATTGAAGCGATCAGCGAACGGTGGATGACGGAGCTGCACATCGGAAACCTTTCGGAACGTCGAAAGAGGGGGGTGAAGAAGAGCCCCATCAAGAGTCAACCAGCAGGGAAGGGATCGGACGACTCGGCGACACTTGACGCGTCAGCTTCGATTTCACGGCCCTACACGATTTACCTCGTCCCCGGGAAAGGGGTCAAATTACACGCCGTGCGATTCTGGAGTTTCGGGCTGAGTGCGAGGAACTCCGGTTCGTCGTCGGGAATTTGCGATTGCGTCCGCTGTGTACTTGAGTATTCGGAACCCTAATGAAAAGTGTTAATACGGACGTCGCTTACGACCATATTCGAAAAAAGATACTCAGCGGTGAATATGCGCCCGGAAAGGCGTTGATGACGGAAGTACTGGCGGCGGAGATTGGAGTGAGCCGGACACCGGTGCGAGACGCCTTGAGGAAATTGGAGACGGATGGGCTGGTGTCGATCCAGCCGCATCTTGGAGCGAGTGTTAAAAAGATCCAGATCAAGGAGTTTCGGGAGTTGTGTGACCTTCGATTGGCCTTGGAGAGCCACGCGGCGGGGCTGGCGGCGAAGAGTCGAAACGAAGCGGACTTGCATGAAATTCACTATGCGTTGGAGGCCATGCGACGTCTGACGGAGAAAATTGTTGATGCTCCCGAAGAACAGCCGCATCTGGCGGAACTTGTTCGAGAAGATGTCCGGTTTCACATCGCGATCATGACCGCGGCGAAGAACGACGTGATGAAGAAGGAGATTCTCCGATTGCATTTGGTCCACCGTGTCCTCGCGGTGCCGGCCCTTCCCGGGCGAACCGCCGTACCCAAGGCGGATTCAAATGCGCGGCGCATGGCAGTGCTGGCGAAGCATCAGGACATCTACACCGCGATTTTGCAGTCTGACCCCGTCGCGGCGAAACGTGAGATGGAGTTTCACCTCCAAGAGTTGATCGACCACAATATGCTCCTCCTCAGTCGGGCGGAGGACGGTGCGCTCGCCCGTGATTTGACGCCGGAGGAACTCGTCTACAGCTCGTGAGCTGGAGGAGCATTGATCCCCCGAGAATGAGAGGCTCAGATTACGAGGCGCCGCCTTCGCCGAGTTTAGTGCGCGCGACACCGCTAATTTCGAGAAAGTTGTATACGGATACATCCAACCGTATAAGATTTTGTTAGAAAACCCGACACCGACCGACGGCAGCATCATGTCCTCCACCACCTCCACCCGCCGCTGGATTGACCCGACGCTCTCTCAATCTCAACGCTAACTCCCGCCCTCCATGTCCCGCCGCCCTCGTTTTTCGCTCTGGTTCCCGGTCGTTGTCCTCGCCTTCGTCCTGTCCGCTCAAGCCGCGGCCGCTGCTGGCGAGTTGAAGAAAGTGCGCGATCTGGTGATCTACGAAGACGCGCGTTTTCACAGTGCCTTCCCGTCGGTCGTGCGCCGGCCCGACGGAGAACTGCTCGTCGCGTTCCGCCGCGCTCCGAACCGCAAGGCGTTGGGGGAGGCGAAGAACAACCATGTCGACCCCAATAGTTACCTCGTGGGTGTGCGCTCGCGCGACGGCGGCTCGACCTGGTCTGCGGAGCCGGAATTGATTTATGCCCACCCGTTCGGCGGTTCGCAGGATCCGTGCCTGCTGCAATTGCGCGACGACAGTCTGCTTTGCCTGACCTATGGATGGACGTTCCTGCGACCGGATGGGATTCCCAACCTGAAGGAGCCGTTCCTCCAGAATTTCCCGGGCTCCATTTTCAACGGCGGCTACTACGTGCGCTCGACCGACGGGGGCCGGCGCTGGACCGGCCCGTACTATCCTCCGCACCTTTCGGTCGAGGTGCTGAACGACCCGTACGGAAAGCCGGTGCCGGCTTACAATCGAGGCGCTCTCACCGAGGGACGCGATGGACGGATCTTCTGGGTCAGCGCGGCCACCGACTCGGTGAAACCGCGCAAGACATCCACCCACCTGGTCACTTCGTCGGATCGCGGCCTGACGTGGTCGTATTCCTGCCCAGTGGCGAGCGACCCCAAGGTTTCCTTCAACGAAACCTCGATCTATGAGACACCCAAGGGAGACCTTGTCGCCTTCCTCCGCTCCGAGGATTTCCAGGATCAAGCGTGCATTGCCCGGTCCACCGACGGTGGAAAGACATTCCAGCCCTGGCAGGGCATGGGCTTCCAAGGACATCCGCTTCACGCGGTGCGCCTTCCGGACGAACGGGTTCTGCTGACCTACGGCTATCGTCACAAGCCCCTTGGCATCCGGGCGAGGGTGCTGAATGCCGAATGCACCGACTTCGCCACGGCGCCCGAACTGATCCTGCGGGACGATGGCACCACGACGGACCTTGGTTATCCTTGGGCGGTGGTGGTGGATTCGAAGCACGTCCTGGTGACCTACTACCACAATGTCGCAGGTGGAATCCAGCATATCGCCGGCACCCTGCTTGCTTTGCCGTAAGGGAGAGAGTCGCGCTTCGTTCCTCACTTTTTCCCCTACCTCACCATGGGCACCAGCCGTCGCGATTTCCTCCTTGCCACCGCCGCCGGCGCCACTCTGGCACCGTTATTGGGAACCTCGTTGTCAGCGGCAGGGCCCGCGCTCGCGCAAGCTCCTGGGTCGCGCAGCGAGACGCCGCGGTCCCGGCTATCCCGCGGTCACCGGAATTTGTTCAACGGCGACACCTGCGTCTTCTTCTACAATCCGGAGCTCTGGCAGCCCGATGATTTTGTGATGAAAGCCGGACAGGGCAGGACTGGCACCGAGACCCTGCCGGTGGGCGGGCCATTCCAGGCGAAAGCGATTCACCGGTACGTTGAGACGCTGCGAAAGAGCGGCGTCGACACCTTTGTGATCAACGCCAATGCGTCGCGCGCCTGGTACCCCAGCAAAACGGTGCCGACGATTCTTGAAGGCTACCGCCGGGGAGACCGGGAGTTCTTCCGAGGCCACGCCGTCTGCGCCGGCGTCACGGAACCCGACCAGATTGAGGGGTTTCTGGACCGGTTCGAATCGTTTTTCGGATTGTATCAGGATTTGCTGGACGCCGGGGTGGACTGGCTGGCGGAAACCTCCAAGGCCTGCCGGCGGCAGAAAATCTCGCCGTGGGTGAGCATTCGAATGAATGACTTCCACGGAGCCAAGAACATCGACGGCAGCTTCTTTAACCACCCGCTCCTCAGGCAGCCGGGAATGCGGCTGAGCCGGGGTGCCTATTCTCCGACCATGCGGGATCCCTCCTACCGGACCGGTCTCAACTTCGAGCGCCAGGAGGTTCGCGACGCGTTGTTCACGCAGATCAAGGAGGTGGTCGAGGACTACGACTTCGAAGGACTGGAGCTCGATTGGTGGAGAAATCCGATGTGCTGTGAGCCCCACGCACGAGCGGAGACAGTGCGGATGATGTCCGATTGGATTCGCGAGATCCGCGCCCTGACAGAGGCCCGGGCGCGGAAGACCGGGCGACCGTATCCGCTGGGAATGCGGATTCCCGGCCAGATCGACACCCTCAAGGACATCGGCCTCGACATCGAAGGGCTTTGTCGCGACGGCACCCTTGATTTCATCGGTCCCTCGGGTTTTTGGTGCACCTCATGGGAGATGCCGCACGACGACCTGCGCCGGCGCTTGGGAGACGACGTGATGATTTACGGCGTGATTGAGGATGGAGCGAACTCCCTGGCGGCGCGTTCCCCGGAGCATGGGATCACCCAGCGGATTCGCTACATCTCCTCCAGTCCGGAGATTCTGCGCGCCAATGCTGCGGGCAAACTGGTGTTAGGCGCGGATGCGATCGAGTGGTTCAATTTCTACTGCACGGACCAAGCCCGGTTGCCTGGCATTATCTCCGACTATGCCGCCATTGGGGACTTGCACCGGCTGGAAGCGCTTCGCGGCCTTCCCAAACACTACTCGTTTTCGATGTTCGGTACGTCCTTGACGCACATTCCGTTTGAAATCACCCCCCAGCTCCCGGTCGTGCTGAATGCTGGTTGGCACCACCCCTTCCGTCTCCCGATGTGTGCTGAACCAGCGGATCGCGGCTTGGAACTGGTGGTGCAGGTGGTCCTGAAGACCGGGGATTCCTTCACCGCACTGCCGGTTTCATTCAACGGAAGCTGGCCGAATTGCCAGAACCAGCGAAACGACCGCTTGCTGTTTCCGTGCGGCTCCCTTTCCCACCACGTCCCCGAGAACATCGGCTACGACGTCGTCTTCCCGGTCGCGACGATTCGCGACGGATGGAACGAGATTGTGGTCGAAAACGGAGGGCGTGAAGCGATCACCGTGGTTTGCCTTGAGCTGGCGGTCCGGCCGGTTGCACGCGCCTGACGCTGATCAACCGGGATGGCAGGAGACACCGCGTTCTGCGACACTGTTGTATACCCCGGTATGCTGTGTCCCGGGCATGGCCACCCTGGGCCACGCTCGACGAGCGGAACTTATGGGGATGGCCGGTCCGAGACCCACGTTGAGCTGCGTGCCTGCGGCGAACTTCAAGAAGTGATCACAGGTAAGTGTGCTCGGTGGGTCCGCCAACGTGATGCGATCGTGAGGGTAGAGGGTTCTAGTCGGTTTTGGAGGGAAAAGCATTTGACAAACCTTTAGGTGCGTATTGACGTGTATACTTATCCTTGGTCAAACCTTGGATACTACACCAATAGTAACCGAACCAATGAACCTTCCTCCTTGTGGCACCGTCTCTCGATGGGCCCTGATTGCAACGTGTGCGGCCAGTTTCGCCGCCTCTTCGTCCGTGTTGGCTCAATCGACTTCAGCCGGACCCGGTTCTGGATCGAACAAGGAGGAAATCGTGTCCTTGTCGAAGTTCGAAGTCTCGACCACCCAGGGTAAGGGCTATGTCGCAACCAATTCAGCCACCGGCTTCAAGACCAACCAGGAGCTGATCAAGATACCCCAGTCCGTGACCGTGGTGACGCGCGATCTGATTGATGACATTGGAGCAACCAAGACGTCCGACGTCCTCCAGTACGCGGGTGCGTCCCAGTTCTACCGAGGTGAATCCATCCGTCTGCGTGGTGCCCGTACGCTCAATGCCTACATGGACGACGCGATCGAAAACGTTCCGTACAGCGACAACGTCAACATTGACTCCTACGAGGTCATTCGCGGCCCGGCGGGCGTGCTCTACGCAAACGCCGGTGTTGCCGGCGTGGTGCTGAAGGCGACGAAGAAGCCGCTGCCTTTTTCGATGCAAAAGGTCACCGTCTCCATCAATGACTGGGGCCTTTACCGGGGTGAAATTGACTCGACCGGACCGGTGGGCGAAGTGGGTGATGCCAAACTCTCCTACCGGGTCGCGGCGGCCTTCCAGGACGGGGATGCGTACTTCAAGAACGTCGACGACGAGGTGCTGGCGTTCCATCCGACCTTCCAGATCGACCTGAACAACACGACCGTTCGTTTCGCTTTTGATTATGTCGACATCACGGGTATCGCCGGTGCGCAGAACTTCGTCCTGCCGAACGGCAAGCTCTACACGGGTGCAGGCCGCGACGAAGGTTACTATCCGCAAGGGGTGATGGAGGATCATACCCAAGTACGGGAGCGTTTTGCGGTGTTGCACCGTATTTCACGAAACTGGGAGGTGAAATTCTCCGCCTCGCACCTGCACTATGAGCGTGAAGGGACGAATGTCCTTCCGAGCAGCCTAGATCTCGTGTCCAATGTATTTAATCTCCGTGCCCGGCGCAATTATCAGCGACTGGAAAACTGGGTCGTCAATGCGGACGTTCTCGGTAGCTACAAATTGGGTGCGATCGCCAACCAGAGCGCGGCGGGTTTCACGCTGACCGACGAGTACAGCCGGGCGGCTTTCACGAACAGCTCGACCTTTGGTGTGCAGGCGTTTCCGATCGCCAACCCGCAGATGGGTCGGGTGGTGGTGCCAACCCTCGCTTCTTACGGTCCGTCGTCGGCGGTCGGCAGTTGGACGAACAACCGACGCTCGACCTATTACTATCAGCATGAAGCCACGGTGATCGAGGACCGGTTGATTCTGGTCGCCGGCGTGAGCGCAGCCACGCTGCAAATCAACGACGTGCCCAATGTGCAGGCGCGGAACACCGCGGGTGGCACCCGGGTGGTGAATTTCGATGAGAACCTGCACCGTTTCGGCGTGGTGGTGAACTTGACCAAGGAAATCGCCCTCTTTGCGCTCGATTCGACAACCTTCGCTCCTCAGGGCAACAGCAACACCCGCGACTTCAATGGCGTCCTCCTTCCGGCCCAGGTGGGTGAGGGACAGGAATTCGGTCTCAAGACGGCGCTCTTCGGCGGCAAACTCTCGGCGACCCTCTCGCACTTTGACATGGACTTGACCAACGTGGCCGTGCTCCAAGGAGGTACCAGCCCGATCACCGGGCAGTCTTTCTTCATCGCCAGCGGTGTTCAGACTCAGAAAGGCTGGGACGGGACGATCGCCTATGCCCCCACGCCGGAGTGGCAGATCCTGGTCACCGGTTATCGTGGAACGGTGAAGGATCAGACCGGCGCGACGGTCAACAATACTTATTCGAGCCTCTACAGTTTCTTTACCCGTTATGAGTTCCGCGATGGTCCGATGAAGAACCTGAGCATTGGCGGCGGTGCGAGCAAGACGGGCGGCAATATTTTCACCGCGCTGGGTGGTTACACCTTCCCGACGGGAGTGACACCTGCTCCCATCACGTTGGAGTCGGTTTGGAACGCCAACCTTTTCCTGGGCTACGCCTACGACAAGAACTGGACGTTCCGGCTGAATGTGCAGAACGTCCTCGACAAGGCGTTTGCGTTGGGAGCGCAGACGCCGCTCTTCGTCGATCCAAGTCCACCGCGGACGTTCCAGATCTCAACGTCCTACAAATTCTGATTCGTTGACGGATCTGGCCAGCCCTCGTCCGCTTGAAGTGCTGGGGAAGGGAATGGCCTGGAGGGGCGACCCGTGCCCGGGCTTGGGTTGCTCCCCCCTCATTTCCGATACACCATGAAGATTACCCGGCTGCGGACCCATTTGCTGACGACTCAATGGACAGACGACCCAACGTTTCCGCAGATGCTGCATTCGACCGCGATCATCCGGATCGAGACCGACGGGGGGGGCGACGGGTTGGGGGAATCGACCTTGGGCTATTTCGCTCCGGAGGCGGTCCCGGCGATGGTGGATTTTTTTGCTCCGCTGCTCATCGGTGCGGATCCGCTCGATGTGACGCGGCTCACCCGGGTGATGACGGACTCCTCCGTAGCTGTGTGGGATCGACCAGTTTCAGGACATCATCCATGCGCCTCCTTCTCAACAGTCCTTACCGGCTGACTCCGGACCACCAGGAACAGTTGCGCGCCACCGTTCCTGGGCTGGAGGTGATCGATCAACCGACCCAGCCGGCGGATCAACTGTCGGGCGCGGGCGTGACCGCGTTGGTCACCGAGCAGGTGCCGCGCAACCTCGCGGCGTGGCCCGATCTTCGCTGGGTGCAACTGCTGTCCGCCGGAGCCAATCAGCTGCTGGGGCATCCGGTCCGTGAGACGGAGATCCGCGTCACTACGGCAAGTGGCACCCATGGTGTGCCGATCGCGCAGTATGTCACCTGCGTCACCCTGATGATGGTGCACCGCATGCCGGACCTGCTTCCTTTCAAATCGAACCGAATCTGGCCCAATCGCCTGGCACTGGCGGGCAGCACGCTTCGCGGCATGACGGTGGGGATCATCGGCTATGGCAGCATCGGGCGAGAGTGTGGGCGGCAGCTGGCGGCGCTGGGCATGCGCGTGCTTTGCCTGAAGCACAATCCTGCCTCGCGGATGGATACGGGTTACAACGCCTGGCCGGACACGGGGGATCCGGAGGGAGTCATCCCCGTGGGCTGGTACGGTCAGTCGGAGTTGTCGGAGTTGCTGCCTCTCTGCGACCTCGTCGTCGTCACGGTGCCCAGCACGCCGAAGACGGAGGGGATGATCGGCGCCGCGCAGTTTGCGCAGATGAAGCGCGGGGCGCATCTGGTGCTCATTTCCCGAGGCGGAATTGTCGACGAGGTCGCGCTGGCGGACGCGCTCCGAAGTGGTCATCTCGGTGCTGCCGCGGTCGATTGTTTCGTCCACGAGCCGACGACACCCGATCTTCCCTTGTTTGACGTGCCCAACCTCATCATGACCCCGCATATGTCCGGGGTTTACACCGGGTTCTGGCCGGCCATGGTGAGCCTGCTGGCGGAGAACCTGCGCCGCTTCGCCGGCGGCCAGCCCCTGCTCAATCTTACCCACCGAATCGACGGCTACTGAGCCGGGCGCGCACGCACCTCAAAAAAACCTCCTTTCAATCCATGATCCTCGACACCCTAGACCAGTCGCATCGCTATCACGCGTTCTCATCGCGTTTCGAAAAATCGTTCGCCTTCCTTCGCAAAGTGACGGCGCAGACGCCCCCTCCCGGTCGCTATGAAATCGACGGCGAAGACATTTACGCCTTCGTCCAGCAGCATCGCACGAAACCGATGCCGGAGCGCGTTTACGAATCACACCGTAAGTACATCGACATTCAATACATGCTGCGCGGCCGCGAAATCATGGTCTGGGCACCGCTGGCCAGCATGAAGACGGTGACCATGGCCTTCGACGAGTCGAAGGACGCCGCGCTCTACGCGCTCATTCCCGACGGGGCGCCCGTCGAGGTCCGGGCGGGACAGTTCGCCATCTTCTACCCTGATGATGCGCACATTCCGTCCTGCGCCTGGGGCGAGCCCGAAGAGGTTCTCAAGGTGGTGATCAAGGTCAGGGTTTAACCGTGTATTTGAAAAGATATCACTCATTGCTCCCGGTGTTTGCCGGCCCCGCGCAACGATGAACCTGTTCTGTCATGGAATGGGACTGATCTGTCTTTTTGCCGGCCGGATCGTGTCGGCGGCGACGCCGGTTGACCGGGTGAAGCTTGGCTTGGATCAATCCATGGACCCCGCGTTGCGGCCCGCGCTGGCCGAGGTCGCCGACGAGGTGGGCCTGCCCCGCGTGCTGCTCATCGGGGATTCGATTTCGATCGGGTACACTCTGAAAGTTCGGGAGCAGCTGCAGGGCCGGGCGAACGTTCATCGGCCGGGCGAGAATGGCGGCCCGACGGTTTTCGGACTTGAGCGGCTCGATGGGTGGCTTGGCAACGGACCTTGGGCCGTGATCCACTTCAATTTCGGCCTGCACGATCTCAAGTACCTCGACGAACGCGGCGGCTACGCGACACCCGACAAGGGCCGGGTGGTCGCCACCCCTGAGGTCTATGCGTCGAACCTGAGCCTGCTGGTGCAGCGACTGCGGCGGACCGGGGCCCGGTTGATCTTTGCCACCACGACCCCGGTGCCGGCGGGCAGCAATGCGCGCATCGAGGGCAGCGAGGCGCGGTACAATGAGGCAGCGCTCAAGGTCATGAGAGAGAACGGCGTCGCGATCGACGACCTGCATGCCTACGCGCTCGCGCACCAGGCCGAGATCCAGCTTCCCCACAACGTCCATTTTACTCCAGCGGGCTCTGACCGCATGGCCGCGCTGGTCGTTTCCAGCATCGAAACTGCACTCAAACCCTGAATCACCCATGACCGCTTCCGCTATCCGTCAACCCGCGCAGGCGGCCATCCTCGCGACGGCCGTTGTGCCGTGGAACGATCGTTTCGAGTTTGAAGAGGAGCGCTTCCGTCGTCAGGTCCAGACGATTGCGCGCGATCTGACGCGGCACATCTACGTCTTCGGCACCGCGGGGGAGGGGTACGCAGTCACGGAACCGCAGTTCGACCGCATCACCCGAGCTTTCTGGGAAAGTTCGCTGGAGTTTGGGGTGGCACCGATGGTCGGACTCATCTCGCTTTCGTTGCCGACCATCATCGAGCGAATTGAGCGCTGCCGGCAGTTGGGATTCCGGCAGTTCCAGCTGTCGCTGCCCTCGTGGGGGCCGCTCAATGATACCGAGCTTGACCGCTTCTTTGCGGAGACCTGCGGACGTTTCCCGGACTGCCAGTTTCATCATTACAATCTGCTGCGGACCAAACGCCTCCTGACTTCGGTCGAGTACCGTCGACTGGCCGAGGCCCATCCGAACTTCATCGCGGTCAAGGCGAGCACGTCGGACCCGGCAGTACTCGCGGATCTGATGACGGTTTCGTCGCGGCTCCGGTTCTTCATCACCGAAATGGGCTTCACGATCGCACGGCGCACCCACGAGGTGGGACTGTTGATTTCGCTGGCGTCGGTCAATCCGGCGAGGGCCCACGAATTTGTCGCCGGTGACGATGCGCGGCGTACGGCGGATGTCGAAGACTTCAAGGCGATGGGCGCGAGCCTGAAGGAGCTGGCGGCCGGCAAGTACCACATGGATGGCGCGTTCGACAAAATGCTCTACCGTTTTTCCGATTCCAGTTTTCCCCTCCGCCTGCTCCCTCCCTACGCCCACGCAACCGACGAGGACTTTGCGCGTTTTCGGGCGGCGGTGCCGGCGCGCTGGCGACTCCGGGCTGATTCTGCGCCGTGAGTCCTAAAACCTCCCAGCCTTCGGTCGCGTCGACCCGCCCTCTGTGGCTTTTTGCCACCCTCTGGTCGCTGCGCAAGTATCCCACGCCGCGACGCGAGTGGACCTGGGACCGGAAATTTGCGGCGATTCGAGCGGCGGGCTTTGAGGGTGTTTTTTCCCCGCCGATCCCCGAGGTTGCCGCGCGCGGGGCTCTGCGCTACCTGGCAGTGACCAGTGTCGATGCCCCGGAGAAGATCGCGCCGGCCCTGAAGGCCGCCAAAGCACTGGGGGCGCTCGCGATCGACGTGCAGCTTGCTGATTACGACACCCCTTTGGCCGACACCGTCAAGTTGGCGTTGCGGATTCGATCTGTGGCCCGGGACCTGGAGCTGCCCTTTGCGATCGAGACGCACCGCGACACGTTCACCGAGACGCCGGAGTCCACGCTGGCGCTCTGCCGGGCCTACCGGGTGGCTGCAGGTGAACAGTTGCCGCTTTGCCTCGATCATTCGCACTTCGCGATCATCCGTCACCTCGCGCCCGGAACGTTTTGGGAACGGCTGCGCGTACCGGAGGAACTCCTGGCCTCAGCGACGCAATTTCACCTGCGGCCATTCAACGGGCACCACTGCCAGATACCCGTACTGAACGACGCCGGGCGACGGACGCCCGAGTATCGGGACTGGTTGTCGTACTCGGCGGCGTTGTTCTCGCATTTGCGGGGACAGACGACGCTCGACCCCCTGCTGGCTGTTCCCGAACTGGGGAATGCGGCCCCGGCCTACGGGCTGAGCTGTTTCGGCGACACCTGGCGCGACGCCCAAGCGGTGAAGCGCGACCTCCGGCGGCAATGGCGCTCCGCCGGTTGAGACGTCGACCGGCGCGCTTCCCCTTTTCTCCATGATCATCACCGACGTTCGCACCGTTCTTCTCACCGGGCCCTGCACCAACGATCCCTTCCTTCGCGAGGCCCGCAAGCTCCGGAGCGCAGCCTTCATTGAAGTCCATACGGATGGCCCGCACATCGGAATCGGTGAAACCTATGCCGGTTACTTCTGCCCGGAGGCGGTGCCCGCGATCGTGGAGTTCTTCAAGCCGATTCTCCTGGGGCAGACGGTCGAGGACATTCCCGAACTTTGGCGACGGATGTATCACTGCGGCAACTTCTGGTGCCGGGTGGGCCTGGGGACTTCGGTGCTCAACGGCATCGAGGCGGCGCTGTGGGACCTGAAGGGAAAGCTGCTGGGTCAACCCGTGCACGCCCTCTTGGGCGGCAGCCAGCATGCGAAGCTGCCCGCCTATGCGACCGGCGGTCCGAGCAACTATCCCAAGGAAAAACTGGCGAAGAAGATCGACCACTATTTCTCCCTCGGTTTTCGCGGCCTCAAGGTCGCGACGGGCAGCCTCTCGCCCGACAAAGGCTGGTTCACTCCGATGACGCCCGCGGCCGCGGCCGACTTCGAGGCGGACAAGGTGGCGTTCATGCGCTCGCACGCCGGGGCGGACGCGTGGCTGATGTTGGATGGACACATGGGCAACAGCCCTGGGAAGACCTGGACGCTGGAGATTGCAATCGCGGCGGCCAAGGCGGTCGAGCCGTTCAACCTGTTCTTTTTCGAGGAGCCGCTGCACTACACCGACCCCTGGGGTTACGCCGAGCTTTGCCGCGCGACGACGGTGCCGATTGCCGGCGGCGAATGTCTCACCGCGACCTACGAGTGGAAGGTCTTTGCCGATCAGGACTCCTTCGACATCGGACAGCCGGATGCCTCATTTACGGGAGGGATCGGCGAATTCATGGCGGTTGCAAAGATGATGGCGGATCGCGGGAAAAAAATTGCGACGCACGCGTGGGGCGCGGGTGGTTCCTTGATGCAGAATGTCCATGCGGGTTTCGCTGCCGCGAATACGTGCATCCTCGAGATTGCCCCGGACTTTGCCGGACTGCACTCCGAGGTCATCGATGGCGGACTGGTGATGAAGGATGGCTACATTCTGCCGCCCGATCGGCCGGGATTTGGCGTCGTTTTGACGGAGGAGATCAAGCGACGTTATCCCTTCAAGCCGGGCAGCGGGGAATTCAACAGCGTGCCCGGCAAGATCCTGACGGATTGAGATCTGCCATCAACGAATCGATCACCCATGAAAATTCTCGTCGATGTGGCGGTGGAGCCCGCGGCCTTGGCTGCCCTGCAAAAAACCGGTCGATTTGAAATCGACTGCATCACCCCGCACGCCGAGGTGGTGCGCGAGCTCGAATCGGCGCGGATTCGTGATGCGGACGTGCTGTTTTGCACGTTTCCACCGAAGAATTTCTCCGAAATGAAGGCGGTGCGTTGGGTGCAACTGGCGTCGACCGGTTACACCCAGCTCTTCGGGCTTGATCTGGCGGCGCGCGGGATTCGGGCCACGAATTGTCGGGGCTGCTTCGATGTGCCCATCGCCGAGTGGAACATCGCGATGATGGTCAATCTGGCGCGTGACCTCCGGCAGATGGTCCGCAACCAGGAGGCCGCGGTGTGGGATCGCGGGGCGGTGTTCCAGCGTGAGATCCGCGGGGCCACGGTCGGACTCTGGGGATATGGCGGCATCGGCCGGGAAACGGCCCGGCTGGCACGTCAGCTCGGATTGCGCGTGCACGTGCTGACCCGGAATGGCGTCGCGCCGAGCCAAGGAGTGTATGGGGTGCCGGGCACCGGCGATCCGGAGGGCGTGCTGCCCGATCGCGTTTTTCGCGCCGGCGAGGAACTTGAGTTCTTGGCGGGCCTGGATTTCCTCGTCGTCGGCTTGCCGCTGACGAAGGCGACGGAGGGCCTGATTGGCGAACGCGAGTTGCAGGCATTGCCGCGCACGGCGTTTGTGCTGAATCCGGCGCGCGGTCCCATCATCCGTCAGGAGGCGCTGCTCCGGGCGTTACGGGAAAAATGGATCGCGGGTGCGGCGCTCGACACGCACTACCACTATCCGATGCCGCCGGACCATCCGCTGTGGAAGTTTCCCAATGTGATCTTCACGCCGCACATCTCCGGATCGAGCCTGAGCCCGAAGTTCAAGCAGCGACTGTGGGAGATCTTCTCGCTCAACCTTGAGCGCTTCGCCCACGGTCAGCCATTGTTGAACGAACTCACTCCGGCTCAGCTGGCGGGAGAATAACTTGGGAGGGTTCCCTTCACGATGCGTGTGCCGTCGCCGCGGATTGTTCTGGGCGTGATCGGGGCCTTCTCGGTGCGGGTGGTTTGTCTGCGGCCGCGTCGATGGCGGACAAAGGCGGTCAGATGTTCGCTTTCTCAATCGAAGGGGGCGTCCGGGCGGCGGGCGAACGCACGCTCATCATCACGCTGGACCGGCCGGCGTCGTTTTTCCTCTCGGCGCTGTACCTCTTTTTTCCCGTGCCGCAGTCCGTGATCGAACGCCACACCCGGCCTGCTCGCCAAGCCCGGCTTCATGCTGGTGCTGGAGGACAGCGGCCATGAGCGGGAACCGGCCGGCGGGCTGAGCGATGGAGCGCAACGGCTGCTCTGGGCGGTTTCGCCGAGCGAGCGCGAGAGCGGGTCTGCCCGGCAAATCGATGGCCGCAATCCATGCCGGGGGAATTGAGTTCCATCGCCACGATGCTGCGGGCGTCGAGGACGGTCCCGCCGCCAACTCAAAGGTTCCAACGCAGGCCGAGGACGGCGCTCCAGCCGGTGACCTCATTGTAATCGAGTCGGAGGCTCTCGTTCCCGTTGTAGCCATGGCTGGGTTCGTTGGTCAGGTTGGAGAACTCCGTATGAACGGGCCAGTTCCGCCAAACCCGGTAGCTGGCGGTGAAGTCCAGCGTCGTGCTGGGCGCCTCGTAGCGGGCCAGCGCGAGGACATTGTCGGTGGCGAGATCGAAGAGCACTTCGCTGCGGTGGTGAAGCGAGAGGCGGAGGCGCGCGGGATTGAGCTGGTTGAAGGTGGGCCGGGCGATGGTCTCGGTGTAGGCACCGCGGACGACGAGGTTCTTGTTCAGGTCGAAGCGGAGGTGCAGGCCGGGCATCCAGTCGGTGTAGTCGCGCCCGGGGGTGATGGCCACGGGAACGCCGTCGATGACGTTGAAGGTCTCGAAGCGGGTCTTGGTCTGTTCGGCGCGCAGGCCGCCGAGCACCGTGAGGCGGCCGCGGCTGGTCTGGCCCATGAGGTAGCCGGAGGTGATGTCCTCGCTGGCCGAGTAATCGTCATAGCGGCTGTTGAAGGCGTTCGTGGAGAGCGGAGTGACCAGGCCGCGCGCGAGCAGGGTATCGGAGACGTTTCGGACGACCGCGGGGTCGAGGAAGTAACCATAGTTGTTGCGGCCGTCGCCGGTGCCGGTGGCCCGGTAGCGAGAGATCAGGGAGGGGATGTCTGCCTGGCCGGTGTAGCCGGTCAGCGACCAGTTGGCGTTCTGGTTGTAGCTGCGAACCGTCTCATTGAGGTCGCGGGTGCGGGAGCGGACCTTTGAGAGGTGACGGTCGCGTATGTGGAAGAAGATGCCACACTGGGTACCGAGGGTGTGATTGCGCTTCAGATTCACGGGAACTGCAAAGGTGAGGTGGCGTTTCGAAACATCTCTCTCAATCATCTGCCCTGATGCCTCACGGTTGGCGATAACCCACGACTGCAAACTCGGGGCGGAAGACGGCCTCCGCGCCAGTGGATTTTTCGCGCACGGTGACGTCGCCCGTGGACGCGGACGTCAGCCGGCAGGTTTCGTTCTCGCGGACAATGACGGTTCTCACGGCGGTGCCGTCAGCCGGGGCCACGCGCAGTTCCGTGCGGACAGTGGTGGCGGCAGTGGAACTCGGGGGTTCGGGTTGTGCCCACTCCAGCGCGACCCGGCCGCGATCATCGGGGGTACGCAGCTCGATGACGATTTCGTAGGGCTTGGAGGCTTCCAGCGCGAGCATGGCACGGTTGCGGGTCTCGAAGTCACGCTGCGTCTCGGGCTGGGTGAGGACGACGCGGCCGTCGACTTTCACCACCGCGGCGCCGATCGAGCGCAGCACCACCGGGTAATCGCCGGACACTTTGGGTGTGAGCGTCGCGGACCACCGGGCTGACCAATTTCGCGTCGGGAGGCCGGGCACCGGCTTGCCATCACCACCGACGGCCGGCTCAAGGCGCGACACGGTCGAGACCCCGGCGAGATCGCTGTTCGAGAAGTAGTCCGCGTTGAACGCTGAGTCGCCGTCCTTCGCATTGATCTCTGCTTGAGCCCCGGACGTGCTCGGTGAAAATGGGGACGTGGCGCCGATTGCAGAGGCGGAGAGAATGCCGGAGAGAATAAGCAGACGGAGGGAGATGCGCATGGGTGAGTCAAATTTGAGCAGGCGGTACGTTGGTGAGCCGTCTCGACCGGCTCGAGTCGGGCGGCGGGTTTCCCGCGCCGCGACGCGTCAAGGCGCAGTCAGCGCGTAGGATTTCCCCGCTAACGCATCCCACGTCAGCACGTGAGTGCCGCCCTCCGCCCTGCTCGAGCGATCTTCCAGCTGAAACGCGTGGCGCGCCCGGACCGTGCAGCGCGTGGATTGTGCTGCCGTGATCGTGGCCTTCACCAGTGCGCCCGCTTTCCAGGACGCATCGACGGTGAAGTTTCCGCGAGCGCGCAGCCCGCGGAAGCTGCCTTCGGGCCACGCGGGTGGAAGGCACGGTAGTAACTCGATTTCGCCCGTGTGACTTTGCAGCAGCATTTCCGCAACCGCGGCGGGCCCGCCGAGGTTGCCGTCGATCTGGAATGCGCCCGGCGTGTCCTTGCGGGGATGAAAGTCCATCAGGTTGGGGAACGCGGCGCGCCGGACGAGCGAGGTCAGGGTCTGGTGCGCCATGCGAGCGTCGCCGAGGCGGGCCCAGAGGCTGGTGTTCCAGGCCAGGCTCCAGCCCACATTGCTGCTGTCGCTGATGTTGACCGCTTTCTTGTCGCCGCCGGAGGAGAGGCGCATGACCAGCGTTTTACGCGCAGCGGCGGCGAGGGCCGGAGTGCCGCGCGGGGTGATGTCATCGCCGGGAAAAACGGCAAAGAGATGCGAGATGTGACGATGCCCAGGCTCGCGCTCGGTGCGTTCCTCGGACCATTCAAGGATCCGCCCGTCCGCGCCGATCCGGGTGGGGGCCAGGCGCGCCCGGCGGTCGGTCACGGCGCGCGTGAAGTCGTCCTCGATCCCCAGCACGCGGGCAGCGGCGAGGGTGTTGTCGAACAAGCTGGCGATGATTTGCTGGTCCATCGCCGGGCCGGCATCGATGCCGAGGGGCTTCGT
>Ga0163144_10011456_pt1 | contig 18750 bp, 16 predicted proteins | sample OliLak19BULKMAT1_FD_123175 | JGI IMG/M metagenome (GOLD analysis project Ga0163144, IMG submission 123175) | Freshwater microbial mat bacterial communities from Lake Vanda, McMurdo Dry Valleys, Antarctica - Oligotrophic Lake LV.19.BULKMAT1 | ecosystem: Environmental > Aquatic > Freshwater >... | reverse complement strand
CTGAAGTGGATGCCAATTCAGAAGCTAGCTTGAAATGTGAAACCGGCTACCAGAACAGTTATTCAAAAAAACATTCTAGAAAATCTTTGAAAGGATCTCTTTTGATTGAGAGTTTGTTAGATCCTCGACTGGGAGATGAGTTTTTGAGGCGTGTGGACTTGCGGCTTGAGGCAGTGGCTCCCTCTTTGGATGCGAAAATTTCACTAAAGAGAGAGACTCCAATGAATGTGTTGAGTGGGTCCTTGAAGGATCTGTTGGGTCTTTTAGCGGCTCAGTTGAAGGGGCGGGTTGTTGTTAAGGATTTGAAACGCACCGTCGAACTGTTTAGTGAGGCTCCGTCTCTTTTAAACGTGATGAATGGTTCTCTCGTTTTGGATTTGGAAAACTCTGAAAAGAACTCTTATGTAGAATCTCGCATTCAAATAAAAATGGATTTGGCCGAAACTTCTTCTGGAAAATGGACTTCGCAGAAAGAAGTGAAGCAGCCTTTGAAAGTTTCCTTGGATCTGGTGAGTCTACTAGATACGAAAATTAAAAATGATTTTTTAAGAGCGGTTGATTTTAAGTTTAAGGCTGAGACTCGAGGTTTGGATGCTGAATTGGTTTTAAAGCATGAGTCTCCATTGGACGTCGCTCGTATTTCATTGAATGAAACAGCTCGCACTTTGGCACCCAAGATGACGGGGAAAATTGGAATTAAGGATTTGAAGAAATTTCTTAAGACTTTTGGTGAAGTTTATGGAGAGGCTCCGGCTCCTTTTAATGTGATGAATGGTTCTTTGGTGGTTGATATCGATAATTCTGCGAATAAGGAATTTATCGAAACGACGGCTCGACTCAAGATTGATTTGAGGGGTGAGGGGCAGCGGATTGATTTGGGAACTCTTCTGGTATTGCCTTGGAAGTTTGATGGAAATGATCAATGGAAGATGGATAAGGCTCAGTTGGATGTGAAACTCAATGAGTTGTCCTTAATTCTTCCTAAGGTGAGTCCGACCCAACCTCTTCCGATGCTGGTTTCAGATTCTAGATTTAAAAAGGAATCGAATAAGGAATCTATCGAAACGATACGCTCTGAAAGCAAAAAAAAGAAAAACGTTTGGGATGCCGAGATTCATACTGAGGAGCCAATTGTCTTGAAAACATCGTTGATCGATGAAGATATTCGATTGGCTGTGAACCTTAATCTCAACGAAAATGGAATTGATAAAGGGTCTGTTGAAATACTTCCCTTGAAAATGGAAATTTTCAAAAGACCGATTGAACTTCAAAAATTTGTAATTCGATGGCTTTCTTCGACCTCGACAGACCTTTTGGGGAAGGTGTTGTTTCGGCTTCCAGAATATCAAATCTATTTGAGACTTGAGGGAACCTTGGATAGTCCGCGAATTGCTTTTGAAAGTGATCCGCCTTTGAATACGGATGATATTTATTCAGTATTGCTCTTTGGCAGACCGATGACCGAGTTGGATCTTGAAGGCAAACAGGGAATGTCTCGTGTTCAACAAGGCCTGGCTCAAGGACTCTTCTCGCTCTCAACACTTTATCTTTTGGCGGGCACTCGAATTGAGAGTTTGGGATACAACCCAGCAACGAGTGAAGTGTCGGCGTCGGTGAGATTGGATTCAAAACATTCTGTTCGCGTGGGGGCACAGTATGGAAGTCGAGAGAGCGTGGCTTTGCGCCGCTCCTTGGGTGGGGGGTGGTTTATTGAGAGCAAGGCTCAACAGACGGGGCCGCAGAACACCGATGCCACTGATTTTGGGCTCATGCTTCAACGAGTGATTGCCTATTGAAGCGCTGGCATGAAATTCAAGAGAGCGTTTTTGATAGCTCTGTGAAGATGATCTTTTCGGTGCGAGGAATACCAAATTTTGGGTCATTCATTGGGAACTCAGAGGTCTTGCCAGTTTGGGCATAGCCGCGGCGTTCGTACCAGGCGATGAGTTCGCTGCGCGTGCTAATGACATTCATGATGATGTTTGGGAGTTTCCAAGTGTAGGGGATCCATCTTTCAGAATATTCTAAGAGGATTCGGCCGAGTCCTTTGTTTTGGATGTTGGGATTGACGGTGAGAAGGCCGAGGTAGGCGGAATGGGAATCGGCTTTTTTGAGATAGACGCAAGCTTGAATGTATTCCTGATCTTTAAGGATTAGGAGTTGGGTGTCTGGAGTTTGGATCATTTCTAGGAGCATTGTGGGGTCGACTCGCTGTCCGTCGAGAAGGTCGGCTTCTGTGGTCCACCCTATTTTGCTCGATTCGCCTCGGTAGGCAGAGTTGATGAGCTGGTGGAGTTCTTGGATATCGGTCTCTCGGGCTCCTTGAATGGCTATGCCTTCGGGGAGGTTTTGGGATAAGGAATTCATGATTTCTAAGACTTATCATGTCTTGCGTAGAGTCTACAGAATGAAATGGGTGAAGCTTTAGGGCAAGTTAGATTTTGTAGCCTTATTTTGTATCGGTGCAAATTTGCACCTCTTTGCGCTGGCACTTATTCTCTAGAGAGCGGGGGAATTGAAGTATGGGAAATTTGGGCATTACTAATAAAATCTTTGTAGCTTTAATATTTTTCACTTTCTCAACGGACTTACATTCAACTTCGCTTGATCGTGCGGAGTATAGTGCGGATACCAATTTTTCCTTCGAGACCAATTCTGCTGCTGCTTCAAATGAGTTGATGCGTTTTTATGGCATGACGGGTGATGATGTAGGTTTTGTTGTTTTTGATCCTGAAAGTGGAGAGATTCTTGAGAGTCAGAATTTAAATGAATTGTTTATTCCTGCTTCAGTGACCAAGGCGCTTACGCTCTCGGCGGCTTTGGATCTTTACCCAGCCACTCAAAGACGTGGGACTGAAGTTTATTATGATGGTCGTATTTCAGGGCAGGTGCTTTGGGGAAATCTTTATTTGAAGGGTGGATTGCAGGAGGACTTGGATTTGCGAGGGCTGCAATCGCTCTCTTCGAGAATACGTGCGTTTGGGATTCGAGAAATTTATGGAAGAATTTTTTATGATGATCGAGCCTTGGACGGATCGTCTCAAATTTCTCCAATTTTCGGTGACAATCATAGCTACAACACTGGCGTTTCTGCGCTGAACTTGGATAAGGGTGTTTTGGAATTGCTTGTCTCTAAAGTGGACAATGATTGGGTCGTAAAAAATGAAAACCTGACTCCTAGTGTTCGGATTGGCTTCGACTTTGGGATGACGGCTGAAGACGAAGAAAGTTTATGGAGTTGGAGTGATTTTTTGGGGGGAGAATGGCGAATCAATGTCTCCCGATTGGATCCGAATAAATTAGAGCAAAAGATTTCTTTACCTTTGAAAAACATTTCGCAATTTGTTGCTGAATCATTTTCTCGGGTTTTGTCGGATGTGGGGATTGTCGCTCAGGCGGTTCAACCTAGGGCAGTTCCGGAGAGAGCCCAGCTGATTGCAAGAGTCCAAGGTTCTTCAATGAAAGAACTTGCGGAAACGACGCTATTCACTTCCAACAACTTGTTTGCAGAGTTGGCAGGGGTTTTGGTCGCTAAAAAGATCTATTCTCATTTTTCTGGAGACATTCATGCGGCGGGGAAAATTGTTGAGGACTATTGGGAAAGATTAAAAAATGTTCCTGCCAATCAAATCACTTTGGAGAATTCTTCGGGATTGACACCGTACAATTGGATTTCGCCTCAAGCCATGAAGGTGGCTCTGTTGAGTATGTGGAGCCAGAAGCTTTCTGACAGATCTCGATTTTATGAATTGCTCCATAGCGTTGAATTGGATGGGGTCGCAGAATTTAAAGAAAATTGTTCAAAACTTTGGTCGAAGTCTGGATACCTTAGCTATGTGCGGGGCCTCGCTGGATTCTTCTGTTCAAAAAACGAAGGGGTTAAGGGATTCGCAGTGTTTATCAACGATAAGTCTTCGAGGGAAATTCTCAATTCAAAGGGTGCTGACCCGAGATTCAAAGAGGTGGAGGCAGGAGCAGATGCTTGGGCTGAGAAAACTGCAAAGCTTCGTTCAGACCTCCTAAGGTCTTGGATTGCTCGTTATTGACGATTCGATTGTGGAAATGGCATTTTCAGTGCTTAGGTTTGTGTCATTTGGTGCGGTGCTCTGTAGCCCCGTGGGGTGAAAAATGCCTGTCTCTAAAGAGGCTCTTGCCAAGAGTGCTCGATTGGAATGATCTGTTGAGCCATGAGCTTCAAATGGCCAAAAGAATCCATCAGTAGTGAAATGGGCCGCAAGGCTCTTAGACAGGCGATCTTAGAGCAGATCGCCGCAGCAAACTCCGGGCACCCTGGAGGTAGCCTGAGTCTTGTTGAGATTGTGGCTTCGATTTTTGATGGGCACTTTCATGAGGGGCGACCTTCGGTGGCTGCAAATGATTTGGCTCTGAGGGAGTCTAAGAACTTCGCCAAGGATAGAGACCGTTTGGTGCTCTCTAAAGGGCATGGTGTTCCCGCTCTCTATTCGGCGCTTTCCTACCTCGGCTACTTCGATGCTAGTGAGTTGAAGCATCTCAGAAGTTATGGACATTTTCTGCAAGGTCATCCTGATCGCAACCATTATGATTTGATGGAAGCTTCTACGGGCTCATTGGGGCAAGGTGCTTCAGTGGCTTTGGGGCTAGCTTTAGGTACACGTTTGAAATTTGAGAAAAAAGAAATTGCTCGATTGCCTCGCGTCTATTGCTTGTTTGGTGATGGAGAAATGCAAGAAGGACAGGTTTGGGAAATGCTGATGGCGGCTCCTAAATTTAAAACTGCGAATCTTGTTTGTGTGTTGGATTACAACAAGGGGCAAATTGACGGTCCTGTTAAAGAGATTATGGATTTGGAGCCGCTGGCTGACAAACTCAAAGCCTTCAATTGGGAAGTTCATGAAGTGGATGGTCATGATGTGAAAGCTCTTCAAGGAGTGCTTTCAAAGATCAAAACTGAAGCTCATGCGAAACCACACTTCATCATTGCCAACACTGTTAAAGGAAAGGGGATTTCCTTTATGGAGCATCCGACTCAGTGGCATGGTGCTGCTCCTAAAAAAGAACAGCTTGAAGACGCTGTGAAAGAACTCTTTTCTGGGCCTTCGCCATTCGGACGAATTTTGGGAGACAACTAAAATGACGAAGCTTATTGAAAAAATTATGGACGCATCTGTGAAGCCTGTGGCTTCGCGAAATAGTTTTGGAGATTGTATTGCTGAGTTGGGAGCTTCGCACCCTGAATTGGTGGTGTTGGATGCGGACCTTTCTAAGTCGACTCAGACTCAGCATTTTGCGAAGAAGTTTCCTGATCGCTTTTTTAACATGGGCATTGCTGAATCCAACATGATTGGAACAGCGGCTGGACTTTCGATGGCTGGTTTTATTCCATTCGCTGCGAGTTTCGCGTGCTTTTTGACCGGTCGTTATGATCAGATTCGAATGAGTGTTGCGGCCTCTAAGGCGAATGTTCGTTTGATTGGAACTCATGCGGGAGTGGGGATTGGTGAAGACGGTCACTCACAGATGGGCCTAGAGGATCTGACTCTTATGAGATCGCTTCCTAACATGACCGTGTTTCAACCGAGTGATGATTGGGACACTAGAGAATTTATTAAGTGGTCGATGAATCATAATGGACCTGTGTATATGCGTTTGACTCGTCAGGGATTGCCTCATTTGAAGCGTGCTGCGGGCACGAAGCTTAAGCCTGGGGTTTGGGATGTGTTGAATCCTGAAGACCAAGACTCAGCGGACGTTGTGTTGATGTCGTCGGGTGGAACTATGGATCCTACTATGGGAGCTGCGCAAATTCTTTCTGACAAAGGGGTCAAACCCCTTGTTGTGAATGCGGCTTGGATACGTCCTATTGATGAAACGTTTATTTTTAAGGCGAACGAATCGAAGGCGAAGTTGCTGGTGACTGTTGAGGATCATTACGATGTGGGCGGCTTGGGTGGAGCTGTTGCTGAAGTGTTAACTCAGCGCGGATCTACGAAACCTTTGGAGCGCATTGGTGTGACTACTTTTGGTCAATCGGGTTCGCCTGAAGCCAACTACGAGCACTATGGATTCACCGCTCAAAAACTTGCTGATCGTATTTTGAAGCGTCTTGGATAAATTCAGGTAGATTTTTAAATTGATGCGAGCCTTTAAAGTTTTTTTCATTTCAACTTTGATTGAGATTTTGTTTCGATTGTTGCGTTGGACTTGGAGAATTGAAGAGGGCGCTCTTCCTCGTTTGGCTCAAGAACGTTTGTCTCAGAAAGAAACTCTTGTGTGCGCTTTTTGGCATCAGGACGAGTGGGCTTTGATCGGAGCTTTTGCGGGACGTGATATGGCTGTGCTGGTCTCCGAAAGTGAAGACGGCAGCATCATGGCGCGCTTTGTGAGACGTTTGGGCTTTCGTGTGATTAGAGGCTCTTCGAGTCGGAATGCGGTTCGTGGTTTTTTACAGCTCATACGGACGATGAGAAAAGAAAAAATTGCGTGTGTGAGTTTGGCCGTGGATGGTCCTCGAGGACCTCGATACGAACCCAAAGCTGGAATTGTAAAACTAGCGGAGTCTTTTGGTGGGCCTTTGGTTTTGGGGGCTGCTTATGCGGATCGTGCGTGGGTGTTTCGGAAATCTTGGAGTCAGGCTTTTGTGCCGAAGCCTTTTGCCCGGGTGGTGATTGAGTATACGAGTGTGGATTCTGAGGAATTGAGCAGCTTGAAGAGTCAGAATACTGCCGATCAAGCTCATGCGGAGTCCTCTGCTGATAAGCGTGTTGAAGGTGTCAAAAACGCTTTGATGCTGGCCAAAGATTTGGCGAGAAAGAGAGTCGAAGGTCTACGACAATAGAGGGAGTGTCTCACTCTAAAGAAACGTTATTTGTGCGTAGTTTTTTCGGAAGATCGGGAAGTCGACGTGCGCTTGATCGCGTCGTCAATTTGAGTTTGTATTTTGGAACTCTTCTCGGAACATTTTCATCGTTAGAAGCGCGAACGGGATCACGTGCTCCAGCAAATAATATTCCTTCTCGAAATCTAGGAGCTCACCCACAAGCTGAGAAATTAAATATTGATCTTTCCTCTTGGACTTTGCAGGACAAGATCGGACAGCTTCTCATTGTGGGGTATCGCTCACCGAAACAAATTCAGAATCTGAAGGTGGGAGGAGTGGTTCTGTTTGCTTGGAACCTTGGGGATACGCTTCCTCAGACACACTCCCGTATTCAAAAGATTAAGAGCTTGGCTTCGAAATATTTGAAAGCGCCGTTGTTCATCGCTACGGATCAAGAAGGCGGACGCGTTCTTAGGATTCGTGAAGGAATGACGCCATTTCCCGATGCGGCCGCAATGGGGGCGATGCAAGATCCTTATGCTTCTTTTCAGGTGGGCAAGGCAATGGGATTGGAGCTGTCTTCGCTAGGGTTGAACATGAATTTCGCGCCTGTTCTTGATTTGGGGAATGCCAAATCGTTTTTGGGAAATCGAATCTGGGGTGAGAGTGCGGAAGGAACAGGGTTTCCTTCGGTGAGTTTTATTCGAGGGCAACGTGCTGCGGGAATTGTGGCCGTGGCTAAACACTTTCCAGGGCATGGCACCACTCAAGTGGATTCGCATTTTGGCTTGCCTACTATTATGAAAACGCGCGAGGATTTGAAGAAGGAAGACTTGGAGCCGTTTCGCTTGGCGATCGGTGAAGGTGTCTTGGCTCTCATGACGGCGCATGTGGAGTATCCGCTGATTGATAAGGGGCCCGCATCGCTTTCGAAAATTATTTTGAAAGATATTTTGCGTGATGAGATGGGTTTTAAGGGACTCGTGATCACTGACGATTTGGAAATGGATGGCGTGAAAGTTAAGTCTCATAATTCTTACGGGGATTTGGCATTGAATGCTCTTCAGGCTGGCAGCGATATGATCATGCTTATTTGGTCTCGTGAACGGCAGCTTGAAATTGAAAACCGTATCAAGCTCGCACTCAAAACAGGTGAAATTTCAGAAGAGTGGATCGATGAAAAAGTACGGCATGTTTTGCGAGTGAAATCGCAGAGTATTGGTTTGGAGCATGATTTTCATAGCAATCCTTTTTGGAGAGAAAATTTACGTCGACCTGAATCACTCGCCCTCGCTGAAGAGGTGAGTGAAAAGGCGATTCGGTGGCTTGCTGGAGACCGCTTGAAGATGTTGAAGAATGTGAGAGGCCGATGGGCTGAATCGTGGGAAGTGGTGCTTCCTTCGAATCGTCTTAAGGCTCTCTGGCTGGTTGAGCGGCCACGAGATGTGGTGCGGGTTTATTCTCCAAGGGGCTACTATGAGCGTCAAACGTTGGAATGGCTCAAGGATGAGGGGAAAACTAAGACTTCTCAAAAGGGGGTATTTTTGGTGATGACTCCTCCACGGCAAGAGCTCACCGACCGACTTTTCTCTGGAATGAGTCGGGAGCTTGGGCGTTTGGCTCTTAAATCGAAGTCGTCGAGGCCTGTGCTGTGGATTCACCAAGGGCTTCAACCCTTGAGGGTTACTATGAAAGCCCAAGACCTTTCCCTGGGCTTGTTATCTCTCAATAGTGAGTCTGATATGAGCTTGAGAGCGCTGCAAGAACTGCTAAAACGGCAGTAGCTCATGGATTTAAGTTTTTCGGAAATTTTGGTGGTTTGCCTCATCGCTTTTCTGGTTTTTGGACCAGAGGAGTTTGTGCGTCGCTCACATGAGCTGGGTAAATTCATTGGAAAATTTAAAACCCAAGCACAAAACTTTCGTGTGATGGCTGAAGAAGAAATTGTGAAAAAGGCTCAAGTGGACCTTTCGGACGAGGATGATCGTGGAAAGAGTTGAAGACGTGAGCCGCACAGGAAGCGATACGCTTGAACAGCGGGAACCTCTTTTGCAGCACATGGGTGCGCTTTTTCGTTCGTTGAAATGGATTGTTGCGTGGGTGCTGCTTGGCGCAGGGCTTGGGTATGTTTTTTCAGAAGAGATTTTGAGATGGCTGCAAGAACCTTTTTTCGAAGTGATGGGGGGCAGTGCAAAGCTGATCTATCTGGATCCTTTTGAGAAGGTGTGGGTGCATTTACGGGTCGCCTTTTGGGGCGGTTTTTTTGTGGTGGCTCCCATGGTTTATGGGGCGATTTATGGTTTTGTGAAACCTGCTCTGTTCCCTTCGGAGCGTAGACGCCTTAACGCTATGATGGTGGTTGTTTTTGCGGTCTTTGCGTTGGGGCTCTATTTAGGGCAACACTATTCAGTGCCTCTTCTGCTTAAGGCCTTGATGAGCTTTAAGACTCTTAATGAGGCGCCCTTTTTGTCTTTGGCCGCTTATACGGGAATGGTTATCGGCACTATTTTGGCTACTTCGCTGCTGCTTGAGGTTCCTGTGCTGATGTTTCATCTGAGTTTGTGGGGATGGGTGAACTCTAAGGCTTGGTCGAAGGGGCGACGCTTGGCATTGGTCCTAAATGCCGCTGTTTCAGCCTTTCTAAGCCCTCCCGACGTTATGAGCATGCTGGCTTTGATGCTTCCTATTCAAGTGCTCTATGAGTGTGGAATTATCTTCGCGCGCGTGGCAGAATGGTCACGAAATGAGAATCGCTAAATATTGCTTCCTACTTTTGGCCTTTGTTTTATCGTGCACTCCTAAAGTTGACACTAATGTGGTTCGCTTAGGGATTCAGCCTAACGAGAAAGACGCGGATTTGAATGCGTTTGCTCGGGAGCTCGAAGGAGCTACGGGGTTGAAGGTTGAGTATGTAGTCTCTCCTGACTACGACGACCTGGTCGCCCAGTTTAAAAAAGGCGCCGTGGACTTCGCGTTCTTTTCTCCAGTGAATTTTATTGCCGCTGAAAAAGATGCGGGCGCCAAAGTGCTTTTGAAAAAAGTTTACGGGCATAGTGAGTTTTACTTTTCAGCTCTGATTGTGAAAGATGATTCTCCGATTAAATCTGTTTCGGATTTGAAAGGTCAGAACATTGCTTTTGTAGATCCTAGCAGCACGAGTGGTTACCTCTATGCCTTGGTTCTTTTGAAAAAAGCAGGTCTTTCCTTGAAAGACGTTAAGGGAGAATTTTCTGGCACCCATGATAAGGCTGTCGAAGCAGTTCTTTCTGGAAAAGCTGTTGCAGCTGCTGTGTGGGGCGAGGACCCCGCAACGGGGGCGGGAGCTTGGTCGGGACTCCCGTCGGAGGGTACTAAGTTTCGAGTGCTAGCTTGGTCTGAGCCGATTCCTAATGACGCCTTTGCAGTTCGCTCTGATTTTTATCAGGCTAACGCAAACATCGTCTTTAAGGTTATGGAAGGTTTGATCAGTATGAGCGATGCCGCCACAGGGTCTCTCAAGAAAGTTTTTGATACAGATAAGATGACCACTGCAACTTCTCGTCACTATGACAGTGTGAGAAATATTATCGAAGCACAGAAGGAACAGTAAGATGAAAGAGATCGTCCCTAGTAATTTCGTAGAATTGTATAGTGCAGATCAGATTCAGGGGATGGTTGAAAAAATTGCTTCAGAGATCAGAGAAGCTTATCCCGATGATGCTGATATTGTTTGTGTGGGTGTTCTTAAAGGTGCCTGGATCTTTCATGCCGATTTAGTTCGTTCATTGAACCGCCCTACTCAAGTTGATTTTATTCGTGCCACTTCTTACGGTGGTGGCACCGAAACTTCCGGAGTGGTTCGCATCCTTAAAGATATCGAAACTGACATCCGCGACAAACACGTGATTCTCGTCGAAGAAATTATCGATAGCGGTCGCACTTTAAAATTCATCAAAGAACGTTTGCTTCAAAGCGGCCCTAAAAGTGTAAAGATCGCAGCTCTTCTCGACAAAAAAGAACGTCGCGAAGTCGATTGCGTCGGTGACTTCGTGGGAACCATCGTTCCCAATCATTTCGTCGTAGGCTACGGACTTGACTGGGCCGAGAAGTATCGCAACCTCCAAGCTATCTACCGAGTCGAAGGCGAAAAACTTCACTAGTTAGACAAGATTCCGGAAAATAAGAAGGCTAAAAATTAAGACCAGAAGACGCGGTTCGCAGGGCCTCGAGCGGCTTTTGGTCTTAATTTTTAGCCTTCTTATTTTCCGGAACCCCATCAACAAACTTAGTAAGCAAAAAAAGGGAAAGCCCCTTGGATTTTTAATTCTGCCTCCGACTCTCGAGGCCCCGCGAACCGAGGAGGAGGCGGAATTAAAAATCCAAGGGGCTTTCCCTTTTTAGTTGATTACCAGTTCATCAATTCTGGGGGCAAGTCCACGGTTCCGATGACTGTGGGTGCTGGGAAGAAGGGCTCCTCAACGGGGGGGTTGAAGCGAGGTCCTTCGAGCAACCACTTGAGGGCTGGGCCTACGTTGAGGCGCCAGTCTTCGCGAAGTTCTTCGAAATCTTTTTTGGAGCCGTCGATAGCGAGGTTGATCCAAAGAATTTCTTTTTCTTCACACCACTGACCCAAACTCTTGTCGAGGTTGTGGTGAGGGAGTTCTTCTTCGATGTTGTTTTTGAGTTCTTCTTCGGTGAGAGCAGGGCGCTCTCCGATGTTCAAAACAGGACGCTCGGAAAGCGTAGTTAGCTTTTCGATAACTTCATCGCTCACTCCATAGTGGTTGATGTAGTTTTTATCTGCTTGAAGAGTGAGAACGGCTTTGGGCTGAACTTTTTCGATCCAACGGATGAGGTGGTTCGCTTCGGCTGATTGCGCGATGTCACTGGCTGCTCTGTTCTTTTGAGTAGGGAAGTCGTACATGATGTCGCTTCCTTTAAGATTCAAATGAGTCGCTTTGGAGTTCGCGTTTGGATTTGTTGTGGGGCAAACGTAAAGATCAGAGACGGTGTTGATCACTCCAGAGCTCAATGCCTTTTGAAGGAGTTGAAGAACTCGGCTTTCGTTGCGTGCTGAGCCTTCGAAGCCAGCGAGAATTACGATAGGTCCTTGTGCGTCTGGTTGAGTCCCCGATAATTTCAACCACTGTAGAGGAGCTCCGTCCTCAGTGTCTGTTGGATCTTCTCCAACATGTACCATCTCTAGAAGTTTCCATTGAGACACAATTTGATTTGCTTTCATTGATTATTCATTCCTCAATCCACTTTCTTGCGCGAGGTGTGCTTGGTTTACTTTGTAAACTCGTAAGCATCTCTGCAAAAATCCCCCAACAGAGTCATAGGATGAAAAAATCGGGAATTCAAACTTTTGTTGCATGTCCCATGTCGAAGAGTGCAAATAATGTTAATTAGATTGGTAGATGACATTTAAAGAATTAGGTCTGAGTGACCTTTACATAGAACGTTTGACAGCAAAAGGAATCAATGAGCCTACTGAGATTCAGAAAGAACTTTTTGGTCCTATCTCAAAGGGAGAAAGTGTTCTTGGACTCGCAAAAACGGGAACCGGTAAAACTCTTTCTTATCTTGCCCCTCTTGTAGAAAGATATTCGTCTCTAGAAACTGATCAAGAAAAAAGCGCTAATACGGGAGCCTCTAAGGGTGCTTCTGTTTGGGTACTTGTGCCCACTCGCGAACTTGCAACACAGGTGAAAGACACCTACGAACTCCTTACACACGCACAGAGTCAAGTCGCCGTAGTTGTTGGTGGTGAGTCGGAAGACAAACAAATTGATGCCTTGGGTCAGGCGCGCTTTGTTGTTGCGACTCCTGGCCGTCTTTTGGATTTGCTTCAAAGAAAAAAACTTTCAACGCAGGATGTTGAAGTTGTGGTTATGGACGAAGCAGACCGTCTTTTGGACATGGGATTCATTGATGACATCCGTGCGATTCTGCGATTTCTGCAAAAGAAACCTCAATTGTGTTTTGTTTCGGCGACGCTTCACTTGGGTGTGGAAGAAGTGGCTTTTGAAATGGGTATCGAACCCAAGCGCTTCGGCAATGCTGAAGAGATGCCAACAGTAGAAGGGCTCGACCATGGAGTCTCTTTTGTTGGGGATACAGAAAAATTTCATGCTCTCGCACATTTTATTTTTGATAGAAAAGATCAGCGCGGAATAATTTTTTCTAATTACCGCGAACGCGCGCATGAAATGGCTTCTCGATTGCGGGGCTTGGGCTGCAAGGCTGATGCTTTGAGCGCACAGTTGAACCAGTCTCAGCGTTCAAAAATTGTTGAAGATTACCGAGGCGAAAACCTTAAAGTTTTGGTTGCTTCCGATTTGGCAGCGCGCGGCCTCGATTTTTTTGAAATCGAATATGTTGTTAACTTTGATTTGCCTGAAGATCCTGCAACCTATGTGCACCGTGTCGGGCGAACCGCTCGTGCGGGTCGTAATGGGAAAGCACTCTCTTTTATTGGATTTGAAGACTCTTTCCGTTTGGAAAAATTAGAGCGCTTCTTAGGTAAGAAACTTCAAGTTGAAGAAATGGATGTGGCTAAGCTTTCGGGTTCATTGCCACGTTTCGGACCCCGTCCTGAAGGTCGTCCTGACGACTATGAAAGAAGCTCAGAGCGCCCAAGACACGGCAACAGACATGATTCATCTCCACAGGGTCGACGACCCCAAGAAGGTGGTCAGAGGAATCGCCAGAGCAATAGTCAGAGCAATAGTCAGAGCAGAGGGCCTGCAAGATCTCATGGGGATCAGCCTTCGAGAAATCAGCCGACAAATCAACAGAGAAACCCCTCTCAGTCTCAGTCGAAACCTGCGGGAGCAAAAGCACAATCTCAATCACCTCGCCCGAGAGCTCAAACACCCGCTAAGACAGGTTTCCTTTCGGGAATTACTAAAGCTCTCAAAAAATTGTTCGGCGTGAAGGCGACTCCGGCAACGGCTTCTTCCTCTGACAAGCAGTCGGCTTCAGGTGAGGGACGCCGTCATAACAATAATCGCAATAGAAATAGAAGCGGTGGAAGTGGGAATTACAAAGGACCGAGACAGCACTCGGGCTCCGGTGAATCTGCTGGCCCCTCTGGTTCCAGAAATTCAAACCAAAGACGACACCACAAAGGACCTCGTCCTCAGGGGAATGCACCTAAACCTAAAGGTTGAAGCTAAAACGATTTGTATGATTGGATTCCTAACGGGCCGAGTATCGGCTTGTTAGGAATCTTTGTTTGAGGTGGACGATGAGGGTGTTTGAGGTGCTCTTGGTGCACCATCATGATTTCTCGGTCCTTGGCCTCTGCGCGGGGAACGACGGCGTTTACGGCTTTGAGGGCCTCTGAATCCACCTTCTTGAGAGCGCTCGTGGCTTTTGCGAAGACTCGCGAGAATCCATTTTGCATGAGGTCTCCACTCAGTCTCAAAGTTTTTCCAAGCAGATCCGTAATCTTTAGGGCGGAAGAGAGCCAATGAGTGCAATACAAGCGCAAATTGGATGTGGCGCAAAATATGAGCCTCTTTTTGTTGGAGAGGAAACTTCCAGTTCGCTTTGCCTGTGATGCTTTTAAGCGAAGTGTGGATGAATTGGATTTCTTCTTTTTCGAGTTTTGAAATTTTAAGATCTTCAGCAACAGCTTGAAGAATTTTATCGATGTTCTTTCCGTTTTTTGAGTCGGGAGTGATTTGAGTCAGCGGGTAGAGGAACATGTAGAGCAGTGGAGCTGAACCAAAGGTGAGGTCCCAGTGCTCTTTGTCGACAGCACCAGAGGATTCAAAAAAGAGTGCGCGTGATTTGTCATCTTTGCTTAAGAAATCTTCCCAAGTGGGGGAAATGTATTTCCATGCGCCTAGGGCGTAGAGTCTTTCGAAACCTTCGCTAGCGGTGCCTTCTTTGAGGAATTTGAGAATCTCTTCGCGCACTCGTTCTTTTTTGGCTTCGCCCAAAAGGTAAAGACCCTTGCGCAAAGCTTTTTCAGTTTTTTCCTCTAGTGAGAATTGGCTTCTCACGGCGAAACGAAGAGCTCGCAAAATACGAATGGGATCTTCTTTGAATCGTTCCATCGGATCACCGATGATACGAAGCTGTTTCTTTTTCATGTCTTCGAGTCCGCCCACATAGTCGACGATGCGACCGTTGGAGGGATCGAGAAAAAGTCCGTTGACGGTGAAGTCGCGGCGGAAGGCGTCGTCCTTGGCAGAGCCAAAAACGTTTTCGTTGATTTTGTCGCCAGCCATTTCGGGCGCACGACGGAAGGTCGTGATTTGGATTTCTTTGTCGCTGGGTTTGCCGCCTTTAAAAAGTGGAGGAAAGAGCACTCCATCGGGAATCTCTGACATGGAGGGTTTGCGTTTGGCTACGACGATACGGAAGCGGCGTCCGATGATGAAGCTGCGAACGATGAGGTTTTTTACTTTTTGTGGAGATGCGGCGGTGGCGATGTCGAAGTCTTTGGGCTGAGAGCCGTTGAGCAAATCGCGAACACAGCCTCCGACGATGTAGCTTTCGATGCCGTTCTTTTGAAGGGTTTTGATGATCTTAAGCGCGTCGTGATCGATCTCGGCTTTGAAGTTTGATGGAAGCGCGGGGTCCTTCCTTTTTTTCATGAGCCATCCGAGCATTACAACATTCGCCTTTCCAACATTCTCTAGAATTCTAAGCTTCAACATTCAGGTCTGGGCTGAGCTCCACGCGGGGGAGGAGTTTGTAATCGAAGCCAGAAATGTATTTGGCTAAAATTTCTTCAGACTGTGTTTTGTAGGACTCGAGAGCTGAAATCAAGGGGTGAATGTCGATTTTCCAAGGATTTCCCTTAGGACTCGCATGAAGCTTGTTTAGAGACTCAGGAGCGAGCTTGAGAACACCTCGAGGATTGGCATTGAGCACGTGGTAGAGGGCGGCAGCGGCTTGAATGAGACCTTGATAGAAGAGGCGTCGGTCGCCAATCTCTTCTCTCCACATATCCTCTAGGACCTCATGGGTTTCCCAGTAGTAGCGGCGATTGAAGAGGCTGATGGCTCGAACGAAGTCTCTTGGGAGATCGGGCACATTGGGGTCATTGCTGGTTCCTGGGTTGACGCCTGAATATTCTTCGAGAAGTTGGCGCATGTTTCCTTGGCAGGATCCGCCGCAGGGGCCTGAGCCCGCTCCTGATTTTTCTTGGAATGTGCTGAGATCGTGGATTTTGCCGCTAGAAAGCAGAACGCGAGCCGAAGACTCGGTCACCTTGTTGCAATAACAAAGGATTTTTTCCAATGATGGGGCGTCTGACGAACTCACTATGATATGAGTCTAGTCGTTTTGTGGGGCCTAGGCAGCTTTTTTGGCTTTTCCATCCTCTAAAGATTGGTGAGCCTTGATGAATGCGCGCGCTGCGTCGGGATCGAATTGGGTTCCGCTAAAACGCAGAAGCTCCTCATAGGCCTGCTCCGGTGCAAGACCTTTTCGATAGACGCGATCGCTCGTCATGGCGTCGAAGGTGTCTGATACGAGAATGATTCGAGAGAAAATGTGGATTTTCTCTCCGTTGAGTCCGTCGGGATAGCCACGACCGTCGATACGTTCATGGTGACCGCGAATAGGGTTCTCGAGATAAGCAATGTCGTCGATGCGACGAACTACTTTGCCTGAGTCGGCAGAGTGCATTTTCATAATGGCAAATTCGGCGTTGGTGAGGGCTCCGGGTTTTCGCAGCACTTCCACGGGAGTCATGAGCTTTCCGATATCGTGTAAAAGAGCGCAGAGATAAAGTTCAACGCGTTCTTGTGGGTTTAGACCAATATGACCACCTACCCATTGAGCCCAATCGGCCACGCGATGGCAATGATGATAGGTGTCGGGATCTTTTCGCCACATCAAACTCAAGAGACGATCAATATCGGGATGAGAGTGGAGCTGATTCATGGAATCGCGAACCCTCTGTTCCTCGATAAGACCTGGAGCCGGCCTGTGCGTTGGCCGGCCGCTAAGGCTTGGTGTTGTGGTCTGGTTGGTCAAGACATGAAGAATCCCCATACTGAATATGTCCCCTAACATTTTTGAGAGTATCGGATTCTTATGCCCTGCGTGATTAAGTCTTGGTTAATTTGAGGTTTAATCGTGGCTTGGGAGTCTATTGAGCATGGTTACGTATTTAAAATTTGAAAAATCCTTATTATTAATCATGCTTTGTGGAGGGGTGGCTTCGTGCTCTCTCCGTAAGTCAGCAGAAGAAAAAATTCAGCCTCCACCTCGTGAAGCGAGTATTATCGACCTCGCTAAGCCGCCCATGAGCCGTATTGAGGGTTTGGCCAAGAACGAATTGGTCACAGGGGAAAAGACTCTAGCCTTTTCAGTGGAAAATTATCCTACCGATGCTGATTGGCAAGGATTTGAAGTTGTTCTCAACGACACCGCTCCCGTGCGCTTCTATGAAAGTCGTGCCGAGTGGAATCTCCCTCTTGAGAAGCTCAACAAAGGCGCCAACATTATTAAAATGTATCCCGTGCGATCGTGGGGAGAGAGTTTAAAAACTCCTGAATCGTTTGCGTTTGTTCCTTTTTTCTACGGATCAAAAACGGGACTTTCTTGGGTGGCTCCCCAGCGGCCTATTCTCACTCTTGTAAGTCCTCGCGGAACCTACGAAGGTGAAGCCGCTAAAAAAATTCTATTTGATTTCCTTGTTCAGAATCCTGAAAAGACAATCAAGACTTACACGGTTCATTACACACTCAACGGACGCAAGTTGAAGTTGAATACAGGCAAGGCTTACCATTTTTATAATTTGCCTGCGGGAGACTATGAACTTCGTTTGGAAGTAGTGAATCAAAAAGAAATTCCTTTGGGCCAAGAAGTCACTCGAAGCAGCAGTAAGTTTAAAGTGCTTGCGGCTGAAGAACCTAAAGAAGACTGATTCTATTAGCAGCGATCGGCTAGTATTTCTAATTGAGAGGCAGGAAGAGTTTTCTTCTGGATTTCAAGACTCTCAGCTCGATCTGATTCGACAATAGAAATGTCTTTGAGGCCATTCTCATTGCCGATGATACGCATCTTGTAGCCATAACTTAGAGATCCGTTAATGAATCCGCTGACCTCTTGATCTTCGCTAATCAATTCAATTTCAAAAAACTGGTCGTCGGCTCCAATGATCGCATCTCCACCAATAAGATTGGCGACATCGCCGGCATCGAGTCCGTTGATTTTTACTCGGGTGGCGGTAGTGGAACTTTTGAAAGTGACATCATCCCCACAAACTTTGATAATGCAATCGTCGAAGATAATGGCGATGTCCACAGAATCCACGTTGGGGTCGATGATGGCGGGAATGGTGCTCGCATCGTAGCTCAGATCGCCCCCGCCAGAGCACTTTTGGGTGACAACCCCGCCACCTCCATTGAGGAGAAGAGCCTCGGCTGTGTAGGCCATCAGAGTTTGAACGGCGTTGGCAGCTTTCGCCTCGATATTGGGGCCTCCACAGGAGCCCAAAAGGGCGAGAAGGGGAAGGCTGCTAATTGCATGACTGAGCCGATTCATGTCCCTATTATAGCTTTTTTTGGGGAGAGCGGAGCGGGTTTGGGTGTCAGCGGTGTGTCGCAAAAACGAGACTTTGCAATTGAGGTCTTACAGGTTAAATATGGAGGGGTGTTCAACGTGAGATTGCTTGAAATGAAGTCAGTAAATGGAATCAAGAATATGACCAAGTTTGGTGCGTTTGGTGCGTATGGTGCTTTAGGAATTGTGCTTTTAGGAGCCTGCTCGAAAGCTGAGCCGATGCCTGAAGGTTTGTCTCTATCGGGTGCTTGCAAAGTGGAGCTTCAGTCTTCACCCAAAGGCGCGGAAATTTATTTGGACGGCATTGCGGTTGGACAAGGTGAAGCCTCAGTTGAAATTCCATGCGGCGAAAAACAAGTGCTTGTCGAAAAGCACGGCTACAATCCGTATTACGCCTATCACAAAGTGGACAAAGGCAACGCTCTGAAAATTGCAGT
>Ga0163144_10011455_pt1 | contig 18751 bp, 20 predicted proteins | sample OliLak19BULKMAT1_FD_123175 | JGI IMG/M metagenome (GOLD analysis project Ga0163144, IMG submission 123175) | Freshwater microbial mat bacterial communities from Lake Vanda, McMurdo Dry Valleys, Antarctica - Oligotrophic Lake LV.19.BULKMAT1 | ecosystem: Environmental > Aquatic > Freshwater >... | reverse complement strand
TCCAGCACCAGCTGACCTGAAGGGAACCTCTTCTTATGCAAGCGGGCTGACAAATACGGGATGCGCCGGAAACGCCATCTGCTAGCCTGCCTCTGGCGATGTGGGAGTCGGACATGCGGAATCTTTTTGTTGCGGGCGTTCTGGGCGCCATGGTCGCCGGGTGTTCGCCCCAGACCGAAGCGCCGGCTCCGGAACAGCAGGCCGCCGCGCCGCCGGCCGTCGAGCCGCAGCAAGGCAACACGCCTCCCGAAGATCTCGATCCCTTCATCGTAATGATCGGTGCCGAGCGCTGGACGGTCATTCTCGAACGCGCAATCGAAGGTGCCATTGCCGCAACCGACGCCACCGCGATCGACCGCACCGACCTCTATCGTGCAGACGCTGCCCTGAAGCGCGGTGCCGCCATGACCATCGAGCTCCGCAACTGGGTGTGCGGCAAGGGGCTGGTGGCCGGCCCCGACTGTAACCTACCCGAATGGCCCACCTGGACCCGCGAACTCCCGACCGGGGACACGCCCCTCGCCGAAATCGACCGCCGCAGCGGCTGGCTCAGTGAGGTTATGGACCCCTTCACCACCGCCGCCTGCGAAGCGGGCCGAAAAGCCAGCGGCGACGAACTGTTCTGTTCAGTAGAGTAGCCACCACGTCGTCCTCCCACGTCTGCGAAGCAGGCGGGGTGCCCCAAAGGGGCGGAGGGGGCATCCTTCCTTCGAAGCAGGCCGGTGTCTCAAAGTGTATTGGCCTGTCTGGAAGGGGACGATTCTGGACAGACGCTTTAGCGTTCGATCTGGACCTTTTCAAAGCGCTGCACCGACTAATCCGGCCGATTGCGGACATGTGCGTCCCCCACGCTGAAACCTGTCGTAGGATCCCAACATCCATCCCGCAGGGAGGGCGGCCGTACACCGTTCAACGGCCGGGGATGGATGCAGGTGAGCGTTAAGAGCGTTTCTAGAGACGGTCCAGCCGTCCACGAGACAAGGAGTGAGTTTCCTGGGACTGGTCCTGAACAGGCCACCCCGTACGCCGAGAGCTAAATGGTGCCATGCCGAGAAATCAGGCCACGGTGCGCGCGCTGCCGACCAGCAAACTGCCGGGGACGCGGGATACGCGAACCCTTTTTCTAGCGGTAGCTCCGGGAACCGAAGCGCCAAACCACGCGGAGCGTCCCCGGGGCCCCACTGATCTGGAGACCCAGAAAGACGGCATCTCAGGCGGATCACGCCAGCCTGAATGCGGTCCCATGGGTCGTGTCCCATGTCCGGCAGATCTCCTAGCTCAGCATAAACCCCTGGATCAGATAGACGAACCCCGTCGCCGTGACGATCCACCTCGTCCATTTCCGGAAGTTCGCGTCCGTCATGCGTTCAAGAACAAGACCGCCAGCCCACGCGCCGAGCATCGACAACGGCACAACTGCCGCGAGCGCCCAAAGCGGCGGGAAACTGGCGGCACCTTCAGCTGTGCCGAGCAGGGCGAAAAGCGGAAAGCCCCAGAATGCGATCTTCATGGCGTGGGCCATGACCTGTGTCGCGGCCTTGGTTGCGACCACCGTCTGTCGCGGCAGAAGCGTCTTCACAAAGAACAGGTCGAGCAGCGGACCCGCGACTCCCGCAAGCGTGTTGAGCGTCTGCACCAGAAAGCCGCAGATCTCCGCCTGGAGCGGGCGTTCGGCATCGATATTGGCCCACGATTTCGGGATCCAGACGAGGAAGGCTGTCATGCCCAACAGGAGGAACACCATCGACTGGCTCGGCCGCCAGATCGTCGAGACCAGCGCAATGACCAGCAGGGCGCCGATGATTCCGATGGCGTAACGTCCAATCAGCGGCCAGGCGAGATGCCGCCTGTGCAGGATGGCACGAGAGCCGTTCGAGATGATCTGAATGAATCCGTGCAGCACCATCGCCGTCGCGACGGGCGTATACGTTGTAAGCACGCCCATCAGGATCAAGCCACCGGCCATCCCGAATATGCCGGAAATCGCTGCGGTAAGCAGGGTGGCGACAAGGATGACGCCAACAATGGCTGGGGACATTCTGGTCGTCGCTCAATTTGGAAACAGGCCGCGTGACGCGTGCGCAGGAAAACCACATAGCCGCGGCAAGCGAGCGTGTCGAACACCGGCCACTTGCCAGCCGCGACGGCTCTGCCCAATGTAGGTGAGTCGGGCAGGAGGCTTGGGGCATGATCCATATCCGAATGGCCCGTCGCACGGACGCCGCTGGCATTGCGCTCGTGCATGCGACGACCTGGAAGGAAGCCTATCGCGGCCTCCTCGATGGTGCCTATCTCGAGAACCTCTCCGAGAAGCGCCTGACCACGCGCTGGCGCACCCATCTTGATCGCCGCGAAGAAGATCGCGACGAAGAAATCCTCGTCGCCATGAATGGCCGCGAACTGGTTGGTTTTGCCAACGCCAGCGCATCGCGCGAGGCGTTCGCCCCGTGGGACGCAGAAATCCCGATGATCTACGTGCTGAAGGAGCATCGCGGCTCCGGGATCGGGCGTGGGTTGATGAAGGCATCGGCGGACCATTGCATCCGCCGCGGCATGTTCTCCGGCGGCCTCTGGGTGCTGCGCGACAATGGCGCTGCCCGCGATTTCTACGAAGCGCTGGGTGGAGAATCCCAGGGCCGCAAATCCGACAGCGTCGGCGGGCAGATTGTGCAGCTGGTCGGGTACTGGTGGCGGGACATCGCCCAGCTTGCCGAACGGTCAACCCAGTCGATCTCGCCGGGGCGATACTGAGAGCCTGATAACGCGCCGCAGCATTGAAAGAGCGGGCTTCGGCCCCATTGCCTTGCCATGGTCGGAGCGGTACGCCCTCATCACCATCAGGTGAAAACCGCATGGCTGCGAACCCGACGGGCAGGGGCCTGATTCAGGGTGCGCGGCGCTGAACCATGCGGCTGCGAATAGAGGGACACCCCATGAACTTCGAATACACCCCGAAAATGAAAGAATGGATCGCCCGCGTTTCGGCGTTCATGGACAAGCACATCTATCCGAACGTGGAGACGTTCGAGAAGCAGCACGCCGCTGGCGACCGTTGGGTCACGCCGCAGATCGTGCACGACCTCAAAGCCATCGCGAAGAAGGAAGGCCTGTGGAACATGTTCATGCCTCCAAACAAGGAGCATGATGGAGACTACAAGGGTGCCGGTCTCACCAACCTCGAGTACGCACCGCTCGCTGAGCTGATGGGCCGCGTGTCGTTCGCTTCGGAGGTGTTCAACTGCTCGGCACCGGACACCGGCAACATGGAAGTCTTCCACCGCTACGGCACGCCGGAGCAGAAGGAAAAATGGCTGAAGCCGCTGATGAACGGCGACATCCGGTCCGCCTTCCTGATGACCGAGCCAGCAGTCGGCTCTTCGGACGCCACCAACATCGAAACCCGCATCGAGCGCGATGGCGACCACTACGTGATCAACGGCACGAAGTGGTGGTCGTCGGGCGTCGGTGACAGCCACTGCAAGATCGCCATCGTGATGGGCAAGTCGGATTTCAACGCCGAGAAGCACAAGCAGCAATCGCAGATCCTCGTGCCGCTCGACACGCCTGGCGTGAAGGTCCTGCGCATGCTGCCGGTGTTCGGCTATGACGACGCCCCGCACGGCCATGCCGAAGTGAAGCTCGACAATGTGCGCGTACCGGCGACCAACATGCTGCTCGGTGAAGGTCGCGGCTTTGAGATCGCTCAGGGTCGCCTCGGACCGGGCCGCATCCATCACTGCATGCGCACCATCGGCGCCGCGGAAGTTGCGCTCGAGAAAATGTGCAAGCGCCTGCTCTCGCGCACCGTGTTCGGCAAGAAGATCGCCGAGCATTCGGTGTGGGAAGAGCGCATCGCCCGGGCCCGTATGGACATCGAGATGACGCGCCTGTTGTGCCTCAAGGCGGCCGACATGATGGACAAGGTTGGCAACAAGGGCGCCCAGAACGAGATCGCCATGATCAAGGTCGCTGGCCCGCTCGCTGCGCTTCGTATCATCGACGATGCGATCCAGGCCCACGGCGCAGCCGGCGTGACGACGGACTTTGGTCTCGCCCGTGCTTACGCCTCGATGCGCACGATGCGCCTCGCGGATGGCCCGGACGAGGTGCACAACCGCGCTATCGCTCGCAATGAGTTCAGGAAGTACCGCGACAACGAGTACGCAGCCAAGGTTGATGCTGCCAAGAAGGTCGAAGGATCGCGCTGGTAGGGTAGTGATGACGTCAACGACAACGGCGGCGCAGCGATGCGTCGCCGTTTTTCGTTATTGGCGGTGGCGATGAAGCGGCTATCGGCGCATCTGGAGATCGACATGTTCACTCCATAATCGCACGTGCTGGGGCTGCCATTGGCGCAACCGCCGCCGAACCAGATTTGCGGTCTGGTATGCAGAGAATCGCGGGTCTGCCGCGCCTTTGCCGTGATTGAGACGACAGGTGTGCTGTGCGCTCCGCCGGATAGGACGCAGGTGCATTCAAGGAGGGACACATGAAACGCATTCTTGTCGGAGCCGCCGCCGCCATTGCGCTGCTCGCGCCGGCCGCTCACGCGCAGGTTGTACGCGGCGACCAGATCGTGGCGCAGAGCAACTATGTAAGCCGGCAGCAGGTGGCGATCCCGCAGATCTCCATCGTGGTGCGGGCGGACTTTGTGCTGTTCAGCGTGCGCTATGAAACGGGCACGCGCGCGGCGGATGAGCGGGAGAACGAGTTGTCGCGCACGTTCACAAGCGTGACGCAGCGGGCTGGGCGGACGAATGGCGATGTCGTGATCGAGGTCGGGTCTCCGGGCAATTCGGCCGCCATCGAGACGGCGGCCATCAAGGAAGTGGTGATGGACGAGGGCGATCGGTCCTATGTAGATCTTGTGCTGAAGGTGGCGGTGAAGCCGAACGAGACGTTCGACGCGATCCGCGCGCGCACCGAGAAGTTCGTGGCTGATACGCCAGTGACTGGCCGGGTCGAGTACGTGATCGGCGACAGCCAGTTCCTCGGCGTGTCCGAACCGAAGAAGCACCGTGAGACGCTGATCAAGGCCATCGCCGACGACGTGAAGCTGATGCAGGCCTCGTTCGGCGGACCGAGTTCGCCCGTACGCGTGAATCTGACCGGCATGGAACAGCGCGCGCAAACGCGGCCCGTGGGTCCGCTCGACCTCGAAATCTACATTCCCTATGCGATGAGCCTGGCGTCGGGGACCGGAAACTAGGCGACGGCTTGCGGCGGGCCAGCTTGCGGTGAGGTCAGGGTCAGCGTAAGCGCCAGCCATGATTTCGCCGCGCCTCGCACGCCGCATCGCGTCAATCCACAAATGGCTGGCCCTCATTGTGGGGCTGCAGCTTGTTGTATGGACAGCGACCGGCCTGTTTTTTGCGGCCATCCACATCACCGACATCCGTGGCGAGCACCTTGTCCACCCGGCGGGACATGTCGCGCCCATGGATGTCGCGCGCATCAGGTTTTCGTCCACAGACGCACTGAAAGAGGTCGCCGAGGACCGGCCGATAGAGGTCGCGCTGCGGCCGCTGGCCGGTGAGCCCATCTATGAGGTGCGCGGCGAGATCGGGACGTTCCTGGTCTCGGCTGAGACCGGTGAGCGGATTGTGGTGGACGAGGCGCGGGCAAGAGCTTTGGCGCAGGAGAAGTGGATCGAGCTGGACGCCATTGTGGCGGCAGAATTGCTGGACATCGCTCCGAAGGAGTCGGGTCTACCCGGGGAGGCGTGGTCGGTACGCTTCAAGGGCGAGGGCAATCCGATGCTCTACGTTTCGGCGGTAAATGGACGGGTCAGCGCCCCGCGGACGGACCTGTGGCGGACCTATGATTTCCTCTGGCAGTTGCACCTGATGGATTGGGGACTGAACGAGAACTTCAACACACCCTGGATGGTCGCGGCGGCGATGTTCGCCCTGTCGACCGTGCTGTTCGGACTTGCTTTGCTGGTCCACCGCTTCACGCGGGGACTTATCAGGAAGGAAGCACCATGACGGAGCGTCGGGAGCCCCATGGCGATTCTGGCCAGTCGTTCGTCGAAGGCGGCGAGCGGGTTGCGAAGTATCTCGCCAGCGCAGGCGTCGCCTCTCGGCGCGATGTGGAGCGCATGATCGCGGACGGGCGCGTGAGCGTGAACGGGCGGGTGCTCGACACGCCGGCGTTCAAGGTGACGGGGCGCGAGAGAATCCTGCTCGACGGCAAGCCCGTGCAGCGACCGGATGCGACGCGACTGTGGCGCTATCACAAGCCGGCGGGGTTGGTGACCACCAACAAGGACCCGGAGGGGCGGCCGACGATTTTCGGAGGGCTACCGCTTGATATGCCCCGCGTGTTGACGGTCGGTCGACTCGACCTCAATACCGAAGGCCTGCTGCTGCTGACCAATGACGGCGAGCTGGCGCGCGCGATGGAGCTGCCCGCGACAGGGCTCAGGCGGGCGTATCGCGCGCGCGCCTATGGGCGTATCCAGCAGAAGGAGCTTGATCGGCTGCGCGACGGCATCGTGCATGAAGGCGTCGCGTATGGGTCGATTGACGCGAAACTTGATCGCGTGACCGGGTCGAATTGCTGGATCGATGTCTCACTTGCGGAAGGGAAGAACCGGGAGGTGAGACAGGCGCTCGAGGCGCTTGGCCTGAAAGTGAACCGCCTTATCAGGGTGTCCTACGGACCATTCCAGCTGGATGATCTCGGGCCCGGCGCGCTGGAAGAAGTGCCGCCGTCGGAACTGCTGTCGGAGCTTTCGCAGTACATTCCACAGAAGCGCCGCCCTGCGCCGTTCGTCGAGCGAAAAGCTGCGCCCAAGGGCAAGCCCGTGCATGCGAAGCAGGCGCCAAAGCCAGCCCCGCGCGTGGATGGTGATGAGGGACAGCGGCGCAAGGGGCTGAACGCGTTCGTCGACAAGCGACCGGGCAAGCAGCGCGCCTCGGACAAGCGCGGGCCGACTGGAAGGCCGTCGACCGGCAAGCCGCAGCGACCGGGTGCACCGCGGGGCGGAAAGCCGGGCGGCTCCGGTACGAAGTCTCGCGGAAGATAGCGCTACCCGGAATCCCGAAAGCAGGAGATCTCACATGAAGCTCTACTATGCGCGCATGGCCCCGAACCCGGACCGGGTGAAGTACTTCCTGCAGGAAAAAGGCATGTGGGATGCGATCGAGAAGGTGGAGATCAACATCATCAATCAGGACCACCGCACGCCTGCCTATCGCGCGCTGAGCCCGATGGGACATGTGCCGGCGCTGGAACTGGATGATGGCTCGGGCCTGACCGAGAGCCGGGCGATCTGCACCTATTTCGAAGGCCTGTATCCCGAGCCGAACCTGATGGGCGTTGACGCGCTTGAGCGTGCGCGGATCGAAATGTGGGACCGCCGGGTGGAGCTGACTTACCTGCTGCACATCGCAGGATGGTTCCGTAACTCGCATCCGGCGATGGCGGAACTGGAAAAGCCCCAGAGCGCGGAGTGGGCCGGGATCAGCGAAGGCCGCGCCCGCAAGGCTGCGGCGTTCTTCGACAAGCGGCTGGGTGAAGCGCCGTATGTGGCTGGCGATCGCTTCACAATCGCCGACATCACGCTGCATGTCGGCATGGGGTTCGGGAAAATCGTGAAGTTCCGCCCGTGGGAAGAGTACCCGAACATTGCAGGCTGGCGGGAACGGGTCAGCGCGCGGCCCGGTCTGAAACCATGATCGTCAGGCCAGGCGGCTGGCAGGGGCGACAGGGATCGAACCTGCGACATCCGGTTTTGGAGACCGGCACTCTACCAGCTGAGCTACACCCCTGTAGTCGAGGCTGAGGGCAATACTTGATCCCGGCGCCGGTTTCAAGGCGGGGCATGACAAGGCGCGAAACGCCCGGTAGGGACGGGGAAATTCACCATTCCAGGATGCCTCCATGTCGACTTCCGTGCTGATTGAGACAGGCCCTTGGGCCGGCTGGCGCACCTGGCCGCACGACACGTTCGAGAGCGGGGTGGGGCCGTTCTACTACCGCAGAGATGAGGCGGGGAAAGTGGTCTGCCGCTTTGTTGCCGAGCCGCGCCATATGAATGGCGGTGGGTTCATGCACGGCGGGTGCTTTCTCACCTTTGCGGACTATGCTTGCTTCGCGATCGCCGAGGAGCACACGCAGGGCCCAAGCGTCACCGTGAACCTTTCGGGCGATTTCCTGTCTGCCGGGCAGGTGGGCGACACGATCGAGGCAACCGGCGAGGTGACGCGCGCGGGCGGCCGGCTGATCTATGTGCGCGGGTTGATCACGGCGAACGGCAAGCCGGCGCTGAGTTTCACGTCGGTGATCACGCGGGTGACGCGGAAGCCCGCAGCGCAATAGCGCTCAGGGCGTCCAGCGCGCGAACAACCCGGTCGGAAGGATGATGTCGCGCGGCGAGGACTCGCGGATTGCCATCTCGCCACTGACCACATCGCCGCCGGGCATCGCGCTGGCGACCGCTTGAGCGACGGCAGCGTAAGAGAGGCGGACCGCGTACACCGTAGCGATCACGAAGAGTGGCTTTTCGCTCAGCAACGCGCGGACGTGGTCAAGGAGCTTCGGGAAGTCGGACTCGAAGCGCCATGTCTCATTTTTCGGCCCGCGGCCGAATTTTGGCGGGTCCAGAACGATGACATCATATTTCGATCCCCGTCGCAGTTCGCGCTCGACGAACCTCATGGCGTCGTCCGTGATCCAGCGTATCGGCGCCGCGTCGAGGCCGGATAGCGTCGCGTTCTCGCGGGCCTGTGCGATGGATTTGGGGCTGGCGTCGAGATGAACAACGTCTGCTCCAGCCTTGGCGAGGGCGAGCGACATCATGCCTGTGTAGCCAAACAGATTGAGAGCCTTGATCGGGCGGCTTGCAGCGCCGACCTTGTCCATCGCCCAGCGCCAGTGGACGGAGTGTTCGGGGAACACGCCCATGTGTCTGAAGGCGGCAAGACGGGCATGGAGCTTTAGTCCGTTCCATCCGATCGGCCAGTCGTCGGGCGGCTGCTTGCCGGTGAAGGTCCAGGCCCCGCGATCATCGTCCTCGTCTTTGCCGGAGGCAAAGACGGCGTCGGCTTTCCAGGTTGAAACGGGCGCATAGGGTTTCCAGAATGCCTGCGGATCGGGGCGGTTCACGCGCACCTTGCCGAACCGTTCGAGCTTGCGCAGGTCGCCTGAGTCCAGCAGCTGGTAATCAGACCAGTCGTCGCTGGTGAGAAGATGAAACTCGGAAGCGCTCATTCGTTGGCGGCCTTGGGGTTCGCACCCTTGTAGCCGGAACTGCGCCAGGATTCGTAGATCATCACGCTGGCAGCCGAGGCGAGATTGAGGCTGTCGGCTTTCCCCATCATGGGGATGCGCACCAACTCGTCGCAGGCTGCTTCGACGTCCGCAGGTAGGCCTGACTGCTCGTTTCCCATGAGGATGATTGACCGCTCGCCATATGTCGCCGCGTCATGCGCGTGGGTGCCGCGCATCGACGCGGCGATCATGCGAGCACCGGCGGTTGCGCGCCAACCATCGAACTCGTCGAAACTTGCGGCGGCGATACGCATGGCGAAGAGCGAGCCCATGGTGGCTCGCACGGTTTCGATGCTGAATGGGTCACAGGTTGTACCAATGAGGATGACCCCGTCGCAGCCGGCTGCGTCAGCCGTGCGGATGACTGTGCCGAGATTGCCAGGATCGCGGACTTCGTAGAGCGCGACGAAGCGTCTCCGGGCGTCGACGGGAAAGTCGGCAAGCGCGGTCAGCCTTTGTCTGAACGCGGAGATCACCATCTGCGGATTGTCCTTCCGCGACAACGTCGCGAGAATCTTCTCGGTGCCGGTAAGTACCCGAGCTCCGGCTGACTTCATGCGCAGGAGCAGGTCGCGCGTCTGCGGGCGATCGAGCGCGGCCTGGCTGGCGAATGCGTAAGCGGGGAGCCAGCCATTGGCGAGCGCCTCCTCGGCGTGACGGGCACCCTCGGCGAGAAAAAGGCCTGTTTCAACGCGCTCGCGCTTGCGCTCAAGCGAGCGCAGCAGCTTCACTGTGTCGTTGGCGGTGGACGAGATGTGTTCGAACAGGGGGCGCTCGCCGGCCATGGTCAGGCTTTCGATTTGCAGGCCAGGGACTGTGCCTGAGCGTCCCAGTCGCCCTTGCCGTCGAAATTGACAATGTTCACGTCCGCAAAGGCTTTCGGATCGTCTAGGCAGCGGAGGTTCACGCTGAAGCCATCAGGATTCGAGCGGGGGACGTAGAAGCTTTTCACGCCGCAGACAGAGCAGAACAGGTGCTTCGCAGCGCCGGTGTTGAACGTGTACGGCGTGAGCTTGTCCTCGCCCTGCGTCAGCTGGAAACGCGCAGCTGGAACAATGATGTGCAGGAACCCCGTCCGTGCGCAGATCGAGCAATTGCAGTCTTCCACCTCAAGCGTGTCGGGGAGAAGCGCCGCGAAGCGGACGCTGCTGCAGTGACAGCCGCCAGCACGCCAGGTCATGATGCTGGTCATCCGGCGTCCTGTCAGCGGCAGGAGCGGATAATGCCCGACAGCTTTTCGCGGTCGAGGTTCATCGTGATCAGGTTGAACCCCTGCCCGGAGCCGCCGTCAGGCTCGGTCGTCAGGATCTGGAAGCGGGCCGCGCCGGAGAGCACGTCGAGGAAGCGCGGCGTCAGGTCGATGGTCACCGAAACATGGCCGCGTTCGGTAACCTTGGGCGGCTCAATGATCTCATAGGGCTGCAGCGCGATGTTGCGGACGTCTGCGAAGCCGTCGGGCGATTGAGCATCCATCTGCCAGATGGCGGAGAGTCCCTTGTCGGCGAGATCGACGATGCGCTGGCCGTCGATCGGGCCGTTGGCGCGGCTGACATCGTGGACCAGCCAGAGATAAAGACGCGGCGTGTTAGTGCGGTTGCAGTAGATTTCCACCTTGTCGCGGCGCCATTGGTCGCCGTGGAGATACTGGAGGAAAAACTGGCCCTGACTGTCGGTCTGGAACTCCCAGGACTCAGTGCGGAATTCGTAGATGATCTTGTACTCGCGCAGCTTGTCGTCCGGCAGCGTGTTGATCGCTTCCGGCCCCGCGCGCGACATCTCGGCGATGAAGATCGGATCGACGCCCATGGAGCGGACGTATTCCACGACCACCCCGTTGGCGACCTGAAGCATCGTCAGCGCTTCGTCGAGGTCCGGGCAGTAGTTGACGTTCGGCATCGCGACCCAGGGATAGCTGGCGAGCGCCTTTCGCTTGTCCACGCAGTTCATGCTCACCTGGTGGACCGCGTAGATCGATCCGGGCTTCACCTCGCGCTTGACGCCGCCAAGGAAGGCGAGCGAGCAGGCGGACACGCAATGGCCGGGATAGACGCGGCTGTTGAAGTCGAGGTCGATCAGGTTCGACTGTGCCGGGTCACGCGTGTTGCGGGCTACGCCTGTGTTGAGCTCAGCGCGGCGGACGAGGCGGCCAACTTCCATGCCGGCGCTCAGATCGCCGCCGAGCGAGTTGAAGTAGATTGAAAGGTCGCGCGTGGGCTGGTCGGAGCGTTGCAGGAAGGATCGAAAGGCGGCGGGGGTCTCGGGCGTAAAGTCGCCGTCGGCGAAGATGGCAGGCTGGTCGCCATAGACGACGCCCCATTCGAACGTCATCGGCCGCCCGGAATTATCGGCATGCGCCGGCAGGGCCGCCAGGACCCACGCCGCCGCCAGACCCAGAATACAAGCGAAGATCTCGCCTATACGGCCGCGCATGGCCGTCGCCTCCCGATTGAACTGTTCACATCTACCCGAGCCGCCTGAGGCCGCAAGAACCGCGCCGCATTACAACCTTGCTACCTCGCCTGCGAACCTGGCCCGAAAGCGAGGCCTAATAGCTCATCGGCGGCCAGGGAGGCAGGAATTCGGCCCTCTGCGACATCACAGCGGAGACTGGCCAGCCTTGGTGCGACCTCCGGGCGGGATGCGAAACGGTCCGCCAGCCCGTCCTGTATCAAGGCGTCGAGCCAGCGGACCTGCTGCCCGGCACGGCGGCGCAGGCGGCTTCCGGACGCCTCAGTCTTTCTGCGATGGAGCTCAATTGCCTGCCAAAGCTCGGGAAGGCCCGTCCCCGAGTAGCCCGAGACGGTATGAACCGGAGGGGACCAATCCGGGTCCGTCTGTTCCATTATGTGGAGCGCGATCTCATAGGCGCGGGCGGCTCGCTTGGCTCCGTTCTCGTCGATGTCTGCCTTGTTGACGGCAATGAGGTCAGCGACCTCCAACACCCCCTTTTTTATCCCTTGCAGCTCATCGCCCGCATTTGGGAGCATCAGGACAAGAAAGAAATCGACCATGTCAGCGACGACGGTCTCGGACTGACCAACGCCGACGGTTTCGACAAGGATGATGTCATAACCGGCGGCCTCGCATACCAGCACGGTCTCGCGCGTCTTGCGGGAGACGCCGCCGAGCGTATCGCCTGCCGGCGAGGGCCGGATGAAGGCGTTATCGTCAGCCGCCAGCTTCGCCATCCGCGTCTTGTCGCCGAGGATTGATCCGCCGGATCGGCGCGAGGTGGGATCGACAGCGAGCACGGCGACGCGAAGGCCGAGGCCGGTGAGCATCGTGCCGAAGCTCTCGATGAAGGTCGACTTGCCGACGCCCGGAACGCCCGTTATGCCGATGCGCTGGGCGAGGCCCGTCCGCGGCATTATCTCGGCCAGCAGGGCGCGAGCTTCGAGCTGATGATCAGCGCGCCGGGATTCGATCAGCGTGATGGCGCGACCAAGTCCGGCGCGGGTGGAGAGCTCGAAGGTCAATGGGGGTCCGGCACAAAGGCTGATCTGGAGCGGTTCCTACGCTGCGAGCGTTGCGTACTCAAGGGCGGCTGGCGCGGTCGGAAGCGCTCAGACGAAAGCTCCGGCTCTCTGCAGCACCTGTCCACCCGTCTCCAATTTGAACCGGGCGATACCCGCACCGGATTGCGTATTCACGCCGCCGAGGTCGAGCACACTCACGCTGCGCGCCTTCAGATCCCGCATCGCGGTCCAGAGAATGAGGTTATGGGCGGCATTGGCGCGTCCCTCATCACTTGTCCAGCCGACATGGTAGGTGGCGCGACGGCCGTGGATGAGGAACAGCATGCCCGCCGCCGCATCGCGCTTCAGATCTGCGCGGTAGACCGCCAGCCCTGCGCCCTTGTCACCGCGTGCGCCATCCGCCTTCGCATCCTGCCAGCGTTCGGTCATCTCGACCGGCATCGCGCGATAGCCGCGCTTCACGCGCTGCTTCGCCTCTGCGTCTAGCAGCCAGCGATACTGCGCCGGCTTCACGCCAGCCTTCTGAACCACGAGGTCAGACCGCTCCGCCTTCGACAGCCTGTTTCGCCAGCCCTGGTCCATCGCGGCGCGCAGCACGTCTTCGTCTTTCGAGAGATCAATCAGAACTGTCGCATCGCCCGTCATGACCCGTGACAAGCCCCTCAATCCGTCGTTCTTGGGCTCGTCGGGCGTCAGCACCAGAAGCCGCGGCCACCTCTGGGGGAGTGAAGATTTCAGAAGGCGGCAAGCCTCGCGCTTGTCTTCGGCGGAGACCTCGCCCACCCACAAAGGCCCGTGTGTGCACAACGCGAATCGCCCGATCATCGCAAATGGCCGCGCAGCGACCTGCGCAAGCGCCGCGAGCGATCCATCCTTCCGCCGCACTGCCGCACGCAGTACCTCCACGTTCGGCGACATGGCTTGCAGGGCGACGCCGTACGCCCAGTCCTGCTGATAGCTTGCGGTGGCTCCGGCATGCGCTGCGTCCCACGCCTCGCGGGGCGTGTCGTTCCAGTTGATACTCAGACCCCCTGCGCGACTCATTCGCCAAATCTTAGCGGTTTCCCCTCCCAATTGGTGAACAAGCTGGAGAGCCCATGGCGCGCGCGAAGATTCAAACTGTCGCAGGCCATCGTCTGCCAGAGCCGCGAGTGACATCAATTGCGGTCTGGCTGGTATTCCTCTGGATCGGCGTGCCGATTCTGGTGGTCGGCGGGTTGCTCGACGTCATCGCCCAGACCGTCTTCGGCGTCTGCACCGGCTTGTGGTGCTACGCGGTGCGATAACCCGGTCAGCCCGTATGCTTGCCCATCATCATCGCAAGGAATCCGCCCAGCTTGGGCGGCTGGCCAGTGCGGAGCAGGCTCGCCTGGAAGATACGGCCCAGCAGGATAATCTCGATTGCGACGAAGGCTGCCAGCATCGCGCCTGTGCCGAGAACTTCGATCACGTCCACCCCGGCACCCAGTCGGGCAAGCATTGCAAAAGGTGTGAAGAGCGGGATCCACGACATCACGATGGGGAAGGTGCCGTTGGGTTGCTGGACTACCGACACCATCATGAACACGACGGGCAGCATGATGATCATGATCACCGGCATCAGATAGGCCTGCGCGTCCTGCAGCGAGTTCGATAGCGCGCCTATCGCAAGGTAGAGCATCGAGATGATGAGGTAGCCGGCCAGGAAATAGAACAGCATTGCCCCGAACATCCACGGCTCGATCGCGGCCAGCGACGGGTTCACAATGTCGGCGACGATACCTTGCACCGAGAGTGCGGCGCCAACGGCAGCGCCGACCCAGACGCCAAGAATGGTAAGGCCGATGGCACCGAGGCCGAGCAGCTTTCCATACATCAGCTCGGACGGGCGGATAGTAGCGAGGATGGATTCCAGCAGCTTGTTGGAGCGTTCCTCGATCACGCCTTGCAGCATCATCGAACCGGTGGTCATCACGGTGACCAGCAGCAGGTAAACCATCGCGAGCGGCAGGGCGGAACGGATCGCCACCTGCTCGCGACCTGCGCCCTGCGGCGGGGCGCTGAGGTCGACCGGCGCGGCGATGTTCGCGATGCTGTCTGCGATCTCGGGCGCAAGTCCGCTGGATTCCAATGCGCGGGCGCGCTGGACCCGCGTAATCTCGTTGCGGACGTTGTCCACCAGTGTCGTGTTCGGCGCGCCATTGGTCCACATGCGGACCGGCGAGGTTGCTGAAACCTCGGAGGGTATCCAGATTGCAAGGGCTAGCGGGCGCTCGCCCTCGGGCGTGTCGATCTCGTCGCCCTTGAGCGGGCCGGCCAGCCCCTCCGCGAATGCGTCGGCCCCCTGATCAACGGTGACGTCGGCCGGCAGGGGGGCACGGGCGTAGGTCGGGGGATCGATGACGTAGGCGGGCGCGGCCGACGGCTTGCTCGGCGCGATTTTCTCCCACGCGGCCTCGATTCCGCCGTCAGCGACAAACTGTGCGATCTGGTCATCGCTGAACCAGCGTTCGCCGTTGGCCCAGACGGCGTCGGGCTGAATGCCTCCGAGCTCCCAGCGCTGCACATAGGCGGACAGGGCGCCGAGTTCGACGCGCTGGTAGTTGAGGTTGAGGCGGCGATCGATTGCGGCTGCGTACTGCCCGGATTGGTCAACCAGGACATAGGCGGCATCTGTCTGCGGCCGAAAGAAGCGGCCGGCGATCTGGCTAACCCCGATGACGACCGGCAGGACGAGGAGCATCACCCAGAAACCCCGCGTGGAGGCGATCTGCTTGTACTCGCGGGCGGCGACGAGAAGAATGTTCTTCACGGCTGTGTCTCCTGCTCGGGGCCGACAAGGTGGATGAACACGTCGTGCAGGCTCGGGCGGTGGCTTTCAAAGCCGCGCAAGGCAAAGCCATTCTGTGTACAGGCCTGCAGCAGGTCGCCGGGGGCGACGCCGGGTTTCAGCGACACGTCCCAGCTGTTCCAGCCATTGGCGGCGCCGGCGCGTGTCGCCGTGGCGATGCCTGGGAGTGTTGAGGGGTCTGCTTCCGCGACCAGCATAAGTCGACCCGGCAGGCGGGCGCGAGCTTCCTCCTGCGTGCCCTCGAAAACCTTCCGTCCGCGCGCCAGCAGGACGATGCGGTTCGTAAGGCGCTCGGCGTGCTGCATGATGTGGGTGGAGAAGACGACGGTGGAGCCAGCCTTGGCCATTTCGAGGACGAGGTCCTCAAGCACCTTCTGGTTCACCGGATCGAGGCCAGAGAAGGGCTCGTCGAGGATGAGCAGCCGCGGGTGGTTCACCATCGCGGCGGCGACCTGAACCTTCTGCGACATGCCCTTCGAGAGCTTCTCGACCATCGACTTCGTCCACTCGGACAGGCCGAAGCGTTCGATGAGACGCTCGGCTTCCTTTTTTGCGGGTGCAGCGTCCATGCCTTTCAGGCGGCCGAAATAGACGATGGTGTCGAGCACGGTCATGCGGCGATAAAGGCCGCGCTCTTCCGGCAGGAAGCCTATCTCGGACGCGTTCTCGCGGCCCGGCTTGCGGCCAAGAATCTCGATTGTGCCGGACGACGGGCGGATGATGTCGAGGGCCATGCGCAGGCTTGTGGTCTTGCCCGCGCCATTTCCGCCGAGAAATCCGAAGATGCCGCCCTCGGCGACTTCGAACGAGAGATCATCGACTGCCGTGAAGTCGCCGAAGCGCTTCACGACATGATCCAGCTTGAGGATGGCCATCGATGCCCCATTCGCCCGGCCGCCGAAGCGGCACGTGATGCCAGTACCAGAAAAAGAATCGTGTCCGCCTGCGGAATGTTACAGAGGTCGTGTCGCGAGTAGTGGCGAAGGTGTGGTTGTGGCGCAACTGGGTTGTGGGTGTAGACTCATCGATCTCAAATCGCTGGCTGGATCGGCCCGTCAGCGCGGCCGTTGACGAACTGGTCGATGTGCGGATTGCCGGAATTGTCGAGTGCGGAGACGGGGCCGCGCCAGATGATTCGGCCTTCGTGGAGCATGGCGACTTCGTCGGCGATCTTGCGGACGGACGCCATGTCGTGGGTGATCGAAACGGCTGCCGCGCCCAGCGCCTTCACCTGTTCGACAATGAGGTTGTTCACGGCGTCTGCCGTTATCGGATCGAGGCCGGTGGTGGGTTCGTCAAAGAAGATCAGCTCGGGTGTTGCAGTTATCGCGCGCGCAAGCGCGACGCGTTTCTGCATGCCGCCGGATAGTTCCGCGGGACGAAGATCTGCAGCTGAGGCGGGAAGGCGGACCTTGGCGAGATTCTCGATGGCGCGCCGTTTCGCTTCGGCCCGGCCGACGCTGTCCCTGTAGAGCAACGCGAAGGCTACGTTTTCCCAGACGGTGAGGCTGTCGAACAGTGCGCCGCCCTGGAAGAGCATGCCGGTTCGCCGGCGCAGGGCGTCGAGCTGTTTGGGATCGGTTATCAGCTGGCCGTCAAACAGGATCTCGCCCTGTTCGGGCGTCATCAGGCCGAGCGCACACTTGATCGTGACGGATTTGCCCGTGCCGGAGCCGCCGATGATCACCAGCGATTGCCCCCGCGCCACTGTGAGGTCGACACCTCGGAGCACGTGCTTGCCGGCGAACGACTTTTGCACGTTGCGCAGTTCGAGAATGGGCTTGTCGGCAAAATCGATCACAGGCCCATCCTCACGAAGATCGAGGTGAGAACGTAGTTTGATGCGAGGACAAGCACTGCGGCACCTACGACGGCAAGGGTCGCTGCCCGGCCCACGCCGCCGGCACCGCCTTTTGAACGGTCGCCCTGATAGCAGCCCATCAATGAGATGATACCGCCAAAGAACGCGGCCTTGATCAGGCCGGACCAGATATCGTTCCCGGTGACGAAATTCCAGCTGTTGCGAAGGTAGAGCGAGCCGTTGAAGTCGAGCGTGCTGACGGCGACGAGGTATCCGCCCAGCACGCCAATGATGTCGGCCACCAGCACGAGCAGCGGCAGTGTGAGGATCCCGGCGATGACCCGCGGCGCGTAGAGATAGCGTTCCGGCTTTGCCGACAGGGTCAGCAACGCGTCGATCTGTTCGGTGACCCGCATCGCGCCGATCTCGGCGGCGATGCCCGCGCTGACCCGTCCGGCGAGCATGAGAGCCGCAAGGACGGGGCCGAGTTCGCGCGTGATGCCGACAACGACGATGTTTGGGACAAACTGCTCGGCATTGAAGCGCGCACCGCCCGTGTAAATGTTGAGGGCGAGCGCCGCGCCGATGAACACCGCGGTGAGGCCAACAACCGGCAGCGAGAAGAAGCCGATCTTGAGGCATTGGCGCAGGACTTCGCGCAGGTAAATCACCGGCGTCACACAAGCCAGCAGCACGCGGCCGGAGAAAGTTGTTATGCGGCCGATCTCGCGAAATCCGGCCAGCACGGTCCGGCCGATGAGGCGAAAAGGGCGCAGGAGAGGGCTGTCCTCTATTGGACTTGTCGGCGTCGGGGAGGCAGATTGGGTGGCAGCTGTCATTCGCCCCCCGCATAGCGCCGGTCGAGCCGGCTGCCCAGCCGGGTCAGGATTTCGTAGTCGATCGTCCCCATCGCGGCAGCCACCTCCGACAGAGGCATGTTGGGGCCGAGAACCTCGATGTCATCCCCCGGGGACAGAGAAAGTCCGGTCACGTCGATGACGATGAGGTCCATCGAGACGCGGCCGAGGATGGCGCGCTTCTGGCCCTGGACTACGACATGGCCCGTGTTCGAGGCGCTCCGGAGATAGCCGTCGGCATAGCCGAGACCGATGGTGGCGGTCTGGGTGGCGGCAGACGCGGTCCACGCGCAGCCATAGCCGACCGTGTCGCCCTGCTTCACGTCGCGGACCTGAAGGATCGGGGCGATGAGAGTGACCACCGTGTGCGGCGCGGAGCCTTCGGCTGGCGTCGGACCCCCGCCATAAAGACCGATGCCGGGGCGGACTTCGCCGAAATGGTAGTCGCGTCCGAGGTAGGCGCCGCCGGTGGCGGAGAGGCTGCAGGTGATGTTGGGCCAGAGTGTTGCCG
>Ga0163144_10011453_pt1 | contig 18752 bp, 16 predicted proteins | sample OliLak19BULKMAT1_FD_123175 | JGI IMG/M metagenome (GOLD analysis project Ga0163144, IMG submission 123175) | Freshwater microbial mat bacterial communities from Lake Vanda, McMurdo Dry Valleys, Antarctica - Oligotrophic Lake LV.19.BULKMAT1 | ecosystem: Environmental > Aquatic > Freshwater >... | reverse complement strand
GACCACAATGATCTTCCATTCGGTATAACTCATGATTACAAATTCCTAATTACTTCTTTAGGTGAGTTGCTTCAAGAATATTGTTAATCTGATCGGCAAACTTCAGCACATCAATCGGTTTGGGGATGTAGCCGTCAAAACCACCCGCCAAGATCGCTTCCTCGTCACCCATCATGGCATATGCTGTAATCGCAATGATGGCGATGTGGGCGGTAGCGGGATTCGCCCGAATCGATTTCAACACTGCCCAACCATCCATGGTTGGCATTCGAATATCGAGGAGAAGTGCCGCGGGGGAAAAGTCTTGCAACATGCGCAAGCCTTCTTCACCGCTGGTCGCTACTTGGACATCGATCCCATGAAATTGGAGCGCTGCTTTTGCCACGCCCAAATTATCGGGCGTATCATCCACCACCAAAATGCGCCAGTCGTATTTTTTCTTTTGCGTTGGGTTTGGCGAAATGCTCACCATCTTATGCTTTCGTAGTGTTAGCAATTTGTGAATGTCCAACTTCTTCCACCAGCGGCAAATTCAGAATAAAGGTACTCCCTTGTCCGACTTTGCTTTGAACTTGAATAATCCCCCCCACCATCAGGGTAAGATTGCGCACAATGGCTAAGCCTAGCCCCGTCCCGCCACGATGAATTCCGGCATCCCCCTGACGAAATTCATCAAAAATAGTTTGGAGCATATGGGAGGGAATGCCAACGCCGGTATCCGTGACCAAAATACGCCAAGCAGCCGCATTGACACGAGTCACAGCGACGTTGACCGCTCCTGTGTCCGTAAACTTAATGGCATTCGAGACCAAATTGATGATGATTTGCTTGAGACGCGCGTTATCTGCCATCACCTTTTGTGGCAACTGCGGATCAATGCTGATGCTGTAGGCGATCTGTTTGCTCGTCGCCAACCTTTGCGTTTGCATTTTGATTTCGCTGAAGAAAGCCTGCAGATCGAACAACTTTTCCACCATCTCCAAGCGACCAGCTTCAATTTTTGAGATATCCAGCACTGTGTTGATCAATTGGAGCAGATGTTGACCGTTCGCCAAGATTCGTTCTTGGAAATTGACTTGTTGTTCGGTCATCTCGCCCACCATGCCCGCCGCACACAACTGGGCATAACCGATGATAGCGTTCAACGGCGTGCGCAGTTCATGCGACATGGTGGCAAGGAATTGGCTCTTCAGTTTATTGGCGGCTTCCGCTTGTTTGCGAGCGACAGCGATCTCGTAATTGGCTTTCACCAAATCCTGATTTTGTCGCAAGATGCGTTCTTCGTCCTGCTTACGTTCAATCAGATGTCCGAACATGCTGCCAACGATGGAGATCAATTCAACTTCATAGGGGCGGGGGGCTTTACGAGATAAGAACGTATCCCAAATCAAGTAACCGACTGCATGGTGCCCATTCCACAAAGCGGCGGCGGCTTTCCAGCCTGTGCCCACAATTTGTTCATTATCATAAATCGGGGCATCCGCCCAAAAGCGGACATGCTTGGGATTTGCCAAAATTCCCAATGTCCAGTGATCCTCGTTAATCGCTTCGGAAAAGTAGCGCTCATCCCGAATTGCACCCGCAACATCGATCCCATAGCTCCCCAGTAATTTTTTCTCATCGGGCGATAACAAGAACAAACCAATGCGATCCACCCCTAAATGTTGTTGCCCCAACACGACAATCTGTTTGTAAAGCGTATTGAGGTCTTCGATCTTGCCCAATTCCAAATGCAGTTCTTGCAACGCTTTCATGTCGAGCAAGAATGCCTGATTATCTTGCTCGGCTTGTTTGCGTTCAGCAATTTCTTGGAGAGTTGTATTGTGGGAATGAATATTATCTAAAACAACAGCGACCAACTGGGCGAATTGAAGCCCTAGGGTGACCTGTTGTTTCGTGAATGGGGCATCTATTTGCGTGCGCCCCATTGCTAAAACCCCCAAACAGGTATCGCCCAAAAGGATAGGAAAATCGGCGACAGCTTGCAATTGCGCTCCATCGTAAATGACCCGTTTGCCCGACCAAGCAAAATAATTGTCAATGAGAATCGGTTGACGGGTATCGAAAGCACGCCATGAGACGAATGCCTGTCCGCGGTTCACCCGATCCCCCAACAAATCCGGTTGATTGTCGATAAAGGCTTTGACGACCAGTTCATCTCCATCAACGAGCATAATTGCGCCATACGGCGCGTCCAGCAAGAGGGCAGCTTTTTCCACAATCGTCTGCAACACATCCATCTCGTTATGGCGATTGAGCAAGTCGATCATGATCTGGTAAAGGAGATCAATAGAATTTGGGGGGGCAAGCGCTGTTACCCCCATCAGATTATCCATAGAATACTGGTACAACGTGTCGGTTACGGGGATAAGCGCGAGGTTTTTCTTCAGCGAATAGCGCGTGTGACCGGGCGGAAAATCGTCTATTTGACCGTAAACGCTATACCCCTGTTTTTGATAAAAAGAGAGTGCTTGAAAACTAAAGGTTTCCAACACCACATACTGACATCCCCGCTTTAAGGCTTCGGCTTGTGCCAATAAGGTCTCCCCATAATGCTGGTGACGATAGCCATCAGCAACCCATAGGGTTTCAATCAGTAGGCAACTCCAAATGCTTTCGCCCAGCAATCCCCCCACGACTTCCCCATCATCATTGCGTGCGACGAGGGTTAACCGAGTCACCTCTCGACTACCAACCTGTTCGCGGTTATATTGAGATAAACCCCGCCGAATCATATTTTCGGCATCGGGATCAGCCGTTGTGATCGTTTCAACTACAATTCGGGCATCTGTGGGCGACATCTTATACTCTTTAACATCAACACATTTATTGAGATCGTAACTGAAAATAAACAGGGTGTATACTCACCATGTGGCTAATTTTTTGCTAGACCAAGTAACATGTTAACTCACAAGCGTGGCATGGCGTTTCGGAGAAAACCATATGGAGATTGTCAGTATCAGTGAATCACAGATTTGATTGTCCCCACCCCGTCTGACCTTCGGTCAGCGCCCCCTCCCCATTGCATGGCTGAGGGGTATTTATTTACCTATTCATGGGATTAAGCTCAAAATGCGTGAATTTGAACCTAAGAAACATATAATGAACCCTACAGGACTGGGGCAAAATGCGATCTGCACGGGTAGGTGGAATAAATACGCTGAGGGGTATTTATTCACCTATCCATAGGCTTAGGCTCAAATTCACGAATTTTGGTAACTGCTCAGGCTGAAAAACGGTCGGTAATAAAGGGAGAAATGACCGTTGGTGGTAAATGGGCGGATATTCGGCGCGCGGACTTTCATGGTAACGAACGATTGACAAGCGCCTAATCCGCCCCTACATCCACGTTTCGAGGGGCATTTTCCTGTTTTTTTTCACGTCTTCATGCCTCTCTGTTTATTTTATTCTGTTTCTATACCTGAGTAGTCACGAGCCAAGTCATGAAAAACCGGCTATCATCTTGCTGCATAATTGGCGCAGGTATTGATGAGCGGATTTGAATTTCTTCGAATCATCAAATCGCATGATCAATTGCGCAGCATCCCTGTGGTGATATTGAGCACTTCCAATTATGATTTAGATGTTCAGCAAGCCTATGCCTTATCAGCAGCAAGCTATATCGTGAAACCCATTGAATACAGCGCGTTTGTATCGATCATCAAAATCTTTGTCGCCTATTGGACAATCAACGAACATCCTGTCTAACTGGCTGGGGATGCGGACAAATCTTATGAATATGCCATTATCTGTGCTTGTGATCGAAGATGATCGTATCGACCAATTGGCTTTTTGTCGGTTGGTTGATGAGGAGAAACTCCCCTACGATTATTTGATCGTTAATTCTATCCATGAAGCCGTGATATCGTTAAGCAGCAGAATGTTTGACATTATCATCTCCGACTATCACCTAAGCGATGGCACCGCTTTCGATATTTTGGCGAGCGTTCAGCACATCCCCGTGATCGTGGTCACCGGTGCTGGGAATGAAGTTGTGGCAGTAGCAGCGATGAAGGCTGGGGCATACGATTATTTGACAAAGGATACAGAACTTCAGTATTTGAAGTTGTTGCCGATTATCGTCACCAACGCCCTCAAACGAAAACAAGCAGAGCAAGAAGCCGGTGATTTGATGCGCGAACGGATGCGGCGCGAAACGCTCCAAAATTTCATCCGTGATGCCTCGCACGATCTCCGTACCCCGTTATCAACACTAGGCACCTCCCTGTATTTAATGGAACGCTACATCCAAGAGATTGAGGCTATCGCGCTCGCCCCTGCACCGACCAATGTCGAAAAATTGAAACAACTGACGGACAAAGCCCTCGAACGGTGCCGGATGTTGGGCGAACACCGCAATCAGCTCGAACAAATCATTGTCGATATGCTGGAGATCGTGAAGATCGAGAACGTGTCTTCCCTAGAGATGAAACCGCATGATATTCGTTATTTGGTCGAAGTAGCGATGGAATCCGCTTGGCAACGCGCAGTGACCAAATCGCAAACGCTCAACTTTGACAAGCCCGCCGAACCCATAATTCTCGAAGCCAGCGCGCAAGAATTTGTGACCATCATTCGTAACTTGCTTAAAAATGCGATTGAATACACGGCTAATGGAGGTGCCATTCGTATCCATGCCAAAATAAGCGAGGCACAGGTGCTACTTTCGGTCAGCGATACGGGTATTGGCATTCCCGCCAACGAAATACAATTTATCTTCAACCGTTTTTATCGTGTCGAACAAGCCCGCACCATGAGCAACAGTGGCAGTGGGTTAGGCTTAGCGATTGTTAAGCAATTGGTCGATCTGCATCATGGGAAAATCGCAGTGGAAAGCGAAGTCGGCATCGGCAGCACCTTTACTGTCTATTTCCCCCGGATGGTGGGCGATTATGCCCCCCTTTCCCAATAGGCGGTCGAGCCTTCCGATTCAGCTACTAGTCTTTGCGTTTGTCCCGCGCAGGATTCCTATTTAATTTCGCCCGGCTTTGGGTTATGCTCAACAGTACAAAGTGGGTCATGGATTGCGGAGGGCATGAGACGATTATGGCAAAATTAAAGCTCGATCTGCACGATATTTACAACAAAGGCGACAAAATCGAGGTGGAACTGAATCGTATTGTTCAGGAAGCCATCACGAAGAAAATCGAATTGGTCGAGATCATCCCCGGTAAGGGGAGCGGCGCGCTCAAAAAGAAAGTCCTACGCTTTCTCGATCAAAAGCATATCCGCGCCCTGTATCATCGCGTCGAAAAAGACGACAAGAACTTCGGGCGCATCTTCATCCACTTCCGTTTCTAACGCCATCCATTAGGGGCAACCCTACTTCTGTAATTCAAGCGTTTACCCTCCATCAAAAAGGGTGCCACTCTTACTATTGGGCGGCACCTTTCTCGTTTTTCTTGACATTTTGCCCAATTACGCTTCGGCGTCAGCGTGCTGCCACTCGTATTCCATCTCACGCGCTGTTTCGCGGGCGGTCTCGATACCGAGCAGACGCGCCACGATGTGCAGCGACATATCAATGCCCGCCGAAATACCCGCCGAGGTGACGACTTGTCCGTTATCGACAAAGCGCACCTGACGTCGAATCTCGGTCTGGGGTGCGTTCTCCGCCAGCAAATCAAACGTTGTCCAATGGGTCGTCGCCGCCAAACCATCTAACACGCCTGCCCGCCCCAAGATCAATGATCCTGTACACACCGAAAGTGTCAGTTCCCCTCGCTCGAAGTGCCCACGCACCCATGCCAACACCGCTGGACGTTCTTTGGCAGCGCGCGACCCAAACCCACCGGGCACCACGATGATATCCGGTTGGGGGCAATCTGCGAGCATATACGCCGGATTGACGCTCAAACCATTGCGGGCACGGATCGGGCGCGCTTCTTCAGCGACGGTATACACGCGGAACGGTTTATCCCCATCATGATCACCGCCGGTGACGGCGAACACTTCAAAGGGACCCGCAAAATCGAGGACTTCAACCTCATCAAACAACAAAATGGCGACATTTTTAGCCATGCCTATATCCTTCCCTCAGTATCCTTAAATTTGCCCCAAGATTAGGCGATACACTAAAAAGAACCCCATGCCGAGGACAATCGTCAGCAACAGATTGCCCGTTCGCCATGCGACAATAGCACTGACGATGCCCGCCACCAGATAACTATTGGTGGGTGACGCATCAATGGTCTGCCCATCGGGGATCAACATGCCCGGCACGATGATCGCCGCCAAAACTGCCGGCGGCACATAGCGCAACGCCTGAAATAACCGTTCTGGCAAGGGTAATTTGCCCACCAAGAGCATCACCGGATAGCGCACCGCAAACGTAACCACCGCCATACCGAAGATCAACAACCATTCATTCATGGGGTTGCACCTCCGGTTTAGGTTGCGCATTCTCAGCAATCACACCCGCCGCCACGCCGCACAACGCCGCCACGATCAACCCCAATTTGTTGGGCAGCGGGTTCGCGATCACTGCCGTTGCTGCTGCCACCACCACCGACACCAACGCCGGACGGGTTTTGATGGCAGGGATGATCATCCCTGTGAAGGTGACGATCATCGCAAAATCAAGCCCCCACCGTCCGGGATTCTCAATCGACCCACCCGCAACGATGCCGATTAGGGTGCAGACTTGCCAATTCAGATACATCGACAATGCCGACCCCAAATAGTACCAATGTTTGTGGGTTGCATCGTCGTCCTCGTCATAGCGTTTGGCGACAATAACGAAGGTTTCATCAGTCAGCCAATACCCAAGTGGCACCAACCACCGTTGTGGCAAATGGCGCACATGGGGAGCCAGCGTCGCGGCATATAAGGCATGGCGCAGGTTGACGACAAAGGTTGTCAAAATGATCACCGGAAAAGCCGCGCCCGCCGCGAACAAGTTCACGCCAATAAACTGTGACGAACCGGCAAACACGAACAGCGACATTCCTATCGCCGCTACTGGCGATAAACCACTGGTAACGGCAAGCGCCCCAAAAATAATACCGAATGGGATCGCGCCGATGATCAGCGGCACGGTGTCGCCTACACCGCTCAGGAATTCGCGGCGGGCGGTCCGAGCGGCGAGTGTCATTGGGTGCTGCCTTGTGGTTGGGGCAGTGTCTCTATTAGCAACGGCACCTCGGTCCCTTTGACCACGCTCGACTGCTGCCCATAGAGGAAAGCACCGGGAAAGTCCGCCGCTTCTGATTTGCGCTTGCCGCTCCAAGTGTCAATATCGATACGAAAAACCGAGGTACGCACCAGTTCATCGAGGTGAATCGGGCGATAATCACGCTCTGGTCGCAAATGCGGGAAATATTTATCCATCAGCAGTTGTAAGCCATGCTCAGCCGCCGCGCCTTCCACGATCACGCCTTTCCCAAAAATTGTGACCCCCGCATACTCGACGCTGAATTCTAACGCCTCGTCGGCAGGCAACAAACGCCCCATCTCCATCACGCTCAAACAAACGCTCGCATCGGCATCCACATTAGCGCGGGTACGTCCGACACGGGCGGTATGCAGATAGACCACATGGTCATCGGCATCATAAGCGAAGAGATTGGTATTGATAAACGGTTGCCCTTCATAGACGGTCGCTAGCGAAGCCACCGGGGAACGCGCCAGAAATTCCACCATCCAGCCTTGATCGTCAATTTGGCGATCACTACGGCGCACCTTGTTGGCGGGTAAAACTGCATAGTCTTTTGCCATTGCCTGAATCCCCCTTAGGTTTTGTGTGTTATAACTAAAAGGATAAGTAACTACACAGCTACCCCTCATCCCCCGACCCCTTCTCCCACAAGAGGAGAAGGGGAGAAACGCGGTAGAAAGTCTTTCACCCCGCCGCTTCGCTTATGGAGAGGGATTGCCGCTTCGCTTTGGGTGAGGGGTGTAGTTACAAGGATAAACAAAATGAACAAATTCCTGATAGGCTCAGTTATAACCATTGGTAGCTGTTCTCTTTTGCCAATAGGTAGATTTTTCACTATTGGGCAGGGGAATAAGAAATCGGTGAAACTGTCCGAGAAAACGATTGCCAATCCCATGAAGTCTGAGTAGAATTAAATTCGATGGTACGAACAATTGAGCGCACTCAAGACCGTCGTAATGTTTCCTATTTGAGGGGGCATCACGTATTGGCACCGCTGGACAGGAAATTGCTGTTCAAAGGGCGAACAAGGTCGATACAATGACGATGAAACCGCCAGAAATTCACGAAGCCCGTTTGGTCGATCTGCCGTTAGTCCGGCGGTTGGCTGAAGATGGGATCGTGCTTGACAGCGAATTGCTCTGCACCCGCGAAACGATGGGGGCGTCCAATGTCATTTTGTCCCATCTGCTCCCGCAACGCGGGGTCACAACCCTCGTAGGGCGCGTTGGGGATCAGCGCTCCATGGGGCAATTCAGATTGCGATCTGAAGGACATCTTGCCCAAATGGTGTTTATCGCCCCCACGCCACCCCCAGGCTCGAAAGACACGCCCCTGCTGCACTTGTTGGACGCGATTGCCTTTGAAGCGGGCAAACGCGGTGCCCATATGGTAATGGCGGAAGTCGATGTCGATAGTCCGCTGTTCGAAACCCTGCGCACCGCCAATTTCGCGGTGTATGCCCGTCAGGAAATTTGGCAATGGGCGGGGGATGAAGATTTACTGAACACCATTGTCCCAGTGCCCTTGGACGACCTGCGCGGTGAGGATGAGATCGAGATCAACGCGCTGCACGCCGCTGTGATCCCCTCCTTGATCCAACCTGTCGCGGCACCTTCGCCAGACAGCGGCGGCTGGGTCTATCGGCGGGACGGGCGTTTGCAAGCACACATTGCTTTTGTCGAAGGGCGTAACGGTGGCTACATCATGCCGTTCATTCGTCCCGAACTCAGCGGACAAGAGGTCAAGCGTATCTTTGCAGGGGTGGTGTCGTTTGCCAACACCATGGCAAAAACGCGCCGTACCGCCCGCACACCGCTTTATGTCTGTGTACGGCGTTATCAACAAGGCTTGGAACCAGCGCTTGAAGCACTTGGTTTTGAACCGGTCAAACCACAGGCGGTCATGGTACGGCATATCGCCGTGGGGATACGTCATCCCCAATTTGCGCGCACCTACGAAGGGTTAGAAGCTATTCCTCAAAGCGTGCGCCCGCCGACAAGGACAAGGATCACATTGCTTTCATCAGGAGAAAATTCGGGCTGGTATGGAACGACGCATAACAGATGATATTGAAGAACTAAAACGGGTACTCCCCGCGCACATCAATGCGCGGCTGGACGCCATCGGCAGAATTGATGATTTATTGGAAGTCGTCCTCGATTTAGGGCGCATCCCCACTGCACGCTATGTGAATGGCGAAATCCTCCTTTCTGAACATGATGTCACACGCGCCGAACTGGATGATATCGTCGCCAGTATCGGCAATTTTGATGCGGATAACCGCGCTGGCATGGAACGCACGCTGCACCGTATCAGCGCGATTCGCAACCGTCGCGGCGAAGTCGTCGGCTTGACCTGCCGCGTCGGGCGCGCCGTCTATGGCACCATTGAAATCATTCAGGACTTGATCGAAAGCGGTCAAAGTATCCTGATTTTAGGTCCGCCGGGTGTCGGCAAAACCACGACCCTGCGCGAAGCTGCCCGCGTCTTGGCAGAAAATCGGCGCGTGGTCATCGTGGATACCTCCAACGAAATTGGCGGGGATGGCGATGTGCCGCACCCTGCCGTCGGCAAAGCGCGCCGGATGCAAGTCTCGCATCCAGAACGCCAACACGAGGTCATGATCGAAGCGGTGGAGAATCACAACCCCGAAGTGATCGTGATCGACGAAATTGGGCGGGAACTGGAAGCGACCGCCGCCCGCACCATCGCCGAACGCGGCGTCCAATTAATCGGCACCGCGCACGGCAATGCGCTCGATAACCTGATGCTCAACCCCACCCTCTCGGACTTGATCGGCGGGATTCAAGCGGTCACGCTTTCTGACGATGAAGCACGACGACGGGGTACCCAAAAAACGGTATTGGAGCGGCGCGCCCCACCGACCTTTGATGTGTTGATCGAATTACAAACGCGCGACCGCATGACGATTCACGAAGATGTCGCAACGGCGGTGGATGCGATGTTGCGCGACCGCGCCCTGCCCATCGAGATTCGCTATCGTAACGAACATGGTGAAGTGATCATCGAAACACCCCCGCCCCAGGTGCGCTCGATCAACGAACGCAACACGCGCGGCGACCGCGTAGAACGCTCGGAACGCACCGAACGACCCGAACGTTCTAACGTCAATACCAACGGACGCGACGGGCGCGATGGAAGAGACGGACGCGATAACCGCGACGGACGCGAACGACGCCCGCCGCGCGAGACCGAGGGTTTCGCGATCAATAGTGTCGCTGTTCCGACTGGTAAAACCGGCCCGTTACCGTCCATCGACCCTACCACACTCAAGCCAACGACCGTCTATGCCTATGCCGTCGCCCGCAACCGCCTCTACCAATCGGCGCGGCGCTTGAATCTGCCGTTGACGATGACCGATGATGTCGGCGCGGCGGACGCCATCGTCACGCTGAAGAACAATTATCGTCGTCGCCCCAAGCTGATCGTGGATGCCGAACGACGCGGGACGCCGATTTATGTGCTGCGGGCAAATACTGTCACCCAGATGGAAAATTTCCTGATGGATATCTTCCATCAAACGGGAGGCTCGGAAGAGGCGACTCTCCCTTTTGGGGAAGCGATGCGTGAGGCTGAAGAGGCGATTTTACGGGTGCGCGCCGGGTTGAGCAGTTCCATTGACCTCCCCCCTGCGCCGTCCCCCGTTCGCCGCCGTCAACACGAGCTTGCGCATCGCGCCCGATTGGACTCCGAAAGTTATGGCGATGAACCAGATCGCTTCGTGCGTATTTTTCGCACCCCGAACTAGGCGCTGAGCGATGCCGCGCCGCGTGGTGATCGTCCTGCCGTGCTGTATTGGCGATGTCATCCTCGGCACGGCGCTTTTAAGCGCCTTACGACGCGCCTATCCCGACGCCCAGATCGACTGGGCAGTCGGGGGGTGGTCACTTGCGGCATTGGCACATCACCCCCACCTAAACGCCCGAATCGATACTGGCACCGCCGCCAATCCCGTTAAAACACCGGGCGGGATGCTGCGCCTTGTGCGTCAATTGCGCGCCGGACGCTATGATTTGATGGTGTCGCTGGTGCGTTCCCCCTTGATGAGCGTCGCCGCCCTGCTCAGCGGCATCCCTCAACGAGCGGGGCTAGACAGCGCCGGACGCGGTTTCGGCTACACCGTGCGTGTCCCCGTCAATCCCGATCAACCGCGTCATGAAGCAGAAATTTATCTCGATGTCGCCCGCGCGCTCAAAATCGATACGACGGAGTGTTACGCCAACCTTCCCGTGCTAGACGCTGACCGTGCCACCATGACCGCGCGCTTAGCGGCTTTGGGGGGACATGGGCACTATCTCGTCGTGCATCCTGGCGGCGGACGCAACCCCGGCATGACCTTTGACGCCAAACGCTACCCCCCCGAACTGCTGGCACAAGTGGCGCAAGCGACAGCCCGACAGCTTGAGGCAACGCTCGTGATCATCGGTGCGCCCAGCGATCTGCCGTTGGTGAGGACAGTCGCGACAGCACTGGCAACACCCCCTCTCACCTTCACCGATCTCACCTTTGGGCAGATTGCGGCATTGGCGGCGGGGTCAGCGCTGTATATCGGCAACGACACGGGCATGACTCATCTGGCGGCAGCGGCAGGGGCGCGCACCGTCGCGATCTTCGGTCCGAGCGATCCCGTCCGTTATGCCCCGTTTGGGCGGCAGGTGTTGACAGTGTGGCGTCCGGCGGTGGTCGATGCACGGGGCGTAGGGGGCGGTCACGCGCTGGCGTGGGATTGGGCGCGCGATGGCATCGCGCCGGACGCAGCGACGGCACAAATTCGGCAATGGCTCGCAGATTAAAATACTCAACTCAAATTCGTTTATTTTTCATCCATACTGCGATCAAAAAATGTTAGAATAAGCAATTATTCCGTACAAATAGCGTAAAGATCGAGTCGCAGGGCATCATGGGGTATTTAATCGATGGACATAACCTGATCGGGCAACTCCCCGATCTGTCTTTGAAAGACCCGCACGACGAAGCCAAACTCGTGCAGAAATTAATGGGTTTTTGCGCCCGCACGAGCAAAACCTGCATCGTCATCTTTGATGGCGGCATCCCCGGCGGCTGGTCTACGCTGTCCACGCGCCCCGTCGAAGTGGTCTTCGCTTCCCCGCGCACGACCGCCGACCGAGTGATGCGGGAGCGCATCCTCGCGTGCAAAACCCCCGCCCAACTGATCGTTGTCTCCAACGACAATGAAGTTTTGGCGGCGGCGGTTGCCCGTAAGATGAAAACCGTCAAGAGCATTGATTTTGTGCCGTTGCTGCAAGGTGCCGCCGGAGGCACACGAGTGCCCACCCAAGCCAAAGCCAAAATCCTGAAAGAGGACGCGGGCAGCGCCGATCACCCCTATGTTTCGCCCAATGAGGTCGCGCATTGGCTGGAAGTTTTCAAAAAGAAGAAATAGCGGTTTACGCGCGTGGGTCTTATGCTATAATCATCACAGCAATACACTATCGGGGTGTAGCGCAGCTGGTAGCGCGCTTCGTTTGGGACGAAGAGGTCATCGGTTCAAATCCGGTCACCCCGACACGATTTATGATATACTCGTCATAGATCGACACGCGGGTATGGTGTAACGGTAGCACATGACCCTTCCAAGGTCCTAGTACCGGTTCAAATCCGGTTACCCGCTCTCTTCACGGGCGCATAGCTCAACGGCAGAGCAGCCGGCTCATAACTGGTAGGTTCTAGGTTCGAAACCTAGTGCGCCCAACCGGAAAAGCTGTAAAGAACGGCGGCATTAGCTCCGCCGTTTTTTATTGCCTCAATCCGCGATCCCAACCTTTTGCCGGACATACTCCGGTTCGACGACCGCCCGCAGCAGGAAATCCGCCACATCATCGACGCCAATTTCCATATAGCCCACCCCCGGCATCTGATTGATCGCCACTTTATAGGCATGGCGGGCGGCGCGGTCGATTAGTGCGGGCGGGCACACCGCCACCCACTCCAGCGAACTCGCCTCCAACAGCGCCAATTGCCGCGCGTGGTCGCGGGTGATCTCGATGAACTGCGGCGGTATCGTCGCATAAAACAACCATCCCGATAGCAAACATGCGACACGCTGAACGCCCGCCGCCGTGAGTGCTGTCACAATCTGGGCGGTACCTTGCGACAGCAGTTGTGTCGCTTGCAAATCCACCCCCGTGCCCAACGCGATCACGGCAGCATCAGCCTTCACCAACGTTTGCCGTAGCGCCTCAGCATCGTTTAATTCTCCAGCGATCACGGTTAACATGGCATCGGTCACGGTGATCTTTTGCGGATTACGGGCTAGTGCGGTCACAGTCCAGCCGCGCGCCAACGCCAATGCCAAAACACGGCTACCGGTGCGTCCCGTACCGCCAAATACTGCAAGGTGCATCGGCTTACCCTTCCGTCACAGCGCGCACCAAACCGGGAACGCCCGCATTCTTGGGGATTTCGCCCACTGTTTTCACGATTTTGCCGTCCCGTACCGTGTAGGTGAACCATTCTGGATTGAGTTTCACCGCCTTGCCCGTCGGTGGCACCACGGGAACTCCGCGCACCAAGCCGGTATAATCGATCACACCCGTATGGGTGCCCGTCAAATTCACCTGAAACTTGACCGCTTCCGCTGTTTCTTCCATATACTGCTCGTTGAACTTGAAATCGGGCAGTGCCCGTTTGCGCGCCTTGTGCATATCCAAAGATTTTGCTTTGCCGATCCGCACGAACAAACTCACCGGAAACGGGATCACGCCATCTAAACGATAGTCGTCACCAATGAATGACAGCGCCTTGTCCCAATCCCCCGCTTCGACCGCGCGTAGATGCTGAGAAACGATATCTTTTGCTGCCATATGCTGCTGCTCCTATACGGTACTCAACGGATGAAAGTTAAAAATGACCGATCCGATATTTTTTTATCCGACTAACCAAATTTTAGAAGCAAAGGGTAGCGGTGTCAATCGCTGTTCAGCATCACCACAACCGTATTAGGCGAGCAAGCCCAACGGTGCCGCGCGCGTGGAGTGCGGCGGGAGTCCGATCTTGCTGGATCAGTTTTAGAGAGCAGGGACATTGACGCGGAGGCGTCCGCGTATGGATGATACAGCCCTGTAAAATCTGCATTTTAATCATACTTGTGATTGCGTATTGGTTAAATTTGAGTACGATATTAACAAAACAAAATCAATAATTGTGTACGCTACATCTAAGGATGAAAATGACGGGATATGACTATCAATGGGATCGTTTTTGGGCACCTTCTGATTATGCAGCACAAGATGATGATTTTTTGCCTCCCTATTTAGGTCTATTTAAGAGTGACCAGATTTTTACTTATAAACAAATCGAAGATACACCGTGCCTAATATTATTGGGTAATCCGGGATCAGGAAAAACCCACACATTACAGAAAATAGAGCGCGATACTAAAGCGCAAGGGAATTTATGTATTTTTGTAAAACTAAACGAGATCAGTGATTCAGGACAAATGTTTCAACAAATCATTAATAATCCCGATTTCATCACTTGGAAAACCAACGATCAGCATTTATTCTTATTTTTAGATAGCTTAGATGAGGCAAGGCTTGCCATAAAACGTTTTGATCACGATTTAAAAAGGTTTTTTACAGATCACTTTGTAAACAATATTCACAGATTACGATTGCGTATTACGTGCCGTGCTGCTGATTTACCACATGACTTTTGTAAGGAAATGAGTAGTTTATGGAACAGTAAAGGAGTCGAAAAATCTGTTGTGGGGCAATTCTATCTCATGCAACTGCAACGAGCAGATGTTGAGAGTGCAGCGACTCAACGCGCTGAGGCGGGGCAACCAATCTCCCCTGGTGAATTTATGGACAGTATCCACAAAGCAGGTATACAGGCTTTAGCCGCCCATCCGATTACGCTCGACATGCTTTTCCGCATACATGAAAAGAAAGGAAACCTGCCATCAACTCGCACTGAAGCCTATGAACTAGGGTGCGAGCAATTAGCAAGTGAGAATAGCAAAAGTCGAGTTGAGGACAACGATGAAATTAAGTATTCCGCTCAAGAACGCATTGGTTTTGCACATAGAGTAGCAACTGCGACTGTAATCGGTAATAAACCCAAATTCATATCAGACCCTATTTCACATGATTATGCCGATGATACAGTCATTTTTTCAGAGATTAACGATACCGAAAACCCTATTTCACTGGGGCTTTGCAAAGAAACGTTACGTTCTTCCCTTTTTACTTCCTATTCACATGGAATATACAGATGGGCACATCGAAGTTATGGGGAATATCTCGCAGCGGATTTTCTAAACAAGATAGCAATGCCACTTGACAAAATCAAAACACTCTTTGTACATCCACACGATACATATGGCAAGATTGCTCCCAAATTACAAGAAACTGCAGCATGGTTAGCTAATTTGCGACCAGAAGTGTTTAACTGGATTCTTGAAATCGATCCGTTAGTTTTGGTTAGAAGTAAGTCTATCCAGCTCACAGACAATCAAAAAGCATCCCTCATTGAACGCTTTGTAAAACAATATGCCGAACTCGAAATTAACCCAGATCGACTTGATTGGCTTGAATTTACACAACTGGGTTACTCAAAAATAGGTGAACAATTGGTGCCCTACCTACAAGATGATAATAATGAGGATGTACGTCACCTCGCGTTAAACATCATTAAGGCATGTAACGTCAGAACAATCGATGATGATCTCATTAGGTTTGCACTTGATCCAAGCCAACTCGTTTATTTTCGCAGATCTGTACTAAAGGTATTATCTACTCCGAAAACATCCAATGAAAATCTAGCCCGGCTTAAAGCAATTCTCACTGAGCCAGAAAAATACCAAACCACCAAAGAAATCACGGCTTCTACTGTGGAAGTGTTGTATCCAGAACATCTCAGCACTCAAGAATTTTTTATTTATCTAGACTTGAGTGATTATCAACAATATATCATTGGCAATCCGTTTGACGACCTTTTATCAGACGATCTTGTTGACAGTTTTATATTAGGGGATTTGCATATTGCGCTCGAATGGGTGCGCAATTATGACCATTCACGAGACAATAACTCAGTGGTTGGCAACAACTTTATTGTCTGCATTATGAGAAAAGCTTGGGAATATTTTGAGGATGAACCGACAAGGGTTTTATTTGCTCGCGCCGCGTGGCGGCGTATTATGGATTTTAAAGGTGTTTTTTCTGATTTACATTCCTTTTACACAACACACGATGAATACATCGAAGAATTGAGGTCAGACGCGGATAAACGCCATAAATTACTCGATGCAATGCTGGCTGTTTTACATCCAGAAGATTTGGCACCAGACTCATATTATCTTGTCCAGTTTATTGTTTGGAATAGACATGGAATATGCTGCTACACAGAAGATGATGTATTTTGGCTTATTGAGCAAGCACAATACGACGTGAGTGATGAACAAAAATTTGCTTATTTATACATTGCAAAACATATTGTTGGGTCAAAAATGAGGTCAGGTTCTATTGACACCAATTTGTCTGAATGGCTTTTTTCGGTGTACAGAGATTCAAGTAATCCTATGATTTCGGCGCACCTTCAAGACTTCTTTCAATTTGTTAAATTGGACTCGGATTATGCAATAGCTGGGCGCAAATTATTTGAATATCGGCGTCGTATAGCAGAAATAGAAGCAAATCAACTTCAAGACATCGCACTAAGACGTGAAGGAATTATTGAAGGACTTAAAAAGTGCGAAAATGACTCGGCGCATTGGTGGGTTGTAGGACATAGATATTTTTATACATGGATTAATCAAGAAATTGATAAAAGCGAGGGATGGAGAATTATTCAAAATGATATTGATGTGGTATTAAAAACCTTAAACGTGATGCTGCAATATGTTCACGAACAACATCCATATATCGGCGATGTCGATCCGTCCATTCCTATAGCGCATCGACCTCCTGCCATTGAAGGCTATAAAGTATTTATTCTCTTAACAAAACTTAATGGCTTTGAGAAGCTGGAATCTGACGATTGGCAACGATGGGCGGATGCAATTGCGTTTAACCCCTATGACACAGATAAAGAAACGGAATTAATCGATGAAACGCTTCTAAAGAAATTATTTGAGACTGCCGCAGGTCAGTTGATTGAACGTTTTAGGGAAATTATCGAACTGGGTCGCGAAGAAACACATGTACAACGATTTCTGTCTCGTTTCCGTTATGCCCCCGCCGACATGCTAAACAAGATGCTTTTGGCAGTACTATCTAAACTCAGCATTGAAGGTACACAATTCCACATCATTTTAGATTATCTACTTCGTCAAAATTCAGCAGTATCCTCCGAAGCACAAAGAATTGGGCAAACCTACTTAGTTTCGCGTTCGTCGGATGAAAGTACCCAACGAAGTCAAATAAAAATTATCACCTCATTTGCATCTTCGGCATCGAATAACGACTGGTGGGCTGACACAAAAAAATTATTGAAGGATGAAATTTTTGTGGCGAAGGTGCTGCCAGGAATTGGTGAAATACGGAATACGCCTTTCCTTCGTTATTTATCAGAATCGGAATTGTATGAACTTTACGTTTTGGTAGAATCTATTTATAGGGTTGAACACGATATCGCGGTTTATGGAGGTATCGTCAGCGAACGCGAAAATCGCCAAGAATGGCGCAATAGCATCTTAAATCATATTGCAGATCGCGGTACTCAACAAGCAATTCAGATGCTAAAAAACTTAAAAATAAATCGACCCTCAATTCCGGGCATTAACCTAATCATCGAAAAAGCACTACAGCGCTTTGTTGAAATATCATGGTCAGCCCCCTCGACAGAACTTATTATGCAGTTTGTTGCTCATTCAAGATCGCGCTCACCGCGCAATGCCGACCAGTTGCTTGATTTAGTATTACAAACTCTACAAGTGATTCAACAAGACTATAGGGGGGATAATGTAAAGCAAAGCGCTCTATGGAATGATCAAACAATCGACAAAACTAGCTTGCCTGTAGACGAAGAGCGGTTTACCGCTGCTTTACAATCTTGGCTCAGCGATAAGTTATCCTCAGTTATTATAAATACTGAAGCGCGTCCAAATATATTCTATAAGTCCGAGCAACGCACAGATATTCAAATTGAAATGATAAGTGATAGTGGCGATCGCATAATGATTACCATCGAAGTGAAGTGCTGTTGGTATGATGGTATCTACAAGCAAATTCAGATGCAATTGGTAAATCAATATCTAGCTAGACACCCTATAAGTTCGCATGGAATATATCTTGTAGGGTATTTCGCGTCCGCATCCGACAAATGGAACACAGAGGATGGTAGAAAAGGAAAATGTGGCAAAGACTCAAAAGAGGAAATATTACAAAAACTCGAACAGGGGATTGAAGCAATTCAGCAACCAACCCATAAAAAGGTCATTGTCAAACCATTTGTATTTGATGCTTCAATATAAAAACTAGCGCCCGCCCCAAAACAAAAAAAGAGACCCGCTTACGCGACTCTCCTTTCTCTACTACGTCTTGACTCCGGTGGGATTCGAACCTACGACACTCCGCTTAAAAGGCGGGTACTCTACCGCTGAGTTACGGAGCCT
>Ga0163144_10011451_pt1 | contig 18754 bp, 16 predicted proteins | sample OliLak19BULKMAT1_FD_123175 | JGI IMG/M metagenome (GOLD analysis project Ga0163144, IMG submission 123175) | Freshwater microbial mat bacterial communities from Lake Vanda, McMurdo Dry Valleys, Antarctica - Oligotrophic Lake LV.19.BULKMAT1 | ecosystem: Environmental > Aquatic > Freshwater >... | reverse complement strand
TGGCTTACCTATGTCTTTGAAAACATCAACGACCATAAAATAAATGCTATAGAAGAACTGCTGCCGCAAAATTATGTTGAACTATTGAATAAAAAATGAAGGGGTTGGCTAAGAGGATACTGAGTATCAATAAAATTGTACTTAGCGAACTTAAGGAAGTGTCCGATAGTTTAATTGCTTTTGGTGAAATACAAAGGTATGAGCGAACAACAAAAAGTTGAAGATAACATTCGTCAGCCCGTATTTTGGCAAACCCCCTGTGTGTGCCCAGCGAAGCTGCCTTTGCGATGAGAGCAGGCCTCTCGATGGGAGAAGTGGAGCAACCTTCACCATCAAATCGGTTGCATGCTGCATTGCTTTAAGAAGCAGGGTGGTGAACACATTCGCGTTGCTCAGTGCAGGCTGTACAACAGGTGCGTCTGTAAGAGCCGATCCGCCAGCTGGCGGAGAAGCGGCTGTGAGGTCTCGATAATTGCTACCGATGCAAAAAGAAACGATGCACATGATTGTTTCAAAGAGTTGACATTTGTTACAAGTAGTTGCCAGTCCGCAGGATGCTGTGCAAAGTGTTAGCTGCATCCGGGATAAAGCCGCCGGGACTTACAGACAGGCGCAAGGGCGGAACTGGAGAACCTGAACTGGTTGAATATGCTTAATAGGTAAAATCGTTTGAAGGATTACCAGAACGTACGAAAAGCATAGAGGTGGAATCATCAAGCGGAGCACCCGTAAGATGTAATACAGCTTCACAAACCAGGCACAGGGACGGATGTACCCGTAGTAGTGCTGATATCCGCCGAAAGGCGGAAGTAGCGAAGGGGTACACAAGATGCAAAATTGGTAAAACACAAAACAACCGCAAGGAATGATTAAAATGTTTATCCAAACAATTGGTCGAGGCATCTTGAAGAGCCTTATGAATCGAGAGGTTCACGTACGGTTCCGTGAGGAGCTTGGGGTGAAAATCCCCTTGCTTACTCGACTGTACGCCGCCCTACGTTCTTTCCCCAAAAAAGCTTTTTGAAAATAGTAAAAAGCTTTACAATTGTGTCCAGTAATAAAGTGCACTTTAGGTCTTACAGTTTTTCATAAAGTAAGTATTTAAAAACCGCATATCCTTGTCTTAAAGCTTATAGATTTATATAAACATTTTTTTCAAAATTATGTGGAATTTCAAAATTCAAGTTTATGTAATGAATTTTTAATAACGAATTCACCACATAAGCTTGTCGTGCATTCTGTCTATTGCTTCAAGTTCGCTATCACTTACACCGTGTTTTTGTGCAATCGCAAACAATATTTTTGTTTGTTTTTCCTGTTGCCGTCTTAAATCTCTGAGACCTCAGTGAATTTGATAAATTAAAATAATTAAAAGAACAGAGGTAATTATTTCTATCAAGTTTATGATGTCTGGCATAAGTTATTTATTTAGGTTTTATTGCTTCGTTTTTTGAAAGTTGTGTTTTACTAAGACAATCCTAACGACGTATAAATTTGTGTTGTATCAACCGAAACGATTCGAATGAGTAAAGTGCTTCTGCAAGTTCTGCAACCATAAAATGCTTTAAACAATTACGGCTTTTTACATATTTTCCTGCCAGCACATGATTACTGTGTCCGCAAAAGGGTGGCGTACAACTCTCAAATTTATGCTATAAGACGCAGTATCCCAAAAACTAATAGGATTGCGAATGAGCAAATTAGTGTTATACCTTTTGTATTGTTGTTAGGACAATCCACTTTTTTACTTTTCTCTTTTTATCCTCTATCCCATATCTTGCAACCAACTTATGAGACCAACTGAAGACTCTTGCCGTCACAAAAGCCTCCGCAAAAAAGCCTGTAAAACCCGGTAATATTTGTTAATTTTAAGCAATGAATCTTCATAACTACATAACAGTGTCTCCGGAAATTCAATGGGGCAAGCCTGTTTTTAAAGGAACAAGGGAAACTGTAGATACCCTTGTCTATCACCTCGAAGCTGGTGTCGGTCTGGATGATTTTTTTGAAAACTTTCCCGGCGTATCGAAAGAGCAGGTACAAGGGGTGTTGGAATCGGCGGTCAGGTTATTTCAATCCTCTAAATTGGAGAAAATAAATGAAATTATTGCTTGATGAAAATGTGCCGATCAAACTGAGATACCGTTTTTTAGAAAAGAAAATTCAGGTATCAACAATTTCAGGACAAAAATGTAATTCGAAAAAAAACGATGAACTGCTATAGTTGATGATTGATGCAGGATTTCCTCACCTGATTACTTTTGACAGCAACCTTTCTTTTTAACAAAATTTAATAAAGTTCACGTTACCGGTAATTATTATCACTGCCCCTTCAACAAATATGACACCATCATGAAAATGTTTGAAGAAATAATAAAGACAATAAATTCAGACGTTGCAGCTTACAATAAAAGAGAAACCAAATAACCCGAAGGGTAACCACCTTATTTTCATGAGCAGACCCACAGACGACACTTACCGCCACAAAGGCCTTCGTAAAAAATTAGTACAGCTGATCCATTCCAAAGGTATTACGGATGACCGGGTCCTGGATGCTGTCTTAGCCGTCCCCCGTCATTTCTTTCTCGATTCCGCTTTTGATGAAAAAGCTTATGAAGACAGGGCCTTTCCTATTGGTGAAGGCCAAACCATTTCACAACCTTATACAGTAGCCTATCAAAGCCAGTTACTGGAAATAAAGCCTTTCATGAAAGTGCTGGAGATAGGAACCGGCAGTGCTTACCAGGCGGTGGTGCTGGCAGAAATGGGGGTACAGGTATTTACGATCGAACGGCAAAAGAAACTATTCGATTCCAATAAATCATTTGAGTTCTTAAAGAAATTTAATTCCATCAAATTTTTTTATGGCGATGGTTACCAGGGCTTACCCACTTATGCCCCATTTGACAGGATAATCATTACAGCTGCTGCGCCCGAGATACCACAAAAATTAATCGAACAATTAAAACCGGGTGGAAGCATGGTTATCCCGTTGGGCGCCGGAGACCTGCAACAGATGATGCGGATCACCAAATTGTCCGCAGGATCCGGTGGAGAAAACGGTGCCCTGAAAGAAGAGGTATTCGATCATTTTTCTTTTGTTCCGATGCTGGGGGGGAAAAGTTCATGAGTTCCACGTTTGCATTTCTATGTTTAGTAGTACTGTGGATCTTTTTCAACCCCAAACTGTGAACTATGAACTCCGAACTATGAACTTCGAACTGTAAACTGTGAACTGAGAATTACATAAATTGTTCCAGCAATTCAATCCTCTTTTCAATCGGCGGATGCGTGGCAAACATATTATCCCAGGAAGCCGATTTGTGAGCAGAAGGCTTGGGGTTATCGATAAACAACTGGGCCACATCCCGGCTTTCAACTGCTTCTATTAAGGGGTCTCCGGAAATTTTTCTTAAAGCGTTGGCAAGGGCATAGGGTTTCTTTGTGATCTCAGCTGCACCTGCATCAGCCAGGAATTCCCGCTTGCGGCTGATGCCAAAGCGAAGTAAAATAGAAATGAAATATGCCACCGCTGTGATCACAATGGCGATCAGGATAATGGCACCACTGCCTTTGCTGTCCTTGCTTTTTTTACCCGAACCAATATGACGAAGGCTGCGAAAAGCTACTTCGGCGAGGAAAGCAAAAATGCCCACAAAAATGATGGAGACAATGAGTAAACGAACATCCCGGTTTTTAATATGGGTGATCTCGTGGGCAATCACACCTTCCAGTTCATCGTCATCTAATTTATTGATAATGCCTCTTGAGAGGGACACAGAATAACTCCGGGCATTGATACCGCTGGCAAATGCATTCAGCGAATCGTCTTCGATGATATAAACTTTGGGCATGGTCATACCCTGCGATATACAAATGTTTTCTACGAGATTATAGACCCGCTTGTTTTCTACACGGTCCAGTGTCTTGCTGCCCGTGGCCATCCGGATAAAGGCCGAATGCCCGAACCAGGCAATAAGGAACCATACACCTACGGCCCCCAATACAACAGGGAGGCTTTGTAAAAAAAGCTCGTTGGGATCCATTTGATGCTGGTCCTTTAGAAAGTAGGCCAATGCATAACCCATACCCAGCAGGAGAGCCGGGAATGCTATCAATAACAGCACAGAGTTGAAATTATTTTTCCTGATCTGTTTATCTAGACCAACGTATTGCATAGTTGCTTCCTGCTTTAAGAAACTTCAGGTAAATTCTTTTACGGAACCGGCTTATAACAAGTCCCCTTCTTCGTTAAGAAAGTTTAAAATTGAATCTTTGGTGGCTCATCCATCTTCTTCCGGGTATCTTCTCCAAGGTCAAACATAACTTCCCGTTTGAAACCAAAATTCCTGGCGATGAGGTTCCCGGGGAAGGCTTCAACAGAATTGTTATACTCGGTTGTGGCCGCATTGAAGAAGCGTCTTGCGGCTGCCAGTTTATTTTCAATATCACTGAGTTCTTCCTGAAGTTGCAAAAAGTTTTGATTGGCTTTGAGGTCGGGGTAAGCTTCCACCTGTACTTTCAACCCTGCGAGGGCGGATGACAGTTGTTGTTCAGCTGCTATCTTTCCATCAATGGTCGTAGCTGCCATGGCTGCTGTACGGGCTTCCGTAACTCTTAGTAACAATTCCTTTTCATGCGAGGCATAGCCTTTTACTGTTTCCAATAATTGGGGAACAAGATCGTGCCGCTGGCGGAGTTGCACATCGATATCGGCAAAAGCGTTTTCTCTCCTGTTCCTCAGGCGGACCAATCCGTTGTATAGGCTGATCACCCAAAAAACAAGCAGGACGAGAACACCGACTACAATTAATACTGGCATAGTTGTTTTTTTTATAGACACTGAAATTAGTGAAAAACAACATGCCGCCTGAAAATCAGCAATAAAATTTCTGTTACAATTATTCTTATCTTCCCCTATTATTTTTTGCGTATGCGTACTGTTCCTTTTGCTATTTCCGCGGTTGTAACAGCGGGCCTTGTTTTTGCTTTGAATCGCCCACTCGGCCCTTTGCCCATGCCGGCCGGGAAATTTTTAAGCCCGCAGCATGGATTTTGGCAGAATGCTGAAGCTTCCTCGGTCAGTTTTGATGCCGATCTTTCGTTTCCGAACCTTAAGGGAAAAGCGGAAGTTTATTTTGATGAACGTCTGGTACCGCATGTATTTGCGGAGAACGATGAAGACCTTTACTTTATTCAGGGCTACCTGCATGCAAAGTTCCGCTTGTTCCAGATGGACCTGCAGACTAAAGCAGCCGAAGGCCGTGCCAGCGAAATAGCAGGTAAAAAAGCGATCAATTTTGACAGGGAACAACGCCGGCTGGGAATGATGTATGCTGCCGAGAATGCAATGAAAGAAGTGGACAAAGACCCGCAATCAAAAGCCATGTTCGATGCCTACACGAACGGAGTAAATGCCTATATCAGCTCATTAAAGACTGCGGAAATTCCCGTGGAATACAAACTCCTGGATATAAAACCTGAGAAATGGACCAATCTCCGCACCGCTTTATTATTGAAGATGATGGCCAAGATGCTCTCCTCCGGTACAGAAAATGATATGGCCAATACCAATGCCAAAGCGGTATTTATTCCCGACGAATTAAAAATGATGTACCCGCAGGTGCCCGATTCACTGGAGCCGATCGTTCCTAAAGGAACCGTTTTTGAAAAACCAGGTATTGTTCCTGTGAAACCTGTTACCGCAGATTCCTTATACTTTAATAATAAAGAAACAGTCACAGCAAGGGAGATCTCCAAACCGGATATCAATAATGGCAGTAATAACTGGGTAGTAGCCGGAACTAAAACGCAAAGCGGCTCGCCTATTTTATGCAACGATCCCCACCTTGAATTATCACTGCCCTCCATCTGGTATGAGATGCAATTGCAAACACCCACCAGCAATACCTATGGCGTTTCTCTGCCTGGTAGCCCTTTTATCATCATTGGTTTTAATGATAGCATTGCATGGGGGGTGACCAATGCCCAACGGGATGTGAAGGATTATTATGAAATAAAATTCAAAGACAAGAGCAAGCAGGAATATTGGTTCAATGGGCAATGGACAAAAACAACCCGGAAAGTAGAAACAATCAAAGTAAAGGGTGGCAAAACGGTGACCGATACTATTGCATATACCGCTTTTGGGCCAGTAATGTTTGACGAAAGCTTTTCCAATGAATTATCCAACAACAGGAACCTGGCCGTTCGCTGGGTGGCACATGATGCCAGTAACGAAGCCGTTACTTTTTATAAACTGAATCGGGCAAAAAATTATGATGAGTATGCGGAGGCGATCAAAACCTTTGAATGCCCGGGCCAGAATTTTGTCTTTGCTTCCAAAGGTGGTGATATCGCTATCTGGCAGCAGGGAAAATTTCCAGCCCGTTGGGATCGTCAGGGCTTGTACGTAATGCCGGGGCAGGATAGTAGCTTTATGTGGCAGGGCTTTATCCCTCAGGCAGAAAATCCACATAGCAAAAACCCGGCAAAAGGTTTCCTGCAAAGCGCCAACCAACGGCCGGTGGATTCAACTTATCCATATTATATACCAGGAAGTTATATTACAGCAAGAGGAATAACGATCGAAAGAAAATTAATTGCCATGTCAGGAATTACTCCCACGGATATGATGCAGCTGCAGAATAATTATTTCAATACGATGGCGGAAGATGTGCGGCCTATACTGCTGAGATATATAAAGGAAAGCGAATTGAATGCAACAGAGAAAAAATACCTGGACCTTTTTAAAGGATGGGATTTGATGGCTTCGCCGGATTCAAAAGGCCAGACCGTATATCAATGCTGGATGGATAGTTTGATGGTGGGTATTTGGAAAGATGAATTATCAAGAACCAATCCTCAATCGCCCTGGCCTAACGAACAGACCACCATGGAATTGCTGAACAGGGATAGTGCTGCAGTGTTTATTGATGATATTAATACCACACAAAAGGAAACCCTGTTCGACGTGGTTACACTGGCTTTGAAAAAGGCATCTGTTGACCTGGCCAAAGATGAAGCGGAAGGTAAACTGGCCTGGACCAAATTTAAGAATGCAACAGTCTATCACCTCATCAAAGATTTAACAGGGTTTTCAAGACCCGGATTAAATGTAGGAGGTAACGGAAATATCGTCAATGCAGTAACTCATAGTCATGGGCCGAGTTGGCGAATGGTTGTTCAATTGACCACCCCGACAGAAGCATATGGAGTATATCCGGGTGGACAAAGTGGTAATCCCGGCAGTAAGTACTATGATGATTATCTTGACAATTGGGTGAAGGGAGCGTATAATAAACTCTGGTTTATGCGGGAAGGAGACAGAACTGATAAAAAAGTGAAATGGGTGATGAAGTTTGGGAAGCGCTAGTAGCTAGTGGGGTGTGGCTAGTGGGAAGTGGGGATTGGCGAGTGAGTAGTAGGGAATAGGGGCGAATTTTAATTTTCAAATTATTCAATTTTCAAATTTTCAAATCGAATACATGAAATTCTTTGTTGCATTATTGTTAACCTCATTGCTGGCCTTTATCAGCGGATTATTTCTTCCCTGGTGGGGGATCGCTATTACTTCGCTTTTAGTAGCAGTATTGGTACATCAGAAAGCTGGCAAAGCTTTTATGGCCGGGTTATTGGGTGTTTTCCTGTTATGGGGAGGTCTTGCTTTCTGGATTGATAGCAGGAATAACGGGGTGTTATCTGCAAAGACCGCTTCCGTGCTACCGTTGGGCGGCAATTCCATCTTACTTATTATCGTAACAGGTTTTATTGGTGGATTAGTGGCCGGTCTGGCAGCCATGACCGGCAGCTATCTTCGTGCATCAAATAAATGAAATTAAATCTTTACAAACAACCGGCACGGATCATCTAAAAAGCCATTTGCAGAACTTATCTTGTCGTACCACATTTTATTATGAAGCAGATCATCTTTCTTATTGCATTCTCTGTTTTTTCGTTAGCTACTTATGCTCAAAAAATAATGGGTACCGTTACGGACAGCACAGGTAAAATATTACCTTTTGCTTCAGTTTTTATAAAGGAGAATAATAAAGGTACCAATACCAACAGCGAAGGAAAATACAGTTTAAAACAGGAGCCGGGACAATACACACTGGTTTGCCAGTATGTGGGCTATAAAAAAGAGGAAAGAAAAATAACGATTGGCAAAGACGACCAGGAGTTGAATTTTATCTTGTCATTGCAGGAAATGACATTGGCTGAAGTGATCGTAAAAAATGGGGAAGACCCTGCTTACCAGATCATCAGGAATACTATTAAGAAAAGGACCTACCACGAAAGCCAGCTGAAGAAATTTCAAACAGAAGTTTATACCAAAGGCCAGCTGCGGATCCGGAGCTATCCGACTAAATTTTTAGGTCGAAAAATTGACTTTGAGGATGGTGATACCAGTAAGCAGAAGATGTTATACCTGTCAGAGACCGTTTCCATCTATTCTGCTGATAAACCCAATAAAGAAAAAGTTGAAGTCATCTCTTCCAAAGTAAGCGGGCAAAGTGATGGATTCGGATTGAGTGCCCCCCGTTTTCTTTCTTTCTACAGCAATAACGTGTCGATTGGAGAAAACCTGAACCCCCGCGGATTTGTGTCGCCCATATCAGATAATGCCCTGAATTTTTACCGGTACAAATTGGAAGGCTCCTATTTTGAAGATGGCCGGGAGATATCGCATATTAAAGTAATACCGAAAAGGAACTATGAGCCGTTGTTCAGTGGCTATATTGATATCGTAGTGGATGATTGGCGGATCCATTCTGTACAGTTCCTGCTCACCAAAGCCTCGCAAATGGAAATACTGGATACAATGCGTATCGAGCAATTGTATCGTCCATTGAATAAAGAGGTCTGGTATATCTCCAGCCAGGTCTTGTATCCGGCTGTTAAGATCTTTGGTTTTGATGCCTACGGCAGTTTTGTGAATATCTATTCCAACTTTAATGCGGAACCGCAATTTTCGAAAAAGACCTTTGACAACACGGTCTTAAAATATACTGATAGCTCTAATAAAAAGACAACTGACTACTGGGAAAAAACTAGACCGGTGCCGTTGCTGGCAGATGAGATAAAAGATTATAAGCGAAAGGATAGTTTGGAAATTGCGAGGAAGGATCCGCATTACCTGGATTCGCTGGATAAAAAACGAAATAAGTTCAACCCGGTGATGGCCCTTCTATTAGAGCAAAGCTTTAGCTGGCAGCGCAGCCGTACTAGTTTTAGTTTCCGTCCGCTAACAGAACTGATCAGCTTTAACCCCGCCGAGGGATGGGTAATCAACCCCGATGTTACCTGGACCAAACGGCTTGATACCACTTCCTTCAGCAGGAAAAGTATTGCGGTATCCCCGGTGCTTCGGTATGGATTTACGAACAAACATTTTAATGCACATCTTACAGTCGTATATAAGTTTGGGAAAAAATATTCAGGGACCCTCAGTGTTTCAGGAGGGAAAAGAGTGTTTCAATTCTTCAATAACAGTCCGATAGGACAGCGGGGAAATTCAATTTCATCCCTGATGAGTGAGGACAACCGAATGAAGACCTTTGAGGCCGCTTTTGTCAGAGGGAGTTATAAACAAGGCATTGGTAACGGACTTACGGTCACTACCGCCTTTCAATTCCAGGATAGACAACCACTGGAGAATAAAACAGATTATACCTGGCGGGATAAGGAAGGGAGGGAGTACAAACCTAACTATCCGGTGGAATTACTCAGTCAAAATATCAACCGTCACCAGTCATTTACAGGTTTGCTGGGTATCAGCTGGCAACCAGGAACAAAGTATGTGGAACTGCCTGACCGGAAAATCAATATAGGTTCTAAAATGCCGGTCTTTGACCTGCAGTATATACAAACTCTGGGAAAATTATTTGGCAATGATGCCGATTTCAGCAAATGGAAATTCACAGTAAAGGATAACCTGGATTTACGGCTATTGGGAAAATTCAACTATAAATTGGGTATCGGTGGATTTTTCAATGCCACGAATGTTGAAGTACCCGATTATATGCATTTCAATGGTAACCTTTCCAGTTTTGCTACTGAGTATGGGAATAGCTTTCAATTATTACCTATGTACGATTACAGCAATACCGCCAAATCGTATTCACTGGCACATCTGGAACATAATTTCAACGGGTTTCTTACCAATAAAATACCGGGAATTAAGAAATTAAATCTTTACCTGGTTGCGGCAGCCAACGGACTATATATTAATAGTAATAAGTATTACTACGAGTATTCTGTTGGTTTCGATAATATCTTTAAACAGTTCAGGGTTGATTTTGTACAATCTTTCCAGAATGGCAAGCCCTGGCAAACTGGTTTCAAGATCGGCTTAAGCCGCCAGGGTAACCGCGGCAATGATGATTGGCCATAAACGACAGTAGGTTTGAGACGTTCCATGCCCTGGAAATTCTTTATAACCTCAATTCGAAATTTCTCCTGACAGGTTTTTGTAAATGGAAATTCACACGTCAACTTTTCCTGCTAAACACTTCTTTTTTCTTCCTGCTTGCCGAAGAATAACTCTTAGCTTATCTTTGTTCCGCTTTACAAATTTTGTCTTCCGATGTCTGTCGGGACTATTGGGTTTCGTCAAGGCGGGATAAAATTTAAACTGATGGCACAACTACACAATCGTATCTCCCGGAAGGAGTTGAAAGAGCTTATCCTGAAAGACCCCACTCCAAGGATAACAATTTCCTTCTATTGTTATTTTAAAATCGAAGAACCAACCGTTTTCAGGGATGAGCTATACAAGCATTTGAAAGAGCTTGCTGTAATGGGCAGGATCTACCTGGCACAGGAGGGTATTAATGCGCAGGTTAGCTTACCAACGGCCAACCTGGCTTCTTTTAAAACATATTTGGACACAATAGAACCGCTGAGAGATATCCGCCTCAATATTGCCGTTGATGATGATGGTAAAAGTTTTTATGTTCTGGATGTAAAGGTCCGGAATAAGATCGTTGCAGATGGTATCAGTGACCCGGATTTTGATATGGCCAACAAAGGGAATTATGTCGATGCAGAAAAATTCAACCAACTAACGAATGATCCGGGCACCGTGGTGATCGATATGCGGAATCATTATGAATATGAGGTCGGGCATTTTGAAAATGCGATGGAAGTACCCAGTGATACGTTCCGCGAGCAGTTACCGATGGCGGTGGAGATGATGAAGGCCGGTAAGGATAAGAACATTATCATGTATTGCACCGGCGGTATCCGCTGCGAGAAAGCATCGGCCTATATGCTGCACCATGGATTTAAAAACGTCTTTCACCTGGAAGGAGGTATTATTAATTATGTAAACCAGGCCAAAGAGAAAGGGCTTGACAATAAATTCCACGGCAAAAATTTTGTGTTTGACCAGCGGCTGGGTGAACGGGTAACCGAAGAGATCATTGCACTTTGCCACCAATGTAGTAAGCCCGCCGATACACACGTCAATTGTGTAAATGATGCCTGTCACCTGCTCTTTATCCAGTGTGATGATTGTAAATCAACAATGGAAGGTACATGCAGCAAGAGCTGTCTGGATTTTATTCACTTACCGGAAGAAGAACAAAAGAAACAGCGGGCCGGCATCGATAAAGGCCGGAATGTATTTAATAAATCAAGAGTATTAAAGCCCGTCTCAGGTCAAAAAAGGTAGTTTTTTTCAATTTCCCGGAAATGGTTGATCTGCATTTGTCAGTACAAAGGCAGATGGGTTTCAATACGAACAGGTAATAATTTTTTAAGGCCCCTTTGACAGCATTCAGTTAAGCGGCATCCATTTAATACAAACAGGCTTCCCTACGGCAATTCTTTTTCCAGTATCTGATAGCAACCCCGTTTGCACATCCCTGTTAAATACAACGATTTCATCACTATGCTGGTTTTCACATAACAGGAATTTCCCTGACGGGTCAATGCTGAAGTTGCGGGGTGTTTTGCCTAAAGTAGATTGATGACCAAGCAGTGTCAGTGTTCCCTTCTTTTTATGAATGCTGTAAATGGCGATGTTATTCACATCCCCGCGGTTGGATGCGTATAAAAATTTTCCATCCGGCGATACACGAATATCAGCACTGCCTGCAAAGCTGGTATCATTTTGCTGCATTGTGCTGATACGTTCACGAACCTGCAACCTTCTTTTTTTGTATTGATAAACACTTACGGTTCCGGTAAGCTCTTCTATTACATAGGCAAATTTGTTGTTGGGATGAAATGTCAAAAGCCGGGGGCCGGAGCCGGGTACCGATTGTACAAATGGTTGTTTTGATGGTGTAAGTGTACCCGTGGCAGCATCAAAATCGTACAGCATCACTTTATCAATACCAAGATCGGTAACAAACAACTGGCTGTTATCGGCTGAAATAATGGCACCATGAGCATGCGGCCCTTTTTGCCGTTGTTGATTTTTGCCCGACCCTGTATGTTGTATCGTTGTCGCTTTGCCCAGGCTCCCGTCTTTATTAATTGGAAGCACGGATAAACTTCCGCTGCTATAATTGGAAGCAAATAACCATCTGCCGGTTTTATCTGTTTCCACATGACAGGGATGATCGCCGCCCGAAAGCTGCCGGTTGATGAAATGAAGTGTACCTGTTTCTTTATTAAATCTAAAAGCAGCAATATCACCCCCTTTACCATCCTGCGGTGCTGTCTCATGTACGGCAAAGACAAATTGTCCATCAGGGGAAAAACTAACAAAGGAAGGGTTGGGGTTTTTAACATGACTTATTTGCTGCGCCGAGCCATTGGCAGAATTGAATTTATATACATAGACTCCTTCACTTTTTGGCGAATCGTACGTACCTACAATCATGTACTGCTCCTGTGCTTTTGTTAACAGAAACATAATGGAAAAGAAAGCTGAAAGAAACAGTCGCATACCAATCGTTTTAGGAAGTGAATATATCTTTTTAAATGATTTTAACAAAAACTCTATCACTGCTGGCACGGTCTGGCACAATCTTGTCATTGTTAGGTGGAGTAACAAAAATTCTAAACCATTTAAAAACTTACAACATGAAAAGAATATTTACTTTATCAGTCCCGATGTTTATCGGGATGATTTCACTCACTCTCTTTCTCAGTAGCTGTGTCAGAAACAGTGTTCCTCCCAACAACGAGAACTACTGGTTATCAAAAGAACAGGGTGAAGTAGTATATAGTGATACCTATTGCAGTTACTTTGTAGTAGAGACCTATTATGGTTTTAATATCGTAAAAGCATACGGCAGTTACAAACCTTATGAAGGAAGTATCGTCTATGGTAACTTCAGCGGACCCGGCACCAGGGATATGTATAATTTTTCTACCAGTGTGGTGTTTAGCGGTACAGTGACCGACTACTGGCTCAGCTATGTAGAAGCACAGGATGCGCTGGACTACTATTGCCCTTATGGAAAAGGAACAGGCGTTAAAAGAGAGTTCAAAAAAGCTACTACTGTCTTTAAGAAATAAGAGTTAAGATCATTAACAGAGTACCCTGTCTCTTCAAAAGAGATGGGGTATTTTTTTGTTAAAGATTTTTCACATAATCAGTCAGGCTTAAGCTGGGTTTGCCCAGGTCCTTCCAGGTTTGTTCACTTTCAAATTGCTCAGGGTATTTGTTTAGGGCCTGGCAAATACGGGCAGCATAATTCATTCGCTGAACAAAGAGGCCCAGGTATTTTAATAACGCAAGCGGGGCTTTCATTGTTTTCGCCGGTTTTGAATAATTAGTGAGAAAGATCTTTGCAACATCATTCCAATCATAAGCGTTTGTTCCCTGTATTGCGTAATCCTGGTTATCATTACCGGCAATTTCAAATGCTTTCACTACCTGTTTTCCATAATCCTCAGCGGCGATGAACCACATCTTTGCTACCGAGCCATTGATCATCATTAACTTATTTCCCCGCAGCATTTGCTGATCAAGGCACTCCATGAAAGTTGAAGGAGAAAAAATCGAGTAGGGGATACCGGAAGAACGGATGGCAGATACGGCTTTATGTTTGATAGCAAAGCACCACCAGTTAAAACCATTCATTCCCTGGTAGTTTTTAACGAGGGAAGACAAATAGGCAATCCGTTTAATCCCGGTTTCTTTTGCCGTGGTAATTACATTCGCTATGCCTTCCCGTTCAGGTTGGGGATCCTTTTTTGCAGAAGACTGGTCAACAGATAAATTTAGGTAAACAATATCCTGGCCTGTGAATGCTTTTGTCAAACTTGTTTTGTCAAACACATCACCCTGGACCACGTTGACGGCAGGAAATAATTGTTGCACCTTATTTACATTCCGGGCCAGCAGGGTTACATCGAAGCCTGCTTTAATCAACTCTTTAGCTACTGGGCTGCCGAGCATACCGGAGGCTCCGATAAAAAGTATTTTCATGCGTTTACTTTCTTTTCCGTTTTTTTTCAATCATATCTCTTTAGGCCAGGCACCTGATTTTTGTACTTTGTTTTTACATGATCACAGATCAGGATAGTTGCTTTAAAGATGTAATAATTAACTGGTAAACCTGTTCATTGTTTAAAGGCGCCGCTTTAAAAGCAGTGCCGGTTACTTTTTCATAGAGTTCAATATATCGTTTTGAGATGGTATCGATCCATTCATCAGTCATCAGAGGAACGATCTGTCCTTCTTTTCCCATAAAATCGTTGGCGATCAGCCATTCCCTGACAAACTCCTTGCTAAGTTGTTTTTGCCGTTCACCGGTGGCCTGTCTTTCTTCAAAACCATCGGAATAAAAATAACGGGAAGAATCGGGGGTATGTATCTCATCCATCAGGTAAATGCTGTTACCGATCTTTCCAAATTCATATTTGGTGTCCACGAGGATCAATCCCTGTTTCGCTGCAATTTCTTTTCCTTTTTCAAAAAGTTTCAATGCATAATCACGCAGTATGTTCCATTCTTCCGTTGTAGCCAGGCCGGTATTGATTATTTCGGAAGGGGTAATATCTTCATCATGTCCTTCCGAGGCTTTGGTGCTGGGTGTAATAATAGGATTAGGGAAACGATCATTTTCTTTCATATCCTCCGGCATTTCAGCGCCGCATAAAACCCTCTTTCCGGAAGCATAGGTTCTCCAGGCATGACCGGTCAGGTACCCCCTGACCACCATTTCTATTTTGAAGGGTTCGCATCGTTTCCCGACCGATACAGTGGGTGCCGGCACATCGGTCAGCCAATTGGGGCAAATATCCCGGGTAGCAGCCAGCATATATGCAGCAATTTGATTCAATACTTGTCCTTTGAAAGGGATAGGGCGGGGCAAAATGACATCAAAAGCGGAAATACGGTCAGATGCTATCATCACAAGCCAATTACTGCCTATGGAATAAACATCACGAACCTTTCCGCGATAAAAAGCTGTTTGATTTGGGAAAGAAAGTTCACTCATTTTTCGAAAGTATGAAAGGGGTAAAAATAACCCATTTCTGACTGCTTTTAGATTTCAACATCTTATCCTTTTCCCTTAAAAATTAAATTTTTAGATAAACTTTACATTGCTTATTTTTCCATGAAATTCCAAAACTAAAATCTTCTTATTATGAGAAAAAGCTACCGCTATTTAGCTGGCTGTTTGATTGCAAGCCTGTTTACGATTGCAGGCAATGCCCAATCCATCAATATTTCAGGCACAGTTAAAAACAGCAGTTCCAAAGAAAATGTTCCTGCTGTTTCTGTATTAGTAAAAGGCTCCAATCAGGGTACTTATACCAATTCCGATGGTGAGTTTAGCTTGCGATTGGCCAAATTACCCGTTATCCTTATTTTTTCGTCTATCGGTTATGATAACCAGGAAGTAACGGTTTCCGACGCTTCAAAAGCCGTTAGTGTTGATTTTAAAGTTAATACCTCCTTAGGTCAGGAAGTAGTGGTAGCTGCTACAAGGGCACCACAACGTATTTTAGAATCCCCTGTAACCGTGGAACGAATGAGTAATTCAGTAATAAAAAATATTGCTGCCCCGTCTGTTTACGAGTCACTCACCAATCTAAAAGGGGTAGATGTGCATACTGCCAGCTTAACATTCCGGACAGTTACAACCCGTGGTTTTGTTAGCAGCGGTAACACCCGTTTAAATCAGTTGGTTGATGGTATGGATAACCAGGCTCCCGGCCTCAATTTTTCTGTTAGTTCTATAACAGGGATAACAGATTTAGATATGGATAATATTGAAATACTATCAGGTGCTTCATCTGCTTTATATGGATCGGGAGGTATGAACGGAACTGTTTTGTTAACGAGTAAGAACCCATTCAAATATCAGGGGTTGAGCTATAATATTAAGCAGGGCATTATGCACGTAGATGGAAAGCAACGTAAAGCGGCTCCTTATTATAACTGGTCCTTTCGTTGGGCAAAAGCTTTTAAAAATAAAATTGCAATAAAACTTGCTGCTGAATTAATAAAGGGCAGTGACTGGCAGGCAGATGATTTCCGGAATAAAGGACAAATAGGAATTCTTAGTAGTGTAAAGGGTGGCAACCGCCTAAATGACCCCAATTTTAATGGTGTCAACAGTTACGGTGATGAAACGGATATAAATATGGATGCCTTTTCCTTTTTCGTTCAGGACCAATCCAGAAGAGGTGTATTAGCGAATACCGGTAACCAAATTGATATCGTTAATTTATGGAATTTATATTATGGAGCTATTGGAAACCCAAAGTATCCTACGAATGCGCAGAGAGATGGATTTTATACTTTTGCAGGCTTCCCTGCGATTGTGCTTGGAACAATTAATAACCCGGCTTTAAAACCAACTATTGATAATGCTTTTCCTTTCTATAACGGGTTAAAAAATGGTTATTACAGAAATTCAAATATTTCAAGGACGGGGTATAACGAAAGGGATTTGGTTGATTATAATACACTGAATGTAAAAATTAATGCAGGTATTCACTGGAAAATAACTGATAAAATTGAAGCATCCTTGAATACTTACTTTGGTACTGGTACAACGGTTTATACCGGAGCTAACAGGTATTCATTAAGAAATTTTAAACTTGCACAGCATAAGTTTGAAGTAAAAGCGAAGAACTGGATGGTACGGGCATACACAACACAGGAAAATTCCGGGGATTCTTATATTGGTGATGCAGTAGGAACTTTTTTAAATGAAGCAGCTCGGCCTAGCGGTGCCGTTTGGCTTCCAAATTATATAGGGACTTTTTCTGATGTAAGAAGAAACATGGGACTCGGCAACTTACCCGTTTCAAGCGATATCACACTTCACAACACAATGCGGGATATTTTCGATAATGCCACGGTTAATCCGTTTAATGGCGCACCAATAGCCGGTTCTCCCCGATTCTTACCAGGTACATCGCGGTTTGATGCGGCTTCGAAACAGATTAAAAGCATCCCTGTTAACAAACCAGGCGGCTCTAAATTCCTTGATAGATCTGATCTATATGCGGCAGAGGCTCAGCTCAACCTATCAGATGCACTTCGGTTTTCTGATAAATTGGAAGTTATTGTTGGAACACAATGGAAACAATGGGTGTTAAACTCTCAGGGCACCATTTTTGCTGATACCCTTGGGGCTATCAAGGTTAATGAAACTGGCGGCTACATTCAGCTAAAGAAAAAATTATTAAATGATGTTTTGACGCTTACAGCTTCTGGTCGTTATGATAAACAAACAAATTTTGATGGTAAATTCACTCCAAGAGTTGCAGCAGTTATCCGTGTAGCAAAAGACAATAATATTCGTTTGTCTTACCAGACATCTTATCGTTTCCCCTCTAACCAAAACCAATATATCAGCTTAAGGCTTGGCGGTGGTAACAGTTTCCTGATTGGCAGTTTACCGGAGTTTCAATCTTATTATAAATTGAATTCTACCAAACCCGGTTATACTGCTGCAAGTGTATTGAACTACAGGGCAGGCTCATTAGCTGATTCAAGCAGGTTGATTAAGGCAACTTTTACCGAATTAAAGCCTGAGACAGTAAATTCGTATGAAATTGGTTACAAGGGAATAATTGGTAAAAAATTATTAATTGATGCTTACTACTACTACAGCAAGTATAATAATTTTATAGTAAGTCAGGCCGTAGTTCAATCTCAAAATGGGCCTAACTTTGAATTGTATTCCGGCTTTAGCAGTAATAATGTTTCTTATAATCAGAACTCATCGAAAAGTGTAAAATCTTCCGGCTGGGGTATAGGTCTTGAATACAAGGCTTATAAGAACTATTTTTTATATGGAAACGTTTTCTCCGATGAGCTAAATGATGTGGCTCCGGGTGATGTTACTTTCTTTAATGCTCCTAAATACCGGGTTAATATTGGGTTACGCAACGACAATGTTTGTCATAATATTGGTTTTAATATAGTAACCAAATGGCAGGATGAGAACTTTTATGAGGGTACATTTATATCTGGTACGCTGCCTTCCTTTGCATGGGTTGATGCACAGATAAGTTACAGACCGGCTGGTACCAAAAGTGTTTTCCGTGTAGGTGGAACCAACCTGGGCAACAACTACTATCGTACTGGTTTTGGTAGTCCGGCTGTGGGTGGTTTGTACTACATGAGCTATGGTTACAATATCAACTAAGAGAATTGGGTTATTCAAGTATAAAGGTCCCGCCGCCGGCGGGACCTTATTTTTTGGTACCTGCCTGCAATGGCGTTAAATCGTAGAATAGTTTACCGCAGTGATGCAGAGGCGCAGGTTTATTCAACAGCTTCCAGGGTTAATAATTTTATCTTGCTCGCAAAGACCCAAAGATG
>Ga0163144_10011449_pt1 | contig 18754 bp, 15 predicted proteins | sample OliLak19BULKMAT1_FD_123175 | JGI IMG/M metagenome (GOLD analysis project Ga0163144, IMG submission 123175) | Freshwater microbial mat bacterial communities from Lake Vanda, McMurdo Dry Valleys, Antarctica - Oligotrophic Lake LV.19.BULKMAT1 | ecosystem: Environmental > Aquatic > Freshwater >... | reverse complement strand
CCGCATCCTGAACGTGTGCTTGATCTGGGCGCGCTCGCGCGCAGTGTCGGTGGAGCTTGGGGGCGGTTGCGCGACCAAGTGCTCGAACAGAACAGCGCCGAGGTGTTCGGTGATGCGCCCGGGCTTCAGATCTTCGAGGGATTGAAGCGCCACCTCGAGACGGTGAATGTATGAGCGCGTCCAAGCAGGTCGCACAGGCGTTCATCGAGATGCGCGCCGCCGATCCCGAGGCGACGTCCGCGCTGGCCGTCGCGCAACGCCATCTGGAGGCCGGTCATGCGCTCGCGGGACTGCGGCGCATGCGGGTCTTCGAGTTGAGCGGTTCGCTGCCGCCGCGGGCCACGCTCGAGGAATTGTTGCATCGTTCCACGCAGTTCTACAATCCAAGCAAAGAGCGTTGCGCGGTACGCGCGGACTCTGCCGACCCCGCCCCGGGAGCCGGCGGGGAACAGTTCGTCGTGGTGTTCGAGCGCGGCGGCGAACGCCGGGCTGCTGCCGAGCGCTGGTGGAGGCACGAGACAGGCGCCCGTATCGAAGTGCGTGAGGGCGTGGCGTGGGCCATGACGTTCGCCGAGGGGGTCGACGCACCTGCGGCGGCCGAGGCGCTCACCGTCACACTCGATCGTGCGCATGGCCTGCTCTGCAATCCGAACTTCCAGGAATGGCGGCCTGCGCCGGAGGCGGGAACTCCTCCACTACCCTGGATCGCCACCAAGCCCATCACTCGCGGCCCGAGAGCCCGGAAAGGGAAGGCGTCCTCATGAACAACAGTTGGTCGCCGGACAAGACATGGAACGAGGAATGCGGCGTGCTCGCAGCGGTGGGGGTGCCGCACGCCGCCGAGATCGTCGCGTTGGGGTTGCATGCGCTGCAGCACCGCGGACAGGAAGCCACGGGTGTGGTCTCGTGCGACGATCAGGGCGGCTTCCATTCGCACAAAGGCATCGGTCTCGTCTCCGATGTGCACCGTGACGCCACGCTCGCGCAACTGCCGGGTCAGCTTGCGATTGGGCACAATCGCTACTCGACCGCGGGTGGGCTGACGCTCGAGAACACGCAACCGTTACGCGTGGTTTATCGCGGCGGATCGCTCGCGCTGGCCCACAACGGCAATCTGACCAACGCAAGGGTTCTGCGAGCCGGACTGGAGGAATCGGGTTCCATCTTCCAGACCACACTCGACACCGAAGTGTTCCTGCACTTGGTGGCGCTCGCCACGAACGATTCGATCGAGGACGCATTGATCGAGGCCGCCCGCCAGGTGGAAGGTGCGTACTCGGTGGTGGTGCTCACGCAGGAATCGGTCATCGCCATGCGCGACCCGCACGGCTTCCGACCCCTGTGCCTGGGCCGGCTCGGCGATGGCTACGTCGTGGCGAGTGAGACCTGTGCGCTCGATCTCGTGGGCGCTGATTTCCTGCGCGAGGTGGAGCCGGGGGAGATGGTCATCCTCGATCCGCAGGGAATGCGCTCGCGGCGTGCGATGGCGCCGGCGCAACCACTGCAGCATTGCATCTTCGAGCACATCTACTTCTCGCGTCCGGACAGTCGTGTCTTCGGCGAGACCGTGGACCGCGTCCGCCGCCGTCTCGGTCGTAAGCTCGCGCAGGAGCATCCCGCTGATGCCGATGTGGTGATCGCCGTACCCGACTCGAGTAACTCGATCGCGCTGGGGTACTCCGAGATCTCGGGGATTCCATTCGAACTCGGGCTCATCCGTAATCATTACGTCGGTCGCACATTCATCCAACCCATGCAGGCGGGACGCGACTTCGGCGTGCGGGTCAAGTTCAATCCGGTCCGTGAAGTGCTCGACGGCAAGCGTGTGGTGGTGGTGGATGACTCGATCGTGCGCGGCACCACGAGTCGCAAGCTCGTGAACCTCCTGCGGCGAGCGGGTGCCTCCGAAGTGCACTTTCGCGTGGGCTCCCCACCCGTGACTCATCCATGCTTCTATGGCATCGATACCCCGAGCCGACGAGAGTTGATCGGGGCGCAGAAGAGTGTTGAGGAGATCCGGGCCTATCTGGCCGTGGACTCCCTCGGCTACCTTTCGCTCGATGGGATGCTCGCCTGCGAGCAGGAGCCGCAGCGATATTGCCGCGCCTGCTTCACTGGCCGATATCCCGTGACGATCGATCCCGAGGCCAGCAAGTTGTCGATCGAACAGATGCGGCGAAGTGGGGCCGGCGCGGGGCGCTGAAGGCACAGTCGTCGCGGCCGATTCGTTCCCGCGATTGACAGGGTCGCGCGCGGCTCCCTAATGTCCGCGCTCACCGTGGGCGCGAGGGACGCGCCGTGGTCCACACCGGCAATCGGGATCCCCATGTCGCTCTCGCACCTCATGGCCCAACGTCGGGCCCGCATCCAGGATTGGCGCGCGCTCGGTGAAGAGCCGTACGCCTATCGCTATGACGCCACCCACCACGCCGCGGATCTGCTCGCGCGTGGGGACGCGGTCACGACCGAGTATGGCGAGACCGTGCGTATCGCGGGCCGGATCATGACCAAGCGCGGGCAGGGCAAGGCGGGCTTTGCGCACATTCTCGATCGCACGGGCCGTATGCAGGTCTACGCCAAGAGCGATCTGATGGGGGAGCAGTACGTCCGCTTCGAACTGGCGCAGGTCGGCGATTGGGTAGGCATCGAGGGTGCCTTGTTCCGCACTCGCACCGGCGAGATCACGGTCCGAGCCGACAAGGTGGAGATGCTCGCCAAGTCGATCCGCCCGCTGCCCGAGAAGTGGCATGGGCTGACCGACCCGGAGACCAGGTTCCGCCAGCGCTACGCCGACTTGTTCGTCAACCTCGAGGTTCGCGAAGTGTTCCGCCGGCGTGCCACGCTTGTGAGCGGCATCCGCCGGTTCCTCGACGATCGGGGATACCTTGAAGTCGAAACCCCGGTGCTACAGCCGTTGTACGGCGGCGCGTTCGCACGGCCGTTCGTGACCAAGCATAACGCGCTCGATGTCGACCTGTACCTCCGGGTTTCGAACGAGCTGTATCTCAAGCGCTTGATCGTCGGTGGTCTGGATCGCGTGTATGAGTTCGCCCGCGACTTCCGTAACGAGGGCATGGACCGTTCCCACAATCCTGAGTTCACACTGCTCGAGTACTATCAGGCGTTCGCGGATGTCCACGACATGATGGAGATCACCGAGACGTTGGTGTGCGAGGTGCTTGAGCGCGCTTGCGGCACACTGAAGATCCCGCATCAGGGACGTACGCTGGACTTCACCCGGCCTTGGAAGCGTGTGTCCATGCTGGATTCGGTCAGCGAGAAGGTGGGCGAGAGTGTGCACGCTCTCGATGAGGCGCAGTTGCGCAGGCTCTGCGACGCGCGGCACCTGCACGCGCGCGAAGGCACCGGTGCGGGCGGGCTGCTCGACGAGCTGTTCAGTGCACTGGTCCAGCCAGAACTGCAGGATGCGACCTTCCTGGTCGACTTCCCGCTGGCGACTTCGCCTCTCGCGCGGGTCTCGCGCACGAATCCCAAGGTGGTGGAGCGCTTTGAACTATTCGCGGCCGGGATGGAGCTGGCCAACTCGTTCAGTGAGCAGAACGATCCCGATGCGCAGCGCGCCGCTTTCGAGGCGCAGATGAGCGCCAAGGCCAAGGGCGATGACGAGGCGCAGCCGCTCGATGAGGATTACCTGCGGGCGCTGGAGTATGGCATGCCGCCGACCGGCGGTGTCGGCATCGGTATCGATCGACTGGTCATGCTCGCCACAGACCAACGCTCCATCCGTGATGTGATCCTGTTCCCGACCCTGCGTCCCGAGGAGGGCCGTCCGATCGAGGATGACACGGATGCGCCGACCGAGGAGATCGCCGGGGAGGGAGCGGCACCGCGGTGAACCTTCCACTCTGGATCGCTGCACGCTATCTGCAACGCAGGCCCAGGAGTGGATTCATCACGCTGTTGACGGGCATCTCGGTCGCGGGCGTCGCCGTTGGCGTCACAGCATTGCTCACCGTGCTCGCGGTCATGAACGGGTTCGAGAATGAGATTCAGACGCGCATCGCCGGCACGGATGCACATGTCATCCTGCTGGGCGAGACCACGTCAGGCGTCTCAGACGGAGATGGACTGGCGGCCCGGCTCGCCAAGGAACCCGGGGTACTCGGCGCCTCGCCTTTCACCTATGCGAAGGGCATGGTGTTTCACGACGGGTTGTCCGAAGGGCTCGTCGTCAAAGGCGTGAACCTCTCGCGCGAACGCGCCGTGACCACCATCGGCAACAACATCACGCCCGCGCTCGACTCCATCCCGATGGTCACACTCGGCGGCGAGCCCGGGATCGTGCTGGGCTCCGAACTCGCCGCGCGTCTGGCCGCCAAGGTCGGCGACCGGGTGCTGCTCGCCACGCTCAAGAGCGATGGAGGCTCAGCGTTTGGTTATGCACCCAAACTGCGTCCGTTCCGCATCGTCGGCGTGTTCACCTCGGGGCTTTACACCTACGACTCGAGCTTCGGCTTCACCGCGATCGGCGCCTCGCAGGACTTCTTCGATCTGGGGAGCCAGGTGACGGGCATCGAGATCAAGCTCGCGGATATGTTCGATGCGCCGGCGGCAGGGCAGCGCCTGCTCAAGGTCGCGGGAGTCGACGGGTTGCGCGCCAATGACTGGATCGCGCTCAATCGTAATCTCTTCACGTGGATGAAGCTCGAGAAGACGGTGATGTTCCTGATCCTTGGCCTCATCGTGTTGGTGGCGGCGTTCAATATCGTGAGCACACTTTTCATGGTGGTGCTGGAGAAGCGCCGCGACATCGGCGTCCTCAAGACGATGGGCGCAGAGCCCGGTCTGGTGCTGCGCGTGTTCCTGTTGGAAGGTCTGCTGATCGGCGGGCTCGGAACGTTGGTGGGAGCGCTGCTGGGAGGCGCGCTCATCGCGATACTGCAGCGTTACCCCTTCATCCAGCTTCCGGGAGACGTGTACTTCATCGAGCGCTTACCGGTTCGCCCGGAGCTCGGGGACTTCGTTTTGGTCATCGTCTCCGCCTTCGCGCTGTGCCTGCTTGCCGCGTGGTATCCGGCGTGGCAGGCCGCGCGCCTCGACCCTGTCGAAGCGATCAGGCGACAGGGTTGAAGCCCATTGCGAAGTCAGGAGGGCAAGTGGTTGGCATTGAATCAGTAGCCCTTGAGCAGCCTGCCCTTGAGGCGACCGGGCTGCGCAAGTCGTACATCGGTCCTGGCGGCGAACTGCGGGTTCTGGATGGGGTGGACCTCGTGGTGCGCCGCGGCGAGCTGGTCGCGATCATGGGGGTCTCCGGCTCGGGCAAGAGCACCCTGCTCAACTTGTTGGGGGCCTTGGATCGCCCGGATGCAGGAACACTCCAGATTGGTGGCCGATCGGTCGAAACCATGCAGGAGCACGCGCGCTGCCGGCTCCGCTGCGAGCGGCTCGGTTTCGTCTTCCAATCCCATCATCTGTTGCCGGAGTTCACGGCCGAGGAGAACATCATGATGCCGATGCTCATCGCCGGCCGCTCCCCAGATGAGGCCCGAACCCGGGCCCGCGCCATGCTGGCGAGCGTGGGTTTGAGTGAACGAGCCGAGCATCGTCCAAATGAGCTCTCGGGTGGTGAGGCACAGCGGGTTGCCGTCGCGCGAGCGCTGGCCCCGCGGCCCGAACTCGTGCTCGCCGATGAGCCTTCGGGGAACCTCGATGTGGCGACGGCCGCAGGACTTCACGACCTCTTGGCTTCTTTGACGCGCGACGAGCATCATACGGTGGTGCTTGTGACCCATGATGATAGGCTGGCGGCGTTGGCGGACCGGGTCCTGCTGCTGGAGGGTGGCCGGCTCGCGCCGGCGTCACGCTGAGGGAAGGCATGCTCTGCCAGATCTGCGGCAAGAATCCTGCGAGTGTCCATTTCACGGAGATCCACGACAGCCAGATGTCGGAGATCCACGTGTGTGAGCGCTGTGCCGAGGAAAAGGGGATGCAGGCCTCGGCGCAACAGCACAAGTTCGAGATCGCTGACCTTCTCGCCGGCATGGTCGATTCCATGACCCAGACCGACGAGGAACGCGTCGGCCATGTCTCGTGCGCGCGCTGCGGCCTGCTGTACTCACAGTTCAAAGAGACCGGCCGTCTGGGTTGCTCCGAATGCTACAGCGCATTCCAGTTCCAGTTGCGCCCGCTCCTGCGACGGATCCATGGGGACACTCATCACCGCGGCAAGTCGCCCTCGCATGGCAAGGCCGTCGCGACGCGCTCGCGCCGGATCCAGCGACTTCACGACGACCTGCGGCGCGCGGTGGACCGCGAGGATTTCGAGACCGCGGCCACGGTCCGTGACGAGATCCGCCGCGTCGAATCCGAACCGGTGCCCGCGGTCGATCCGACGCCCACCGATGCCACGGGGAGCGCGTCATGAGCGAAGCACCCCGCGATTTTCAAGAGCTGTTCTCGCGCACGAGCCCGTGGCTGCAGGGCGAAGGTCCGCACGCCGAGATGGTGTTGTCCACGCGGATCCGGCTGGCCCGCAATCTACGGGATGTGCCTTTCACGCATCGGGCTCGCGACGAGCAGCTGCTGGGTGTGCTGGCCAGTGTCTCGGCTGCAGCTCAGGAATCCACTGCCTTTCGCGGCAGCTTGCTGCTGCGAATGCCCGAGTGCACGGCGGATCAGCGTCAAGTTCTGGTCGAACGCCATCTCGTCTCGCACGAGCTGGGCGACGGTGCGCGTCCGCGCGGCATCCTGATCGCACCCGATGAGCGCTTGTCATTGATGATCAACGAAGAAGACCATCTGCGGTTGCAATCCATGACGCCAGGTTTCCAGTTGGCGGAATGCTGGGCGCTGGCGGATGCGGCCGACGACGAGCTTGACCAGTCACTCGACTTCGCCTTCTCCCAGGAGATCGGTTACCTCACGTCGTGCCCGACCAATGCGGGCACGGGGTTGCGGGCCTCGGTGCTCATTCATCTACCGGCACTCGTGCTGCTCGAGGAGATCCAGCGGGTCTTGAAGAGCATCATGCAGGTGGGACTCAACGTGCGCGGTCTGTATGGCGAGCACAGCGAGATCATGGGCAACTTGTTCCAGATCTCGAACCAGACCACTCTGGGCCGCAGCGAGCGGGACTCGATCGAGAGTCTCGAGCGCGTCACCCGGCAGATCATCGAGACCGAGGAGCGCGCTCGCGAGCGCATGCTGCGCGACGCTCGCACCCAACTCGAGGACAAGGTCTGGCGAGCGTACGGCACGCTGCGCTATTGCCGCTCGATCCATGCCAAGGAAGTCATCAATCTGTGCTCGGCGGTTCGTCTCGGGGTGGCGATGAGCCTGCCGGGGCTGTGTCCGCTGCGCACGTTGAACGAGCTGCTCGTGCTGACGCAGCCCGCGAATCTTCAAATGGCCGCCGGTCGCGAACTGTCGCCGGCGGAACGGAATGTCTACCGCGCGGAACTCGTGCGTGAGCGGCTGATCGCCGCTGACCGCGAGCAGTCGCAGGATTCCCAGGGATAGGAAAGGAGCATGTCGCGCCCGGATTCGGACGCGGCATACAGATCTCATGCACGATAAATTCACAGAACGTGTTCGCAAGGTGATCTACCTGGCTCGTGAGGAGGCGGCTCGCCTCCAGCACGATTACATCGGGACGGAGCACCTCCTGCTCGGTGTCATCCGCGAAGGCGAGGGGATCGCCGCGACCGTACTCAACAATCTCGGGCTCGACCTGGATCGCATTCGCCAGGAAGTCGAGAACATGGTCAGCGCCTCGGGCGGTACCATGACGATCGGCGAGATCCCGTTCACGCCGCGCGCAAAGCGCGTGCTGGAGCTGGCGGTCGAAGAAGCTCGCTCGCTGGGGCACAACTATGTCGGCACCGAGCACCTGCTGCTGGGCTTGATTCGCGAAGGCGAGGGCGTCGCTGCCAAGGTGCTGCTCGAGCTGGGTGTGGACCGCAAGCGCGTGCGCGAGGAGACGCTCAAGCTGTTGGGTGGCACCCCGAGTTCGACGCAGTCCGCCGAGCGTGGCGAAGAGCGCGCTGAGACGCCGGCGCTGAACCAGTTCGGTCGCGACCTGACCACGCTGGCCCGTGATGGCAAGCTGGATCCGGTCATCGGCCGTGACAAAGAAATCGAGCGCGTCATCCAGGTGCTTTCGCGTCGCAAGAAGAACAACCCGGTGCTGATCGGTGAGCCGGGCGTGGGCAAGACTGCAATCGCCGAGGGCCTGGCGCAGCGCATCATCTCTGCGCAGGTGCCGGAGAGTCTCAAGAACAAGCGGATCGTCACGCTCGATCTGGCGGCCGTCGTCGCGGGAACCAAGTACCGCGGTCAGTTCGAAGAGCGCCTCAAGACGGTGATGAACGAGATCCGCGAGTCCAAGGACACCGTGATCTTCATCGACGAGCTGCACACGATCGTCGGAGCCGGCGGTGCCGAGGGCGCCATCGACGCCTCGAACATGCTCAAACCGGCGCTCGCACGCGGCGAGCTGCAGTGCATCGGTGCGACCACGCTGGACGAGTATCGCAAGTATATCGAGAAGGACGGTGCACTCGAGCGTCGCTTCCAGCCCGTGATGGTGGATCAGCCGAGCATCGAGGACACCATCCAGATCCTCATGGGCCTGCGCGACAAGTACGAAGCTCACCACGGCGTCAAGATCACGGACGAGGCCATCGTGCAGGCGGTCAAGCTGGCAGACCGTTACATGAACGACCGGTTCTTCCCGGATAAGGCCATTGACGTGATCGACGAGGCCTGCGCCCGCTCGCGTCTGTCGGTCAGCACCGTGCCCTCCGAGATCCATGACCTCGAGAAGAAGCTCGAGGACGTGGTCAAGGAGAAGGAAGCCGCGATCCGTGGTCAGGAGTACGAGAAGGCCGCGCGGCTCCGGGACAAGGAGAAGGAACTGCGCGCGCGCCGCAACGAGCTCAAGAAGTCATGGAGCGAGTCCAAGCGCGATCAGAGCGTACAGGTCGATGAGGACCAGATCGCGGCTGTGATCAGCATCATGACAGGCATCCCGGTGGTGAAGTTGGCCGCCGAGGAGAGCCAGAAGCTGCTGCGCATGGAGGACGAGATCAAGAAGCGGGTCGTCGGTCAGGACGAGGCCGTGAGCGCCGTGTCGCGGGCCGTCCGACGCAACCGTGTCGGGCTGCGCGATCCCAAGCGTCCGATCGGTTCGTTCATCTTCCTGGGGCCCACCGGTGTCGGCAAGACGGAGTTGGCGCGTGCGCTCGCGGCGTATCTGTTCGACGACGAGGATGCACTCATCCGGATCGACATGTCGGAGTACATGGAGAAGTTCTCGGTCTCGCGCCTGGTCGGCGCCCCTCCGGGATACGTCGGCTACGAAGAGGGTGGTCAGTTGACCGAGAAGGTGCGCCGTAAGCCCTACTCGGTCGTGCTCCTCGATGAAGTCGAGAAGGCGCACCCGGATGTGTTCAACGTCCTGCTGCAGGTGCTCGACGACGGCGTGCTCACGGACAGCGCGCGCCGCAAGGTCGACTTCAAGAACACGGTCATCATCATGACCAGTAACCTGGGCGGGCGCCAGATCCTCACCGGCGGCACCAAGCTCGGCTTCAAACAGGGGGACAAGGACCAGCAGTTCAGCGCCATCAAGATGACGGTGCAGGACGAGCTCAAGCGGGCCTTCAACCCCGAGTTCCTCAACCGCATCGACGATGTGATCGTTTTCCACGCCCTCACGCGTGACAACATGAAGCAGATCGTCGATATCCTCATCACGCAGTTCAGCGCTCGGCTCAAGGCTCAGGACATCGGGCTCGACATCTCGGCCGAGGCCGCGGACCTGCTCATCGATAAGGGCTTCGATCAGGCACTGGGGGCTCGGCCGCTCAAACGCGCCATCCAGCGACTGCTCGAGGATCCGTTCGCGGAGTTCATCCTGCGCGGCCAGCTTCCCACGGGCTCGGTGGTGCGGGTGACCCGCAAGGACGATCAGCTCGACTTCCTGCCGGGGCCAGCGGCGACGCCTGCCCCGTCGACGCCGAGTACGGCCTAGCGACCCGCGTCCGTCCCGCTGCAATCAGCGCCGGTGGCCACCCGCCACCGGCGCTTCTGCTTGGGTCCGCCCGCAGGTTGGAACGCGGTGGACTCGAGCGGGGTAGAACGGGGGGGCTCTGATCCGACCCGCGCCCCAGTCCGCTGGACTTCCCCGCGCCGGTCGCTATCATCGCCCGCTGTCTCCCCGACGAGATGGCCGACCCGTCTGGCTCGCGCGCGCATGGACGCGCCTGACGCGGGATATGCCGACGCGGTCCAACCGCGGCCCTATAGGAGCCCCGAGTGCCCGACAACGCATCACGCTTCCTGAAGTCCCTGCACATCGTCTCTTTGCACTGGTGGCTGGCCGCTGCCCTGCTGTGTTCCCCGCAGGCCGTCCGGGCCCAGACGCCGGATGTCGCACCGCCGGCGGCAACGGACGCCCCGCTGGTGATCGGGCGTGTGAGCGTCACGGGGAATGCCTTCACCGACAGCCTGCGGATCCTGCGCACATTCGAGGTCCCGACCGGGGCACGCTTCTCCACGGACATGGTCCGGCGTGGCACGCGCAAGCTCATCGCCTTGGGGCTCTTCAGCGACATCAAGGTGGATCGCAGTATCCATGATGGCATCATCGATCTCATCGTGAACGTCAAAGAGCGCCCGCGGCTGAAGACCATCCTGTTCACAGGCAACAAGAAGCGCGAGGACGTGGACCTCGAGAAGAAGCTCTTCCTGCGCTCCGGCGAGACGTACTCGAACAGCCAGACGCTGGTACAGGTCGACTCCCTGCTCAAGTACTACCGAGAAGAGGGTTTCGCCCGCGCGAAGGTGACCCCGCGCGCCGACACGCTCGCCGCCAGCAATGAGGTGGACCTCACGTTCGTGGTCGAGGAGGGCGAAAAAGTCCGCATCACGATCATCGACTTCACCGGCCGCTCCGCGTTCACCGAGAAGCGACTGCGCAAGGCCATGAAGACCAAGGCCAAGGGCTTCTTCGGCGGCGGCGACCTGAAGGATGAGACGTTCGCGGAGGACCGCGAGAAGCTCGAAGGTTGGTACCACGACCATGGGTACCGTGACGCAAAAGTGACCGGCTTCGAACTCAAGCCGGGAGCCACGCCACAGGCGCTGACGCTGGTGGTCGGGCTCGAGGAAGGGCGCTCCTATCGGATGGGCGAAGTGGCCTGGACCGGTAATCAGGTGGTCGAGCCATCCGCGCTCGATCGGCTATGGAAGCGCAAGCCGGGGACGCGATATGACAAGAGCGGCATCGAGAAGACGCAGGGTTCGGCCTATGGCGAGTATGCCGAGCAAGGCTACCTCTACGTGGGGATCGAAGCGCGCGAGACGGTGCGGCAGGATTCGCTCGTCGATGTCACCTACACTGTGACCGAAGGGGCGCCCTCGCACGTTCGCCTGATCAGCATCGTGGGGAACAAGGGGACGCGCGAGAAGGTCATCCGTCGCGAGATTGATATCCACGAAGGCGATCGCTTCCGTCGCTCGGCGCTGATCCGCAGCCAGGGTGACATCATGCGACTCGGTCTCTTCGAGGAGGCCATCCCGGACTTCTCACCGGCCGACAGCACCGACGTTGACCTGGTGTTCCGGGTCAAGGAGAAGCAGGTCGGGACCGCTTCCGCCGGCGCCGGCTTCACGAACGAGAGCGGCCTCACGGGCTTCCTCGAGATCGGCCATTCGAACGTGCTTGGCAACGGGCAGAACCTGGCCCTGCACCTCGAACGCGGCGGCAAGCGCGAGGACTACTCGCTGAGCTTCACCGAGCCATGGTTCCATGACTCGCCGACGCTCCTGGGGTTCTCGGCCTACAACTCTTTCCGCGAGCTGACCGAATTCGACCAACGCCGTCGCGGTGGCTCGGTCCGGATCGGGCGCCCGCTGCCGTGGCCCGACTACTCGCGGGGCTCGCTGTCGTACACGCTCGAGAGCTTGCAGATCGACAACGTCCGCTCGACGGTCACCATCGGTGGCATCCAGGTGGGCGAGCCGCAGCTGACGAGCACGCTCGAGACGAGCTTCCTGCGCAACAGCACGGACAATCCGTTCTATCCCACCAAGGGCACCCGGTTCACCGCGAACGATGAGTTCACAGGTGGCATTCTGGGCGGCGATCTGAGTTACCTGCGGCATCGCTATGAGGGTCGCGTCTACCTGCCCTCGATCCTCAAGGGAATCACCTCGATGACCCGGCTGCGGGTCGGGAGTGTGGGCCAGTATCCTTGGAAGAGCGGACCGTTCCCGGACTACACGCGCTTCCGCTTGGGTGGTGGAAACACGCCCGACCCGTTGCGCGGCTATCTCGACTACCAGATCGTGCCGAGCAAGTTCGTGCAGGATGTGGTCATCGGCAAGACCATCGCCAACATCGACTCGCTCACCACGCCTGGTGTGCGCGACACCAGCTACAACGACATCACGTCCCGCCGCCGCTATCCCGGTGGCCGCTACATGGCGCTGTTCACGTTCGAGCAGCAGTTCGCTATCGTGCACCCACTGCATGGCCTGTTCTTCATGGATGCGGGTAACGCCTGGGACCAGCGCAGCGACATCTTCCCGTTGAATCTCAAAGTCGGCGCCGGCTTCGGGCTCCGCATGGAGATTCCTCTGTTGGGCAACGTCGGATTCGACTATGGATACGGATTCCACCGTGATGATGGGCCGAAGTGGGCGGGTCACTTCCTGCTCGGCAACGTCAACTTCTAGCGAGGCCGCATGCGTCCCTTCGCGCGTCTGTTCTTACTGATCCTGATGCTGGCCATCCTGGCCGCGAGTCCGCTCGCGGCGGCTGACCTGCGCATCGGCTATATCGATTCCTCTCGTATCTTCCTCGAGTACAAGGACGCGCAGGAAGCGCAAGCTCGGTTCGACCGGCAGGTCCAGGGCTGGCGCGACGAAGCCGCCGAGAAGGAGAAGACGGTGCAACAGTTGCGGCAGGAAGTCCGCGACCAGGCTCCGATCCTCTCCGCGCTCAAGCGACAGGAGAAAGAAGCCGCGCTGCAGCGTTCGATCAGCGAGTATGAGACGTTCATCCAGGAGATCTGGGGCCCACAGGGCCGCGCGACGCAGGAGAACACGCGTGCCACCGAGGAGATTGTGGGACAGGTCCGGCAGGTGGTGGAGAAGATCGCCAGCCAGAAGGGTCTCGAGTTGGTCTTCGACAGCGCGAGCGGCTTTCTGATCTATGCCGATCGCACGCTCGACCTCACTGCTGAGGTCATCACCGAGCTGAATACCCGCACTGCGGGCAGCTCGCGCTGAGGGAGGGCCGCGCTATGAGCACGCGCACGCTCGCCGAACTGGCTGACGAACTGGGCGGAACATTGGTCGGGGATGGCTCTGTGGTCATCCGGGGCGTCGCCGGCATCCGCGAGGCCCAGCCGGGCGACATCACCTTCATCGCCAACAGTCGTTACGATGGATATCTTCAGGAGACGCAGGCCTCAGCGGTCATCTGCTCGCAGGAGGACAGGGCCTCGAGTGTTCCTCTACTCAAGGTCGACAATCCGTACCTCGCATTCCAGAAGGTCGTGCGCCTCTTCCGGCCTGAGCTGTACAAGCCCATGCCGGGCGTCCATTCCACGGCGGTCGTCTCGCCCGCTGCGAGAATCGGCGAGGGCGCGAGCATCGGGCCGCATTGCGTGATCGAATCCGGGGCGCGGGTCGGCTCGAACACGGTGTTGATGGCCGGCTGCTATATCGGTGTGCAGGCGGTGGTCGGAGCCGAGTGCCTGCTCTATCCGAATGTCACGGTGCGTGAGGAATGCCAACTCGGCGACCGCTGCATCCTGCATCCGGGCGTGGTCGTCGGAGCAGACGGTTTCGGATTCGCACTCGATGCCGGCCGGTACCACAAGATCCCGCAGGTGGGCATCGTGCTGATCGGGAGCGATGTCGAGATCGGTGCGAACACCACGATCGATCGGGCCACGACCGACGCGACGCGAATCGGGAATGGCACCAAGATCGACAATCTCGTGCAGATCGGCCACAACGTCGTCATCGGCGAGCACTGCATCATCGTGGCGCAGGTTGGCATCTCCGGCAGCTCGCACCTCGAGGACTACGTCGTCGTGGGTGGACAGGCGGGGATCATCGGGCACATCCGGATCGGTAAGGGCGCGCAGGTCGGCGGACAGGCTGGAGTCAGCAAGTCGCTCCCGCCGGGCGCCACCGTCTGGGGCACTCCCGCGAACCCGTTGAATCTCGTGAAGCGGATCAACGCCTATCTCCAGCGACTGCCGCAGCTCTTCGAGCGGGCGAAGCGTCTGGAAGCGCGTGTCGAGAAGCTCGAACAGGAGAAGAAGGAGACCGTCGGTTGAGACGACGCATGCAGCGCACCATCAGTGGCCCGGCCACCATCGAAGGCGTGGGATTGCACACGGGCGAAAAGGGCAGCATGCGTTTCATGCCAGCGCCCGTCGGGCACGGGGTGCGATTCGTGCGCACGGATCTGGCAGGTGAACCCGAGGTGCAGGTGCGTCCGGAGAACGCGCACTTCGATCCGGGCGCGGGTCGCCGAACGATCCTGCAACAGGATGGGGTGCAGATCCACACCATGGAGCATGTGCTCGCCGCCGTCGCCGGCCTGGGCATCGACAATCTGCGGATCGAGACGAGCACGATGGAAGTGCCCGAGGGCCACGACGGCAGTTCCGCGCCGATTGCAAGGGCGCTCATGTCCGCCGGCATCGTCGATCAGGACAAGCCGACGCGCCATATCAAGGTGACCAAGCCCGTCCGATTCGAGGATAAGGGCGTGGAGTTGTCGGTCGTGCCGTTCGACGGCCTGCGCATCAGCTTCACGATCGAGTACGACCATCCCCTGATCGGCGTGCAGGCGCTCACGCTGGACATCACGCCCGAGGTCTTCCTCGAGCAGATCGCGCCCGCGCGCACGTTCGTGCTCGAACGCGATCTCGAGCTGCTCCGCGAGGCCGGCTGGATCAAAGGCGGCCGGCTCGAGAGTGCGATCGTGGTGGGCAAGGACGGTGTGCTCAACGACGAGCCGTTGCGCTTCCCAGACGAGTTCGTGCGGCACAAGATCCTCGACCTGATCGGCGACCTGTTCATCCTCGGGGGCCCGGTGCTCGGCCATTTCACCGCGAAGCGCTCGGGCCATCAGGGTCATGTGGCGTTCGTGAAACGGCTCAAGGAGACGCTTCCGCTGCCCGGACGGCGGCCGGGGGGACCTCCCGGCGAGTGGGATATCACCGCCATCATGGATCTGCTGCCGCACCGCTATCCGTTCCTGTTGGTGGATCGCATCACTTTGATCGAAGAGGGCGATAGCATCGAGGGGCTCAAGAACGTCACCATCAATGAGCCCTTCTTCCAGGGCCATTTCCCGGGCCATCCCACCATGCCGGGCGTGCTCATCCTAGAAGCCATGGCGCAGGTGGGCGGCATGCTGATGCTCAACTCGGTGGACGATCCGGCCAACAAGCTCATGTATTTCATGGGGATCGACGGCGCGAAGTTCCGGCGCCCGGTCGTGCCAGGAGATCAGCTTCGCTTCAAGCTCACGCTGGTCAATGCCAAACGCCGCACCATGAAGATGCGCGGGGAGGCGTTCGTCGACGGGCAACTCGTGGCCGAGGCGGACCTGCTCGCGACCATCGTGGATAAGCGCCCATGAGCGTGCAGATCCACCCGGCCTCGTTCGTCGAACCCGGCGCACAGTTCGGCACGGACGTGGTGATCGGCCCCGGCGCAGTTATCGGTCCGGATGTCACGATTGGAGATCGCACACGTGTCGATGCGCACGCGCTCATCACCGGCTGGACCACGATCGGAACCGACTGCCATGTGCACCATGGGGCGGTGCTCGGGACTCCGCCACAAGACCTCAAGTATGACGGGCACGAGCCTTCCTATCTCGAGATCGGTGATCACTCCGTCTTCCGCGAGTACATGACCGCGAATCTGGCGACCGAGCCCGGGTTCACCACGCGCATCGGCTCGCACTGCCTCCTCATGGCGTACGCGCATGTGGGGCATAATTGTCAGATCGGGGATCGCGTGATCCTCGCGAACGCGGTCCAGTTGGCCGGCTATGTCGTGGTGGACGATTGGGCGATCGTCGGGGGCAGCACCGTGGTCCACCAGTTCACCCGGATCGGCCGGCACTCCATGATTGGCGGAGGCTCGCGGATTCCTCAGGATGTCGCACCATTCATCAAGTGCGCTGGCAGCCCGCCGCGCAACGCCGGACTCAACAGCATCGGGCTGCAGCGCCGTGGCGTGAGCCCCGAGGCGGTGGCCGCGCTCGAGAAGTCCTACCGCATCTTCTTCCGCGGAGGGCACACGGTCGGCAAGGCAGTGGAGGCCATCCGCCAGGCCCTGCCGGGCATTCCCGAGGTGGAGCACTTCGCGCGCTTCTGCGAAACCTCGGTGCGCGGCGTCTCGCGTTAGGAAGGCGACGATGAAACCCGTCCGTTGCGGTGTCTGGGGTGTCGGGGTGTGGGGTGAGAAGCACGCGCGCGTCTACCACACGATTCCTGAGGCCACACTCGTCGGCGTACACGACCAGTCCATGGAGAGGGCGGAGGCCATCGCCGCGCAGCATGGATGTCGCGCATTCGAGACGCCGGAGGCGCTGCTCGCGGAGTGCGAGGCTGTGTCGGTGGCCACTCCCACGGTGTCCCATCGGGTCGCAGCCGAGGCCGCGCTGGCTGCCGGCTGCCATGTGCTGGTGGAGAAGCCCATGGCGGTGACGGTCGCCGAAGCGGAATCCATGATCCAGGCCGCCACGATGCACGGCCGCACGTTGCAAGTGGGCCAGGTGGAGCGCTTCAACCCGGTCATTCTCGCAGCCAAGCCGTTCCTGCGTCACCCGCGGTTCATCGAAGGACACCGGCTCGCCCCGTTCCAGCCGCGCTCGCTCGATATCGACGTCGTGTTCGACTTGATGATCCACGACATCGATGCCGTGTTGCATCTCACAGGGCAGACGCCGTCCACGATCAGCGCCGTGGGCGTCGCCGTACTCTCGAGCAACGAGGATATCGCGAATGCCCGGCTCGAGTTCCCCGACGGCAGTGTCGCGAACCTGACGGCCAGTCGCGTCTCGGTGGAGCGTCTGCGCCGGCTGCGATTCTTCCAGGGCGATGCGTATGTCTCGATTGATCTATTCGAGAAGACCGGTGAGGCGTTCGTCATCAAGGACCCCGGCTCGTTCAAACCTGGCTTGGTCGATCCCTTCGCGTTGCTCGCCGGCATCCAACGCACGAAGATCACCGGAGTCGCGGGCGAGCCACTCACCCTTGAGCTCGAAGCGTTCGTCCGCTCCCTGCGCGGGCAGGGAGAAGGTGCTGCCTCGGCGCGATCCGGCCGGGATGCCCTGTATGTCGCCGAGGAAGTCCGCACGGCGATGCGGGGGCGCGCGCTGCAGTGGGCCGGGCGCTGACCGCCGGCGTCGTCCCGCGCGAGCGCCGTCTACTGGTGGTCGCGGGTGAGGCTTCCGGGGACCACCACGCCGCGAACCTACTGAAGTCGCTCTCGGCGCATGGGCCGTGGGCCGCGTCGGGTGTGGCGGGCCCTCGGATGCGAGAGGCAGGGGTGAAGGCGCTGGTTCCCCAGGAAGAGCTCGCCGTGATCGGATTCAGCGGGATCATCGCCAAACTGCCATTGCTGTTCGCGACCCGGGCCAAGCTGCTGGCCGAGTACGATCGCATGCGCCCGGACGCCGTTGTCCTGGTGGACTATCCTGGTTTCAATCTTCGCCTCGGCCCCGAGCTCAAGCGACGCGGTGCGCGGGTGTTCTACTACATCGCGCCGCAAGTCTGGGCGTGGCACCCGGAACGTGCAGCGGAGATGGCTCGCTGGGTCGATCGCTTGGCCGTCGTGTTCCCATTCGAAGCGAGCATCTTCCGCGATGCCGGAGTGGCGACCACGTTCGTCGGACACCCACTGCTGGACGATCTCGCCCCCGAGATTCCCGAGGCGGAGTTGCGTCAGGAACTCGGCCTCGACGCTTCCGCACGCATCCTCGGGCTCCTTCCGGGAAGTCGCACCGGAGAGTTGCGCGCACTTGCACGTCCCTTGCTCGAGGCCGCGCAGATCGTGCGTCGGCGATGCCCGGACGTGGTGCCCGTGCTCGCGCAGGCGCACGCCGTCTCGCTCGATGGCGTGCCCGCGGCATTGTTGGAAGGCGTTCGGGTGGTGCGAGCGCGGACGCGCAGCGTCCAATCCTTCGCCACTTGTTGCGTGGTGGCTTCTGGCACGGCCACGCTCGAGACGGCGCTGTTCGGAACGCCGTTGGTGATCGTCTACCGCGTTGGATGGCTCAATCATGCGATCGCCAAGCGGGTGATCCGTCTACCGCATATCGGTCTGCCGAACATCGTCGCGGGGCGCGAGGTTGCGCCCGAGCTGCTTCAGGGTGCGCTCACTCCCGAGGCGATCGCCCGCATGGTGTGCGCTTGGTTGGGCGATCCTTCGCAGTTGGAAGCCCGCCGTGCGGATCTTCGTGTTGTGCGTGAGCGACTCGGGGGCCCGGGCGCATCGGCACGCGCCGCGGCGGCGCTCGCGGAGTTGGTGGCGTGAGTACCACAGGGCATCCTTGGTGGATGGCGCCCACCGCCGCGCTCGGCACAGTGGTGCTTCGCCTGCTCGCGCTCACCTGGCGGATCGAGCAGCGCGATCATCCGGAGTTCGCCGCCGCGAAGGCCCGCGGTGAGAAGGTACTGTATTGCTTCTGGCACTCCGGTCTGTTGCCGCTGGTGCACATTCATCGTGGCGAGGGTATCGCCGTTCT
>Ga0163144_10011448_pt1 | contig 18755 bp, 19 predicted proteins | sample OliLak19BULKMAT1_FD_123175 | JGI IMG/M metagenome (GOLD analysis project Ga0163144, IMG submission 123175) | Freshwater microbial mat bacterial communities from Lake Vanda, McMurdo Dry Valleys, Antarctica - Oligotrophic Lake LV.19.BULKMAT1 | ecosystem: Environmental > Aquatic > Freshwater >... | reverse complement strand
CTGCCCACAGCAATTGGCGCTATTGTGAACCCCTTCACCCATGCGTTATAATTTCAATTCTTCTTATCCAAGCGGTAGAGAGTAACCCCTAAACTCATGGCAAGACGACCTTCTGTGTATCCCTTCACCGCCATTGTCGGTCAAGACAAGATGAAGCTGGCGTTGATCCTCAACGCGGTCGAGATGCGCATCGGCGGCGTGCTGATTCGCGGCGAACGCGGCACGGGCAAATCGACGGCGGCGCGCGCGTTGGCGGCGCTGCTGCCCGAAATCGAGGTGTTTGCGGAGTCGCCGTTCAACGACGATCCGAGCCGCCCCGATAGCTGGTCGGACATCATCCGCGACCGCAGCGAACGCGGCGAGACGCTGCCATTGGCGCAGCGGCGCGTCCCGTTCATCGATCTGCCCGTCAGCGCGACTGAAGATCGCGTCGTCGGCACGCTCGATATCGAAAAAGCGATCCAAAAAGGCGAACGCCACTTCGATCCCGGCGTCCTGGCGGCAGCCAATCGCGGCATTCTGTACATTGATGAAGTCAACCTGCTCGATGATCACGTCGTCGATCTGCTGCTGGACTCGGCGGCGATGGGTGTGAACGTGGTCGAGCGCGAGGGCATCAGCTTCTCGCATCCGGCGCGCTTCATCCTCGTTGGCACGATGAATCCCGAAGAAGGCGACTTGCGCCCGCAGTTGCTCGACCGTTTCGCGCTGTCCGTCGAGATTAAGGGCATCCAAGAGGCGGGCGAACGCATGGAAATCATCGAACGCCACATCGCTTACGAGACTGACCCAGAAGGCTTCCGCGCGGCGTGGGCGACCACCGAGAAAGACCTCGCAGACCGTATCGCCGCCGGACGCGAAATTGTGGAAGCGGTCGAGTACAGCCGCCGCGATCTGTATACGATTGCATCGCTGACGAGTACATTGAAGATCGACGGACACCGCGCTGATATGGTCGTGCTGAAAGCCGCGCGCGCCAATGCCGCGTTCGAGGGGCGCCATGCGATCACGCAGCACGATATCCTGTTGGCGATGGAACTGACCATCCCGCATCGGCTCAAGCGGGGTCCCTTCGCGGATGCTCAGATGAGCATGACGCAAATCGAAAAGCAGATGGATCAGATCGAAAGCCAGTGGGGCGAGGGCGACGACAGCGCCGATCCTTCCGATGAGGGACAGCAAGAGTCGGTCAAAAAAAAAGCCCAGCTCTAGCCAGTGAAGCCAGCGAACAAACGCCGGATTTCGGTCAGACCGATCCCACGCCGCAAAACGTATTCGATAACCGCGATGCGTATTGGTGGGACGGCGGCAAAAAGGTCGAAACCGGCGTCGAGTTCGCTCCCCGTAAGCTGCAAACCAACGTCGATAACATGATGCGCAAGCAAGCCGGGCGGCGCAGTCGCACGCGCACAGATCGCAAGCGCGGACGCTATATCCAAGCACGCCCTGCCAACGGACGCACCGACGATATCGCCTTCGATGCGACCTTGCGCGCCGCCGCGCCATTTCAGCGCGCGCGTGAACGCCAAAAAGCCGAGAGCGGCATGGCATACGCGCTGCAAAAATCCGACTTGCAGCGCAAAATCCGCGTGCGCCGGACTGCGAACTTGATTTTGTTCGTGGTCGATGCGTCGTGGAGCATGGCGGTCAGCGAACGCATGACGGCGACGAAAGGCGCGATCATGTCGCTGTTGACGGATGCGTATCAGCGTCGGGATCGCGTCGGCTTGGTCGTGTTCCAGAAGGATCGCGCGGTCATGGTCTTGCCGCCGACCAACAGCGTCGTGCTGGCGAAACAAGCGCTCACGACCATCCCCGTCGGCGGCAAAACGCCGCTGTCGGCGGGTTTGCTCTTGTCCTATGAGACGATCCGGCGCGAGAAGATGCTCCATCCCGAAGTCATTCCGCTGATGATCCTGATGACCGACGGCGCGGGAAATGTCAGCATCGGCAGCGAACCGCCGCAAGAAGAAGCGCACCGCATCGCCAACTTGATCAAGATGGAACACATCAAGACGGTGACGATCAATATGGAACACGTCGCCTTTGATCAGGGCTTGGCTGCCAAATTGGCGGAGCAGTTGGGGGGTCCCTGCTATTCGTTGGCACAGATGCGCGCGGAAACGCTGTTGCAGACGGTACGCAGCGAGATGGATACGCTGCGTTGAATGCGGCGCGTTAACCGCACCCCCCGATCCCCTCTCTACGCAGTGGCTGAGGGGAGGACATGTTTGGTTTTCTCCCTGATTCACCTCACCCCCCAGCCCCCTCTCCACTGCGTGGAGAGGGGGCTGGGGGGTGAGGTTCTTGAAAAGGTGTCCATGACGCAGAAACCGACCTACGGCGAACTGGCGCGCTTGTTCATCCGTATGAGCTTGACGGCATTCGGGGGACCCGCTGCGCATCTGGCGATGGGTCAAGATGAGATCGTGCGGCGGCGCGGCTGGCTCACGCGCGAGGAATATCTCGACTTGATGGCGGCGACCAATCTCATTCCGGGTCCGAACTCCACCGAGACGATGATTCACGTCGGCTACAAGATGCGCGGCATTCCCGGCGCGCTTCTGACGGGCGCGTGCTTCATCATCCCGGCGGCGGTCGTCTCGCTGATCTTGGCGATCCTATACGTGAACGGCGGTGGATTGCCCCAGGTGCAATCGCTGTTGTGGGGCATTCAACCCGTGATCGTGGCGATCATCATCGTGGCAGCGTGGCGGCTCGCGCCGGGCGCGCTGAAAACGCGCGAATTGCGTGTACTATTCGTCGCGGCGCTGGTGGTCGAGGTGACGCGCACGCTGCCCGAAGCCGTCGTGATCATCGGCGCGGGGCTGCTGTTCGCGCTGTGGCGGACGGCGCGCACGGGGACAAATATCGCCATGATCGCCTTGTTGCCCGCCGTACTGACGCCGATGGCGCAGACGGTGATCAACTTGGGCGAGACAGCGCGGGCGTCGGCGCTCGATTTGTTCTGGTACTTCCTCAAGATCGGCTCGGTCTTGTTCGGCAGCGGCTACGTGTTGGTGACGTATATCCAGACCGACTTGGTGGATACCTTCGGCTGGCTGACGGCGCGCGAACTGCTCGACTCGGTGGCGATTGGACAGTTCACGCCGGGTCCCGTGCTGACGACCACGACGGTCGTGGGCTACATCATCGCGGGGCTGCCGGGCGCGCTGACGGCGACATTGGGCATCTTTTTGCCGTCATTCGTATTGGTGATCTTGACCGCGCCCCTGATCCCGCGAATGCGTCGGAGCAAATTCTTGAGCGCGTTCTTGGACGGCGCGAACACCGCTGTCTTGGCGGCGATTGTCGTAACCGCGTTCACCTTGGCGCTGGTCGCGCTGCGTCCGCTGGCGACGTCCGCGCCGGACAGCATCGCGGGCGTGAGCGCGCTGGCGGTCGTGCTGCTGGCGGCGTCGATTGTGGGGTTGATGCGCTTCAAGCTCAACGCGACCATTCTACTGGTGGTCGGCGCGGTGGCGGGGCTGATTTATGCTATGCTCGTGACGTAATGGCAGGTAAAATCATGCGCGATACGATCCATGTACCGGTGGAGTATTTTTCGGGACTGATATTGGCTATCCGTATTACGTCGCCTTGCCCGCCGAAATCGTGACGGTGACCGACGGAAAAATGCGACATGCGCTGATGAAGAACATTCACACGAGGATTGCCCCATCGCTTGAGGGCGAAGATACCGTATCAATCTACGATCTCACGCCGAATCCGCGCATGATCAGCGCGCCGCTTTGAAAAAAACATTGAAATCGTTCACGGATCGGGCTTGCCCCGTCCGCTAAAAGTGGAAAGTCCCATGACCAAATCGAGTTTGAGCATCTTCCCCGCCCAAGCGCCCGTCCAGCAAGCCGCGTTCGATCTGCACGCTGTGCTGTTCGCTGCGCTGCGCGCCGCCGGACACACGCCGCAGACGGGCGATGTCCTCGCGGTATCGAGCAAGTACGCCGCGATCAGCGAAGGGCGCGTTGTGCGCCTCGATGAAATCGAGATCACACCGCGCGCCGAAGCCCTCGCCGCGCGCTACCAAATGAACCCGCGCATTGCGGCGCTGGTGGTGTCGCACGCCGATCATGTTTTCGGCGGCATTACTGGCTTTTTGCTGACGCACAAAGACGGCATCGTCTCGCCCAATGCGGGCATCGACCGCTCGAATATTCCCAACGGCTACGCGGTGCTGTTCCCGCGCGATCCGTATGCGACGGCGGCGCGCATCGCGGCGGCGATCAACGAACATTATGGCGTGCGCGTCGGCGTCATTCTCACGGATAGCTGGCTGATGCCGGGACGACTCGGCACGACCGGAGTCGCGCTGGCGACGGCGGGTTTCATGCCCGTCCAAGATGAACGCGGGCTGCTCGATCTGTTTGGCAATGTCATGCAGGTAACGCGGCGCGGCGTCGCGGATACGATCTGCGCCGCCGCCCAATTGGTGATGGGCGAACGCGACGAAGCCACGCCGTTCGCGCTCGTGCGTGGCGCGGAAATCACGCTGACGGACGCGCCGATCACCCAAGCGGACGTGGCAATTGACTGGCACGATTGCATTTACATCCAATCACTGACGGATGGTTTACTGGAGGAATCGGACAATGAATAAGTGGTCACAGTTTTGTAGGGGCATGGCGCGCCATAGCCTGACATGGCTTCTCATCGTGGCATTGAGCGGGATCGCGTTCGCACAGGGCGACCTGCCGCTCGCGCCCATCGTCAACGATGAAGGCGGCGTGGTCGCTGTCACAGGGACATTGAGCTACACCAGTCTGCTGTTCACAATGGGGGTCGCCCAACCCGTGATCATCCTCGAAGATCAAGCGGGCTTTGTGGATCGCAATCTCGGCTTTCTCATGCCCTCCGCATCGCAGACGCTGGCGCAGTTGACCAGCAATTTCTACGAGTCGCCCGTGACCTACAGCCTCGCGCTGCCGATTCAGCCGCAAGGCTCGCTGCGCGACGTGGACAACGATGGCGCGACGGATACAGGCGTGCAGGTTTATGCCGTCGCCTATTGGAACAACGTGTTTGGCGATCCGTATCTTGAACGGCGCGATTTGTACGGCGGCGGCTGGTCTACTGCCTATGTTTCGACCGAAGTCAGCGGCGCACAAGCCACGCTCTACGAAATCACGGGCGGCAAGCTGATCATCTACGCGCCGGACGCTGCACAGGGCTTCCCGGCGGACTTTGGAGTCGATGGCTTGCTGTTCACCGACGACGATCCGATTGTCGGCGTGCCAGCGGGCTGGACGGTCGTCGATTTGGACGCTGAACCGTTCAGCTTCGACCGTTCCAGCAATCCCGTGATCGATTTGATCGAGCCAGATTCGACGGCGCTGGACGATTTCTCGGCATTAAGCTATACCGCCGCTTTCGATGCGATGCTGAATCTGTTCAAGCGCGAATATGCCTTCACCCCATTGAAGGGCATCGACTGGGCGGCGCTCTCAACCGAATTCCGTCCACGTTTCGAGCGCGCCGACGCCGAAAACTTCCCCGAAGAATACCAATTGGCGCTGCGCGATTTTCTCTGGCGCATCCCCGATGGGCATGTGGCGGTCTATCCGTTGAGCGATGCGATCTACAACGATCTGATCGCGCGCATTGGCGGCGGTCTGGGCATGGCGATCCGCGAATTGAGCGACGGGCGCACGATTGCGACCTTCATCACGCCGGGCAGAGAAGCCGATAATGCTGGCATCACGGTTGGCGCGGAAATTGTTGCGCTGGCGGGCGTGCCGATTGCCGATTGGATCGGCGCGAACGTTCCAGTTACGTCGCCATTCAGCACCGATCATGTGCGCCGCTTGCAGCAGCAGATTTACGCCGTCCGCTTTCCCGTGGGGATGGATGTGGAGGTCACGTTTATCAGCGACGGGCGCGAGGTCACAACGACGCTGACGGCGGATTTCGAGTTCGAGAGCTACGATTTCGCCAACGCGAGTGCCGCCACCGATGGTTATGAACTGCCCGTCGAGTTTGAACTGCTCGACAATGGCTTCGTCGTGGCGCGCGTGTGGAGCTTCTTCGACAACGATCTGCTGACGATCCAACTGTGGGAGCGCATGATCGCCGCCGTGAAGAACAATGACGCGCGCGGGCTGATCATCGATATGCGCGTCAACGGCGGCGGCAGCGGCTTCTTGGCGGATCAGATGGCGGCATACTTCTTCGATGAGGAACTGGTGTTGGGCGGCACGGCGCGCTATGACGACAGCACGGGGACATTCTTCCTCGATACCAACCGCTTGCAGAAGTTCTATCCGCCGCCGGAAGAACTCCGCTATGACGGGTCGGTCGCCGTCTTGGTCGGCGCAAACTGTGCCAGCGCGTGCGAGTTCTTCGCCTATGATATGTCTTTGGAAGGGCGCGCGATCATCGTGGGCGAAACGCCGACGGCGGGGATGGGCGGCGGCATCACCGACTTTGCCATGCCGGATGATCTGTTCGTCCGCTTCACCGTTGGGCGCGCGGTCGATGCCGATGGCAACATCCACATCGAGGGCATCGGCGTCGTGCCAGATATCGTCGTCCCCGTGACCGAAGAATCGGTCTTGGATGGCGCGGATACCGTGCTGAACGCGGCAATCGAGGCGTTGGGCGGGTAGGGACGTCGGTGGCAGGACTGACGGTAAAGGACTGAGGACGGCGTAGGGGCGTTCCGCTGGGACGCCCGCAAACACGCTCATGTATGGGTATGGTGTGCCATGCCTATGAAGCGGCGGGCGTCCTTACGCCGTCCTCAGTCCTGCCCTTAAGGCTGCAACCAAATCTTCGCCGTTGATGCGCCGTCGATCAATGCCTCGAAGCACGCTGCGCCGCGTTCCAAAGGTTCGATCAGCGTCCACGCGATGGGCAAGCCAAGCCGTCCCTCTGCCAGCGCGTGCAGTGCGTCCGCGAAATCGAGCGCGGTATAGGCGAACGAGCCAACGGATTCGATCTCGCGGCGGATCAGGTCGTTCACGTCCAGCGTGGCGTTGGCATCGTGCAAGCCGACCCATACGACGCGCCCGCCAGAGCGCGTCGCCGCCACACAGCCTGCGCGTACCGCTGGCACGCCGACCGCATCGATAGCAATATCGACGCTTTTGCGGATGTCGTCCAACGCCACTGGAGTCGCGCCGAGCGATGCCGCCATTTCGAGACGGCGCGGATTGGTATCGGCAGCGTAAATCGTCTTGCTACCGCGATCCTTCAACGCTTGGATCGTCAGCAAGCCGATGGGACCCGCGCCCACGACCAACGCGGCGCGCTCGGGCGTCGGCTGTGCCAGCTTGGCGGCGCGCAAGGCGCACGCGGCGGGTTCGACCAGCGCGCCCGTCGTCAGCGGCATGTCCGCTGGCAGCGCATGGAGGGTGGACGCGCGCACGGCGACGTATTCGGCGTTACTGCCCGGCAGCGAGGCGCTCAACAGCTTGCGATCTGGACATAAATTTTGGCGTCCGGCGAGGCAGTAGGCGCATTGTCCGCACGACAGCAGCGGATTGGCGGTCACTTCCATCTCGACGCGCAGATCGCTGCGGGTTACAGCGCTCCCAATGGCTTCAATCCACCCGCTGAACTCGTGACCCATGATCAACGGCGGCTTGCGCAGCGCGTTCTTGCCGACATAGCCGCTGAGTTCTGAGCCGCAGATGCCCGAATAGGCGACGCGAATCAGCACCTCGTCCGGCTGGATCGTCGGCACGGGAATGTCTCGCATTGGCATGGCGTGGGGTGCTTCATAAACTAAGGCGCGCATAAAGTGTCCTCGTGATGGTGCAAAAATAAGATTTAATCGAATGGGGTTCGCGGCAGTGTTGCGTAAATCAACGTAAGATCGACCGTTTTTCCGAGCGTGGGCGATTCAAATGTTTCTTCCCCTGTAAATTTGCCATGTAAGGCGTATTTGCCATCTTTGTGGATATAAACTTCGGTTACTTCGCTGTCGGGATATACGAGCCAATATTCTGGTACGCCATACTGCCCATACAGTCGGAACTTCTCAATTTGATCGCGCCGACGGCTGCTCGGCGAAATGATTTCGACGATCAGATTAGGCACACCCTCGATATAGGTGTTGAGATCGCGGGCAGGGTTGTCCGCAGCGATCCAAAATAAATCGGGTTCGGGCGTGTTTTTTTCGTCAAACTTGACCCCAAGTGGAGCAATAAAAACTTCACCATCGGCTTTCAATTGGTTCAAGACGCCTTCATAACGTGAAACCAAGCGTTGATGTTTTGACGATGCGCCACCTGCCACGATCAATTCTCCTTCGATGAGTTCAACATAACCACCCGTATCCTCGTGGTCGAGCCAATCTTGGATCGTCTTGGTGCCGACGGGGCGCGTCACTTCGGGATGCGCGATCATGGTTCGGTTCCTTCACGCTGACTTTATAACCCTAATCATACCCCGATTCGCGGCGAACGTGCTATCATCACGTATATTTTTCGTAATCTACACCGTGAGGAAAGCTGATGCGGCGTCGATCCATGTTCGGTTTCATCGTCCTGAATGTCTTGGTGTCGCTGGCAGTCGTGCTGGTGGTCGTCAATGTCGTGAATCGCGGCGGCGGCGAGAGCGGCGTCGCACAGCAGATCGTCATCACCGTCCCCGTCTTGATCACGTCAACGCTTGATCCGCTGGCGACCACGCCCTATCTGATCATCACCGCGACGCCGCGTCCGGGCGAAGCGGCGCAGATCGATATTCCGCCCGGCGTGGTCGATGATCCGACCGCTGCTGCCGCGACCGTGATTGGTAATTTGACCGCCGCCGTCGCACCCACGATTGATCCGGCGATTCTCAGCGCGGGCGGCGACGAACTGGCGACGACCGTCACGGCGCTGCCGCCCAACTGCGTACTGTACGCGCTCAAAGACGGTGATTTTCCCGGCTTGATTGCAGATGAATACAGTATCAGCGTCGATGACCTGCTGGCGGTCAACAACTTGACCGAAGATGACGCCGCCTTCTTACAAATCGGACAAGTCTTGATCGTGCCGCTGGAGGGCTGCCCGTTGTTGGCGGCGCGCGTCGCAGCGACGGCGGCGGTCGAGACGGCATTCGCGCTCACACCAACCGATACGCAGACCGTGACCGGAACGCCGCCGACGGCGACGATTACACCGTCACAGTCGCCCACATCGACCCAAACGCTGACGCCCTCGTTGACGCCCACGATCAGCACCACGCCGACGATCAGCCCCACACCGACGCTCTCCCCCACGCCGACGCTCTCCCCCACGCCAACAGCGACGCCCACGCCCACGCTGCCCCCGACGGCGGTCAACTCACAGATGCAGATCGTCCAAGTCGCCAGCGCGGGCAATGTGACCGCCGAATACGTCGCCATCCGCAACAATGGGCAGACGGTCGATCTCGATGGCTGGACGCTGCGCGATTTGGAGGGCAATACATATCTATTCACCGGGCAACTGCTGGTGTTTGGCAACGGCGAAGTCCGCGTCTATACGGGCGTCGGCGGCGATACGCCGATTGTGCGCTATTGGGGCTTAGAGCGCGCGATCTGGTCGTCGGGCGATAATGTCATCCTCAGCGACCGCAACGGGAATGCCCAAGCGACCTTCAGCGTGCCGTAGTCAGAATCGACTCCCGCTTGGAACCCCCAATCCTTGTGATTGGGGTTTTGGTATCTGGACATAAAATAAAATAAGGTTGAACTCATCGTAGATGGCTTGAAACTCATGATCCGTTTGATGCGGCGTTGGGGATGGATGGTTGGGCTGGTGGTCGGCGTGTGTTCTGGTGAGATCGCGCTGTTATTGGCGCTTGTCCCCAGCCTCCGACTGGGCGACACGATGGCGGGGCTGCTGATTTATCTTGGGATCAATCTGTTCATCATAACTATCGTCTTTTTAAGTTATCATCGGACGATAGCGGGGCGTGAAACGGTCTTGCGTACCGATAAAGTAAGGGTAGAGGCGCTCAAAGAACGGCTTGAGCAGCAAACCGATTTGTTCAACCGGGCGATGAATGCTGCGCCCGATCTGATTTCGATGAACAATCGCGCGGGCGAGATTTTGTTTATCAACGAGGCGGCGCTGGCGTTCACCAACTTGCGCCCTGATCAGGTGATCGGCAAGCGGTGGCGCGATCTCAATCTGAACGCAGCGATCATGCAGCGCGAGGAATCGTTGTTGGAGCAGACGTTTCAAACGGGACAGCGCACCCACTACCAGGCACTGCAACTTTCAACGCCGTCGGGGACGCGCGACTTCGAAGTGACGTTCACCCCCATCCGCGACAACACCGAACAAGTCAGCGCGGTACTTGCGGTCGCACAGGATATCACCGAACGCAACCGGACGGCAGCGTCGCTGATAGCAAGTGAGGAACGCTACCGCATCATCACCGAGTTGATCTCGAATTACGCCTATTCTTACTTGGTCAAACCCGATGGGAACATCGTCGGGGAGTGGATTACGAATGCGGCGTTTAGGCGCTTGACGGGTTATACGACCGCTGAAGTCGATGCAAAAGGTACCTACGCGCTCTATCATGCCGACGATCAGGCAATGGTGGAGCGGGATGTACAGGCAGTGGTTGCGGGCGAGACGCAGACCAATGATTATCGGATCGTGACCAAAACAGGCGAACTGCGCTGGCTGCGTATCTTTCGCAGTCCGGTCTATGATGAGGTGGCGGGCAGAGTCACGCGCTATTTCGGGGTCGCACAGGATATCACCGAACGCAAACAAGCCGAGTCGGCGCTGATTGCCAGCGAAGAACGCTACCGCATCATCACCGAGTTGATCTCGAATTACGCCTATTCGTACCTTGTCAAACCGGATGGGAACACCGTCAGGGAGTGGCTTACGGAGGCGGCGTTCACGCGCGTCACCGGCTACACGCCCGCTGAAGTCGATGCGAAAGGCACTGGCTTGCTCTATCACCCGGACGATCTGGAGGTCGTCGAGCGTGACATGAATAAGGTGATCGCTGGCGAATCACTGACCAATGATTATCGAATCGTGACCAAAACAGGCGAACTGCGCTGGCTGCGCATCTTTCGCCGTCCGGTTTATGATGAGATACAGGGGCGGGTGATCCGCTATTTCGGCGTGGCGCAAGATATCACCGGGAAGAAGCGCGCCGATGAACAACGGCTGCGCTTGGCAATCGAGCGCGAACGGCTGACGGTCATTCATCGCTTTGTTGGCGCGTTCTCGCATTACTTTCGCAATCAATTATCGAACATTGAGAGCAGTCGCTACTTGATCGAGCGCACAAGCGCCAATGCGGGTATCGCCGACTTGCCGCGCCGCCTCAATGTGATCCACGAGTGCATCATCAACATGCGCGATCAGCTTGACAATTTGAATGTCATCTCATCCATGGCGCTCACGACGCCCGTTGCCTGTAAAATCAACGTTGTGGTCACGTTTGTGATGAACGAGTTCACGGAAATCACCGCAGAGAAAAAGCTGAGTTTAAATCTGCACGCGGGGGAGGGGCTGCCCTTGGTTTGGGCGTCTGCCAACGATCTCCAATTGGCGCTCCGTCACCTGATCGCCAACGCCATCAACTATACGCCGTCGGGGGGTGTGATCGATATCCGCACGTATTTGCATCAAAAGAATCCGTGTGTCGAGGTGCGCGATACCGGCGTGGGCATCGCGGCGGATCAGCGCGATTCGATCTTCGATCTGTTCTATAAAGGCGATCCAGCGATGAATATCCAGCAAGGCGGCGTCGGTTTAGGCTTATCGATTGTGCGCATGGTGGCAGAAACCTATGGGGGGCGCGTGACCATGCAGAGTGAAGTCGGACAGGGCAGCACCTTCACGCTCGAACTGCTCGATGCGGAAGGACTGTGATATGCGACGACTGCTGATCGTGTGCGTGCTGGGGATGGTGCTGGTAACGGTAGGCGCGCAGACGACGCCCGTCCCGCCGCTGATCCCGGTGCTGACGCCTGCGCCCGCACAGACGGCGCTGCCATCCACCGAAGCGGAACAAGCCGCCTGCGCGCTGCCCGCCGGATTTGTGCCACATGTGGTACAAATGGGCGACACACTCCCTATGCTGCTTGCGCCTGCGTCGGTGTGGACAGCGTGGCAGATTGCGGCACTCAACTGTTTGGACGATACCGACGCCTTACCCGTTGGCGCGCTCATCTTCCTGCCCGACGCGCCGCCAACGGAGCGCATCGCTTGTCCGACCGTGCGCCTCGGCGTGTATAGTGGCAATGCGGATCGCTTGCCGTGTTTGGAGACGCCGCCGCTCGCCCGTTTGGTCGTTTGGCAGCCATTTGAGGGCGGACTGATGCTGTGGTTTGCGGACACGCGCCAGATTTACGCGCTGCTCCCCGACGGCGACGGCGCGCTGTTCGCGGATAATTATGTCGAAGGGCAAGCGGAGTCCACGCTTACACCGCCCGATGGCTTCTTCGCACCGGAACGCGGCTTCCGCGTGGTATGGGACGCACTCGGCGGCGCGGCATCGGGTTTAGGTTGGGCGCTGGCACGCGAAACGGGCTACGACGCGCTGACGCAGCCCGCCGGACGTACCTCGTTCACAATGTACATCTACTTGTCGGAACGCTTGTTAGTGGTCACAGCCCATCCCGATCTCGGTGGGCGACTATTTTGGAGTGATGTGACGCCCGCTTCGTAATGGCGTGTCCGCGCTACCCGCGATTGAGCGCGGTCACGACGATGGCTACCAACCCGCCGACGAAGGTCAAAATCATCAGCGTGGCAAGGATGAGGAACAATACAGACGGACGGCGCGCGTTCGATTTGCGCATGATAGCCCCTCGATTGTGCGTTAGACATGAGAGCGATTGTAACGCGGACGCGGGGGCGGCATCCATGTGAGGAAACTTGCACAAAGTGCGCGCTACGTCACTCCAATGAGCGTGTGTACTGATCGGCGTCGGGAATCGGCTGTCCTTCATAGGCGCGGATGCTCGACTCGTGGGCGATGCCGCGTTGGGTCAAGGAGACGCGCCAGCACGACCACGCCCGCTGCGTGCATTATTATCCCACGCGGACGCCCCTACTTTGTTTTCGGAAAGCCAGCATCGCATTCATTGCGCTGCTGGCTTGGTGTCAGCAAATCACAATCCTTGCGATGTTACGATGACCCCATTCTCCGATTATACTTAGACATAATGCTGTTATTTTTATGATGGGACTGCCTCATCGCATAGGACATCGAAACATGGCGTTTGACATATCGTGGTATCTTGACCAGCGCATTCTCGCTCTGAATCTCAGTGGCAATCTCACATTCGAGGAATTGGACGTTGTGACCGCACGGATGCAAGAAGTCTATCTGAAGCGCAGCGCCCCAATTCACACCTTGATCGATCTGCGCCAAGTCGAACAATATCCACAACTCAATATCAAGCAACTGGTTAAACATTTCAAGCCGGTTGCCCCTGACGACACGTCATGGATCATCATCATCACATCCAATAAGATGCTGCGTTTCTTGGCGTCCATGTTCTTCCAAATCAATCCGCGTAAGTTCCACGCCGTCGATACCATTGACGCGGCAATGTCGTTTTTACTCGCGCGCGATGGCACACTCGATGGGGCGCTGCTGACGGCGCTGATTACGCCGAGTTAATCGCCGCGCGGCATCAAGCCGTCTCTGATCCTCGTGTATAATGGGGCTATCGAACTCATCGGCACGAAAGCGAAACGATGCCCTATACACTCGAATGGCTGGTTGAACGACGCCTGCTTTTACACCGCGTCTATGGCGATGTGACTCTGGACGAACTGCACTCCATGAGCAATGAGTCGCGTCAACTGCTTGAATCAAGCACTACGACGGTACATTCGTTGGTCGATCTCACCGGGATACGCAGCCATCCAACGCAAATCAAAGAGCTTACAGCTGCCGTCAATATGAATGCCCCTGCCAACTTGGAGTGGACGTTGATCGTCACCGAGAGTCGATTGCTGCGCTTCTTGGGGGCGCTCTTGACGCAGTTGGCGCGCCAACGGGTCGCCACCTTTCCAACGATTGCCAGCGCCATTCAGTTCATCGCCGCGCGCGATGCGACAACCGATTTTGACGCGCTGCTGCGAAGGTATGACCCCTAAAACCCGCTGCAATCGGCGGCTTGCGCACCAATGGGTGCTGTCGCCATGCGCGTAAATTGTGCTATGCTGTGAGTCAATCATCGAATCATTCCCATTGAACATCGGTAAAGAGGTCGCCCTTCATGAACTACGAATTTACGTGGACAGTCGAGAAACGTATCATCTACGCGCGCATATTTGAAGAAATCACGCTGGACGACGTCACCCAAATCGTAAAACGCCTCAATCAGATGATCCGCGAAGGCGACCAGCCCGTTCATATTCTATGCGATCTGCGCGAGACCAAGCGTTTCCCGATGAATCTGCGCGATGTCGTTGGCGCTGTCGACAAAAGTGATCAACCGCACAACAGCGGCTGGTCAATCATCATCAGCAGCAATTCCTTGATTCGCTTTCTTGGCTCGGTCGCCGTTCAGTTGTCGGGGGCGCGCGCGCATGTTTGCACTGATATCGAAACCGCCTTCCGCTATATCGCCGCGCGCGATGGCTCGTTCACGCTCGAAAACTTGCTCGAAGTCCATCGGACTCATGCAGGCTAAAGCCCTCTCCAATCGGCAGCTCGTTCGCGCCGCGCTCGTGGTGATCGGCGGCTTTCTCGCCAGCGGCGTATTGGGACTCGTGCGCACCGCCCTCTTTTCGACCACATTCGGCGCGTCCGACGCGCTCGATGCGTTCTACGCCGCACAGCGTATCCCCGAAACGCTGTTCGTCCTCGTCGCGGGTGGCGCGCTCGGATCATCGTTCATCCCCGTTTTTTCACGCGCGCTGACGGCGGATACCGGGCGCGCGTGGCGGCTGGCAAGCGCCGTCATGACGTGTGCGGCGCTGGTGGCGGCAGGAATCGCGCTGTTCGCCGCGCTGTTCGCGCCGCAAATCGTCCCCGCGCTGCTCGTCCCCGACGCTGCGCCCGCCATGCAAACGCTCACGACCCAACTCACACAGATCATGCTCGTCACCGTCGTGATCTACAGCGTCAGCGGCTTGCTGATGGGCATCTTGAATACGCAAGGCTTATTCGCGCTGCCCGCGCTGGCAGGCAGCGCCAAGAACATCGGGGAAATTTTCGGCGCGCTGGTGGTGGCGCGCGCCATCGCGGGGGCGGCGTCCGATCCAGCGTCGTGGAGTCTCGAAACGGCGAGCGCGGCGACATTTGGGCTGGCATACGGCGCGGTGATCGGCGCGTGCTTGCATCTCGCCGTGCAAATACCCGGCTTGGCGCGCTTGCTTCGCACCAACAAAGCGGCACACTTACAGATACTGCCCGATCCGCGCGTGCCGGGCGTGCGCGACGTGCTGACGCTGATGCTGCCGCGCATGTTCGGCTTGGCGATCACGCAGATCAACTTCTGGATCAACGTTGTCCTCACATCTGGCATGATCGCGGGCAGCCGCACGGCGCTGACGACCGCATGGACGCTGATGTTCTTCGCGCTCGGCGTCATCGGGCAAAGTGTCGGCACGGCGCTGTTCCCGACGTTGGCGGCGCTGACGGCGAACGGCGACATGGACGGCTTTCGGCGGCGGCTGAACACGGCGCTGCGCGGCGTCGTGGCGCTGGCGATCCCGGCGACGCTCGTCATGATCGTATTAGGCGAATGGGGCATTGGGTTGTTGTTCGGCACCATCTTCGGCGGCGGCGCGTGGGATGCCACGAGTACAGCGGCGACTGCGTGGGCGCTGTCGTTCTTCGCTGTCGGCGTCGTTGGACACGCCCTGCTCGAAATTTTGGCGCGCGCGTTCTATGCGCTGTCCGATACGCGCACCCCTGTCGCTGTCGGCGCGGCGGCAATGATCGCCAATATTGTCTTGAGTCTCATTCTAATCCGGTTCATCGGTGATCCAGACAGCCTGACGCGCGGAACCTTCGCGGGCTTGGCGCTGGCAAACTCGCTGACCACACTGGTGGAGGCGGGCGTACTGTGGGGGTTATTGTGGCGGCGGCTCAATCGTACCCCCAATCCGGCGACGCAGTAAAAAGGCACGTTCGCCGATATCCCAATACGAGAGGATATCCCAACCATATCCCAAATTTGGGATATATGGGATTCAGTGGGATTCAAGCCTGACGCTAACCTAACCTGAGTTTCGGATACGCTCTAAACCGTTCACAGCGCTTGCATATCGCCATTCTCGCTCAGGCGGCTGACGCGCAGTTCGGCGCTGTCCAGCAGCGTTTGACAGCGTTCCGAGAGGGCGCGCCCCCGTTCGTAAAGCGTCACCGACTCGTCGAGCGCGAGATCGCCCGCATCCAGACGCACGATGATTTGTTCCAGTTCCGCGAAGGCGGCTTCAAAAGAGAGGACGCTGATATCCGGCATGATTATCCTTATCGATTGCATCGGGGTCGTTGGTATACGCGTCGATCTCGCCGTCGTGAAATTGGATCGTGAGCGCCGTTCCGGGCGGCACAGCGGCGGCGGATGTGATGCGCGCGCCGTCGTCGCCCCGCCGCACCATCGCGTAGCCACGCGCGAGGATCGCAGCGGGGTTGGCGGCATCGAGCGCCTCGCGCCGTGCCTCCAATTTCGCGCGCAGCAGATGAACGCGGCTCAATGTGCGTTCGCTCATCCGCGCGTTCCAGTCGTCCAAACGTTGGCGCAGTCGCTCGATCCGCGCGTCCGGTGCAAGGCGCTTGAGCGCCCACATCTGATCGTTGACGCGCGTTTGCAGCGTATCGATGTGATAGCTGATGTTCGCGCCGAGCGCCAGCTCCGCTGAACGAAGCGCCGAGCGCAGTTCCGCGATATCCGGCGTGACCATCTCCGCCGCCGCTGAGGGCGTGGGCGCGCGCAGATCGGCGGCGAAATCCGCCAGCGTGGTATCCGTTTCATGTCCGACGCCGCTCACGACGACGATGCGGCTGAACGCGACAGCACGCACGACGCGCTCATCGTTGAAGCACCACAAATCTTCGAGGCTGCCGCCGCCGCGACATAGTAAGATCACGTCGATATCGTCGCGCGCGTTCAGGCGCTCCAACGCGCGCACGATTTGCGGCGGCGCATCGCTCCCCTGCACAAGCGTGGGTGCGATGATCAATTCTGCCAGCGGATAGCGCCGCCGGAGGACGTTCTGTACGTCCTGAAAGACTGCCGCCTCCGCCGATGTCACGATGCCAATCCGCTGCGGCGCGCTGGGGAGCGGACGTTTTCGGTCAGCATCGAACAGCCCTTCCGCCAATAATTGGGCTTTCAAGCGTTCAAGCTCGGCGTAGAGCGCGCCCACGCCCACCGGACGAATCGCGGTCGTGCTGAGTTGATACTCGCTGCGATTCTCGTAGATGCGCACCGAACCGTTGACCTGCACCGAGTCGCCATCTTTGGGCAGGCTGCCCATGCGCGCTTGGCGCTCGGCGTTCATACGCCACATCACGCACTTGACCATCTGCCCGCTGGAGTCGTTCGACTTGAGCGAGAAATAACAATGTCCTGAACTGGCGCGCGTCCAACCGGACACCTCGCCCTCGACCCACACATCGTTGAGCGCCGGATCGCCTTCGAGCAGGCGCTTGATTTGCGTATTGAGTTGGACGACGGACAGCGCATCAGACATGATTGACCCTTTGGAGGTTTGCACAAATGATTATACAATTCTTGCTTGATTTCGCATTGATTAGTTCGAGGACGAATCCGCGATGGCATTTTTGAATCGTCAAGAGCGCCAAACTCTGCTTGATGAACTGGTGCAGATGAATTTCAACAAGGCGAAAGGCAAGCTCCGCCGCCTCGATCCGAAGGGGCGGCTCGCCTTCTATCGTAACGCGCAAATGTCCGGCAGATTTCACACGCGCTACGAACTCGATGGCTTGGGGACGCGCGTCACGTTGGTGGAACAACAAATTGAGACGGCGATTAAAGCTTCCAAGTTCACCAAGAGCGAATTTGAGTTGATCGAAGTGATTGTCGAGCCAACGCCCGACAATCGGATGTAATCATGTTACGAACGCTTCCACAAACACAGGATTGGTCGGCAGCGCGGCGGCTCGGCGGGATCGCGCTGTTCACGCTCTTGACCATCGTTGGCGCGCGCATCACCATCGAGATCGGCGCGGTGCCGTTCACGCTGCAAACGCTGGCGGTCGTGCTGTCTGGCTTGGTACTGGGCGCGCGCGATGGGGCGCTGAGTCAGTTGGCATACGTGGCGCTCGTGGCGCTCAATCTGCCGGTCGATGCGCGCATGATCGGCGCGGCGGCATTGTTCGGCGCGACGGGCGGCTACATCATCGGCTTCGTCCCGGCGGCATTCGCGGCGGGCTGGCTGGCGGAACGGTGGAATAAAACGCTGGTCGTGCGCTGGCTGGCGGGCATCGTCGGTATGGCGGTCGTCTATGCGTTCGGCTTCACCGTGCTGCAAGCGCGCACGGGCATGAGCTTAGAAGCGACATGGGCGGCAGGAGTCGCGCCGTTCCTCGTCGTGGACGCGGCGAAAGCGGTGGTCGCGGCGGCGCTGGCAGAAGGCGGGCGCGCGCTGCTGCAACGCGGGGATTAACCTTCACCCCTTATAACGTAGCGGGCATGGCGTTCCATGCCCGCTGCCAATGCGGCAATTTTATCCTAAGTTCGACTTTGCACATGAGTGGCTGAAAAAAGGGAGGCAGGATAAGCTGTTTCAAACCTCTTGCAAAGGATGAGATGATGCTTAACCTGCCGCCAATAATGATAGACCTGCTGAACCCAT